>Ga0187885_10000437_pt1 | contig 50283 bp, 45 predicted proteins | sample June2016WEW_20_1_3_FD_132970 | JGI IMG/M metagenome (GOLD analysis project Ga0187885, IMG submission 132970) | Peatland microbial communities from SPRUCE experiment site at the Marcell Experimental Forest, Minnesota, USA - June2016WEW_20_100 | ecosystem: Environmental > Terrestrial > Soil >...
AAAATAACATTATTTCATTGGTGACCTATATTTGGCAAGATAATTATTTAATAATTAAAAAGTGAAATTTTGGTGGTAAAATGATTTTTTTGATTAATTTTTTCCAAATTTAGAATTGCTGAGGTACCAAGCGTTGCTAAATTAATGATTCATGGATTAAAAAGTTTTTATGGAATAAATAAAGAAAAAAATTTAAAGTATTTTAACGTTCATCTAAAAATAGACGAAATGCATACTATGGAATGCGCAAAATTAATTGAGCAACTAGATCCTAAATATCAAACATTAGTTTGTGAAGGAGCTTTTTTTGGAGCAAAATTATTGTGGCAGTTTTTAGATGGGATTCAAGAATATAATTTATTATTACATTAGAGCATGATTAAACTATTAAAACCATTTTTTTTTATAAGACATGGGCAGACAGATGCTAACGTCCAAGGAAGAATGTGTGGTGGAGATTGGGATATTGGTTTAAACCAATACGGTCAAAAGCAAGCACAAAAATTATCCGCGTTATTTTTTGACGCTACAGAAGAACTTTATAAAAATAATAATATACCAAGTTTAAATTTTGAGATTTTTGTAAGTCCAATGTTACGGGCTAGACAAACTGCTCAAATGTTAAATAGCACAACTAATTGGCCAATGTTTATAGAAGATGGTTTAAGGGAGTGGAGAGTAGGTGATTGGGAATTTAAATTATTGCAAGAAGTTCCAGATCCATTTGAAACGGATTTAGACCCGCCTAATGGGGAAACAAGGCTTATTTTTAGACACAGGATCACAGAAACCATCGAAAAAATTCTGTTAAAAACCACCAAGGTACCAATTATGGTGTCGCATGGTTGTGTAGCTCATGAGCTATTTAAAATATTAGAATTAGGATCTCATGAAATTAATAATTGTACAGTTTGTTTAATTAAACCTAGTGTTACTAATAAGTGGGCTATAGATAAAATTATAGAGGTATAAATTATATTGATTCTCTTTCTAATTCTAATAATTTTATACTAGCTGTTTTAATAACATTTTCTGGAATACCAGCTAATTTTGCTACTTGTAATCCAAAACTTTTAGCTGCAGCTCCTGGTTCTACTGTATATAAAAATAATAACGCCCCGTTTTGTTCTATAGCACTTAAGTGTACATTAGCTATTTGATTATTTTCTTTTGGTAAATTTGATAATTCGAAATAATGAGTCGCAAATAAAGTAAAACAATTATTAACTTCAATTAAATCTTTAGCGATAGCATAAGCTAAAGATAACCCATCAAAAGTACTAGTACCCCTACCTATTTCATCGATAATAACTAAGCTTTTAGGGGTGGCGTGTTTTAGTATATTAGCCGTTTCTGTCATTTCTACCATAAATGTTGATTTACCTTGAGCTAAATCATCACTTGCTCCAATGCGAGAAAAAATTCGATCTATTGGTCCTATAGTGGCAGAATGTGCCGGAACAAAACTCCCAATAAGAGCTAATAAAATTATTATAGCATTTTGGCGCATATAAGTAGATTTGCCCCCCATATTCGGTCCAGTTATAATGAGCATTTTAGTTTGTGCATTTAATAATAAATTATTTGGAATAAACGTGGCGGTCTGTACTTGTTCTACTACCGGATGGCGGCCAGCTATAATATTAATTTGGGCTGTTTCGCTCAAAGTAGGTTTAGACCAATTTAAAGTAGCGGCGCGTTCAGCAAAATTATTTAAAACATCTAAGCTAGCTATAGCATGGGCTGTTTGTTGCAGCTTAATAATATGTTGTTGTAGAGATTTTAATAGTTGTTCAAAAAGAAATTTTTCTAAGGAAATAGCTTTAGATTTACTGCTTAAGATTTGATCTTCTAATTGTTTAAGATCTGGAGTTATAAAGCGCTCGACATTTTTTAAAGTTTGTCGTCTTATGTAAGTGCTTGGTGCTAATTTGCTTTGATTGCGACTTATTTCTATGTAGTAACCATGAATTTTATTAAATCCAATTTTTAAAGTAGAAATTTTGGTTTTTTCTTTTTCTTGTGTTTCTATAGTATTTAAATAATTATCGGCATCAGTATAAATTGCTCTTAAGCTATCTAGTTCTTGATTATAACCGTTGGCAATTACATTGCCGTCTCTTAATAAAAGAGGTGGATTTTCTACTATAGCATTAGCAATCATTTTATATAGATCTGGAAAAGCATCTAAATTAGCTAATATAGCTTTAAGTAATAAACTATTAACTGGACTAGAGCTAAGAAGTTGAATTAGATCTGGCAGATAGGAAAAAGCTTGTTTAAGTTGTATTAAGTCTCTAGGTTTAGCATTTAATATAGCAATTCTGCTAATAATTCTTTCGATATCACTAATTTGTTTTAATAAATTGCCGAATTCTTCGTAGATCTGATTTTTTTGTAATTCTGAGACAGCAATATAACGTTGTTCTAAAATACTATGATCTTGGATTGGTCTGTTTAACCAATTAAATAATAATCTGTTACCCATCGCAGTTTTACAATGGTCTAAAATAGCCAGCAAAGTATTTTTTTTGTCTCCAATATTAGAAGCATAAAGATTATTAGTAATTTCTAAGTTTCTTCTAGTTTGTTGATCGATTATTACGCTGTCTTGATGATGTTCTATAGATAAGTTTTTAATATGCGGTAAATCGTTATTTTGCATAAATTTTACGTAGTAAAGTAAGGCGCCGGCTGCACAAAGAGCAAGAATATATTCTGGTTGGTTAGCTTTAAATTTATAATAAAAATTTTTTCCAAAATGTTGATCTAAAGATAATATAGCTTTTGCTTCAGTGAACTGTAATTGTTCTATAGCATTAATTGCAGTTGTTATATTGAGTATTTTTTTATAGTTTTCTAGATTTTCTGGAATAATTATTTCAGCTGGTTGTAATCGTTCTAATTCACTAATTAAATCATTATGATTTTGTACTGTTGAAATTTTAAATAAGCCAGTGCTAATTTCTAAAATGGCAATACCAAAGGTAGTATTAGATTGTAAAATACTAATGATTAGATTGGCTTGTTTAGCTGGTAATAATTCTTCTTCAGTAACAGTACCTGGAGTAATAATTCTAGTTACTTTACGTTCAATTGGCCCTTTAGAATTTACTTCACCGGTTTGTTCGCAAATAACTACAGTTTCGCCATGTTTAATTAATTTTGCTATATAATTGTCTACAGCATGGTAAGGTACTCCAGCCATTTTAATGGCGTGCCCTTCTGGGGTTTTACCACGTTTAGTTAAAGTAATATTTAGTAATTTGGCAGCTTTAATTGCATCATCAAAAAATAATTCATAGAAATCGCCCATTCTGTATAACAATAAATAATTTTTATATTGCGATTTAATTTGTAAATATTGTTTGATCATTGGGGTGTAGAGATCTTCTTGTTCCTGCATAATTTACCTGTTTGTTAAATTTTTAAAAATCAATTTTTATTGAATTTTTCATGATAATTGTTTTAAATTCTTGACTAATATTAGCCCAATCCACAATGTCTACTCTAAAAGATAGATCTGATTCAGAAAATGCTTCGCGCAATTCTACTAGCAGTTTTAACGATAATGGTTGATTACCTATCACACACAAATCTAAGTCAGAAAATGGTTTTGCAGTATTATTTACTCTAGAACCAAATGCAATAACTTGTTGTTTATGTAAGTGTTTTTTTAAAATTTTAGTTACAATTTCTAAATGTTCTGATTTTACATCAATCATGTTTTTTTATTCGTTGATTTAGTTGTTCTATAAGAGTTTGAATATGTGGAATAAAATTTATAATAACTTTAAATACTTCTGTTGCTTTATTATCATCATAAGTATGACTTGTTTGATTTCTAGCTTCTCTAAATTCAAACCAAGGCTCCACAGTGTTAATAAGGCCAATTTCTCCGGCTAACCTTAAAAGATCACGAAAATTTAATTGATTAATATTTTCTGTTGCAGATTGTTCTTCCTTTATAAAGCGCTTAATTATTTTAATTGCAAGTTCATAAGTATATTCAAAACGTTGAATACATGCATCTCTTACCTCTAAATCACTTGGATTTAACTTTGCTCTATCAACAGCTGTTGTTAAACTTAAAAAAGCTTTTTTTAATGGGGATAATATAATAGCCATATTATTTTTCTCGCACTTAATTTATATACTGATAGTCTCTAATTTATAGCCATCTTTATTAAACACTAAAATTTGTGCGGTGTCGCCCCAACTGCCGAGAACAATTCTAGTGAAAATTTTATTATCAATAGTAAAATTATAAATATTAGGCTTATGTGTATGTCCGTGAATTAAAATTTTAGCAGTGGAGTGTTGTAAAACGTTCTTCATAGTTAGTTGACAAATGTCATAAATTTTTGGATCTTTATTAGTTTTAAACCTATTTTTACTAATATCCCTTAATTTTTTAGCAATATTTAATTTTAAATTAATAGGCAATATATTTGCTATACCATAAGCTATAGGATGACGAATTATTTTGCTAAAATACTGATGTCTTTTGTCTGGAGTAAGCGAGTCGCCATGAGTTAATAGTACTTCATGTCCTTGTATGTTAGTTTGATAAAATCCAGGTAAAATCTTAATATTAGCTTGTTTAGCAAAATGGTTGCCTATTAGAAAATCTCTATTGCCATGAATAAAAAAAATAGCGGTTTTATTAGCAGCAGTTTTAAAAATATGTTTAATCTCAGCTAAAAATGGGTTATCTAAACGATCATCAATCCAATATTCAAATAAATCTCCTAAAATGTACACAGCTTTGGTATCATTTGGTAGGTTATTAAAAAAATTAGCAAATAACGTATAGCTATTGGGGTATTTTTCGTCTAAATGTAGGTCTGAAATGAAAAAAATAGTCATATCGTTAAAAACTGTCATGGTTGCATTAGACTAAATCTTATAATACATTTTGCGAGATAACAATTATCTTATTTATGGTTTGATATAAAGGCTTTTAGTCAAGGTTTTTCCGTGGCCAGTAAACCAAGAATCTAATATTGTCTGGTTAAATTGCTCTAAGTTATCTCTATTTGCAGTTTGTTCGGGATTTTCGGTTGATAAACCATTAAATAATTGGATCTGTAAAGATTGAGGAGTTTCATCATATAAATCTGCTAGCTTAATATTTATATGTTTAATTTGCTCTATATCATCAGTAGTCAAAGAAGCTTTAACAGAAAATAACCAACGGGCTACATTAAGACAGGCACTTCTCAGTGATATTATATTGAATAAAACTAGGATATTGTCAGTATAACTACTTATAGGCATTTGTTCTTTAATAGTATTATTCTGTAATAACATTATGTTAACAAATAGATTAATTTTTTCATGAGCGTTTGATATACGGCAACTATTAAAAATAGTTATTAATTGGTCGTATAATAAATTAATAATCGTGACCATATTATCTCGTGTTTTTTGATCGGATAATTTTGAGTTAAGAGAGTACATATATACTATATTTGTTGGATTACCAGTGTTATGTGGTATTTCCGGTGTGTCACTATTAAAAAAAATATTTCTTTTCGAACCCTCGCTTTCGCTTCTTCTTATGATTATTTTAGGCATACCTACACAATAAAAAAATACTAATTGTCCTAACGCAAGCAAAATTTCGTTCACATCGCTACGTTTTATTAAATAATCTTTTAAAAAATCAATATCTTTGGACAATAAAGTACGTTTGCGAGCATGTCCGTTGACAAAATAAAATAAAGCTGGGTTAAGAGAAGTTAGATTTATAGTATGTGGTTGGGTAAGGCTATAATATGTTAATTTTCCTCTAGAGCTTTTATTGGCTAAACGTTGAGCTATAGAAAAAAATTGTTGTAATGGTATTTCAGAAACAACTTTTGGTTGATATTCACATACCATTAACATATTGCTTTCATTAACCATAGCACCATATTGCAATAATAAATTGATAAAATCATTAATGTTTTTTAAATTAAACATATCAGTAATGTAACAACACGCCTTTATTTCAAGCATTTTTTGTTCTGAATCAACAAATAATAAACTAGGTTGGTTAACAGGTATGCCTTGTTCTAATAACAATTTGAATAATAATAAGTTATTGTGCATTGCCAATATTATTAAAGTGGTTATTTTTATATGGTATCTTTTATAGCTATCTGGCCCGGTAGCTACGTCTATATATTGAATTGCAGGTAACACCTAGTTGTATCTAAAGTGGTGATAACAAGTTTATAAAGTGGCGATTGTTCGAACAAAAATGTTAAAATATTAACTATTTTTCTATTGGTTTTCTGGGCTTCGGCATCATTAAGTTGTTGTAAATTTATGCCACTTGCTAAAATATCAAGTAATAATTGTTCGTCTATTTTAGATTGCACATGCTCAAAAATTAATTTTACTGCTTCAAAGTCACCATTTAAACAAGCCTGTTTAAATGCATCATACAATTGCAAGATAATTTGCTTGTTTGTAGCGTAAGTAGTATTTCTTAAATGTAATACAAATTGTCGGATTTTTTCATTTTTGTGTAATAGATTTTCTTGGTCTAGTAATATACATAAAGATTCATTCTGAATTTTTTCTATAATTTCTTTGATATTAATTAAATCAGTCCATTTTAGAGAAGGCTTGGCAGAGTAGCTTTCTAATTCTATGGATAATGCTTTAAGTTTATCGATTGGATTTTTTTCTTTAGGTTTTGATAATTTTAGATGTTTAGTTGTATCTATCAAACATTCTATTTCGTTATCACTGTCGTCATCTTTTTTTACAGGATTTTTAACTTTTTTACTAGCTTGGTTTTGTGCAAATTCAAGCATTTTTTCAAAATCTTTTTTTATAAATGTAGCCCTCATATCTTTTTGTTTATCTACTGATAATAAGCGATTGATTTTTTCTATAAGTAAATTAAAATATTCCATAGTTTTCTTATAATTTTCTAAGTTTTTAACCGTGGAATTATTTAAATATATTTCTCGTTGTTCACATAATTTATCTTCTAGTTTATAAGATTCTTCCATCCAGTCTGTATATAAACGCTTTTGTTCTTGTAGTAATTTAAATAATATATCGCCAGCAATTTTACTATTTGCTAATAGTAAATCTTGTTTATTTGATGACAAACCATATGAAGTGTAAGTGTGTTTTTTTTCGTCGTCAGGATCTGGTGAACATATTTTGGCATCGATATATGGACGCTTTTTGTCATCAAGATAAGTACGTATTTCTAGAAAATCACGTCCGTTAGTATATGTTTCTTTGTAATGTAAACAATATTCAAAACCAGGATGATGTGGTAATCTAGTTGAAAGATACAAATAATCTACTGTGACATGTCTATTATGGTACCTATATCCTTCTCTATTTAAATCAAGATCTTTTTCTGGGGGAGAGGTAATGTCTATAATTATCGCTTTACGAATTATACTACCAGTAGTACTGTCTTTGTGTTCTATAGGTTTTAAATAAGCAGAACAAGATGAAAATACAGGATCTTTTTCTTTGTGTAGACGTACTGCTACATTATACAAAAAATTAACTTTAAACATTTACAAATATACCCTTGATATTATTTATTTTTGATGATAATAAAGTATTTAGCTAACACAATCAAGTGTATATCATGTTATGTTAGCATTAAAACTATTGATGGAAATATACTTGATAAGGATTGCAATTGTTTTTTAACCTTTTTTAATAAATATTATTTTTGATCAACTGAAGAAACATTGAAGAAGACTATACACCTTCTCTTCCGTTGAACAATGGTGTAAAATTTTTGATAAAATTTATACTCAAACCTGCATTAAATCTTGGTTAGAATATAAATAAAAAAAATAGTCATATCGCTAAACTGTAACAGTTGCATTAAACTAAATCTTATAATACATTTTGCGATATAATGATTAAAGCATGAAATTTATGAAAGAAGTAAAAAAAATTATAAAAAGTAGATTTGCCCCTAGCCCTACTGGGTTTATGCATATTGGTAATTTGCGTACAGCATTATTTAGTTACTTGTTTGCTAAAAATCAAAAAGGGGAGTTTTTATTACGTATCGAAGATACCGATCGAGAACGCTCTAAACCAGAATATATAGCTTCTTTACTGGAAGATTTTAGAATTCTAGGTTTAAATTGGGATGGAGAAATTGTATATCAATCGCAAAGAACAGCTATCTACGAGCGGTTTTACGAAGAGTTATATAGTAAAAATTTAACGTATCGTTGTTTTTGTTCCGAAGAAAAACTTAATTTAATGCGTAAAGTGCAATTATCTCAGGGATTACCGCCTAGATATGCTGGTACTTGTCTTAATTTACCCAAAGAAGAAGTTCAAAAAAAACTAGATAACAAAGAATTAGCATGTTGGCGGTTTAAGGTACCTAAAAATATCGTAGTAGAGTTTGACGATTTAATAAAAGGCAAGCAGACGTTTAATAGTAATGACTTTGGGGATTTTGTGATTAAACGTCAAGATGGAGCATCGTCTTTTATGTTTTGTAGTGTTATCGACGATGTGTTGCAGGGGGTAACTCATGTATTGCGAGGTGAAGATCATGTTAGTAACACTCCTAGACAATTACTTATTTTACAAGCTGTAGGACTAAAAGCTCCTCAATATGGGCATTTTTCTTTATTAATTAATGGTGCGGATGGAACACCAAAATTATCTAAAAGAAACGGCAGTCAATCTATACAAGATTTGTTACAAGAAGGATATTTACCACAAGCAATATTAAATTATTTAGCCAGATTAGGACATGTCTATACCTCACAAGAAAATCATTTGTTGTCGTTGGAAGAATTATCTTTAAATTTTAATTTGAAGCATATTAGTTCTAACTCTGCTAAGCATGATATAGGTCATTTAAAATTTTGGCAAAAGCAAGCAATGTTATTAATTAAAGAAGATGAATTATTAGAAATTTTACAGAAAGATATAAATTTTTTAAATATATTTAATAATAATAAAAATAAATTATCAGCTTTTTTAAGCTTAATTAAAGATAATATTGTAATGCCGCAAGAAGCATTAATATGGGCTAAAGCGTTTTTTACCGATAATTTTGCAGAATTAGAAATATCTGATGATATTGAAAATATATTAAAGACTATTAATATTAATTTTTTGCAAATAGTTATTGACAATATGGAAAATAAGCAAGATTTTCCTGAATTATGCAATAAATTAAAAAAAGCTGGTTTTATAGGTAAAGGGCTATTTGTAAATTTAAGAATAATTTTTACTGGTAAAACTTTTGGGCCAGAATTAAATAAAATTTTTGAATTAGTAGGACCGGAGCGTATAAAAACTCGTGCAGTTTATATTTTAAGACAATATTTAAATGCTTAAAATTTATAATACTATTAATCAAAAAAAACAAGAATTTATTCCAATTAAACCTAAAGAAGTGGGAATTTACGTTTGTGGAGTAACAGTTTACGATTATTGTCATATTGGGCATGCTCGTACTTATTTGTTTTTTGATGCAGTTGTTAGGTATTTAAATTTTTTAGGATATAACATAAATTTTGTACGTAACATTACTGATGTTGATGATAAAATTTTAAATAAAGCTAAAGAAAGTAATCAGCCGTTTAATGTAATTACAGAACAATTTATTAAAGCAATGCACCAAGATTTTGATGCATTAAATTTATTAAAACCTACCAGCGAACCAAAAGCTACCGAATTTATTATTAATATAATTGATTTAATTAAAATTTTATTGAATAAAAAATATGCTTATATCGGCAGTAATGGGGATGTTTTTTATAGTATCAGTCAATTTAAAGACTACGGTATGTTATCTAAGCGTAATTTAGATAACATGCAAGAAGGTGAAAGAGTAGAGGAGCACGTACAGAACTCTAAACAAGAATCACAAGATTTTGTATTATGGAAGTTAACAGATCAGCTTGAGGTTAGTTGGAATTCACCGTGGGGATATGGTAGACCAGGTTGGCATATAGAATGTTCCGCTATGTCTTTAAATTTATTAGGTAGTAATTTTGATATTCATGGTGGTGGTTTCGATTTAATTTTCCCTCACCATGAAAACGAAATCGCTCAATCTGAAGCGGCTAATGCTAGTAAATTTGTTAATTATTGGATGCATGTAGGGTTTTTACAAATTAATAAAGAGAAAATGTCTAAATCTTTAGGGAATTTTACCCTTATAAGAGATGTATTAAAAACAGTTCACCCAGAAGTGTTGCGTTATTGGATGTTATCTGCTCATTATCGTAGTCAAGTAGAATTTTCTTATGATAGATTGCAAATTGCTAAAAATTCTTTAGATAGATTATATTTAGCATTACGTGAATTGCCAGAACAAAGCATAAACCAAAATATAAATAATATAGATTATAACGAAAAATTTACCGAAAAATTTATAACAGCCATGAACGATGATTTTAACACTCCAGAAGCAATAGCAGTGTTATTTGAATTAGCTAAAGAGATTAATATAATTAAAGAACAATCGTTAGAGCAAGCTAGTTTGTTAGGGGTAATATTAAAAAAATTAGCCCAATCTATAGGTTTATTAATGGTTGATTGCGAGAGTTTTTTGCATGGTCATTTAGAAAATAATAATATTTCTGAACAAGAAATTCAAAATTTAATAGCAGAGCGTAATAAAGCCCGTAAAGAAAAAAATTGGCAACAGGCTGATTTAATTAGACAGCAATTAATTAATAAAGGTATTTATCTGGAAGATGTTGGTTTCGAAACTAAATGGCGGAGATGATTTTTATCACACCAATTGCGACAAAAATGTTTGTACAGGTACAATGATTGGATCGAAAATTTCGAAACAATCTTTATCGACTGGTTCTGCATCGAACACTACTTGAAAAGCATGCGGTACGTTTAGTTGAAGTTTAAAACGATATAAATGTTCACTAATACTTTTATTTTTAGAATTTTTAACTTCTACAAGACACCAAGGGATATTATTTTTGGTAATTAAAAAATCAACTTCTCGTTTGTCTTTATCGCGTACAAAATAAAGCCCGTACTCTCCTAATCCTAAATCAGTCCAACAATGGGTTGCTTTTAATAAATGAGCTGCTACAAAATTTTCGCATCTTGCACCAAGTTCAATAACATCAGACCAATCCCATAAATATACTTTTGGTTCTTTAATGATGCTACGTATTACGGCTTTATTATATGGACGGATTAGAAAACAATAATAAAAAGTTTCTAAAGTATCTAGCCATCTTTTTGTGGTATTTATGGATACACCTACTTGTTGCGAAATATTACTAAGATTTAATAATTGACCAGTGTGATCTTTTAATAATCCTGCTAAAATTTCTAATTGACTAATTTCTTGAATACTAGTTAAATCGCGAATATCTTCTCTAAATAATTGTTGTCTACGTAATCTTTTCCAATTATTAGAAAATTGAGTATTTTTTTTTAGAAAAGGAGCGGGAAATCCGCCAAAATTCAATAAATTTTTAAATATTTGATCATCAATTAGAGTTGGTTTGGATATTTCTTGGTGTATAACATTAGTTCTTACACATTCAGCAACAGTTATTGGATGCATACGATACACAAAATAACGCCCCATTAAACTATCTCCACCTTCACGAAAAATATCTAATCTAGAACTACCTGTAACTAAAATATAAATTTTTTCATGATATGCATCAAAAAAACCTTTTAAAAAATTTTTCCAATTTGGATATTTATGAATTTCATCAAAAACAATTATGGGACGTCGTTTTTGTAAAAGATCTAAATTTATTGTATGTGCAACTTTAGTTTGTCCAGCTAAAATTAATGCTCGATCTTTATCAATATCCCAGTTTAAATAGTAAAATTGATCGTTAAAAGTATTTAATACTTTACTGACAGTAGTTTTGCCAACTTGTCTAGGGCCGGCTAAAAATACCATTTGTTGATATCTATCAAAATGCCAAGATATTATATTTTGGTAAAGTCGTTCCATGGTTATTATTAAAATAAATCCTTAGAATAACATTAGATTCTTAAGACTATTTTAACATACATTGCAGAATAGTCAAGACCAATTTGCAATGCGCGTTAAATTGGTCTTGGCGTTCAGATTACTCTATCTCTACTAAATCTACTTGTTCTATCTTATTAAATTTACTATAAATTTTTTGAGCAGAAGTTTGTACTAATTGAGCGTCTTGCCAACTTAATTCTATATGTTTAGTAAGTTTATTGATTCTTTCGTTAAAGCGTTGAAAGTCCTGAGATAAAACTCGTAAATGTTCTTGAATAGCAGCAATATTTTTTCTAGTAGCCTGATCTTTTAACACAGAACTGGCGGTTGTTAATATTGCCATCATAGTAGTTGGAGATACCATCCATACTTTTTTACGATACGAAAGCTCTACTAGATCAATATGGTTAGTATGTATTTCAGCAAATATTGCTTCTGCAGGAATAAACATAATAGCACCGTCGGCAGTTTCGTTAGCTAATATATATTTATCGCTAATATCTTCAATGTGTTTTTTTATATTTTGTTTAAATAATACATTACTTTTTTGTCTGTCTGTTTCTGAGCAAGAAAGATCTATAGCTTTTTGAAAATTTTCTAATGGAAATTTAGCATCTATAGCAATATTACCAGTTGGTGGAGGCAATATTAATAAACAATCGCATCTGGTACCATTAGATAAAGTATATTGTAATATAAAGTTTTCTTTAGTTAGCATGTTTTCTATTAAGTTTTTTAATTGAATTTCTCCAAATGCCCCTCTAGATTTTTTATCTGCAAGTATTGTTTGCAAACCCATTAAATTATTAGAAACATCAATAATATTTTTTTGTGCGCTGTCGATTAAAGCTAATCTTTTTACAATGTCAGTAAATGTCTCAGAATTTTTCTCTAACCCTTTAGCTACTTTGGTTTCTAATAATTGGCCAATATTTAACATTTGTTTGGTTATACTTTCTGTTTGGTTTGATAGGCTGCTAGATAAATTATCTCTTAAAGATGTTTGAATTAAATTTATATTTTGAATACTTTGATTAAATAAATTTAATAAGTTTTTTAAATTGAAATAAACTAAAAAAACTATTAAACCACACCCAGCAGGAATAATATAATATATTAAGTTATGCATAATAATCAATATTATATATTTTATATAATCAAAAGTATATATTAGTGTTTATTTGTTGTTATAGGTGGCAGTACTGTTTTTGCAGGATTAGTTGGGGTGGTTGCAGATGATGGTGCCGTAGTTGTTGTAGAAGCAGCAGGCACTGGTGTTGTAGGTGATGGCGTTGTTGTTGCTGGCGATTGTACTGTTGTTGTAGAAGCCGCAGGCGTTGTAACTACCGAATTATTAGGTTTTTCAACGTGTTTTTTTATTTCTAACTGATCTCCAGAGTATTGTAGATCTAAATTTTTTAAAAAACTCATCCCAATTAATATTGTTTCTGGATTATTACCATCTATAACAATGGCTTCTATATTTGATAAATTAATATTACCTAATTTTAGATTTGGTAAAGTAATTTTGTATCCAGCAGTGTTATCGCTAGCAGTATTAACATTGATTTTTGCACTATTTTTGTAAGATAATCCTAGTTGTTCGGCAATATGGCTATTTAATGTTACAAAATTTGCCCCAGTATCTATTATAGCGGAAGCATCTTTATTGTTAATAGTAATAGTTGCTACATATTGATTACGCTTATTTAATTTTATTGTTTCAATTTCATTATTGTTTTTGTTATCACCACTTTTGTTATCGCTACTTTTGCTATCATTTTTTGTATTGCTATATGTCGAGCTTATTTCGTTGTTAAGACCAATAGAGATTAAATTGCCAGTAGAATTTTTAAATATAGCGGTAGAAGCATTTGTAGATATTAATGTTAAGCCTGAGCTAGTAGTATCTCCAATACTTAAGACTTTACGTTCGGAGTTTTCATCAATAATTACAACTTTATGTTTAGATAGTGCAACGACACTAATTAATTGGTTAGTTGCAGAACAGATGCTTGTGATTGTAAAAATCATAAGGCTTATAAAAATTGTAAAAATCTTATTTTGTTCTACATACGTTTAAGTATAAGCTTTAAAAAATTGATTTGTGGAAATTTTATTAAATATTAATTAGTGAATATACTGGTATGGCATTACACATAAACACAAACCACACAGCAAAGAGCGCAATTAGAGTGTTTCTTGTTTTGGTAATATTGAATTTTTTGGGATGTAGTAGCGGTTTATCTAGTAATTATCAGAAAAACAGATCCCGCAAAACTATTGGTGCTGTTAATAGATATACAAAAAAACAAGATGGCCACCCACATCCATCTCATATTCCTGATTTAGCGAATATTAGTGAACCTAAACCTAAATATGAGCCTAAAAGCCGTTATGGTAATTCGCCTAACTACACAGTATTTAATAAAACCTATAGCGTATTAAAATCAAGCGATGGATACAAAGAGCGTGGTTATGCGTCTTGGTATGGTACTAAATTTCATGGGTTTAGAACTTCTAGCGGAGAGGTTTACGATATGTATTCCATGACTGCAGCTCATAAAACTTTGCCATTACCAACTTATGCAAAAATAACTAATTTGCACAATAAACATAGTGTTATAGTCAAAATTAATGATCGTGGTCCATTTCATGGAGATAGGATTATTGATTTATCTTATGCTGCTGCTAGTAAGCTTGGTATTATTGCTAATGGGGTAGGGGTGGTTGAGGTAACTGCCATCAACCCTAGAGATAAAAATTATACTATAAGCCCGGGGTCTAGCTCAACTTTACAGTTGGGGGCTTTTATTCAAGAAAGTAATGCTAAAAACTTAGTTAATAAGCTAGAAGAAGTATTAAAACAACATAAACAAAATTATAAAATAAATATTGTTTTACAAAAAAATGACTTGAAAAAAACTATTAAAGAAAATATTTTATATAAGGTTGTTATTAGTTCGGTTAATGGGGAACTAAATGTTAAACAATTGAAAAAACTTTTATCCAGCATGCCTGTTCAAGATGCTATTATGATAAATTAAATTAATTTAGGAGCTGCAAAATGAGATATTTAATAATAATTTTAAGTTTGTTTATGTTTGGAGAGATTTTTGCAGTAGATTTTGTTCCTGAGCAACCATCTTTAAGTACAAAAGCTTTTATACTTGTTGATTACGATAGTGGAAAAGTTTTATTAGAAAAAAATAGTGAACAAAAATTAGAACCAGCTAGCCTTACTAAAATAATGACCATGTATGTCGTTGATCATGAAATAAAAGAAGGAAGGCTATCTTTAAATGATGAAATAACTGTTAGCAAACAGGCGTGGCAAACTATGGGCTCTAGAATGTTTTTAGATGTTAATAGTAAAGTTAAAGTTTCTGACGTTATTAAAGGAATTATTATACAATCAGGTAACGATGCTTCTGTTGCAATTGCGGAACATATTGCTGGTAGCGAGCAAGCGTTTGCACATTTAATGAATGATTATGCTGCTACATTGGGTATGAATAATTCGCATTTTACAAATGCCACTGGATTACCAGATCCGGATCATTATACTACCACTCAAGATTTAGCTACGTTAGCAATGGCTAGTATTAAAGAACACCCAGCAAGTTATACTATTTATTCGCAAAAATCTTTTGTTTACAACAATATAGAACAAAACAATCGTAATAAATTATTATGGCGAAACAGTGTGGTTGATGGTATTAAAACTGGACAAACTGATAATGCCGGGTATTGTTTAGCGGTTTCTGGGGTTAAAGACAATACTAGATTAATAGCTATTTTGTTAGGGGCAAAAACAGATGAAGTCCGTACTACTGATGCAAATAAGTTATTAACTTGGGGTTTTAGATTTTTTGCATCTCATAAAATTTATCAGCACGATAAAATATTGGAAACCGCAAGGATTTGGGGCGGGAGTAATAAAACTATTGATATTGGTTTATCGCAAGATGTTTATTTATCTTTGTTAAAAAATGATATTAATAAATTAACTGCTAGTTTAAATATTCCTAAATTAATTAAAGCACCATTAAATAAAGGAGAAAAAATTGGTACTTATACAGTAAAGTTAAAAGAAAAAATTATTGCTGAGTACCCGGCCATTACTTTAAATGATGTAAAAAAAGGTAATTTGTTAAGTAGAATTTCTGATCAAATAATAATGTATTATAATGTTTTGTTTGGGAAGTTTGGAACAGATAAAGTTTGATTTGTAAATTTTTAAATATACAAGATTATGGTGATATATTAGCTGCTATGCAGCAATTTACTAAAAATCGTAATGTAGATACTGTAGATGAAATTTGGTTTTTAGAACATTATGCAGTATTTACTCAAGGACCATCTGCTAAAAACGATCATGTTTTAGGAGATATAAAAGTGATTAACACTGATCGTGGTGGGCAGATAACTTATCATGCTCCCGGACAATTAATAGTGTATTTTTTATTAGATTTAGTTAGAAGAGCTATAAATTTAAAAAAATTAATTTTTATTTTATCTCAGTCTATTATAAATTTATTAGCTAAGTATAATATTGTTGGCCACACCACAGATGGTGCTCCTGGAGTGTATATTAATAATAATAAAATTTGTTCTATTGGATTAAAAATTTCTAAAGGTTGTACTTATCACGGTTTAAGTTTAAATGTTAATATGAATTTACAACCATTTAGTCAGATTAACCCTTGTGGTTATCCGAACTTAAAAATGACACAATTAAGTAATTTTGTAGATCAAGTTGATATGCAAGCTGTTATTGCTGAATATAGTAAGATATTAACTATGGTTTTAGGAAATGGAAAAAAACTTTAAAAGAAAAGGCAAAGAAAAATTTGCAAGATCTAAATCAATCCCTATCGATATTATTGTTGATGCTAATAAATTACCTAAACCTAGCTGGATTAGAGTTAAGGCTCCTAGCGATAATGCTTTAAAATTAAAACAATTACTTCGAGAACATAAATTGCATTCAGTATGCGAAGAGGCTTCTTGTCCGAATCTTGCAGAGTGTTTTGAGAAAAAAATCGCTACATTTATGATTTTAGGGGATATTTGTACTAGAAAATGTACTTTTTGCGATGTGGCTCATGGTAAACCTAATCCTGTTGATCTCATGGAACCATACAATCTTAGCGTAGCCCTTAGTAAAATGGAGTTAAAATATATAGTAATTACATCGGTAGATCGTGATGATTTAAAAGATGGTGGGGCTGGTCATTTTGCGGCTTGTATTAGCGCTATTAGGACTAAATCTCCTGGTACTAAAATAGAAATTTTAGTACCAGATTTTCGTGGTAAACTGGAAATTGCATTAGAAAATTTAGCAATTAGTTTACCAGATGTTTTTAATCATAATATTGAAACTGCCTCTAGATTATATAAATCTGTACGACCAGGTTCTAATTATTTAGGTTCATTAAAATTAATAAAAAATTTTAAACAAAAATTTCCTAATATTCCTACTAAATCTGGGATTATGGTTGGTTTAGGTGAAACCGACGAAGAAGTTCGTCAAGTACTATTAGATTTACGTAATCATGATTGCGATATGCTAACTATAGGGCAATATTTGCAACCAAGTAAATTTCATGCTCCTGTAGTTCGTTTTGTAACTCCAGCGCAATTTGCAGAATTTGCTACATTTGCTTATTCATTAGGATTTTTAAATGTAGCAAGCGGTGCGTTAGTTAGATCTTCTTATTACGCAGAACAACAGGCTGAAGAATTATGCTGATTGAGTTTAGCTACAGCAAATGAAATATTTGCTGTGTTTCGGGCATTTAATAATAAATAGCACTAATGTTGGTAGTTTTTTAGTTAAGCATTAATCAATGTAATAGAAAACATATTATATTATACATTATCACTCTAAATTTTGAGTGCTATTGGTATAGTCATTGTATGGAATTTAAACATGTCAGGAGACTTTAAATCACCGGAAGGTGAAGCTAATAATGGTGGTGTACCGGTTGTTTCCCGGTCAGATCTTAGTCAAGATCAACAAGAATCAGTTGACAGATTTACACGATTTCTTACCAACAATAGTTCAAATCTTCAATTAATGACTACAATGTTATCTCTCATAGAACACCCAGACGCGCCAAACGATGAATTATTAAAAATGCTAGAAGGATTACGTAGTAACGGAGGTAGTCCTATAGTTGATAGGTCTGCGGGTGGTGGCTTTACAGATAGCGTTACAAATAGTTCTACTTTAGAAAATATTGAGATTGCAGCTCAATTTACAGGGCTACCAGCTGGGTTTACTAGCGTAGCGAATAGTTCAGAAGACGAGAGTACCAAAGCTAGTCTTACTGGAACATTTACAGATCTTACTAAACAAGAGCATGTTATTACATCAGGGTTTGATACTTTTGAAGATGGCTCTATTTTAAATGACGGTATCTCTTTTGCAGCATCCATAGTGGGTGATGTAGATATCACTAGTTTATATACTTTAGCGAATTTTTTAAAAAATAAGTTAAAGAAAGCACCTAATAATGGAGCGTTGCAAAATCAAGTAATACCAATAGCAGCAGGCTTGGTTACGGGATTATCTAGTCCAAATGATGCAAATATACGAAGGCGAGAACGACAAAAACAAAATTTTGACGATTTAACTGTGCAAAATAGAAGTAGAGACGATAATCTTCTAGCTCTTTTTAGAGATGCAATTGATTCTAACCAAAATTATAAATTAAACCCTAAGCAAATAGCCAGAATCAAAGAAACCCTTGGTGATGAGAGAGTTGATTTTTTAGTTAAACGATATGAGTTAAAAAAAGATGCGCTTACTCTAGATGATTTACGTATGTTAATGATTGGTATTTTATCACATTCAGATACAAAATGGTTTAATAATCGGTTTATAGAAAATTTATTAATATATTGTGGTATAACTGATGACCAAAAAGATCTTGGTGTGGAACACCAACAAATTCAACAATTACGAAAAGAAATTAATATTGATCCTAGAGTATGGGAAAGAATTAAAAAGACGACCAGAGACGGAACATTTAATGAAGTTGTGCGTCATATAAAAAGAGTAATACCAAAAAGATGGGACTCTGTAGTCCCTGCTAGATTTAAAGCTAACGATGATTTTAAACAAGATTTAGAAGTTGCTTTAACGATTACAAATATTGAAGCTTGGCAAAACAAAGGTGATTTAAAAAAACAAATATTTGCAGCTAATGAATATCTATTCAAGAAATTGGCTAGGTTTGATTGGAAAGATGGAGATAGTATACAAATATTAGAGGCTGATGGTAAAAAATGTTTTTATACAGTAAAAAATTTAATTAATGAATCTGGGTGTCATGGTTTCGTTTTAGTTCCTAAGGATCCTAAAGAATCATTAGATTTAAAAATAGTATTTAAAGGCTATAGTTTAGGTAAAGAAATGATAGACATGGAAAAAGATACGCCACATAGAAAATTTATTCAACATAAACAAACTATATTTAGTAATTTAAACGATATTATAGCTGATTTTAAAGCAACAGTTCCGTCAGACAAACAAGAAGCTGTTAGTATAAATGTTGGTGGTCAGGGTACAGGTGGTGCTTTAGCGCAAATGTTAATTAATGAACTAGCAACTTATCAAGCGGCTAACGCAAGCGCTGCATTGTCAAACGATGAATTTCAAAAGAAACTACAAGAAAATATTGAAGCGCAAATTCAATATGAATTAGAAAATGGCAAAAAAAGCAAAAAACTTTTAACGGCTGATCCAAGGCAATATGTAAGTAGAATTCAACAATTGGCAACTGACTATTTTCGGCAAACTAAAGCTGATTTAGACAAAATACCAAATAATCAGCTTGCTAGTATAAAAAAATTTACTGTAACAACTACTAATTCTGCAGGAATTAAAACTGAAACTAGAAATAATTTTATTCAAGCATTAGCTATTTTAGAACAACTAGCTCCTATTACAATAGAATGTTATAAGACTATGGTTGGTGGTGATGCGGTACAACAAACAGGAGTTACAGATCTTGGTGCATATATGCCGCATAAATTGATGCCAACTACTTTACTTAAAATAAACTCTGGTTTGGAAGGTGCTTATAAAGAACATTTAGCAAAAATTGCTATGAGTGCTTCATTAATAGTAGTGGCTGCAACTTTAGCTTCAGTCTCACATGGGGCCGTTATACCAATAATGCATGTTTTACCAATAAATCCTATAGCCCAAGCAAATATAATAAATGATCATGTTAGAAAATTATTGAGTAATGCTATAGCTGCTCATAGAGATTGCTATGGTGATCAAATAGATTTTGTTAATTATCAACTTATGTCTAATGCTCCAGATGATGACAGTAGAGCTACTTTAAACAAAGAATTATCTATTAAAATAACAGAATTTACTAATAGATTTTATAGAACATTAAAAAAAACTGCTTATGGTATGAGTGAAGTTATTGAAAAAAAATCACTTGGGCTAACGCAAGACCAGCAATCTGTGCCAGCTATAGCATCGTTTCCGAATCCCATGAACTTAGCTTTTAGTGACGACTCGAGTATTTTTCAATCTGTAAGTTCACAAGAATTAGTATTGGGAGCATTACAATTAGATGGAGAAACAGAAGAATATGGAGAAACAGAAGAAGTAATAATTAAGGAAGACCAAGAAGCTATGCAAGATCTTACTAGAGAGTTGATGAGCATGTTAGAAGCGGGACATGAAGTGGTAGCTACCAATGGCGAAAAATTTTTGCACGATTTTGCAGAAACAGGAGATTTAGATGCAGTTAAGAATTTTTTATATATTAATGGGGAAATAAATGTTGATGTAGACGTTAATGCTAAAAATAATAATGGCGAAACGGCTTTACATATAGCCGCTAAAAATGACCGTAGAGAAGTAGTTGATGCTTTATTAGGGTTAATGACCGAAGAAACAATTAATATTAAAAATAAAGATGGTAAAACGGCCTTATACCTGGCAGTTGAAAGTGAATCTACTGGTACAGTTGAAGAATTTTTTAGAAGTTCAACACGCAGAGGAAATATAAATATAAATGTTGATGCTTCATCCCCACCAGATCATAGATCAATTTTAAGGGTTGCTGTAGGAACAGGAAATGTAGAAATATTTAATCTTCTGTTAAAACATGGGGCAGTGTTAGAAAATATTAATGATCTTTTACAAACAGCTGTTGAAAATGAACATGTGGAAATAGTTGGTGAATTAGTGGAATACGTAATAGGTTTAAACAAACCTATAATGTTTGGGGGTTGGCGTCAGAAAAATGTAGAAGAAGAAAATGCTAGAATTAATTGTTTAACAAAAGTGTTGCATTTCGCTGCAAAAAAAGGAAGGGTAGATATTATTAAAAACCTTTTAGAAAAAGGGGTACAAGTTGATGCTAAAGATGCTAATAATAAAACAGCTTTACATTTTGCTGCTGAAGCAGGAGAGCCAGAAGTAGTTGCAATGCTTTTGGAACATAAAGCAAAACTAGATGTTAAAGATAAGAATGGTCAAACCCCATTACATTTGGCTGTTATTAATGCACCAGCAAGAAACAGTATCAACGAAGAAGATGAGAAAAGGTATGTTCAAGTAATTAATAATTTAACAGCAAGAGGTGTAGATCCAACTATACGAAAAATTGCTAGAACTTCTTTTAACCAAACAGTAAGGGACATGTTCCCAGAAAGTGTATTAAGTTCTGTGGAAAAATCATGGCCTACACAAAAAACCACAACAAGCAATCCATTGAAATTGGACACTTCATCAGATCTTACTCTAAATGGGGTTATGGAGCCAATGCCTCAGAAGCTACAAAGGCCCGAACCTAAAAGAAAAAAATAGTATTAATGTAACAAATTTTTTGGTGGCATGTGTAATGTAGTTGGTTCCGGATCGGAGCTTTCGGTGGAAGATACTGTTGCTATAGATGGTGGATGTGAATGAGAATGACGTAAATGAGGATATATTTGCAACAGACTATTGTGTTGAGGTTTAGTTTGAAAAGATAACTCTATGCTTTGTGCTCTTGGCTTATTAATAAAAATGTTTTGTATAGCTAAAGTTATTTTTTTTTCTGTTACTGGTTTTAAAATATGGTTATTTATCCCAATTTTTTTGAAATTATGTAAATCTTGAGTTGCTCCATTACTAGTACAAGCTATTATTGGTAAAGCATTATCATTAAAAGTAGTTCTTATACGACGAGTTGCCTCTAAACCATCCATAACAGGCATTTCTATATCCATAAATATTAGATCACAATCAAGTGTTGGAGTGCTACTAATAATATTAACAGCTTCTTGTCCATTATTAGCAGTAATTACTATATGACCTAACTTTGTAAGAAGAGTATGCATAAGTTTTATATTTACTAAACTATCATCTACAACCAATATACGTAATTTTTTAGTGGCAATATCTATAAAGCTAGAGCAATGTTGAATATTTTGTATAGTAGATGGATTATTTATTGTTTTAGATAATCTTAACAATTCATCGGCAGTTAATTCCAGTTGTTTAGCGGCATTATTAATAATAGTTTTAATTGATTCTAATTCTTCGGTAGATGGTATAGGATTGATTGATAAAGCTTCTATTGCATAAGATATTTCTTGTAAAGGATTACGCATTTTACTAGAAATATTTGAATAGACTTCTTCTGGTATGGATTGTTTGTTGGTATCTTTTCTGAATCTAATGATTACTTTATATGTAAGATAAAATATCAAGCTAAGTGGTACAGCAAAGGCAATATTAATAAGAAAATTTATAGATGGATTAATACAAGCTGCTTGTTCTGTTTGTTTAGATTTTATTATTAGATATGTGATTCCACTATTTGAGCCAATAAATATTTCTAATAAAATTGCAGTTTTAACCAACTGCAAAAATTTTTTATATGAAATCATTTATAATGTAAGCCATGTTCTTAATATTGTAAAAAAACTATATAAATTAATTTTAAGAACTAGTAGTATAGTTGTAATGTATAGTAATTCAAAAAAATCTTTAAGTTATCCAGTAATAACTATCGATGGTCCTTCTGGCTCTGGCAAGGGAACCATTAGTAACATGTTGGCAGAAAAATTAGGCTGGCATTTTTTAGATAGTGGAGCGTTATATAGGGTGCTAACATATCTGTATGTTTTACAGTCAACAAAAGAATTTCCATTAGAGTCAATAAATTTAGAAAAAATTAATTTAAAAGAAGATCTTTTAGAGGAACTAGCAGTTAATTTACAGGTTGAATTTATACAAGATAAAATTTTTATTAATAATTTTAATCAGGTTAAGCAAGATATAACTCAATTTATTAGAAGCGAAAATTGTGGTAATCTAGCTTCAAAGTTAGCTGTTTTCTCTAAAGTTAGAACCGCTTTGTTAGTTAAGCAACGAGGATTTTTAAAGGCACCTGGTTTAGTAGCAGATGGGCGAGATATGGGGACGGTAGTTTTTCCTGATGCTATATTAAAGTTTTTTTTAGAAGCAGATGTAAAAATTCGTGCTAATAGACGTTATCTACAGTTGAAGGATATGGGAGTTGATGTTAAGCTACATAACCTTATTGGGGAAGTGTCCGAGCGGGATTCGCGAGATATGCAACGTTCTGTTGCTAACTTAAGGCCAGCTCAGGATGCAATATTAATAGATACTACAGCAATGACAATTAATGAAGTATTTGCTATGGTAATGGACAAAGTTATTCTGATTGTTTGAGGTAAAATATGACCGAATCTGAGTTTGGTAAATTGTTTAAAGAAAGTGTTGCAGATAAAATTCATCCTGGTGCCCTATTAACTGGGGAAATCATAGATATTGGTAAAGAATGTGTTGTTGTAAATGCAGGCTTAAAATCAGAAAGTTATGTTCCTATTAAACAATTTATTAACGATAATGGAGAATTAGAAGTTAGTATTGGCGATTTAGTAGAAGTGGTAGTTGAAGTAGTAGAAGACGGTATGGGCGAAACCCGCCTTTCTAGAGAAAAAGCTAAAAAGATTAAAGCTTGGGAAGATTTAGTGGTTCTTTATAAAGAAAATAAATTAGTAAAGGGCTTAGTAAATAGTAGGGTTAGGGGTGGTTTTACTGTAGATATTGGTTTAGTGAAGGCATTTTTACCTGGTTCTCTAGTAGACGTTAAGCCAGTTAGAGAAAATATTGATTTAGAAGGACAAGAATTAGAGTTTAGAATCATTAAAGTTGATCAAAAACGAAGCAATATAGTTGTTTCTAGGCGTTTAGTGTTAGAACAAGATAATAGCGAAGAAAGGAAACTTTTAATCGACAATTTACAAGAAGGGCAAGTAATTACTGGTATTGTTAAAAATCTAGTTGATTATGGAGCATTTATAGATTTAGGTGGATTAGATGGTTTGTTGCATATAACCGATATGGCTTGGAAACGAGTTAAGCACCCAAGTGAAATAGTCTCGGTTGGGCAAGAAATTTCTGTTAAAGTATTAAAGTTTGATAAAGAAAAACCAAGGGTATCGTTAGGGTTAAAGCAACTTCAAGTAGATCCATGGAATGAAGTTATACAAAAATATACAATTGGAACAAAGTTAACCGGTAAAGTTACTAACATAACTGATTATGGTTGTTTTGTAGAAATCGATAAAGGTGTAGAAGGTTTAGTTTACGTATCGGAGATTGATTGGACCAATAAAAATATTCACCCAAGTAAAGCTGTACAACTTGGAGCAGAAGTAGAAGTTATGGTTATAGAGATCGATGAAGAACGTCGCAGAATATCTTTGGGTATGAAGCAATGTATAGATAACCCATGGAGTTTATTTGCTAGAGATCATAATAAAGGTGATAAAATAACTGGAAAAATTAAATCTATAACTGATTTTGGTATTTTTGTTGGATTAGATAGTGGTATAGATGCTTTAATTCATTTATCAGATTTATCTTGGGATGAACCTTTTGAACAAGTGGTGCGAAACTATAAAAAGGGCCAAGAAATAGAAGCAGTAGTATTATCTATTGATGCAGAAAGAGAAAGAATTTCATTAGGGGTCAAGCAATTACAACAACCTGAAAGTATTAGTGTTACTAAAGAAGAAAATACAATAAAAGAAAAGGATAACTCTGATACTTATACTAGTACTAAATTAGGAGACATATTAAAAGAACATATTAATACTAATAAAGAAGACAGTAATTAATTAAATGTTAAAATTTAATTTAAGAAGAAGGGTTATTGTTTGGTTAACTATAAGTATTATGGCTACTATAGTAATCGTAACGACAGGTTTGTCCAAATTAGAAGGGCTACCGGTTGTTGCTATTGCTAATTATGGTCCTCATGCGTCTTTGCAAGAACTTATTGATGGAGTTAAGGAACAACTACAAAATGAGGTAAAATTTAAAGAAGCAGATGTTAATTTTGAACAAACCCTTATTATACAAATGTTATATAAATTAAAAGCTAATAAACCTAAAGTTATGGTTACTATGGGTACCCCAATTACTCAAGCTGCTAAAAATCTTATAAAAGATATTCCAATTGTATTTGCTGCAGTTACCGATCCAGTTGATGCGGGATTAATTACAGAACGTAATAAACCGCATACAAATCTTACTGGTGTTTCTGACAGTCAGGATTTAAAAATTTTTATGGCATTTGTTAAAACATTAATGCCAGATGCAAAGAGTATTGGACTTTTGTATGCAACTAGCGAAACTAACGATGCGACTTTGGTTAAAATGATGCAAACAGCTGCTGAGCTATATGACATGGAAGTTGTAGCAGTGCCGGTTGAACAATCTAGAGACATACCATTAAGGATGCAATTATTAAATGGTACAGTAGATTTAATTTATGTAGGAGTTAGTGGAACAATAGCACCATCGTTACCAACTATTGTAGCGGAAGCGGATCGTATGCAAATACCGATATTTAGTGCACACGAAGAAGCAGTATTAAATAATTATGTAGTTGGTAGTTTTGGAGTAAGTTATCGTAAACTCGGTAATCGAGTTGGGGATATTATTAAACTTATTTTGCAAGGCGAAGATATTAAAAATATAGAAGTAGTTTATCCAGATCTTTCAGATTATCAGGGGTTTATTAGTAAACAAAGAGCTGCACAGTTTAATATAAATTTACCAGATAATCTTAATAATGTAACAATTGTAGAATAAAATATGCTAAATATTATTAGCTTATATAAATCATTCCCAGGAATGTTTGCGTCAGTATTAAAAAATATTAATTTAAGATTATCGCCAGGAGATTTTTGTATATTAATCGGCAGTAATGGTTCAGGTAAATCCACTTTATTAAAAACTATAACTGGTGAATATAGTGTAGATACGGGTAATGTTATATTGGCAGAACAAGATATTACATTTATGCCAATGCATTTGCGTTCACGATTCATAAGTAGTGTTTACCAAGACATTACTAGGGGAGTAGTGCAAGAAATGACTTTGTTCGAAAATTTAGTATTAAGTCAATTTCGAGTGCGTAAAGCAAAGTATCGATTTTATAAACATTATGAACACGATTTAAAAGCACAGGTTAAAAATTTAGGATTAGAACAATATATGGCTCAACCAATGTCTTCGTTATCTGGTGGGCAGAGACAGATAGTTGCAACATTAATGGCTTCTTTACCGGCACCGCAATTATTATTGCTTGATGAACCAACAAGCGCGTTAGATCCTAAAATTCAAAAGCAATTAATGGAATATACAGTGCGTATTATAACCGAAAATAACATTACTACCTTAATGGTTACACATAATTTAGAAGATGCTATTCGTTATGGAAATCGTTTAATTATGCTTCATGATGGCCAAATAGTTTTAGAACTTGATTCTGTAAAAAAACGTTCCTTAAATACAGCTCAATTATTAGAGTTGTTTCATAGTTACGAAGATTCTACGCTGAGAGGAAATTAATGTTTATAGAATTAATACCAATAGGGTTGCAGCAAGGATTACTATTAGCAATAGTTGCAACTGGTATTATGGTACCATTTAGATTATTAAATTTTTCTGATTTAACTGCAGAAGGTTCTTATCCATTAGGAGGGATAACTTGTGCAGTATTAATTGCTGCTGGGTTTAACCCATTAATTGCTGTGGTGGTCGCATGTTTTGCGGCAGGAGTAATAGGCATGGGTACAGCAATATTACATTTGCGTTTCAAAGTTAACACACTATTAGCCGGTATTATTTTAAGTACAATGGTTTATAGTATTAATTTAAGATTAATGGGCAAGCCTAATATAGCATTATTTAATTTTCATACATTATTTAGCATAACAGAACAATTATCGTTAAAATTAATTATATTAATAATTATAAATATAATAATTATTATTCCATTGTTTGGTTTTTTGATCACAGAAAAAGGTTTAAGTTTAAGAGCGGTAGGGTTAAATAGTTTATTTGCTGAGCGACAAGCTATTAACATAAAACAATATACCCTATTAGGGTTGTTTATTGGTAATATGTTATGTGGATTAGCTGGTAGTTTAATGGTGCAGATCCAAGGTTATGCGGATATTGCTATGGGTATTGGTATTGTAATTCATGCGTTAGCAGCATTAATGATAGGCGAAAATTTTATTGGAAATAAAACTTTATTACGACAAATAATAGCGCCAATAGTTGGGGCTATTATTTATCAACAAATTCAAGGGTTAGCTCTTAGTTTAGGGTGTTCACCATCAGACTTAAAACTAGTTTCTGGCGCTATTGTGTTAGGGATGATGGTTTATAGTAATTATTAATTTTGCTTTTTCGGGCAAGATTTAAAATGCCAGAATAAACTAATGTTAGTAAGACACTTGTACTTAATTTGGCACTTTGTTATTATTCCTTAGAGAATGACTATTGGAGGTTAATATATGCCAAACCCGGAAAACATAACTTTGGAATTAGAGACTAAAGACTTAAAAATAATGCCAATTACCAAAAATTTTTTTGATGAAACTATCACTGAATATAAAAACAAGCTCAAAGAAGCCAAGACTGCAGAACAAACAGAACAACTTAAAAAAGAGCTTGCTGAAGTAGAAGAATCAATAGAATTACTATTAAAGCAATTAGAAGCTAAAACTTCATTTATACCGTACTTTATTTTTGAAAAACAAAATTTATCTAAAAGAGTAGGTAGCATAACACTACAATCACCTAACGATAGCAGTGAAGTTGTTGATCGTATTGAGCCAGGGTATAGTGAAATAACAATTTTATTAGAAGAAGAATATCTAGGAAAAGGGTATGGTTCACAAGCAATGCGAAGCATATTATCTATAGTAAATAACTTAATTGCTATTGAATATCCAATAACATTAGAAGGAAAAATGAAGATCCCATTTAAAGGTGTACAAGCTCACATTAATTACTGTAATGCACCTTCTTTACGTATGGCTACAAAAAGTGGATTTGGTGCAAGAACTGTTTACGAAAGAAGAGTTGTTGATGAAAAAACAACGAAAGAAACAAGCGGAGTAATTGTACAATACCCTCCGCCACAATCGTTTAGTGAAAAAACAATGACATATGGAAAAGATTTTATTGACAATCTTATAGGTGAAATTTTACCTCTTTATACTAAACAAAATGGTGAACGAAAGAAAATTACCGATATGGGTGGGGATCTTGACATTAATGCTGCCTATACAGCATGGTTACCAAAGTATATCAAAGATAATCCTGTTCCAGAAGACTTAAAAGAATCGTCTCTAGGTAAACCTATAGATCAATTATCTCAAAGTTCTCAGTCACTAATTTTTTCAGGTAAACGATCGTGTGAAGAGGAAGATAACAGTAGCGCTAAAAAACCAAAAATGGAATATAGACCGTCATTCTACTAATCAACATTAACTGAAGAATAATTATTTGGTTCTACTTTACCGCCGCAATTTTTGTAACATAAATTATAATCTTGAGTGCATTGTTTGTGGTTATCGTTAGGGTGGCATTGTTCTAAGATATTTCGTTCGTTAGAAGTTTTGGAGATTTGGTTGTTATTTAAGTCGATACTGTAATTTAACATTGATGTTTGTTCTAGAGTTCTTAAGCATTCTTGATAAGCTTTATTAGCAATTTTTTCGCAACGTTCTTGTTGATCGTTGCAAGCCAAGATACATTCTCTTGCTTCTGGGCCTTCTGGAGGCATATAGGTATATTCATGATTATAATAACGACTACAAGCACTAATGCCTAAAAGCAATAAACAATTTATTAATTTTGTTTTAATAGTTCTCATAACAATTAGCGCTCCTTTTATTTATCCAAATACTATATATAGTATATATTTATATACGAAAAATTCCAAAGTTAGTATCTTTTATCGGAGCATTACAGCAAGCAGATAATCCTGATGCAATAACATTTCTAGTGTTAATAGGATCAATAATGCCATCGTCCCAAATTCTAGAGGTTGCATAGTAAGCATTACTTTGTAATTGATATTGATTAATAATTTTTTGTCTAAATGCCTCATGTTCTTCTGGCGGTAATTTAGCTTTTTGTAGTTCCAACATAACTTCAGCTGCTTGTTCGGCTCCCATAACCGAGATTTTGGCATTTGGCCAAGTCCATATAAATCTTGGATTATAAGCTCGTCCACACATAGCATAATTACCGGCACCGATACTGTTACCTATGATAATAGTAATTTTGGGAATCTGGGCATTAGCAACAGCCATAATCATTTTAGCGCCATTTTTGGCTATTCCAGTTTCTTCCGATTTGCTGCCCACCATAAATCCAGTAATATTTTGTAAAAATAACAATGGCGTTTTGCGTTTACAGCATATTTCAATAAAATGAGTAGCCTTCATTGCTGATTCATTAAATAAAATACCGTTATTAGCAATTATGCCAATTGGATAACCCATTACGCTAGCAAAACCACACACTATGGTTTTACCATATAGTGCTTTAAATTCGTGAAAATTAGAGCCATCAACTATTCTAGCTATAATTTCTCTGGAATCTACGGATATTCTTGAGTCGGCTGGCATTATTCCGTATAAATCAGTGGTTGGATATAATGGAGGTTGAATTGGTTGTAGATTTAGAGCATGTTCAGTTTGTTTAAATTTAGATCTATTTAAATTAGCGACTATATCTCTAGCAATTAATAAAGCATGTTGTTCATTAATGGCTAGATGATCGGCTACTCCAGACAATCGACAATGGACATCGGCTCCGCCTAATTTTTCAGCTAATACTTGTTCTCCAGTTGCAGCTTTTACTAAAGGTGGACCAGCTAAAAAAATTGTAGCTTGATTTTGTACCATAATACTTTCGTCGGACATAGATGGTACATAAGCACCACCGGCAGTACAAGATCCCATGACTACAGCAATTTGAGGGATATTGTTAGCGGACATTTGTGCTTGATTAAAAAATATCCTGCCGAAGTGTTCTTTATCTGGAAATACTTCATCTTGAAATGGTAAGTTGGCTCCACCAGAATCTACTAAATAAATGCAAGGTAAGTTATTTTCTAAAGCGATTTGTTGAGCGCGTAAGTGTTTTTTAATAGTCATTGGGTAATAGGTACCACCTTTTACAGTTGGGTCGTTAGCTATTATCATGCATTCTGTATTGGCAACTCGTCCTATCCCAGTTATTATTCCTGCGCTAGCTACATTGGCACCGTACATATCAATTGCTGCTAATTGAGATAATTCTAAAAATGGAAAGGTAGGATTAGGATCTAATAAGTTAGCAATTCGTTCTCTTGGTAATAATTTATTTTTGTTAATATGATTTTGCTGTGCTTTTTCGCCGCCACCTTGTAAAACCGTATTAGTTTTAGCATTTAATTCTGCTACTAAATTAGCCATATAGGCTTGGTTTTGTTTAAAATTATTGTTATTTGGGTCGAGTTTACTGGTTATAATTGGCATAATTAAGTAGTTTCTTTAAAAATTTCTTTAGCTATTATAATACGACGAATTTCGCAAGTACCAGCGCCTATTTCGTATAATTTGGCATCCCTTAATAACCTACCAGCGGCATATTCGTTACAATAACCATTACCGCCTAAAATTTGTATAGTATCTAAAGCCATTTTGGTAGCAAGTTCAGAGGTAAACAATAAAATACTAGCTGCGTCTTTGTTAGATAATATTTTATTGTCGGCTAATTTAGCAAGAGCATAAATATAAGAACGAGATGCATTTAAATTAGTATAAAAATCGGCAATTTTACTTTGAATTAATTGAAATTCTCCTATAGCTTTGCCAAATTGTTGTCTTTCATGAATATATGGAATTACTACATCCATACAAGCTTGCATAATTCCAAGTGGTCCTGCGGCTAAAACTAGTCGTTCGTAGTTTAAACCATTCATTAATATTGAAGTACCAAAATTTTCTTCACCTAATATATTTTCTAAAGGTACTTTACAGTTGTTGAAAATTAATTCACATGTATTAGAGCCTCGCATACCAAGTTTATCCAATTTAGGAGATCTAAAAAATCCAGGTAGATCATTGGTAATAATAAAGGCAGAAATATTTTTTTTAGTATTACTTGATTCGTTTGATAATGTGGTTTTTGCGTATACGATAATTATATGCGCATCTGGGCCATTTGTGATCCACATTTTACTACCATTTAAAACAAAGTGATCGGAATATTTAGTGGCAGTTAATTGCATACTTAATACATCTGAACCAGCATTAGCTTCACTCATTGCTAATGCGCCAACCCATTCGCCACTAACTAGCTTAGGTAAATATTGTTGTTTTTGTTGTTCCGATGCAAAATTATGAAGCTGATTGACACATAAATTTGAATGTGCAGCGTAACTTAAACCAATAGATGCCGATCCTCTGCTAATTTCTTCCATAGCAATAACGTGTTCCAAGTAACCACAATTACTACCACCAGCAAATTTTTCGTTTACGGTAATTCCTAATAAACCCATGGCGCCTAATTTTAGCCATAAATCGTTGGGAAACTCATTTTGTTGATCTATTTTTTGAGCAATTGGCACTATTTCTTGGTTTACAAAATTTTGTAGAGATTCACGAAAAATGCTTAGTGCATTGTTATCTGTTTGATAAAGAAGATCAAAATTTGGGTATGTTAGCATTACGATATTGTAATATTATTTTTTTTGATATCAAGCTAAAACTATGTAATCGTAATTATTTATTGAGTACGATTACTAAAATTTGTTTAGAGTTATTATATGAAATCTATCAAAGATATGTTATTTTCATATGTTTAAAATGGCTAAAAGTAAAATGGAAATAATAAATAAACCTATCTCTACAAGTAAATCAACTTTCAATAAAGTTCAAGTTATAGATCTATTAGATTTTGCTGAACAACTTGGTTGTAAAGAACTACACATGGTAACGGATCAAGAAAGTGGGCTAAAAGGGATAGTGGCAATTTATAGCGTTAAGTTAGGTCCAGCTTTAGGTGGATGTCGATTTTTACCATATGCAACTACTAATTTAGCAGCTATTGATGCAATAAAGTTGGCTAAAGCTATGGCATTTAAATCAGCAATTGCTGGCTTACCACTAGGTGGTGGAAAAGCGGTATTAATATGCTCTAAGAAATTTATAAATTTAGATAATAGAATGAAAGCTTTAAAAGCTTTTGGTAGATTTTTAAATACTTTAAATGGTCGATATATAACTGCGGTAGATAGTGGTACTAGTATTGAAGATATGGATCAAATTGCTACCGAAACAACATTTGTTACTAGTACTTCTAAATTTAGTTATTCTATTTTAGATCCATCGGTTTTAACTGCTAGAGGAGTTTTAAGAGGTATTTTAGCAGCAGTAAAATTTAAATTTGCTAAAGATGATTTACAAAATATTCATGTTGCAGTACAAGGGGTTGGGCATGTTGGGTATCATTTAGTAAAATTGTTATATAGCATGCAAGCAAAAATTAGTATTTGCGATATAGATCCTAAATTAATTAATCGTTGTAAAGCAGAATTTACTGGAATTAATATTATTAACCCGGAAGATATTTATAAAGTGAATGCCGATGTATTTGCTCCTTGTGCTTTGGGTGGAGTTTTAAACGAGAAAAATATTGATCAATTAAAAGTAAAAATTGTAGCTGGGGCTGCTAATAATCAATTAGAAAACGATAATAATGCAGAATATTTGTTTCAAAGAGGTATAGTATATTCGCCAGATTTTGTAATTAATGCTGGCGGGGTAATTCATGTAGCAGGACCAGTGATGAAACAAACTGAACAACAAACTTTAGAGAAAGTGGATAATATTTATAATATTTTATTAAATATTTTTGAAATGAGTTCTAAACAAAACATTAATACTTATCAAATTGCTTATAATATAGCGTCAGATAAATTACAATAATTTTAATTTTTAACCTTATGAACAACATAGTAAATTTTCAGATTAAATTTTATAATTGTCTAGATGAAAATGGTAATTTAAATAGTGAGTCAAATATAGATAATAATCAAATATTATTTAAAGATTTATTAAAATTATATACTGCCATGGTAAAAACTAGATTGTTTGATGCTAAGGCGATTAATTTACAAAGAACTGGTAAACTAGGTACATATCCGTCTTGTTTATGGCACGAGGCAATAGGGGTGGCAATTGGTAGCAGCATGCATCAGGAAGATATATTTTGTCCATATTATAGAGATTTAGGGACAATGTTATGGCGCGGAGTATTAATGGAAGAAATTTTAGCGTATTGGGGGGGATATCAAAGTGGAAATAATTTTAGCCATACAGTACATGATTTTCCGTTTTGTGTACCAATTGCTAGTCAAACGTTACATGCAGTTGGCGCTGCTTTTGCAGTTAAATATAGACAACAATCTAGAGTAGTAGTAACTACAATTGGTGATGGTGGTACTTCAAGAGGAGATTTTTACGAAGCTTTAAATTTAGCTAAATTATGGAATTTACCCGTTGTATTTGTAATTATCAATAATAAATGGGCAATTTCTACCCCTATAAATATGCAAACTAAAACAGAAACTCTAGCACAAAAAGGTATTGCAGCGGGAATTGTTGGTGAACAAGTGGATGGAAACGATTTGTTTGCCTTAAAAAGTAGATTAGATGTTGCAATACAAAAAGCAAGATTAAACAACGGGCCAAGTGTAATAGAAGCATTAACTTATCGTATGGGAGATCATACTACTGCAGATGATGCTAGTCGTTATCGTGACAGTCAAGAAAAACAGCAATATTTATCAACAGATCCGTTAATACGGTTAAAAAAATTTTTACAACGACAATATAGTTTTCCAGATCAAGAAGATTTAAAAATTCAACAAGAATGTCAGACAGCTATAGAACAAGCAGTTAATAATTATTTAGCTTTGGAACCAGGATCCCCCAGTAGTATGTTTGATTATTTATATAAAACTTTACCGCTTTCTTTAAAAACACAGAGAGATTTATGGTGATTGTTACGTTAATTGAAGCAATTAATAAAGCCTTAAATTTTGCATTACAACATGACGAAAATGTTATAATTCTTGGGGAAGATGTTGGAAAAAACGGTGGGGTATTTAGAGCTACAGTTGGATTGCAAGAAAAATTTCCAGATAGGGTGTTAGATGTTCCGTTAGCAGAGAATATGATAGCTGGAATATCCGTAGGTATGGCGGCCTGTGGGTTAATACCAGTTGCAGAAATTCAATTTATGGGATTTTTATATTCGGCTTTAGATCAGATAATTAGCCATGCATCTAGAATGAGAATTCGTACTCAAGGTCGTCTTTCTTGTCCTATGGTTATTAGAACTCCTTATGGTGGTGGGATCCATGCACCAGAGCATCATTCTGAGAGTACAGAAGCTATTTTAGCGCATATTCCTGGTATAAGAGTAGTGGTACCGTCTTCGCCATCCATGGCATATGGGTTGTTGTTGGCTTCAATTTTTGATCCAGATCCGGTGATTTTTTTAGAGTCAACTCGGTTGTATAGATTATTTAAACAAGAAATTAATGATAATGGTAAAAAGTTACCGTTAGATGTGTGTTTTATAGTACAAGAAGGAAAAGATGTTACTTTAGTTAGTTGGGGAGCCATGTTGCACGAAACTTTAGCGGCAGCAGCGGAATTACATAAAAATAATATTAGTGCGGAAGTAATAGATGTAGTTACTATTAAACCATTAGATTTAGATACTATTTTACAGTCGGTTGCTAAAACTGGTAGATGTGTAATTATTCACGAAGCAGCTAAATCATATGGGGTTGGGGCAGAAATTGCAGCTGGACTAGCTGATCAAGGATTAACTAGTTTAGTTGCGCCGATTAAACGTGTAACTGGATTCGACACAATTATACCTCCATATAGATTAGAGGAGACGTATTTGCCTAGCGTTGATAGAATTTTAAAAGCGGTAAAAGAGGTTTTGGAGTATTAAGATTTATGAAAATTTTTAATTTGCCAGATTTAGGAGAAGGGTTACCAGATGCTGGGATAGTAGCATGGCATGTAAACGTTGGTGACACCGTAAAGGTTGATCAATTACTAGTGTCTGTGGAAACTGCTAAAGCAATAGTAGATATTCCAGCGCCTCAAGCAGGGATCATAGAAAAATTATGTGCAGCTGTTGGGGAGGTGTTAGGTACAGGTAAACCTTTAGTTGTTTTTAAAGATGAACAAAGTGAAGATCTTGGTACAGTTGTTGGTACATTAAAAGCTAGCCCGGCAGTAAGAGTATTAGCAAAAAAATTACACTTAGATCTTCATTCTATCAAACCAACAGGACCAAATAATACCATTATAATAGATGATATTGAGAAAGCAGCAGTTAATAATAGTCAAGTTAGTGATCAATTATTAGATTGGCAAACGGTAGATCATACTACTAGAAGTATGGCTCTTGCTATGCAGCAATCTCTTTTGGAAGTCGTGCCAGCAACTATTTTTGAAGATTTAATGTTGCCAGAGGCTGTTAACTTAGATTTAACAGTAACTTTGATGCAATCTATAGCATTTGCCTCTAGTCAAGAACCAACGCTTAATGCTTGGTTTAAAAAAGAGCAAGATAATAAGTTTAAACAAAAATTGTTTTCCGAAATTAATTTAGGAATTGCAGTTGATAGTAAAGAAGGCTTGTTTGTTCCGGTTATTAAAAATGTTGCAGCTAAAACGTCAGATGAGTTACGTAAAGAATTAAATTTATTGTGTGAACAAATAGAAAAAAGAATGATAGCGTTAGAACAATTGCAACATCCAACTTTTATTTTATCTAATTTTGGAAAATTTGCAGGTCGTTATGCAACGCCAGTTATTTTACCACCGACGGTAGCTATTTTAGCGGTTGGAAAGTTGAGGCAAACCATGGCAGTCTTGCATGGTGTTGCTGTGGTTAAATCTTGCGTGCCATTATCTTTAACGTTTGATCATAGAGCAGTAACTGGAGGGCAAGCGGCGAGATTTTTAGCAGCAATATTAAAGTTTTTTAGTAAAATAAAAAATTAAAAAATTTTAGGATGTTTGTAAAAATTAGTATTTGTTATAAATACTAATATGCGAGTATTAAAATGTACGTTAAAAATTATAATCTGGTTTTTTTATATATTAAGTTGTTTTTATATTGGTAATATATCTGCTAAAACAACTATCGTTTATTATTGTGAAACTAAAAATGGTAAACAAGGTTATTATGATCGTCCTTGCCAATTAGACAAAACAACTAAACAAACTATATTATCGTTGCAAAATTATAGAAAAATTTATGAACAAACTAATTATACTAAGCCAACTTATTTTAAACGAGATTTAAAATTACAACATTGTAATAACATAGAAGCAAAAATAATCTTATTTCAAAAATTATTAAATAATAGCCACAAAAAAGCGACAATTATTAAATTAAAACGAAAGTTGTTTAAATATCAATTGTTCAAGAAAAACAATTGCAATACCACAGGTTGATATGCAATTTCTACTAGTAATAAGCTAGATATTATCTTTGGTCATTCTATATATAACTATACTAAATATATAAAAGGTTACGATAAAATATGGCGAAAATTGAATTAAGTAAAGAATTATTTCCAGGGGGATCTATAACTGCAAATATTACTTTTGCTGAAAAATTAAAAGAAATTAAGGGGCTTTCTGGAGCCACAGAACAAGAATTATTAGATAAAGCACAACAATTAATAGTTTTTGCAGATTTTGTAAATGCGTATTTAGATGTTGATGGAAGTGAAGTGGTTTGGGAAAGTGTGCAAAATAAAATACCTACTAAGCCGCCACCACCGCCGCTTCCTACATACAACGGTAACGTACCTCTTCCGCCTAAAGCACAGTCACCAGAGACTATTCTTAATGCAAGTATAAATAAGTTATTAGAATTTTTTGATAGCAAGGTAAATAGTTTAAATAGCAATAAATCTTCTCTTAATTTTAATGTTAAAAATTTAGATGTTGCATATAATAATTTGAATGCGGTTGTAATTCCGCCGAAACCAGTAGAGAAACCAGCAGAGCCAAAAAGTAAAAAATTAGCTGTAACACAAAAAAAACAAGATAAACATTTTGTATCGATAGTAGCAATAACTAATTCTTTAATGTCATTAATGACTAACGGAGCAATTACTGTTGAACAGGCAGCAAAAATATATAGTTTTTTTAAGAGAAATATTGAACAACATAATAAAGAAATTAAAGAGCATAGCGAGGATATTGAAAAATATAGAGGGTTGTTTGAGTTCGATATTCAAGAGTTTAAGAATAAATTTATAGATGTTTTGGCTGGAGAAACATTTGGGGAAACCAAATTAAAAGAAGTGTTAAATAACATAAAAATGGTGCCGCATGAAACATTTGATGATTATAGTAACGAACAGATTGAAATCGATAGATCTTTATTAGTTGGCAGAGAACTTGATTTAAACAGGCAATTAAGAATTATTGAAAACGAGATGCTTTTTCGAGGGAAATTTAAGCTAGATATATCTGAACTTTTAGAAAAAAAGAAGGTGTTAGAAATTAGCTTAAGTTTTTTAAAAGATAATATTGCAGAAATTAATAGATTATATAAAGAACAATTAATTAAATTAAAAATTTATAGTAATAAACGCAACAGAAAAAAAGAGTTTGACAAAAGTGCCGCTAAAAAATCACAAGCAACTAAAAAGACCACTATTGAAGAACCGGCCAAACAACAAAAAATTGATCCGGAACAACAACGAAAAAACTTTTTTAAGTTAGTAATTGGTACTAGCGATGAGGCAATCGTAATTAGGAATAAAATAAGTGATTTGCAAAAAGATGGAGGAATTTTTGCAACATGTTTAAATTTAGATGAATATATTAACTTTATGGAGAAAGCTAGAGCTTATCTTTTAGGACCAGGAATTATTGAATCTCTATCTTTGACTGAAGATGAAAAAAGAATATTTTCTAATGCTTGCATAACTAGTTTTGATTATTGTTCTTTGGTGGAACAAAGCATAATCAGTTTAGCTACTAAAGGTAAAATAAATTTAGAATATATTGAAAAAAATTTAATAGGACTTGCAGATGGTCAACATTTGTTTGAAATAAATTCTGTTTCACCAAACACTATAGAAGTACAAGCAAGAGAAGTTCCTATAACTAAGCAAGCTGGTTATAAATTATATAAAACAATGTTGGCTTACAATAAACAAGCATATTTATCTGAGCATTTTATAGATATCTTAAATGAAGCTAATAGTAAAGGTAAATTTATTTCTGATTTTTTTTCTCTTGTTGAAATGAACAAAATTATTTCTTTATTAAGCTTAGATAAAAATTTAGATTATGACAGCGAAGCAGCAAATACTAAAATTATAAATGCTGTGAGTCAGTTTTTTTCTAAGCCGCAACCAACTTATATAGATTTGATAAACGATCCAGAAAAAGATTATAGAAAAACATATCCTGTTTGTTTAATAGAAGCTTTGTTAGAGAAAATAAAAATAAAAGATAAAAGCGGGAAAGAAAAAGAGATGTTGCGTGAGTTTATTTCAGAACATGGAGTACAGTATAAATTAGAAGAGCTTCCTAGTGGAAAAAAATCTGCTAGACAAGATGCTAGAGAAAAGAAAGAAGCTAAGAAGGCTGCCGAAGATGCACTTAAGGTCGCCGAAGCAGTTAAAAATGCCGCTGTCAAACCAAATGATAGTGTAGGTGTATCTAACAATGAAAGTTCAACAATTATGCTTGCTCAACCAGATACCGAGGAAGTGTTAAGACTACGACAAGAAATTGCACAATTGCGAGAAATTAATGAACAGCAAGAGAAAGCGAAAGTAGCAGTTCATGATAAAACCGCTAAATCACTTGTTGATGTTGCTGTAGGTACAGAAAAAAGATCTGCTGAAGATCATCCTTATTTGGTAGTTGCAAGAGCTAATGTGCTGTTTACATTTAATGTAGTAAAAGAATTAGAAGAGAGTGTTCGTATTCCATCAACACTTGTTATTACTGAACATGATTCAAAATTCGCAAAAAGATTTGAGGGTTTTAATAGAGAATTACAAGAAAAAATTAATAGAAACAAAAGATTATTGAATTCTATAGAAGAACAAGTTGATCGTGTTGAGGGTGAAAAACCAGTTGAAACCACCTTAAACAATTTGCACCTACAAGAAAAAGATGTGAATGAAATTGCTATATATCATAATTTATCGGTTGAGCAACTTGAAAGTAGATCTCTTAAAATTACAGAAACAGATCCGGATACTAACAAACAAGTTGATTTTGTGAATATTTCGTATAGTAAAGAAGGACATGTTGATAAACGTATTAGTAAAAATATTATTAAAATTGATTCTGTAAAATTAAATGATGAAGGTGAATTAGATGATAAAGCTTGTTTCATGATGGTTATGTCTGCAAGAGATCTCTCAAAAAGTAAAAAATTTACAATTGATAATTGTGAACATAGGCCTGAAACCGCTATGAAGCTTTTTATAATTGGGAAAATTTTAGGGTTAACTCCTGTCGTTGACGACAAAACTAACGAAGTAATAAAACATTATATGCCAGGTTCATCATCATTATTAACATCGTTCAAAGAATGTTATATTAAAGTAAGAGAAGAGCCTGGTTTATCTAATGAAGAAATTTTAAGATTCATTAGAAACGATCCTCAACATAAGACCACTAAAAAAAGTTAGTATAAACTTTCCAAAAAGCTTATTCAGGAGTATTATAATTTGAATAGATTAAAATGAATATGGAATATACACAATGATTAAAAACAATACAGATTATTTGGAAAGAATTAACACTGCGTTGCAAAGAGCAGTGCTTAATAGTCGATCTATAAAAGGGGGAAGAATAGCTGATTATATTCCAGAATTAAAAAATGTTGATCATAATTATGTAAGTGCAGCTACTTTATTATCTAGTGGCGAATTAATGACCGCTGGTGATAGTCCTGATTATTTGTTTACTATGCAAAGTGTATCTAAATTAGTATTACTTATTGGATTAATGGAAGAATTTGGTTCTAGTAAAGTTTTTTCTTGGATAAAGGTAGAACCATCGGAACAATCTTTTGCTTCAATTAGGCATTTAGATCAATATGGGCCAGTACCGTCTAATCCATTAATTAATGCGGGGGCAATAGCATTAAGTGGAAGAATTCCAGGCAACAGTGTTGAACAGCAAGAATGGGTACATTATTGGACTAAACGTTTGTTCGGGGATCAGGTTAGTTTGAATAATAATGTGTTTAATTCAGAGTTACAACACGCAGATCGTAATCGATCCCTAGCTTATCTAATGAAAAGCACAGGAGTGTTAGTTAGAGATGTGGAAGAAGTATTAATACCATATTTTATGCTATGTTCTTTTCAGGTTAATATTAAACAAGCAACATATTTACCAATGTTATTGGCTCACGGTGGTTTAGCAGCAAATGGAGAACGTATTATTTCAGAAGAAACTAGTAATCAGGTAGTATCTATTATGGCAACTTGTGGTTTATATAATGAATCTGGTATGCATCTAGTTAAAACTGGTTTGCCAGCTAAAAGCGGTATATCTGGGTTAATTATTGCCGTTGCAACTGGGAGAGCTGGAATAGCAGTATTTAGTCCGTATATAAATTCCAAAGGTACTAGTATTAGGGGGCATGTAATATTAATGGAACTATCTAAAAGTTTAGGTTGGCATTTTGCTGCAGCTAATTAATTAACGAGAATTGACCGTTGGCATCCCAAATGTACATGGAAAATTCATCGTTAATTATATTGCCACTAGTATCCCAAGATTTTTCGCCTAATATGGTGTTAACTTTATTTTGATGTAACCAATGCGCTAAAATTCTACCATTTTTAGAAGGGTTGTTTTGTAATACGGTATTGATTGTTTGTACGGCTGCATAGCCAAATAATTCTAAGCCGTGAATATTTTTAGATAATATAGTAGGCTCTAAGTTTTGGAAACTCATTATTATTCCTTCAGCAAGTTTTTTAGTTCCTAATGCCTCAATAAAGCCACTAGTGGCTATGCTGTCTGGTACAATAATAGGAATTTTTATTTTACTATGGTTCATTATTTTAATTAAATTAGCTGTTTCCCTATATAATCCGCCAAAAAAAATAACATCAATATCTAGTTTTTTTAATTTTTTTATAATTATTTTTATTTTCATAGGATTATTAAGCTGATCTATTGTAATACTTTGGTATAAAGTGGGAAAAATTTTTAAAATTGCTAATTGTTCTTGTAGGTGCGCAGCTAATTCTTTGCTGTATAAGTCTTGACTATGTAAAACAGCCACTTTTTTACCATTAAATTGTTTAAATATAAAATTACTAATATATTCAGCTTCGGTGGTGTCTTTACCACACATGCGAAATAAAGTAGTTATATTTTGTTCGGTAAGGTTTGCGTTAATGGTCATTGGTATTAAATGAAGCAATCCATTTTTAGCATAAATTTTACTGGCTGAGATAGTTGCTTCTGAACATATATGGCCTATTACTGCCTTAATTTGATGATCTAATATTATTTTGTTAGCGATCGATTTGGCTATATCTGGGTTACATTGATCATCAAAAGGGATCAGTTCTAGTGGATTATTTTGGTTATTTAGATCGACGATGGCTTTGTTAGCAGCAGTTAGTAATTGTTTCCCGTAAGCAGAGTATGGGCCAGAAAATGGCGCAACAACAGCTATTTTGGAATGAGAATTATTTGTATTGTTAATTGTATAACAATAGCTACTTGAAAACACAATAATTAAAAATATTAAAAATTTTACTAGGTTGTTTTGCTTGAATTCTGATGTTAACATAAATTTAATATTATATAATTATCAGGAGAAAAGCTATGGCGGTAATATTGTCTTTAGGAACGATTGTATAGGTTTTATAAAATTTATTTATAATTTATTGCAGTTTCTAGATCTAAACCAAATTGTGTAGGGTTATTAAAAATAATAGATAGTGCTAATAACTTAGGTACATAATGTTTAGTTTGTTTGGGTAAAGGTAAGGTCCAATAATTAGCATTTTTTCCTATATATTTGTTATTTTTAATAGCTCTACTTATACGGCCTTCCCCCGCGTTATAAGCTGCTAATGCTAGCAGCCAGTCGTTATCAAATCTTTCGTACAAAAATTCTAGATAGTTTAGTGCGGCATTAGTAGAGGCTATTAAATCTGATCGAGAATCTTTAGTAGAGCGAAGATCTTGTCTAGTGTAAATTAAACCGTATCGCTTGCCAGTTATATAACTTATTTGCCATATGCCATATGCGCCTTTATTTGACATTGCTGATGGTTGATATGCGCTTTCGATAATAGGAAGCAAAGCTAATTCTTTTGGTAAATTTCTTTTTTTTAATTCGGTTATAACATGTTGTAAGAAATATTTAGAGCGCTTAATTAATTTGGATAGTTGATTATCCTTTGAATAAGCGTGAATATAATAAGAAATTAACTTTTGGTTTTTGGCGTCAATATTAATTGGTATTATTGGGTTTGAATCTGGTTTTATTGGCGGTGGTAGTAGGGAATATTGATTGAATTTATTGTTAGTTATTTTTGATTGTGGCATAGCTATTAATTGGCAACAATAAATAGCTATAAAAGAAGCTATTAATAATTGGTTGATTTTTACAGGGAATTTGTAATTTTTCATGTTGGCATGGTAACAGAGTTATATACGTAAAACAAATGTATATACTTATACTAAACACACCGAAAACCCATGTGCATTTAGTATAGTAATATTGGTATTTTAAGAGGATTATGTATCTACCAAAAAATTGGCAGCAATTTCGTAACTGGTTAAAAACAGATTTAGGGCGATATGTTTTAGAACAAGAAGCTAAAAGCTTGCCAAAAATATTAAAAAATCTTTTTGGTAGTAATATTCTTATTTTGGGTGAACCAGAATTTGGTACAATTATTTCTTATTTGCAAGAACAGTATAAAAATATTAATCAATTTATTTTGCATCCAGTTTTACAGGTTAATCAATCGTCTTCAGATCTGCTTATAGCTGCTAGACAAGATAAATTACCAATATGCAGCGATAGTATGGATGTAGTAATTTTGCCTCATTCATTAGAGATGGTTGTTAATCCTCACGAAGTTTTGCGGGAGAGCTATAGGGTGCTACGTCCGGAAGGCAAAATAATTATAATTGGGTTTTCACCTTATAGTTTTTGGAGGATCTGGAAGTTGTTTGCCAAGATGTTTTTTAAATCGCCATGGCGCAACGCATTTATTTCTCCCGCCAGGTTGTTTGACTGGCTAACAATTTTAGGGATGGAAGAATTGTTTATTAATAAGTATTGCCATGTCTTACCAATTAATAATAATAAAATTTTAAGTAAACTTTTATTTTTAGAAGTTATTGGTAAAGCCCTGCCATTTAGAACCGGAAATATATATACTATCTGTGCTTGCAAAAGGGTTGTTGCATTAACTCCGATTTTTGTAAGTGAATGGGCTGAAGAATCATTAAATGACGATTTAGCTAAATCTATATAAAAAAATGGTGTTATGAACAAATCTAAAGTAATTATATATACAGATGGTGCATGTAAAAATAATCCAGGTCCAGGCGGCTGGGCAGCTATTATTACATGTCAATCAAAAGAAAAAATTATTACTGGTTCAGACAAATATACCACCAATAATAGAATGGAATTATTATCGGTTATTAACGCTTTAAATGTTTTAAAGTTTGCTTGTGAAGTAGAATTATATACTGATTCACAATATGTAAAAAACGGCATTACTAAATGGTTACCAAATTGGCGTGCTAAAAATTGGCGTACTAGTAGTGGCTCTGCTGTAAAAAATCAGGATTTATGGGAAGCACTTGATGCAGCAGTTAAAAACCATAACATTGCTTGGCATTGGGTTAAAGCCCATAATGGTAATTTAATTAATGAAAGAGTAGATTGTTTAGCAAGGCAAGCTATTATATGCGACAAATAGTTTTAGATACAGAGACTACTGGATTATCTACTAAAAATGGTGATCGTATAGTAGAAATTGGATGTGTAGAAATCATTAATAGAAATATTACTGGTAAATTTTTTCATAGTTATTGTAACCCAGAGCGTTTAGTAGGTTCGGTAGCTATGTCTATTACTGGTATTACCGATCAATTTTTATTAGATAAACCAAAGTTTGGTGAAATTGTAGAAGATTTTTTGCAATTTGTAGGAACATCGGAATTAGTAATTCATAATGCTAGTTTTGATGTGGAGTTTATTAATAATGAATTAAAATTATTAAATCATAGTATTGCTGACTTATCTTTAGAATTTAAAATTATTGACACTTTGGCATTAGCTAGAAAAATGCATCCAGGGCAGCGTAATAATTTAGATGCTTTGTGTAAACGGTATAATATTAATAATATTGATAGAGAGCTACATGGGGCATTAAAGGATGCTAATATTTTAGCTAAACTTATTTTAAAAATGACGGCAGGACAAATTAATTTAGATTTTAATTTATCAGACAATATTAAAGCTATTGTTAAATTTGGAGTTAAAAGCGAAATTAAAAATATTGATAAAAATCATAAATTAAAGATTGTTTATGCTAATCAAATAGAACAACAATTACACGAAACTTATTTGTTAGAATTATTAAAATTATGAAAAACATTAGAAATTTTTGCATTATTGCCCATATAGATCATGGTAAATCTACATTGGCAGATAGATTTATTCAATATTGTGGTGGCTTGTCTTCACGCGAAATGAAAGAACAAGTTTTAGACAGTATGGATTTAGAACGGGAGCGAGGGATAACTATTAAGGCGCAATGTGTAAGTTTAACATATGTTGCTAAAGATCAACAAAGCTATCAATTAAATTTAATAGACACTCCAGGACATGTTGATTTTAGTTATGAAGTGTCTAGATCATTAGTAGCATGTGAAGGTGCATTACTAGTAGTAGATAGTTCTCAAGGAGTAGAAGCTCAAACAGTGGCTAATTGTTTTGCTGCGATAGATCAAGGATTACATGTATTACCAGTAATAAATAAAATTGATTTACCTCAAGCAGATCCAGAACGTGTTGTTCAGGAAATAGAAGAAATTATTGGTATAGATGCTCAACATTCTTTGCAGATTAGTGCAAAAAACAATATTGGCATCCGTGAATTATTAGAGCAATTAATTGTTAACGTACCTCCACCTAAAGGTGATCCTAATGCTAGTCTTACAGCATTAATAATTGATTCGTGGTTTGATAGTTATTTAGGGGTGGTCTCTTTAGTTAGAGTGTTTGATGGGGTTTTAACTAAAGGTAGTAAAATTAAAATTATGTCTACTAATGGTAACCATGTAGTAGAAGAGCTTGGAATTTTTACTCCAAAAAGATTAAAAAAAGATAGTTTAAAAACAGGTGAGGTTGGATATTTAATATCAGGAGTTAAAGATATTTATGGGGCTCCAGTTGGCGACACTATAACTAGCGCAGTTCATCCAGCTAGCAAGCCATTAGCTGGATTTAAAAAAGCACAGCCTAGGGTATATGCTGGTGTGTTTCCTATTGATACTAAAGATTATGAATTATTTAAAGATGCTCTTAGTAAATTAAAATTAAATGATTCGGCACTATTTTATGAACCAGAAAACTCTACTGCATTAGGTTTTGGTTTTCGTTGTGGGTTTTTAGGATTGTTACATATGGAAATTGTTCAAGAACGTCTTGAACGAGAGTTTGGTTTAAATTTAATAACAACGGCGCCAACTGTAATTTATGAAGTAATAACTAAAAAAAATGAAACTGTGTATATAGATAATCCATCTAAATTGCCAGAAGGCAATATTCAAGAAATTAGAGAGCCAATAGTAGATGGGCATATTTTAGTTCCTAAAGATTATTTGGGAAATGTTATAACTTTGTGTATGGAAAAAAGAGGTATACAAAAAAATATGCAGTATGTTGGTAAGCAAGTCTCGTTAAATTACGAATTACCAATGAACGAAGTGGTGTTAGATTTTTTTGATCGTATTAAATCTATAAGCAAAGGTTATGCTTCATTAGATTATCAATTTATTAGATATCAAGTTTCTGATTTAGTGAAATTAGATATTTTAATTAATAAGGAAAAAGTCGATCCGTTAGCTTTAATTACCCATCGTAGTATTGCATATCAGCGTGGAAGAGAATTAGTAGATACATTAAAAGACTTAATTCCACGTCAAATGTTTGAAATAGCTATTCAGGCAACAATCGGAAGTCATGTTATAGCTAGAAGTACAGTTAAAGCTTTACGTAAAAATGTAATAGCTAAATGTTATGGAGGAGATGTAACTAGGAAGAAAAAATTGTTAGAAAAGCAAAAAGCTGGTAAAAAGAGAATGAAGACTATAGGTAAAGTAGAGATCCCGCAAGAAGCTTTCTTGGCGGTTTTAAAATTAAAAAAGGATTAAGATAAGGGTTAGATTATGAATTTTGAAAAAATTTTAGTAGCTTTAACATTACTAACAGGTATATTTTGGTTAATTAATAAATTTGGTAAATTTAACAAAGATTCTAAACTTAAAGACATTGTAGATTATTTAGGTTCGTTTTTTGTTATTTTTTTTGTTGTTTTATTATTAAGAACTTTTTTAGTAGAACCTTATCGTATCCCATCTAGTTCTATGAAACCAACTTTAGTAGAGGGAGATTTTATTTTAGTAAATAAATATAAGTATGGTTTACGTTTGCCTATTATTCATAAAAAAATCTTATCAATTGGCAAGGTAAACAGAGGTGAAATAATTATTTTTTGGCAAGAGAGCAGTAAAAAAATTTTAATAAAACGAGTAATTGGTTTGCCTGGGGATCATATAGTATACAAAGATCAAAATTTATATATTAATAATGCTTTAATTGATATGAAAGATAGTGGAATAGCAGGTCACGACGCAGTGTCTCATAGAAAAACAGAAATTTTAAGTCAAAATGTTCAACATGATATCTATGTAAATCCTAATAATATTAGAGCTTATAAATTTGATAATATAGTAGTTGGCAAAGATAGTTATTTTGTTATGGGAGATAATAGGGATAATAGTAACGATAGTAGGTTTTGGGGATTAGTATCTGAACAAGATATTTTAGGTAAAGCTTTCTTTACTTGGTTTAGTTTTGATTGGGAAAATAAGGTGTTTCGTTTTGACAGAATATGTACCAAAATTAAATAATATCATCAAAAATTTTAGATATAAATTTGTTAATAATGATTTATTAATATTAGCTTTAACGCATAGTTCTTATAATGATGGTTTTCATAATGATGTTAACAATCTGAATAATCAGCGGTTAGAATTTTTAGGTGATGCAATCTTGAATTTTGTTGTGGCAGAACATTTATATAAATTGCAGCCAAATGCTCATGAAGGAGATTTAACTAGAATTAGATCTTATTTAGTAAAAGAAGATACATTGGCTGGTATTGCTAAAAAGCTTTTGGTTCAAAATTATATTATTTTAGGTTTGGGTGAACAAAAAACAGGTGGTAGTAATAAAAATTCTATTTTGGCAGATACTTTAGAGGCTATAATTGGTGCAGTATATTTAGATAGTGATTTTTTAACTGTAAAAAACTTAGTACTTGCTTGGTATACGGAATGTGAAGATTATCAAAAATTAACTAAAACTAGTAACCAAGATAAAACAGAGGATTTTATTTCTAAAGATCCAAAAACGATTTTGCAAGAAACATTGCAAGCTAGAGGATTAGGTTTGCCAATATATAAAGTTATAATAGTTACTGGTAAGCCGCATAATCAAGTTTTTCAGGTTGAATGTTTAGTAAGTGGTGTAGAACAAAAAATTTATGGTACAGGTACCAATCGTAAAAAAGCTGAACAAAATGCTGCTAGTAAAATTTTAAATTTATTAAAGGACAATAATTGTGAGTAGTACTATTTGTAAAAATTCATGTGCTTTTCCTGTTGATGCTGCGGATAGAGAAAAAAATATTAATATGCTTACCAAAGTGTTTAATGAGTTAATTTTATTAATAGGTGAAGATCCAAACAGAAGTGGATTAAAGAATACAGCAGCACGGGCAGCTAGCACCTGGCTTTTTTTGACTAGCGGGTATACTATGAGTTCCAAAAACATAATTAATAATGCATTATTTGATTGTTCTAATGATGAAATGGTTATTGTTAAAGACATTGAATTGTTTTCAATGTGTGAACATCATTTATTACCATTTATTGGTAAATGTCATGTTGGATATATCCCGAATGGTAAAATTTTAGGATTATCAAAAATTGCTCGTATTGTTGATGCATATGCTAGGCGGTTACAAATACAAGAAAATCTAACTCAGCAAATTGCAGATTCTTTAATGAAAGTTATAATACCTAAAGGGGTTATAGTAGTAATTGAAGCAATGCATTTATGTATGACCATGAGAGGAGTAAGAAAAAACTCTGCAGTAACTAAAACTTTAGCTACTACTGGATTGCTTAAAGAAAAAACTGAGTTGAAGCAAGAATTTTTAACTGCGATTTATTCACATTAAAATGAGTAAAATTAACCTTAAAGAACTTCAGCTATCTAGGCAAGACTTAACACAAAGATACCAAACCAAACACCAAACTAACTTGCTTAATGAGTTAGAACGTAATGTCTACCTAGAATCTCGTATGCCAGCTACACAAGCTGTATGCGAAAAAGTTTTTAGTATTATTAAGACAGAAGACAATATAACTAGTTTTCTTGATTTAGGGTGCGGGCCAGGTAGTGCAACTTATGAGGCATTAAAAATATTTTCGAATCTATTAACTATTCACCTTATAGATCTAGATAGCAGTTATAGTTATAATTTTTGTAAACCACACCAGTTTTTTAAGCAAAATTTTAAGGATCTTTGTCTTATTCAATCTTATGATATTATAGTTATAAGCTATGCACTTAGTGAATGCGATAATGATTTAGTAGAAAAAGTTTTGCTTAAAGCCTGGGAGAAAACTAATCGATATCTAATTATTATTGAACCAGGCACTACTTATGGATACACATCATTTTTAAAAGCACGACAATATTTAATTGAACAAGGAGCTTTTCTTGTGGCGCCATGCCCTCACGAGTTAGCTTGTCCTTTAGCTAAACCAGATTGGTGTCATTTTAAAATTAGATTAAATCGTACTAAAATTCATCGACAAATTAAGCAAGGTACCCAATCATTTGAAGATGAAAGTTATACTTTTGGGATCTTTTCAAAACAATCTAGTCAAATAAAAAATAAACGTATTCTTAAAAAACCAATTCGAAGAAAAGGACATATTTTATTTGATCTTTGTACATCAGATGGATTACAAAGAGAAATTATATCGCGTAAAGATAAAAATCGTTATATTAAAGCAAAAAAATTGATATGGGGCGATAGGTTTAGCTATTTAGAGGAAAAATTAGAGGAAAAAATGTAATATGCAACTTGGTTTATATCAACACTACAAAGGTAATTTGTACCATGTAATTGGCGTTGGTCGCCATTCTGAATCTTTAGAAGAAATGGTTATTTACCGTGGTCTTTATGCGGATTATGGTTTATGGGTGAGGCCAAAAACTTTATTTGAGAGTTTGGTTGAATACGAGGGAAATAGTATTTCAAGATTTAAATTTATTAAATTGTTTGATTGCGAAGCGCCAGCTTTAAGGTAGCCTTGTCATCAAAAATTTCTTATTCCATTAACAGAGTATCTAGCTCATTTTAGTATTTAACAAGTTGAGGGGGTGCGACTAAAAGTGTAACTTATGCCCAACCTAACATAAGCCCATCCACCCGGCAGCTAACGCTGCCACCCTCCTTCGAAGCGAAGGAGGGTAAAACATACGTAAATTAAAGTCTTTATTG
>Ga0187885_10000440_pt1 | contig 50130 bp, 36 predicted proteins | sample June2016WEW_20_1_3_FD_132970 | JGI IMG/M metagenome (GOLD analysis project Ga0187885, IMG submission 132970) | Peatland microbial communities from SPRUCE experiment site at the Marcell Experimental Forest, Minnesota, USA - June2016WEW_20_100 | ecosystem: Environmental > Terrestrial > Soil >...
ACTCCGGCGGATCAGGGCTTACACCGAGCACAATGGCCTGTTTCTCGGTGATTTTGTCGTATAGGTCGCGGAAGTTACACGCCTCGGTAGTGCAACCTGGTGTAAAATCTTTCGGATAGAAGTAAAGGACCACGCTGCTGCCTTTGTTGGCGCTAAGTTCCAGAAATTCCGGCGCTTTGTCGCCTTCCTTGAGTTCTTTCATTGCAGTTCTCCGTTCAGGGTTCACAGTTCACGGTTTTCGCGGGACACTTATTCTTGGACACCATTGCACAACTTCGCAGTGAGCGCAATCGGGTCGCCTCGCCGTGCAACGGCGACGTCCGTGCCAGATCAACAGGTGCGAGAAATCGATCCAGTTTTCTCGCGGCACGATTTTTATCAGCACACGCTCAATCTTCTCCGGTGTGGTGGCGCGCGTGAGGCCCATTCGGTGGGAAAGCCTCATGACGTGAGTGTCCACAACGATGCCCTCGGCAATACCGAAGGCCGTTCCGAGAATGACGTTGGCGGTTTTGCGTCCGACCCCGTCGAGTTGCAGGAGTTCGGTCATCGTGCGCGGGACATGTCCGCCGTGCTGTTCGGCGATCATTCGACAACAATTGCGAATGGCACGGGCCTTGTTGCGGAAGAAACCTGTGGATCGGATGAGCGCCTCAAGTTTGCCCGCAGGCGCGGCGGCATAATCGGCAGCGGTGCGGTATTTGTCGAACAGTGCTGGCGTGACCATGTTGACGCGTTCATCGGTGCACTGCGCACTGAGAATGGTGGCGACCAGAAGTTGGAGCGGGTCCTTGTGATGCAGGGCGCAGCGGAAATCGGGGTAGGTGGCGCGGAGACGACGTAGAATGGCGCGGACGCGGTCGCCCACTTTGGACTTGGCAGTGTTCACGACCAGCAGTATAGCATATACAGGTTGCGCGGAAGAGAACCTGTGCCGCGCGAGAGAAACTAGACCAGAGGAGATTATCATGGCCCATGTAGTTTGCGAACCGTGTGTTGGCTGCAAGTACACTGATTGTGTCGAAGTATGCCCGGTGAATTGTTTTTACGAGACCGGCGACCGTGTGGTGATTAATCCCGATGAATGCATTGATTGCACCGCGTGCGTGCCGGTGTGCCCGATTGAGGCGATTTTTGCGGAAGGCGATGTTCCTGAGAAATGGAAGAGCTGCATCGCCATGAATCGTGAAAAACTCGCAGGCGCGACCCAGATTTCTGTCAAGAAAGAGGCGCTTGGTAAGGACAAGCCGCAGTGCAAACCCGGCGCGAAGTAGATCGCGCGTTGTCACTTGGGTCAGCTACAAAAAGCGAACCTCTGCCAGACTGCGGATCACGGTGTCGGCGACTCAAAGGTCACGTAACCGCTCTCGTTGGTTCCCAAGAAGTAGCCCGCACCGAAGTCTTGCAACTGTAGCACGGCACCCTGAAACTTCGTCGTCTTGCCGGTCGCCGGATGCCAGAAGCCGCCGCTGAACAACCCTGTTTTCGGCGTGAGCTTCAACGTCAGGTTGGTGATATTCCCGGACAGGATCGTCACGGTGTTGTTGCTAGCAACTGTCAGCAGGTTCGACAGCACACCGGTGAGATTTCCGTCGCCGAGCGTCAGCAGGGCGTTGCCGGTGGTGTTGGTCAGCTCCAGCATTGGTTCTCCCACGGCTGGGACAACGTACATCGAGCCAAGCAGGGACAAATAGTAGTTGGAAACCAGCATGGACGGTCTGAACCAATCCACCGTCGCTTCGAGCGTGCTGTTGGTGGCAAATGTCACCCAGCCAATGCAGGAACCTTGTTTCTTGTAGAGCGCGTCATACAGCGGCCACGTGCCATACTTCGACACCGGCACGTTGCCCTTGACCTTCGTCCCATCACCGAGCACACCGCTCAGTTTCCCACCGCCGATTGTTGTGACAGACAACGTCCCATACCCATATCCCTGTGGAATGTCCGGATCGCTCCCCTCGGGCGGCGCCAATACAACCGTGTAACTACCGGCCAATGGACATGAATTCGTCCGATTATACACCGCCCGGTCGGCCAGCAACTCAGACGCAAACACATCGTTCGAAACAGTTCCCATGATTCGATCGCTGCCGTCCGAATGCAGGATCACCTGCAGCGGAGCCAGCCCATTGCGCGTGACCGTGTTCGTCGCGTTGCCCGAAGCATCAAACTGCCCCTTGAACGCCGATTTCACGCCGCCCATGGTCAGCTGGGCAGTAAACGACCTCGTCTTGCCGACCATGAACTTGACCGACCCGGAGCTTGCATGCGACGGCACATTGGTTTGAATGACGAGACCGTTGTACGCGCCCAGCAAGGTATTTGTACAATCTGTAGTGGCTATATTCAGGGAAATGGAACCAGTTGGTACGCCGTCTCCATTCCTATATTGGACTGAATAGGTATAAGAGGCGCCACAAGATAATCCGGTGTCTTGCCAAGTGTTGGTCTGAATCCAGCCAGAGTTGTCACCGCCTGTGCGAGAAAAATAATAGCCGGAGGAACCCGCTGTATCATTTGCGAATGAATCAACTGATAAAAAAACAGAGGCGAAGGCAGCAGAACCTGTAAAATTAGTGGGTGTGGGAGCGAGGGTGTAAGTGGGGGTTGTTGTTGAGTAGTCAGTAATTGCCGTATCTCCATTTTGGGCGTTGACTGAAATAGTGTATCGGGTATTGGGAGAAAGACCGGTGATGCTAACACTCCCCCAAGCGCTCTTGGTTTGATAGACAGCGGAGGCTCCTAAAGTGCCGTCAGCTTGAACATACTGAGAACCAACTTTTATTGAAAAGGTGGTAATAGCAGGATTGCCGTTTTCGTTGATAGTGGCGCTTAAGCTTGTAGAACTGCTTGCTGTAAGCGTCGGAGAAGATGGAGCGTTAGCTGAAGTATATTTAGAAGAAGTGGCAGAATAGCCCGTGGTAACACCGTCACCATTTTGGGCATTTACCGAAACTGCATATTGAGTATTGGCCGATAGTCCGGTGATGCTAACACTCCCCCAAGCGCTCTTGGTTTGATAGACAGGCGACGCTCCGAGCGAACCGTTTGCTTGCGCGTATTGACTTCCTACTTTTATTGAAAAGGTGGTAATAGCAGGATTACTGTTTTCATTGATAGTGGCGCTTAAGCTTGTAGAACTGCTTGCTGTAAGCGTCGGAGAAGATGGAACGTTAGCTGAAGTATATTTAGAAGAACTGGCAGAATAGCCCGTGGCAACACCGTCACCGTTTTGGGCGTTGACTGAAATAGTGTATTGGGCGTTGGGAGAAAGACCTGTGATGCTAACACTCCCCCAAGCGCTCTTGGTTTGATAAACAGCGGAGCCGCCTAAAGTGCCGTCAGGTTGAACATACTGAGAACCAACTTTTATTGAAAAGGTGGTGGCAGCAGGATTACTGTTTTCATTGATAGTGGCGCTTAAGCTTGTAGAACTGCTTGCTGTAAGCGTCGGAGAAGATGGAACGTTAGCTGAAGTATATTTAGAAGAACTGGCAGAATAGTCCGTGGTAACACCGTCACCGTTTTGGGCGTTGACTGAAATAGTGTATCGGGTATTGGGAGAAAGACCGGTGATGGCAAACGGTGTTTCCCATGCAGATTTCGTCTGATAAACAGGCAACACTCCGAGCGAACCGTCTGCTTGCGCGTATTGACCTCCTACTTTTATTGAAAAGGTGGTGCCAGCAGGATTGCTGTTTTCATTGATAGTGGCATTTAAACTTGTGGCGCTGGCAGGTGTAACGGTTGGAGAGGAAGGTATGTTGGCTAGGGTATATTTTGAGTAAGGATCAGAGTAACCCGATTCATTGCCTGTTGTGTCTTTGGCTTGTACTTCATAAGTGTATTGAGTATTGGCCGATAAATTTGCGTCATAAAGAGTAGATGATACTTGCCAGCCCAACTCAGTTGAATCTCGCTTGAACTGATAAGGAGCAGTGGCAAGACCAGACTCTAAGTCGATGGCGGTGTTGGCAGTGACTGTCAGCTGAGTGGTTGAATTTGCGACGATAGATGAGATGCCGACGTTAGTCGGCGCGGCCAAATCTGTAATAGAAACGTTGCCATATGACGTCGCTGCAAGATAAGTCCTTAATCCCACTGCCCCAGCGGAAAAAGTGGTGTCAGTGGTATTAATCTCTAAAACATCGTTAAGATAAGCATTGATGTTTGAACCTTGAGCAGTGACTTTGACGGTATAGGTTGTGCCGATATCGATGGGGGTGGAAACGCTTGCTAGTTGAGTGACCGTGCCGGCCTGCTTTTTATATAAATTAATAGTATCGGCTGAAGAATCCAACATGACTGAATAATAATTATTATTGTCGGTGTATCTAAAAGCGAGACCAGCGACGTTTTCTCCCAACAGGTCTTCATGATTTAAGGTAACGTCTGCCTGAAAGGAATAATCTGTCCAGGCAGAATTTCCCGTGACAGATATTGCGTCTAGAATGTCGCTGTTTTTTGTTAAATAATTGAAGCTGAACTGCCTTTCAAATGGCAATCCATAACCATAAGTAGAAGTAGAGTGAGTAGAGTCTGATGACCCAGGCCATATTGTGTCACTTCCGGTATAATTATAGTTTGTAGCTCTTTTAATAATATGGGATGTAATTCTATTAGTGTAGACTTCAACATATCGATAACTATCACTAGTATTCGCGAAACTTCCAGTAAGCACATAACAAATCCCATTTGTTTCACTAAAAGCATTTAAATGAGCGTGACCAGAAAACCCAGCAATTACTTTGCCTTGAGATTCCAAAATTGATCTTATTGTGCTGGCCGAACCTACGCCATCCCATCCGTCCGCCCAATAATCTCGTGCGCCCCCGCCGTCCCTAGGCTGTTCCATATCATAATGGTCAAATAGAAAAACATATTTACCTAGATTAGCGGCAAGAATATTTTGTAACCAGTTCGTATGTGCAGTAGAGGCGATAGAATATCCGTAACCGCCATAAGGGGCATCGATATCCATCGCTAAAAACAGAAAATTACCAACCGTCCAAGAGTAGGAAAAATCATTTGACCCAAAAATACTCGACCAAATCTGTCCCCTCGTATTCCCAGACTCACCGTTAGTGCCGACGTCGTTAGTACCACCGTTACCAGAATCGTGATTTCCTATCGTAGGATGATAAGGAACAGGAAGCGTATCAAGCGGAGTTTTGACTTGAGCCAATTCGTTCGAAAGACCATTATTCGACAAATCACCGGTCACAACGACGAAATTCGGCAAAGGAAATTCACCGTTAGTGATATTAGTCACAGAATAAGTCAAATCGCCAGTGTCAGAATGAATGTCGGTCATATCGACGAATGTCAATAACGGTTTCTCTTCCATTTCAAAAAACGACGTAAATGTGTTGCTCCCGTCTGACGCAGTAATCTTGTAAGTTCCGAGAACATCTGTATTTGCTCCGGCAAAATCCGTAGGGAAAACTACCGAACATTCCATAGCGCCAGAGCACGAAGAAGGGTTGCTTAAATACCATGTCGTACCCAAAGGATTGGCCACTGTTAACGCGGAACTATCTAGACCAAGGCTGGCTATGGTAGATATTGTATTAGTATCGGTCTGATACATATGTGAAGTTGCAGTTGTGACTGTTAGTATGGACTCCACGCTAAAATCATCGAAATTGCTGGTCCAATAGCGCGTTCCTAGACCGACCGTACCGGTTGTGTAAGTGGTGTCTGAAGCGATCATGTCATAGGGCTGGCTGTCATCCTTAGCAAACCAAACTTTAATTGTGGAACCGACAACTTCGATGATGACATTATGCCAATTATTATCCTCGGGGATTGTGAATTCTTTTATCAATGAAGACCAACTTCCGCCAGTCCTTCTCCATAGACTAGCTACCCCGGTTTCCCGGAAAAGTAGACCGTAACCACTCTCTGTACCGGTATTAGCGTTATTTAATCTAAAATAAACTATTGCATAACCATTAACATTTGACGCTCCTAACATTTGGATTTTTGTCGTGATTTTGTAATCGGACTGATTTGAAAGGCTACTACTAGACGGAACACTAAGGGTAGACGAACCACCACTAGCAGATGCTGCGTATACATTGTTGGAGATAGCGAACGACCCGCTATAATTATTAGACCATGAACCATCTGGACCATCAGCTGCATTAAAATTATCAGAAAAGAACGTCGAGGGAGAAGCCGTCACGGAATTGCTCATGTCCCCCTCTTTCTGTTTATACACTCCATTTTCCACAGTCCAAAACCCCGATGTGGGCGTCCAGTTAGTTGAACCAGAAGAAAAATCATCTGTGAAAAAAGCAGTCGCGTTGGCCTGCTTGGGAAAAAACATTCCTACGAAGATTAAAAGGGCAACTGGTAAAAAGATTAAAAATAATTTTTTTGTCGGAAGTTTGCTCATCTTAAAATGCCTTTATTGTTTAATAATAACATTGTCTATATTTTCTGACTGTGTGGCCACATTAGATAAAAATATCCATCTTTATAAAACAACGCCCCGGCTCTTGTTTCTGCGACACCAGGGCCCAGTTAATATATCATCCTTTCTGGGTTCACGAAATCAAAATTATTTCCGTCTGGGCTATACAAAAGATATATCCCGTAATGGCCAGCCGGGTTTTGGCAAAACTCCAGAGTGATTCGATGCCGCTTTCATAGCTGCTATAAGCTAACCGCAACTGCAGTCCATATCAACCCCAGGAAACCGTTTCCTCCCTGTTTCCACTTCCTTTTGTCCTTCTTACATTGCACAACTTGAGAAGTCATTGCCGATGCAGCAATTGCCAAGTATATTGCCTTGGCTTAGCGACATTGTGGTCGCGAAGCTGAAACGGTGGCAAATATGCCATTTCAAATTGTGGAAAAGAAGACGCTGGGGCCAGATGTGGTGCTGTTCCGCATCAAAGCGCCGCGGATTGCCCGCAAACAACAGGCCGGTCAGTTTGCGATTCTGCGTGTGCACGAGAACGGCGAACGCATCCCGCTAACCATCGCAGAGTCAGACCCGAAAAATGGAACAATCAGCCTCATCGTGCAAGGCATCGGGAAGACAACAAAACTGCTTTGCTCTCTAAAACCCGGTGATGGCATCAGTGATGTCGTCGGCCCGCTAGGGAGGCCGTCGGAGGTGCAGCAGTACGGCACGGTAGTGGTCATCGGCGGCGGCGTCGGCACGGCCATCGCCTATCCGACTGCGCGGGCGCTGAAGGCCGCGGGCAACCACGTCATCATGATCATCGGCGGTCGCACGAAACAATTGGTCATCTTGGAGAACGAAGCGCGCGCGGCGAGCGATGAACTTTACGTCACGACTGATGACGGTAGTTATAGTGAAAAGGGCATGGTAACGGACAAACTCCGGCAACTGATCGGCACGGGCCAGCCGGTTCATCTCGTACTGGCGATCGGGCCGATCCCGATGATGCGCGCCGTCGCGGAGATGACGCGACCGTTGGGTATCAAGACCCTCGTCAGTCTGAACCCGATTATGGTGGATGGCACAGGTATGTGCGGCGGGTGCCGCGTGTTGGTCAACGGCGAAAGCAAGTTTGCTTGCGTGGATGGACCTGAGTTCGACGCGCACCAGGTGGACTTTGACATGCTAGCCAAGCGCAATATGACCTATCGGACGGCAGAACGGACCGCTTTGGAAAGATTTGAGCAACATCCCGAAACGGATTTGGAGCGGGTGGAACATCGCTGCAAACTGGAAGAGCAATATCCAGAACTTGCTGCGCCAAAATCAAGTCGCTGAGTTCTTTGCCGATTTTTTGACATGAGCAATCCCCTTAACCCGAAAGAGCGCGTCAAGATTCCGCGGCAAAAGATGCCCGAACAGGAACCGAAGGAACGGGCGCGCAATTTCGAGGAGGTCAACCTTGGTCTGGAGATCGAGGCGGCCAAGCGCGAGGCGAGCCGGTGTTTGGAATGCGCCAACCCGAAGTGTGTCATCGGTTGCCCCGTCGGTGTCAAGGTCAAGGATTTCATTGCGCTGGTCTTAAAGGGTGATTACCTCGCTGCCGCCGCCAAGATCCGCGAGGACGACGTATTGCCAGCCATCACCGGCCGCGTTTGTCCGCAGGAGGACCAATGTGAAGGGGCATGTATCATGGCCAAGAAGTTCGGCCCGGTCGGCATAGGTTATCTCGAACGGTTCGTTGCCGACTACGAGCGGCGCTCTGGCAAGATTGGGCTGCCACCCAAAGCGCCGCCAACGGGCAAAAAGGTGGCGATCATCGGCAGCGGCCCGGCTGGGTTGAGCGCGGCGGGTGATTTGGTGTTACGCGGACAGGAAGTCACCGTGTTCGAGGCGCTACACGAGCTTGGCGGAGTGCTCGTTTATGGGATACCGGAGTTCCGGCTGCCAAAAGATATTGTGCGGCAGGAAATAGACAACATACGCCGCATGGGCGTGAGATTCGAAACCAACGTTGTTGTGGGCAAAACGATTACCGTGGACGAGTTGCTCGGCGAGGAAGGGTACAGCGCCGTGCTCATCGCCACCGGCGCAGGTCTGCCGCAATTCCTCGGTGTTCCCGGGGAGAACCTCTGCGGTGTGTATTCCGCCAATGAATTTCTCACACGGGTCAATCTGATGAAGGCGTACCGGTTTCCAGAGTATGATGAGCCGATTTACGACTGCCGTGGCAAGAATGTTGCCGTCGTCGGCGGTGGCAACACTGCCATGGACGCCATTCGCAGTGCGCTACGCCTCGGCGCGAAGAACGCTTATGTGATCTACCGTCGATCCGAGACCGAAATGCCCGCCCGCGCAGAAGAGGTCAAACATGCCAAAGAAGAGGGCATCCAGTTCATGCTGTTGACGAATCCGGTCGAATTCCTCGGTGACGATAAAGGCTGGCTGTGCGCCGCCCGCTGCATCAAAATGGAACTCGGCCCTGCCGACGATTCCGGTCGTCGCCGTCCCGTACCTATCAAGGGTTCGGAATTCGAGTTACCGCTGGATGTGGTCATCATCGCGGTTGGCACCAGCAGCAATCCGCTGGTTCAATCCACCACGCCAGACCTCAAGACCCGCAAAGGCGGCTATATCGAGACTGATCCGGAAACGTTAAAAACCTCCAAACGCGGAGTGTTCGGGGCAGGGGATATCGTTACGGGTGCGGCCACGGTTATTCTCGCCATGGGCGCGGGGCGCAAAGCCGCCAAATCGATCGACGAATACCTGCGCACTGGCACATGGTGACTGCTGACCACGAAAGATACCGGGGCAGATTGAATGAACTGAAGGCGACATTCTGCGAATTGGATTTGACAAAGAAGGCCATATTCGGCCACTCATAATATAAGCAGATGCCAGATTACCCGACTCAAACCATGCAACCAACAACCCAGCGCCAGCATCGTTGCCAGTCAAACGGCGCTTCAACTCTGATGCGCACCATGCACAACTCAAATATTGTTATGTCATCGAAATCCATTGTCGCCATATTTGGGGCGTTGTTGCTTGCGTCATCGACGACCTTGTTCGCCGAGGGGCCGTATCGCAATCGTGACAATCGTTCCGCTAACGATCCCGTTGAGGGGACTTATCCAATCCCTTACCAACTCCCCAAGAAGGAGGAGATCGCTGAGGTGACCGGGCGCATTCGTGACTACCTCGAAAAGGCCGCTCCGGCGCGCATCGTTGACAGTAAAACCGGCGAGCAAATCACCGATCTGACTACACCGGTTGAGACTGCTGTCGCGGATCGCGGCGAGACGAACGCATTTTACAACCTCGATTACACCATGGGTGTAATACATGCCGGCATGTTGTCGTGCGCTGAGGCGACAGGCGACAAACGCTACAGCGAGTTTACCGAGCGACACTTGAAGTTCATCGCGGACGCGCTGCCCTATTTCCGCGCCCAGGACGAAAAGTTTCACAAAGGTCGGCAAAGCAGTTTTCGCGGGATCCTTCACACCGAATCGCTCGACGATTGTGGCGCCATGTGCGCGGCCCTGATCAAGGCCCAACGGGCCGGCATCGGTCCCAATCTTGAACCAGTCATCAAGGGTTGGATCAACCACATCAGCACGAAACAGTTTCGTCTGCCCGACGGCACGCTGGCGCGTCACCGGCCGCAACCCGTCTCGCTTTGGAGCGATGATTTCTACATGAGCATTCCTGCGCTGGCGCAGATGGGCGCGATGACGGGAGATCGCGCCTATTTGGACGACGCGGCGAAACAGGTTGTGCAATTCTCATCCTATTTGTTCGATCCCCAGACCGGCCTGTACGCACACGGTTGGAACGCCAATCAGCCTGACAACCCGCAGTTCTACTGGGCCCGCGCCAACGGCTGGGCAATGATGGCCATGGTCGAACTCCTCGACGTTCTTCCCAATGACCATCCGCAACGTGAGACGATACTGAAATACTTGCGCGCGCAAATCCAAGCGGTGGCCAAACTGCAATCTGGCTCGGGACTTTGGCACCAGATGTTGGACAAGAATGATTCCTATCTCGAGACTTCGGCTTCGGCAATGTTCGTATTCAGCATCGCGCGGGCTATCAACCGCGGCTGGATCAGCCCTGTCAGCTATGGCTCCGTCGCACAAGCAGGCTGGATCGGGGTGGCGCAGCAGGTCAACGAACGCGGTCAGGTAGAGGGATCATGCGTAGCCACCACATTCGCGAGCGACAATGTCTATTACTATAACCGGCCGGCGAACACCTATGCCATGCACGGCTACGGTCCGGTGCTCCTCGCCGGCGCGGAAATGATAAAGTTGCTCGAAAATCCTGCGATCGATATCCAGTACAAGGTGCGAACCTATCACTACGTTCCCAAAGCAAAATCTTCAGCAGCCGTTAATAAGGCTGAATAGCCGGACTGATATCGGATCGGGTAGGCAGGGTGATTGACCGACACAAGGTTCACGTCGCGCCCGTAGCTCAACTGGATAGAGCATCGGTCTTCGGAACCGAGGGTTGGGGGTTCAAATCCCTCCGGGCGCGCCATTAGAAAGCACTTTACAGTCTTGCTTCTGCCCATTATACTTCGACCACTAAAGCGAAAACGAAGTCGAAATTATTACAAAAATGATAGCCACAGAGAAGAAATCGGAAGTTACCAAGCAATTTCAAGTCCACTCGCGCGACACGGGTTCGGCTGACGTGCAAATCGCCTTGCTGACGGCTCGGATTAACGAGCTTTCAAAGCACCTCGAAGGGCACGTCAAGGATCATAGTTCGCGCCGTGGATTACTGAAACTGGTGGGCCAGCGGCGGCGGTTACTGGATTATCTGAGCCGGGCCGATGTACAGCGCTACCAGGAACTCATCAAAAAACTCAACCTAAGAAAGTAGGGAGGCGGACTTGGCCGACAGGCGGTCGGCAGATTGATGGATTGAGGTCAGCTCATCGCGTCAACGCGGTGGATCGACCTCATTCCATTGATCCCCTGGACCAGCCATTCGTGCCATCCCGCGATAGACTCATATGCAGCATACTGTTCGTACGCCAATAGGCGATAAAGAGCTCATTATAGAAACCGGCAAACTGGCCAAACAGGCCGATGGCGCCGTCACCGTACAGTACGGTGACACGGTTGTTATCGTCTCTGCTTGCGCCAGCACCGAGGCGAAGGAAGATCAGGATTTCTTCCCGCTCACGGTGGATTATCGCGAGAAAGCAGCGGCCGCAGGTAAGTTCCCCGGCGGCTACTTCAAACGCGAAGGCCGCCCAACCGAAAAAGAAATCCTCACGTCCCGGATGACGGATCGCCCGATTCGTCCACTGTTCCCGGAAGGTTTCTTCAACGAAACCCAGATCATCTCGATCCTGTTGAGTGCCGATGGCGAGAACGATCCCGACGTACTTGTCATGAATGGCGCGGCGGCGGCATTGAGCATTTCCGATATTCCATGGAGTGGTCCGGTGGCCACGGTGCGCGTGGCACGTGTGAATGGACAATTCATCGCCAACCCTACGCACACGCAGCGCAAAGACAGCGATATCGATCTGATTTACGTCGGCAACGACAAGGAACTGGTCATGATCGAAGGCAGCGCGAAGGAGGTCTCCGAAACCGACATGATGGCGGCTGTCGAGTTCGCCCACGTACAGTGCCAGAAGCTCGTTGCCGCCATTCGCGAGCTGACGAAGCTTGCCGGCAAGACGAAGCGGCAAGTCGCGCTTCGCGTCGTGCGCCCGGAAGTGTTGGCGTCCGCGAAGGAACTCGTCGGCGCTGCGATTCTACCGGCTATCCTTACCAAGGAAAAACTTGCCCGCGAGGATGCGGTGCACGCGCTCAAAGAGAAGATGACCGCGGGATTGAAGAATAAGTTTTCCGACGTGACGGATTTTGAGATCAAAGAGTCGTTCTATCGGATTCAGTCGGAAGCGGTGCGGAACTCGATTCTGCGCGATAACAAACGGCCCGACGGACGCGGCGCGAGAGACATTCGTCCTTTGGTTTGCGAGGTTGGCGTGCTTCCGCGGACGCACGGCTCGGCGCTGTTCCAGCGCGGCGAGACGCAGGCGCTGACTATGACTACGCTCGGCTCGAAGGCGGACATTCAGGATATGGATGCGTGGATAGGCGGGGCGACGTCCAAGCGGTTCATTCTTCATTACAACTTCCCGCCGTTCAGCGTAGGTGAAACGAGACGCACGGGCGCACCGGGACGCCGGGAGATCGGACATGGCGCGTTGGCGGAGCGTTCGATCGAGCCGATGATACCCGCCGAGGCGGATTTCCCTTACACCGTCCGCGTAACCTCGGAGATTCTGGAGTCGAACGGTTCCAGCTCGATGGCAACGGTGTGCGGCGCGACCTTGGCGCTGATGGACGCAGGCGTGCCGTTGAAGTCACCGGTCGCCGGGATTTCCATCGGTCTGGTGACTGACGAGAAAACCGGCAAGGCTATTACCTTGACGGACATCATCGGCAGTGAAGACGGGTTTGGCGATATGGATTTCAAGGTCTCAGGGACGCGCAAGGGCATCACAGGATTCCAGGTGGACCTGAAGGTGACGGGGCTGCGACTTGATTTGGCGCGGCAGGCGTTCGAGCAAGCCCGCGAAGCGCGGTTGGTGATTCTCGACCGGATGGCGCAGGCGATTGCCGCGCCACGGGCCGAATTATCGAAGTACGCGCCGCGGATCACAACACTCAAGATCAATCCTGAAAAGATTGGCGCGGTGATTGGGCCACAAGGCAAGGTTATCAAAGCCATCGTGGAATCGACGGGCTGCCAGATCGATATCGAGCAGGATGGCAGCGTGCACATCTTCTCGGCAAACGGGGAAGCTGCCAAGAGCGCCGTCGCGCAAATTGAAGGCATTGTCGCCGACGTGGAAGTCGGCAAGCTCTACCACGGCGAGGTTGTCGGGATTAAGGAATTCGGCGCATTTATCGAGTTGTTGCCCGGTAAGGATGGACTGCTGCACATCAGCGAGATGGCGGACCATCGATTGAAGAGCGTGGAAGAAGTTATGAAGATGGGTGACAAGGTCTGGGTAAAGGTCGTCGGGATTGACGACAGGGGACGCGTTAAACTCAGCCGCAAAGCCGCCATGGCAGAGATGGACGCTGCCGCAGCCCAGAAGCAGTAAGGCGAACCCGGAGTGATGCTGGGCAGTGTAGCTCACTGCCCCGGATTCAGTCTGCATGTGAAAAGCGAAGTAACAACAAGCGTTGGAGCTTGGAAACCGGGATTCCTGCATCCGAATGGAGGTCATTGACCATGTCCCCCGCAACCAAGCGTATTCGCCCTTTAGGGATCGTCATAGCGCTGATCTGTTTCGCGTTAGGGTTGATTTCAAATCCATCTCACCTGTACGGGCAGGGCGTTCTGCCGTCTGCCCCGGCGCTCGCAAAAGCCCAATCCATATGGGACATCGTCAAGCACGGCGGTCCTGTGTTGATTATTCTCGGGCTGTGTTCGGTGTTGTGCCTGACGCTGATGATTGAGCGGTATATGTATTACCGCAAAGCTACTGGCAACATGGACGAAATGCTTTTGACAATCAAGCGTGCCGGGTCGATCACCGATGCCCTCGCGGCGATTGATAAATCACCTGGTATCGCGGGCCACGTGTTTCGCATGGCGTTGACGGCGGCGCGCGATGGATATCAACCGAAACAGGTTGAGCGACTGGTGGAAGGGGCGGTAACCAAAGAAATGATCCAGATGGAGAAGTTCCTGCCGCAACTGGACACGCTGGTGACGCTTTGCCCGTTGCTCGGTCTGTTCGGTACGACCCTCGGCATGATCCGGTCGTTCAGCATCGTGGCTGCAATCGGCATGAAGAACCCCGAGATGCTGGCTGGCGGCATTTCCGAAGCCCTTGTGAATACCGCAGCCGGACTCGGCGTGGCGTTGCCAGCGCTTTTCGCCTTCAATTACTTCGCAGGTAAGAAGGAAGCTATCGTGATGGATTTGGAGAGGGGACTGACCGAGTTGATGGTGATTATCGAGTCTTCGCATGGCGGTTGAAGACGGGAGACGCTGATGGTAATCAAGCGGCGAAAAATCAAACGGGGCCGCGTCGAGATCATCCCGATGGTCGATACGATCGTCATTCTCTTGATCTTCTACATGACTTTCTCGCGGTTTGCGGAGATGACCTACGATTCGAAAGTGGAACTCCCATCCTCCGTCGCAGGCGATGAGTTCGAAAAGAGGCCCGACCAGATCATAGTTAACATGTTCTCTGGCGATGATGTTCGCGTCGGTGGCGCAAAGTATGTCGTCGCCAACTTGCCTAGAGTGTTGTTGGAGGAGAAACAGCAGCACCCGACACTGTCGGTGGTCGTGCGTGGCAATAAACAGATGCCGTATCGGGACCTAAACAATCTGATGGGTGCCTGCGCCAAGGCCGGTATCTCCGATGTCACCTTTGCAACGCTTGAGGCCCGGTGAAACTCAAACGCCGAAACATTCGACGCGGTCGCATCGAGATCATTCCGATGATCGACACGATCCTGATCCTACTGATCTTCTATATGACGTTCTCCAGCTTCACGCAGAAGGAGAAACGCATGGATGTGAAGATACCACGAGTCAGCAGGACGACGAAGGTCCCGTCGAGTGATATTCTCAACCTCGTTCTTCACGTGTACGATAAGAACAAGATCGTTGTCGGCGGCAACCAGCACGATATGTCCACTCTGCGCGACGCGATGAAGGAATTTGCCGGTATTGGGCAGGAGATGACAGTGGTGATTGAGGCCGAACCGGATACGGCTTATGAAGACGTGATTGCCGCCCTTGATGCCTGTGCGATGGCCAACCTGAAGAAAATCGCGTTTCGGCCACTGGCGAGTTCATCCATCTCAGCCAGCGTAGTCAACTAATCCACCCGCTGCCGATGACCATGTCATCCCGGTAAAACACTGCCGCTTGGCCCGGTGCCACCGCTCGCTGCGGCTGATCGAGATTTACGCGAGCGCGCCCGGAATCCTTTGGATTGTTCAAAATGGCGACTTTTCCGGGACACCCTTTGTGGTTATAACGGACCTGAACGGTTACTTCCATTGGCGCAGATGGCAGCTCGATTGTAAGCCAATTGCAATCCGTTACCTCAAACTCGCTGCGCAATAAATCGGGCGCGGGACCGACAATGACACGATTTGCCGAAGCATCGATCCCAATTACATAGAGCGGTTGCTTCTGACCTCCCAAATTCAGGCCTTCGCGCTGGCCAATTGTGTAGTGAATTATGCCATTATGTTGGCCGAGCAAGTGGCCGGCTGTATCCACTATTGGGCCGGGGCGATTGTCGGTTTGTTGGAACAGCGCCGAGTAGTCGTCGCACTCCACGAAGTCCTGGCTTTCTTCGCGAGCGGCAACTTCATTGAAACCAGCATCTTGTGCGATACGGATCACCTCCACCTTCGTCAACTCGCCGATCGGGAAAAGAACCTGGCGCAATTGTTCCCGCGTGAGGCGCGCGAGGAAGTAGGATTGATCTTTCTTGTGATCCACGCCCCGCAGCAAACGGCACTGGCTGGTAACGTTGTCACGGACGACGCGGGCGTAGTGCCCGGTGGCGAAGAGGTCAAATGAGATCCCCTGTTCGCGCGCCCGATCGAGGAGGAACCCGAACTTCAGTCGTTGGTTACAGACCATGCACGGGTTCGGCGTGCGACCGGCGCGGTATTCGGCGCGGAAATAATCGAGCACATAACGCTTGTACTGGTCGGCCAACGGCACCGCGACGTGCGGGATTCCGAGGCGCGCCGCGACGGCACGCGCGAACTCCAAATCACGGGCTTCGCCGGGGCCATAGCAGCCCGAGTGCCCGGTGTCGGGAAGCTTCACCGCGTCATCCCAAATCTGCATCGTCACGCCAACGACATCGTACCCCTGCTTTTTAAGCAGCAAGGCAGCGACGCTGGAGTCCACACCGCCGCTCATGCCAATGCAAATACGTGGTTTCATCGTCATTAATTGTGCCGACTATACGGTCGGACGCGAGGTGAGTAAAGGACGCGGACTGGATTGAGGCATTGGAGCGTCAGCGTCACGCCTTATCCACGAACTCGTGTTGCAGTAAACTGAGGATGTGACGGCAGGCTTCGAGATCGGTGCCAGGCCAGTTATCAAACACCGTTTCAAGCACGCCGTAATTGAGCACCAGTTGGAAAACCTGCAACTCTTCCCGAGAGAGATCGCTCAGTTGACCGCGCAACGGCAGCGTCACTGCCAGCCGCCCGCTCACCACCTGCAATTTGCCTTCGATCTGTCTCAGTTCATCCAACTGGCGTACGCCTTCCATCAGCAGCGCTTCGGTGGTCTCGGTCAATTCGTCGGTAAACTTGCGATTGTCTGGCAAACTGAACTCGAACATCCCGCTGGTCCAACCGAGCATCCGATAAATTGCTTTCCGCGGCCGGCCCATGAAATGATCCTCGATTGTCCCATAGTAGATCCGGCCGTCGCGCAGACATATTTTGCCCAACCCATGACTGGAGCGAATAGAGAGCACGCCACTCTTCTGCGCGCTTGATAACAACAAAAGCAAATCTGTCAACGGGACCTTCTGAAGCGAGCCCCAGAGTCCTTCCTTGTCCAGGGAAAGTCGGACCTCTTGCAGTGAGGTATCCTTATTACTCTGCAATGCCTGTTCCGCCGCGTTCTGGGATAGTTCATGCTGCGCGATCGCGCTGGCCATCTCCAGCAGCAGCGGTTCCATCGGCACATTCATCTCCTGATCGAAGCGCTGGGCGTCTGGCGGTCCCAACTCGAAGCTGCCCGTCCCCCACGTGGCCATATGATCCAACGCTTTGTGCGGATCGGCCGTTTGTTCGCCGACAATTGTCGCGAAATAGATCCGGCCGTCGCGCAGATACACTTGCCCCGTTTCTTTCCCGGTGCGCAGCAACAGCACCCCGCTCTTGCGCGACTGATACAAAAACTGCAGGAGATCCGGTAACGTCACATCATCAAGCGAACCCGACATAACGTTAAGGCTGGTGGACAATTGTGCGTGTCGGTCCGCCATTGTCTCCAACCGCGCAAGAGCCTCGGCGTTGGACATTTGCATGGTGGCAGGCGACGCCTCGTCCGCCTTCAGCAGTTTCATGATCGATGTGCCGATCAGGACTTGGTCACCGGGCTTCATGAGACTTTTTTTGATGCGCTCGCCATTAACAAACGTTCCGTTGGTCGAGTGGAGATCTTGCAGGATGACGTAGTCGCCCGCCGCCAGCATCTGGGCGTGCGCCCGCGAAACGCGTTCATCCGCCAGCGTAAGGTGCGCCTTCTTGTCGCGCCCGACGATAAGCTGATGACCTTCGGCCAGCGGGAATTCTCCACCTTGGTAGCGGCCAGACACGAACCGCAACACGAAGCGTATTTGCGACTTGTTTTGCACGAATTGTTTCTGTTTTTGCCCCGAGCGGGTTTGCATCGTAAGCAACAAGGTGGCACAGGTCAAGCGTCAGCGTGTGCGGCCTGTGTTGCAGCCCCTTGCCAATTCATCCTTCGCACACGCCTACAAGGTCGTACTCCGTCGCACCGGTAATCCGCACCTTGACGAACTCACCGACCCGCGCCGCGCCGCGAATGCGCACCGTGCCGTCAATCTCTGGCGCATCCGCCATCGTGCGTCCGACGAAACCGCGTGGCGTGCGCTTCTCCACTAATACCCGCAACGTCCGGCCGACAAGGGTCTGGTGCAATTCGCGCGAGATCTGCTGCTGCAACATCATCACGCGACGGCGCCGTTGTTGTTTGACTCGTGCCGGCAATTGCCCATGCATTCTGCCCGCGACGGTATTGTCCTCCGGCGAGTAAACGAACACTCCCAACCGCTCAAGACGTGTCGCCGCAATGAACTTCAGTAATTCCGCAACTTGCGCCTCCGTCTCTCCGGGGAAGCCGACAATGAACGTTGTACGCAACGCCACATCAGGAATGCTGCTCCGGATTTTCTCGATAAGATCGCGGATCTGCTGGCTTCCGATCTCCCGTCGCATACGTCGCAGAATCTCGTTATTGATGTGTTGCAAGGGCATGTCCACGTACCGGCAGACTTTCCCACACGCGGCGATTGTTTCGATCAACTCATCGGTCCAATACGCAGGATGCGTGTACAGCACGCGCACCCAGAAATCGCCATCCAGCCCCTGCACTTCACGCAGTAATTCGCTCAGCAACGACTTACCTCGTGTGAGATCTTTGCCGTACGAGGTCGTGTCCTGCGAAATCAGGTTGATCTCCCGTACGCCGTCACCGACCAATGCGCGCACTTCGGCCAGGACGTCTTTCAATGGACGGCTGCGATGGCGGCCCCGAATCCGTGGGAGGCTGCAAAAACTGCATGGATGATCGCAGCCCTCGGCGATCTTCACGTAGGCGGAGTGATGCGGTGTCAGGCGAAATCGCGGCGCGCCGTAATCCGGGATGTACTTGGCGGGACCAGACCAGAAAAGCTGCGGCGTCCCATCGTTCCGCCGCGCCAACACATCCCGCACAATCGTGCCGATCCGCGGTGCTTCGTTCAGGCCGATAAAGGCGTCGACCTCGGGTAATTCCTGCGGCAACTGCTTCGGGTACCGTTGTGGCAGACAACCAGCCACAATCAGCGCGTGTCCCTTGCCAGACTTGCGCAACTCTGCCGCGCGCAAAATTGCTGCAATGGACTCCTTTTTCGCCGGCTCGATGAAACCGCACGTGTTCACTATCAGGACATCGGCGAGACGCGGGTCAGCGACCAATTCCATGCCTTCGCGGCTGAGCGCGCCGAGCATGAGTTCGCTGTCTACAAGGTTTTTGGCACAGCCGAGACTGATCAGCCCGACCTTGATGGGACGCGGAGAAGACTTCACCAACACATTGCACCGCGCTACTTGACGAGCGGTGGCTCCAGAAGTTGTGGCGACGATTTCGGCTGATAATACGCCTCAAAGCCTGCCTTCGGCGCCGGAGGCGTGACCTTGACATGGGGTGGGGGCGTAGCTGGACGTTCCACCCGGTGCGTCTTCCACAGGTTTTTGCCCAATAAGAGACCGAATGCAACAACTGTCACAGCGGCGACCGCAAAGACGATGCGGCGCATCGGGAGTTGCAGTTCCTGCGTGCGACGATGCTGTTGCGCTACCACCTCGGTCTGTTCCTGCAATCCTTCTCTGCGCAAACCTCCCTGGCTGTGCAGGTACGCCTGGACGATCGCCTGGCTGTCCAGCCCAAGGTATTCCGCGTATAATTTGAGAAAACCTTTCGTATACGCGGGCGCTGCCAACTGCCCGAACTCACCAGCCTCAAGCTTCTCAAGAATATCGACATTGATCTTGGTCGCGCGGGAAGCGTCTTCGAGCGCCGCGTTCTTGCCGTGGCGCGCTTCACGCAGTGTATCGCCAATCGATGTCATGACGGTCTCAGTTCTGCTCGCTGTTCTGGGCGCGCTGGTCGAGGTCGGTCAAGATGTCGCGCGGTTCAGCGCCCTTGTTCGGGCCGACAAAGCCGCGTTCTTCCAACAAGTCCATAATCCGAGCGGCGCGAGTATACCCGATGCGCAACCGCCGCTGCAAGATCGAGACGCTGGCGCGATTCGTTTGGCGGATGACTTCGATGGACTGTTCGACCAGTGCTTCATCCTCTTCATCGTCCTCGCTCATGTCGCTTGGCAGGATCATCTTCTTCTGCAGTTTCTCGTGGATCTCCCGCACGAACCTGGGCTTGGAGTGCAGCGCAATAAATTCCACCATGCGACGAACCTCTTCGTCTAGCACCAATACGCCTTGTGCGCGCACCAGTTTCGATGCGCCCGGCGGCAGATACAGCATGTCGCCTTTGCCGAGCAACTTGTCGGCGCCGTTGGCGTCGAGGATGACGCGGGAATCCTGTTTCGAGGCCACTTGGAACGCAATGCGCGCCGGGAAATTCGCCTTGATGACGCCGGTGACCACGTCCACGCTCGGGCGCTGGGTTGCCAATACCATGTGAATGCCGACCGCGCGCGAGAGCTGCGCCAACCGGGCTACGGCACTCTCCACGTCCACCGGTGCCGTCAGCATCAGATCGGCCAATTCGTCGATGACGATCACGATATACGGCAATTTGTCGGGGATCACCAATTCTCCGTCTCGCGGCACTTCGATCTTAAACACTTCCTGCTGTGTTTCCGCGGCGGGTTTGGATGTCGCAGCGGCCGGTGAACCCTCGGTTGGTTTGGGTTTCACTGCTGGCTTGGCTCGCGCATTAAACGCGGCGATGTTGCGGACGCCCATCTTGGCGAAAATCTGGAACCGTTTTTCCATCTCATTGATGCACCACCGCAAAGCCAGTGTCACCTTTTTCGCTTCTGTCACCACGGGTACCACCAGATGCGGCAGGTTGTTATACTGCTGCATCTCGACCACCTTGGGATCCACAAGCACCAGTCGTAATTCCTCCGGCGTGAACCGCCAGAGCATGCTCGAAAGGATCGCGCTTACACACACGGTTTTGCCCGAGCCGGTCGCACCAGCAATCAACAGGTGTGGCATCTCAGCAAGATCGGCGATGATCGCGTTGCCCGCGACGTCGCGGCCGAGAGCGATTGGAATCCGAGCCTTCGTCCGTTTCCATTCTTCCGATTCCAGAATATCGCGCAGATACACCGTGGTAGTCGTGCTGTTCGGCACTTCGATTCCAACGGTGCCTTTGCCCGGCACCGGCGCCAGGATACGCACGCTCACTGCTTTCATTGCCAACGCGAGGTTGTTCGACAACGCGGAGACCCTTTCCACCTTCACGCCCGGTGCGGGATAAACCTCATACCGTGTGATCGTCGGCCCCTTCGTCACGTCACCCAATTCGACGGAAATGCCAAAATCCTCCAACGTCGCACGGAGCATCTCCGCATTCGCTTTCAAATCCTCGATTACATCGCGTTGCTCCATCGCGGGCGGACGGTCCAGCAAGTCCAATGGTGGCAATTGGTATGGCTCTTCGGGTTTGTCCGACTCCGGCGGGAGAATAGACACGGGCTTCCCGGTTTTCGGCTTAGGCGCCGGCGCGATCTTGTCTGCAACTGCGCTGAGCTTTTGGGCTATCGAGAAGGGCTTTTCTTTTCGCGGCTCCGACATCTCCTCGGCGGTCTTGGATTGCGGAGTCGTGCGGTCTTCGATTTTCGGTTCGGGGCGTTTCACTCGGATAAGAGCCGTCTCGTCGTTGTCGCCGCTCTCATCCTCCAGCTTCCGCGCCTCACGTTCCTTCCGCGTCAACTCGCGATCCAATTGAAATTCCTTTACGCGGATGTCGCGCTCTTTGTCCCGCAATTCGTCGCGAACGTCGGCTCTGGATTTGCCACGCAACTGCCACCAGAAATCCTGTGCTGCGCCGAAGGCGAGGGAGATCCAATAGCTCGGTCGAAGGTTGATCAGAATAATGAGGCTGATCAAGTACGCCGCTATGCAAATGATAACTGTGCCCGCTGTCCCCACGAATCGGATCGATGAATCGCCCAGAAACATCCCGACGTAACCGCCTGCGCTAGGCAGATTCAGCCTCCTCCGCAGCGCTTCCAAACCCCATATATGGAACAACACACCCGAGGAAACCAGCAGCAGCAGTCCCGCGCCCACCTTGCCGCGCCATGGGATTTCATGACCTAGCACAAGCACCACGCCAATCGCCACCAAGACGAGCACCAGCGCGCCGGCGGCGAATCCGAACAGGTAAAACGCCCCGTAGGCGATAGCCGCGCCCACGGGACCAATGAAGTTGTGGATTGGTTCGCTTACCGTGGAACTTTTGTTGGCAAAATCCCCCGGGTCGTAGGAAACAAGACTCAGCAGCAGCAGCAGTGCCAGACCAACCAGCACCACCGCCCAGATTTCCCGGATGTGCGACGGTTTAGAATCTTTCCCCATAGAAAAGTGTTGCAATCCTCCTTAAATCGCCGCCAGTCTATCCGAAAGACCGATCAATCGCAAGGCACAAACATGCTCTATTCGTATCGATTCACGCCACTACTGATGGAACGCGTTTGGGGGGGGAGAGCCCTTGCCCGGTTCGGTAAACGGTTGCCGCCCAATAAGCTTATCGGAGAATCGTGGGAGATTAGCGACCGCGATGACGCCCAGTCTGTCGTCACCAACGGCCCAGACAAAGGCAAGACGCTTCACCAACTCGTCGAAACACTCGGCTCGTGGCTATTGGGTGCCAATTCTGCCGGTGCGAAACGGTTTCCATTGCTCGTCAAACTGCTCGATGCCCGCGAGCGTCTCTCACTCCAGGTCCATCCGCCCGCGGCGGTAGCCGCAAAGCTCGGCGGCGAACCCAAAACCGAGATGTGGTACATCATAGATGCGGCGGGGGACGCCCATCTGATTGCCGGCTTGCGACGGGGCGTCACACGCACTGGTTTTGAACAGGCCTTGCGTTGTTCGTCGGAGTCGCTCGCCGACTTGGTGCATCGCATCCCCGTCAGGAAGGGCGACGCCATGTTGGTGCCCTCTGGGCGTCTACATTCCATTGATGCTGGTCTGGTTATCGCTGAAATCCAGCAAAACTCTGATACCACCTGCCGCGTTTTTGACTGGAATCGCGTAGGTCTCGACGGCAAACCGCGCCACTTGCACCCGCACGAGTCCTTGGCTTCGATTGATTTTGCTGATTTCGAACCACAACTCAATCCGCTGCCGATCGGGTGCAAGTTCTTCCGCACCGAGCTTATTAGTCTCTCGGCCCCCCGCGCCGACCGATGCGATGGTTCAACCTTTCACATCATCGGTTGCGTCGACGGTTCACTGGTAATCCGTTGTTCGAAGAATTCGGGGCAGGCCGAAGAACGTCTCGCGACCGGCGAATTCGCGCTGCTTCCTGCCGCGTTCGGTCATTATACGCTCGCACCAGCCGCGCCCGGCGCAAAGGCACTGAAGGTGTTCGTGCCTGGCTCAAAGTCCATATAGCTACTACCTCGACAAAGCAATCAGACTCCTTTTCACGCAAAGGCGCACCGCCCCGCGTGTAACGTTTGCCTTACACCACTTCCAGCAGCAATCCGCGGAGGTACTCCGTCTCCGGCACGGCCGGCAAAATCGGATGATCGCGTGATTGCGTAAGCACCTTTACCAGCCGTAGCGTCTTTTTCGCGTCAGCCGCCGCATCGAGCACGATCGCCTTGAACAGCTCAGCGTCGATATGATGCGAGCAGGTGAATGTTGCGAGTTTACCGCCCGCCGGCAGCATCTTTAGCGCGCGAAGATTGATCTCCTTGTAGCCGCGCACTGCGCCGTCCACGCTTTCCTTGGTTCGCGTGAACGTTGGCGGATCGAGCACGATCATGTCGAACTGGCGCTTTTCCGTGTCGTATTTTTTCAATACATCGAAGGCATTGGCGCAGGTGAACTCGATTTTCCCAAGTAAATCGTTCACCTCGACGTTGCGCCGCGCCTGTGCCACAGCGACATCGGAAATTTCCACCGCTTCCACACTCTTCGCTCCGGCCTGTGCTGCGAACAGGGCAAACCCGCCGTGGTAGCTGAAGCAATCCAGAACCCGCTTGCCCTTACAGTGTAAGGCCACTTCAGCATAATTGTCGGCTTGGTCGAGGAAAAAGCCCGTCTTCTGGTCTTCGAGCAGATTGACTTCGAACCGCGCCGCGCCAACAGCAACCGTCGTTTTCCCATCGCTCTCGCCGAACAGAACGCCTTTGCTCTCGGGAAGCCCCTCCAATCGTCGGCTCGGAACATCATTACGCTCGATGATTGCCTTTGGCTGAAAAAGGTCGCGCGCAATTTCCATAATCCATGCCTTGCGTTGCTCGATGCCGAGCGTGAGGGTCTGAAGGACGAGATGATCGCCATATTTGTCGATAATCAGGCCGGGCAACTGGTCTCCCTCCGAGAAAACGATGCGGAAAGTCGCCGCGTCTGCCATGACTCGCCGCCGATACGCCAGCGCCGCTTCGATGCGCCGACGGAAGAATGCCTGATCGATCTCTTCCTTCTGGGTCGTGAACCGGCGGACGGAAATCTTCGAGTTACGGTTCAGCAGACCACGGCCAAGAAATCGTTCCTTGTGATCGCGGATGTCCACCGGATCGCCATCGGCTGCTTCCGTAGCGATCTTTGCAATTTCGCCCGCGTAAATCCAGCAATGTCCTGCGCGCAATCGGCGGTCCTTACCCGGTTTGAGAGTGACAGAAAACATGTGGCGGCCAGTGTAGTGGCGCTTCAGTGAAGCGCCAAGAGATTAATCGCGGAATCAAGCGCGGCTACAACCTCACGGCCACCGGTGGCGCGAGCTGTTTCTGCAGATGTTGAACGATATGGCCGATGATGCCTTGCACAATCACGTCGGGCACACCGTCGAAATACTTTGACTGGAGCCGCATATCGCACGGATCGTTCACATAATCCACGACGACGTACTGTCCTTGCCGGTCCAGCACGACCTCGCTGCTGAAGAAATCCAGTTGCGACACCTCGGCAACCACGCGGGCCACGCGCTGGAGTTCATTCATGTTCACCAATGCCGCATCAGCCGCCGTAAAAGTTGCGTAACGGTGCGTGACGTCGTCCCACCAACACGGTATCACCGCGCCGCAGACGAAATAGACACGGAACCATGCGCGCCTGCCCGCCAGCAGTTGCGGCTCTATCCGTTGCTGCACGAGGAACCGCTGGTTGCGGAACTGTGCTCGCGCCCGCGCAACCTCATCGAGCCGTGTCGCTGCTGCGATCACGCCAAACCCGCCGCTGCCGCGCGACGGTTTTACCACGAACGGCTTGGGGAGAAGCTCCACAACGCGCAGGTCGCAGTGTGGTTCGATTGCCAGCGGCGGCACGATGAACGTCAATGGCAGATATAAACCTCGAGCGAGCAAGTCGCCGTGGATATTCGCCTTGTCGATTGAGCGCTGGTAGTGGTGCTGCGCGTTGAGAAACCGCGTGTTGGCGGACTGTAGCAAGCGGTTGAATTCAAGAAACCGTTCGTCATTGTCGCTGGCGCGATCAAGGAACCAACGGAACCGTCTTGCGCCGCGGGATACATCCTCGTTCGTCTGGCGCAGGTTGTGCAGGCCGACAAGGTAGCAACTCAGTCCCCGGGCGCATATGGCCTGATCGAGCAGCCGAATGAAATCCTGGTCGTACTCCCAGTTCCATGCGAGACCGATATCAACTTCGGTCACAACGCTCACGGGCGCATCCATGTTTAACCTCGGTGACTGCCTTGTCTGGCGTGGTAGGAGCGCCTCTGGACTCACTGACTTCGGGGTATTCGAAGACTTTCCCTTCGTAGTTGCGGATAATGACGCGCTGTTTGTCGTAGGCCAACACGTACTCCGGCCCGATCGGCACCTTGCCGCCGCCACCCGGCGTATCGATCACGTATTGCGGCACGGCGTAACCGGTTGTGTGTCCACGCAACGCCTCGATGATCTCGATGCCTTTCCGCACCGAGGTGCGGAGGTGGTGCGTGCCTTTCACCAGATCGCACTGATAAATGTAGTAGGGGCGCACCCGCATCATCAGCAGTTTGTGCATGAGTTCCTTCATCACCGCCGCGTCATCGTTGACCCCGCGCAACAACACAGTCTGGTTCCCCAACGGGATGCCGGCATCGGCCAGCCGACCGCATGCCTCACGGACTTCAGCGGTCGCTTCCTTCGGATGATTGGTGTGAATGCCCATCCACAGAGGATGATACTTCCGCAACATCGCGCACAACTCCGGCGTGACGCGTTGCGGCAAAAAGACCGGGATCCGCGTCCCGATCCGCAGAAATTCCACGTGCGGGATCGCCCGCAACTGGCTGAGAATGTGTTCCAGCCGGTCATCGCTGAACAACAACGGATCGCCGCCGCTCAACAACACGTCGCGCACTTCCGTGTGTTTGCGAATGTACTGTATCGCCTCGCTGAAATCGGTATGAAGATGTTGTTCTCCCGCGCCGCTGACGACCCGGCTTCGGGTGCAATAACGGCAGTATGACGCGCATCGATCTGTCACCAAAAACAACACACGGTCCGGATACCGATGCACCAGCCCCGGCGCAACCATGTGCGCATCCTCGCCGCATGGATCGATCATCTCCCAGGACGCGGTGACGGTTTCCTCGACACGCGGAATCACCTGCCGACGGATCGGGCAGTCAGGGTTGTCGCGGTCGATCAGGTTGAAAAAGTACGGCGTGATGGCGAGTGCCAGATTATTGCCGGCGAGGACGAGACCTTCACGCTCTTCTGGAGTGAGTTTTAGCAGGGTTTCCAGCGCTTCCAGAGTGGTGATCCGATGTCGGAGCTGCCACCGCCAATCGTTCCAGTCATGATCAGGAACAGAAGCCCAAACGCCTCGTCCCGTCATGCGGAAGCGGGAGACACGGTCAACCACACGCGAACAGTGACCATCGGGGTCTTCGTTTTGCATAACGACGCAATTATAGGCCATCACGCCGGGGGGGTCAAGTTACCGCCATGTATCGGCGCAGACGGCAGTCTTCCGGTTACTCTTGGTTGGTGTTGTAGGGGAGGTACACATTGAACGTGGTTCCTTTGCCCAGTTCACTGTGCACGCCGATTTCCCCGCCGCTCTGTTTCACAATGCCGTAGCACGCGGCCAACACCAAGCTGCTCTCTTTTCCGGTCAGATCGGCAGTGTCGAAAGGCTCAAACAAGCGCGCTTTTGCTTCAGGCGTAATGCCACGGCCGCTGTCGCTCACGGCCAGCAGGACGTACTCACCCGCAGGCAGAGACAGTGACTCATCCAGCAGCGGCTCCACCAACATCATACGTTGTATCCTAATCGTTAGTTTGCCGCCACGCGGCATGGCGTCGCGGGCGTTGATGCACAAATTTATCACGACTTGTCTAATCTGGCCGGGATCGGCTTTCACAAAGCACCGCTGGGTTCCGATGGACAAATTCATTTCGATATCTGAGCCCATGAGCCGGCGCAATTTGTCGGTCATACCTGTTATCGATGCACCCAGGTCGAAGACTTCCGGTACAAGCACTTGTTTGGCGCCGAGAGCCAGCATCTCCCGCGTCAAAGCAGCGGCGCGTTCTCCCGTGCGGAAGATCTGGTCCAGATGACCATGCGCGGCGGCAGGAACCTCGCTCTGGCTCATGAGGACTTTGGTGTAGCCGAGAATGACCTGGAGCAGGTTGTTAAACTTGTGAGCGACGCCGCCCGCGAGCCTCCCAACAGCCTCCATCTTCATGGCCCGTCGCAACTCGCCCTCCAATAATCTCTGCTGGCTCACGTCCTGTTTGATGGCGATGAAATGGTTGATAACACCTTCCGCATCCCGTACCGGCGTTATCATCATCTGTTCGGTGTACAGCGAGCCGTCCTTGCGCTTGTTGACCAGTTCACCGTGCCACGCGTTGCCGGCCAGGATGGTGTCCCAAAGATTCTTGTAGGACGCGGTATCTTGCTTACCGGATTTTAAGAAACGTGGATTCTTCCCTATGACCTCTGCGATGCTGTAGCCAGTCAATGTGCTGAAAGCGCTGTTGGCCCATTGGATTTCCCCATCGCGATTGGTGATGACGATGCCGTTGGCGGCGGATTCGAGGGCGGTTGTCTGCAAATGCAGTTGTGCCTCCGCCTGCTTGCGCGCAGTGATGTCGCGGACGATGTCTTGCAGGAACTTTTGCCCGTCAATCGTGACCCAGCGCATGCTGCTTTCGATGGGAAACGTAGTGCCGTCCTTGCGGCGATGAACCGCCTCGATTATCCGCCCCGTTGAGCTCGCCTCGCTTACCTGCGGCTCGAACAGCGCCCAGTCTTCCGTCGCCCGCAAGTCCGGCACTTTCTTCTGTTTTAATTCCGCCAGCGACCAGCCGTAGGTCTCCACGGCCCGTTGGTTCGCATCCACAATCCGGTAATCCTCGTCCGCCAGCAGAATGATGTCGTTGGCCTGCTGCATCACTGCTGCCAAATGTTTGGCCAACGCCGATAGTTGCCGCTCGGAAAGCAACTCGCCTCGTTGTTCGAGCAACCACATCGCCATAGCCGCCGCCGCAAGCAATAACCCCCATGCCACCAAGGTAAGCCATGCCTGCCGGTACAAGGGTGCATAAATCTCGTCCTGATCCATCTTGGCCACCATGAACCACGGGCTACCGGGCACGTCGCGCACCGCGCCGACGACCGGCACGCCGCGATAGTCGTTGCCTTCAACAACACCTGCATTTCCCAATACCGCCATTGCCGCGGGGAGACGTTTTTCAGCGTCTATCGGCAGGCGCAGGTTCAACGCTGTGCCACGGCGATGTCGCAGTTCGCTCAAATACAAGACGTCGTTGCTTTCGCGCCGGACCAATAGGGTCTCCGCCGTGTGGCTGGGCGTCGGCCACGATTCGATCAAAGGAAATAGATAATCGGCCGCGTTCATCCGCATAACGAGCGCGCCCACGGGGGAGGGGACGGCTGTGGATGACAACACCGGTGGCGAAATGGGAATGACGAGATCGATGTGGATCGCCTTGTCGTCGGGATCACAGTGTAAATCGCTCAGGAACACCCGGCCGGTTTGCATGGCCTTGGCCGCCAATACCTGGTCGGGCGCGCCCGGCGGACCGTTCCATTGCGGTTCGGACAAGCGCAAATTGCGCTGCGCGTCGAACAGAAAAATCTGTCTGCAGGCAATATTGTCCTTGATTGAGGCAAGCCAGTGAAGGATTTCGGCTTTTGCTTCCGGCGTTTCGGAGTCGCGAAAATAGGCCGGTACTTCCCGCTCAGCAATCCATGATTGCGAAACAAACGCGCCGTCGGTCAACAACCTGGAACGCCAGCTGGCAATCTGCTGCACCTTTAGGTCGCCGATGGCTTTCAGTTGGTTCTGTGCTGTGGCGCGCGCCGAAGTTTGCTGCCAGCGAAGGTAAACCCAACCGCCTGTCCCGATAAGCATAGCCAGAATGCTGAATATCCACAGCAACCCCCACGCAAAGCGTCGCGCCCCAGTACGCGTGTCGGCTAGGAACCACGTGTTTACCGTGGACGCTATCGCTTCCGCGTTGCTGGCCAACACTATCGCCACGCTCGTGAATAGATACGCGAAGGCGCTCCACAATGCCATTGGGGTCACTGGGCGGTTGGTAAACAAGGGTGTGTCGGCAGCATATCCCAGAATCACAGCCACGCTTATCCATGACACCAGCAGTGCCAGTCCAATCCCCAGCCAGCGAAAGGGACGTTTGTCTCGAAACGGCTGGAAGTGGAACAGAACGGCGAGACCAAACAACAAGAACACCAGCTTGCTAAATGGCGTTATCTCGCCGACTGGCCCCGCTCCTCCTGCCAGCCACTGCTCCAATGGCGACCGCCAGCCAAAGACCGGGCGCAACATAGCCAGTACGCCCGACGCTGCGGCGGCCAGCCCAGCCCCTCGCCCGAACCACTGTGCGGCACGTTTCGTCGGCCAGCGCAGATAGGCCAACAACGCTGTGTTCAAAAGCAACAGGAGCCACGCGGTGGCCGGCGGCATCGGTGCATGGCCTGTTCCCAAAGACAGCCATTGCCATTTGCCAATTACCCAACTCCAAAGCGCCAGAAATGCCATTACGCCGCTCAGCGACAAAAGGAGTCTAGCCAGCCTGTAACAACCTTCTCCTGCCAGCTTCTTCAATGCCATATTGGTTCCATTCGTCCCGTCATAGGTGAATCTCCCGACCCATTCAATCCCTTTCGGCGTTCAGCCCAAGGGGAATACATCTTTTCCTCGTCTTCCGTGTCCACTTCAACCACATCCTACCTGCGCCCTAAAAGAACATACACGACAAATCTCTCCCTGCAAATAATTGATGCGGCAAAATCGGCCCGGCAAAGGGACGAAGCAATTCCGTTTGCGCAGCGAAATGGCTGGGCTTGCCAGACGCAGCAGTTCTGATAGACTGCCTGTAATGAAGCTGCGCACCCTCGGCGTGATTCCGGCGCGTTATGGCGCTCAACGGTTTCCGGGGAAACCGCTGGTGATGATCGCCGGCAAACCGCTGATCCAGCACGTTTACGAGCAGGTCGTCAAATCCACTCAGGTCAACAAGATCATCATCGCCACCGAAGACGAGCGCGTCGTTAGGGCCGTGAAATTGTTCGGCGGCGAGGTGATGATGACTTCCCCATCGTGCGCCTCAGGCACCGACCGCGTGGCCGAGGTCGCGCGCCAGTATGAGTCGGAATTCGTCGTCAACATTCAGGGTGACGAACCGATGATGCGTCCAGAGATGATCGATCAACTGGTCGCCGGACTGCGGAATGACGCCGGATGCGTAATGGCAACGTTGGCGCGGCGGATTGATACGGGTCGCGATTTGCAGAACCCGAACGTCGTGAAAGTGGTCTTCAGCCGCAACGGCAACGCCCTCTACTTTTCGCGTTATCCGATCCCGTTTGTCCGTGACTCAGGTGAAGTGGCGGCGCGCTACAAGCATCTAGGCATTTACGCCTACCGCCGGGGATTCCTTCAAAAATTTGTACAGATGCCGCAGTTGGAGCTGGAGAAGGCTGAAAAGCTGGAGCAATTACGGACATTAGAGAACGGTTATGCAATCAAAGTGCTGATTACACCCCACGATTCGGTGGGCGTTGATACTCCCGAAGATGTGGAGTTGGTGGAACGGATTTTAACCACGAATAAACGCTAATGGACACTAATCACAGAACCGGAGAAAATGGATGCGTACCGTGCATTCGCGTTGATTCGCGTCCATTCGCGGTAGAGGGCCTACAATGAAATATATCTTTGTCACTGGCGGCGTGATTAGTTCCCTCGGCAAAGGGTTGACCGCCGCATCGCTCGGCGCGTTGCTGGAAAACCGTGGCCTGAAAGTCACGCTGGCAAAGTTCGATCCGTACCTGAACGTTGACCCCGGCACGATGAGCCCATTCCAGCACGGCGAAGTGTACGTTACCGATGACGGCGCGGAGACCGACCTCGATCTCGGTCATTACGAACGGTTCACCCACGCCACGCTGACACGCCTCAACAACCTCACCAGCGGACGCGTATACGCCAACATTATCGAGAAAGAACGGCGCGGCGATTATCTCGGCAAGACCGTGCAAGTCATCCCGCACGTGACCAACGAGATCAAAGACCGGATTCGCAAGATCGGCCGCACCAGCGATGCCGACGTGCTGATTATCGAGATCGGCGGCACGACCGGTGATATCGAAGGGCTGCCATTCCTGGAAGCCATCCGTCAGTTCGCCGGCGAAGTGGGGCCGCAAAATGCGTTATTTATTCACATGACGCTGGTGCCGTACATCCGCGTCGCCGGCGAAATCAAAACCAAGCCGACCCAGCAAAGCGTGGCGAAACTTCGGGAAATCGGCATCCAGCCGCAGATTCTCATTTGTCGCAGCGAGAAACCGCTCGGCAAGGAAGTGCGCCAGAAGATCTCGATGTTCTGTAACGTACCCATGAAATGCGTCATTGAAGAACTGGACGTTGCCCACTCGATTTACGAAGTCCCACTCGCTTTGCAGCAGGAACGCGTGGACGATCTTGCCTGCCGGTTTCTCGGCCTGCGTACACGTCCAGCCGACATGCACAACTGGAAACGCATGCTCAAACGCCTCATCGCGCCACACCGTCGGTGCCGGATAGCCGTTGTCGGCAAATACATTCAGCTTCAGGACTCATACAAGAGCCTTTACGAAGCGATCAAACACGGTGGCGCCGCCAACGACGCCGCGGTTGAGATCGTTCGTGTTGATGCCGAGGACATCGAGAGGGACGGCGCCGGTAAATACCTGCATGGCGTGACCGGTATACTCGTGCCCGGCGGCTTCGGCAATCGCGGTATCGAAGGCAAGATTGCTGCAGCCCGGTACGCCCGCGAGAAGAGGATGCCGTACTTCGGCATCTGTCTCGGTATGCAGACCGCAGTAATCGAATTCGCCCGTAACGTCTGCAAACTCAAAGGCGCCAACTCCACCGAGTTCGCGCGGAAAACGCCTCACCCAGTCATCTGTCTGCTGGAAGAACAACGCAAAGTCAGGGACAAAGGCGGCACGATGCGCCTCGGCGCAATGCCATGCAAACTCGCAAATGGCACCCATGCCCGACGCCTTTATGGCGCGCCGTTGATCAGCGAACGCCACCGGCACCGGTACGAATTCAACAACGCTTACCGCGACCGGATGACCCAACGCGGATTGAAGATCGCCGGTAACTATGCCGAGAAAGATTTGGTCGAACTTATCGAGATCCCGTCGCACCCGTACTTCGTCGCCTGCCAGTTCCATCCAGAATTCAAGAGCCGACCCTACAACGCCCATCCCCTCTTCCGCGGCTTCATCGAAGCCGCCCTGAAACGACGGAGATGAAACGCTAGGCGTCCGAAGGGACGGACTGAGATACAACAATGAAAAAGTTCATCATCTGGTTGGTGACAGCTCTGGTGGCGGTGGTCCTTATCTACGCCGTATTTCACCTTTCGCTTCCTTGGGGACCACGATAGCTGGAGTTCTACGCCCCGGCCGCGGTCATTAGTTGAGCGGATTCTTTGTTGTGCAGCGTTTACGCGCCACGCTCAGATACCGCTGAGGATAGGCAATCTTGCATCGAACTGCTTGCGTTTCTTCGTCGCTCAAGTACACAGGAAATCCTCGTCCATTCCTGCGCACTAGATACATCACTTTGTTCAGTTTCAACGCATCGCAGATGTAGAATCTCGCGAACTCAGCTAGCAGCTGGCAGCTGCGCGTTATCCGTAAATTATCTTCCGGCGTGTCTATTATTATTCTGCGCTTTGTGCCGGTGAGTTTAAAGAGATGTGAAATCGCACAGCGACAGTCCTCGTACAAGTACTGCCCTAAACTCTTGCCACCGAGTGGCAGTATGGCTACCGCATCATCGGTGACCCATAACTGGTTAGGCTTTTTCTTTAAGGTCTTGTTGATCCATCCGATCGGATTACCTCTACCCACTTCGAAAATCTGCCAGAAAAAGAGAAAGGCGAGATAGTCGTTATTAGTACTCCGGGCCTCACGAAGCAACGTAAGAGCATCCTTCTGCTCTTGAGTTTCAATTAGCGGTATTCTGGAAATATCGTAACCTATACAAAGACCTTCGAATGTGATATGTGGAAAGGAGAATACACAACAACGTGCGTTTCGAAGACCAGTCTTAGCAGATCCACCTCCTAGATTCCGAACTTTGATTCTCGCGTTTAGCTCCCAGCTCAATGCGCTAAGAAATTCAGAAGCAGTGACGTATGCTTTCCGCTCTGCCGCCTCGTCGTAGTGATTAGGTATTATGGTCAATAGCACGTCTGACCAACGACGAGGATTATTCTGAATGAGCTTAAACTGAATGCCCTTATATTCGAAGTAGTGAACTTTACGACAAAGGCGACGGTCGTTGTCGAAACCGATGTGCATTTGATACGGCATCACGAGCAACTAGACTAAAACCTTAGTCCAAAATCGTCAACACGTAGACAAGTTTGGCGTTTTCCTAATTTGAATCTGGCGGGTCGTCGGACGGCGGTTCAGTAGGGTCTTCTGCTGCGGCGCACTTTTTTTGCCAAATGGCAACAAATGGTACAGTTAGCAAAACTAAGATCAGCCAAACCCAATTCGGCCATTCTTTGAACGGCCCGATATTGCTAAAAATTATGTATAGCAGTGGCCCCAAAAGATACTGCCACCAACGACGCGATGTTGGCTTATTAGTTTCGTTCATGGGAATCCATTAACCCTTTCTATCTAAAGGGTCAACTCTCGACACCTGACAGAATCAAGTTCTGGCAACGATGTCGCAGATGGCAGAGATGGTATCGGCCTCGTGTGTATTCGCCTTTTCAACGGTTACGCAAAAAGCGCAGCTCGGCGCGCAGGCGCTCCACCTCATCGAGCAGATCGAGCATGTTTTTGAGCCAGGCCAACTCGACGCCGTGAACAGTCCGCAAGTGCTCGATCCGCCGCACGGTGTAAATCGCCTCTTCCGTGAATTCCATCACCCCATACGGCGGCTGCAAGACAGGTCGTACAAGGCCGGCGCGACAATAGATCAGAATGGAACGGCGGGGGACACCCGCGAGATGAGCCGCCGCATCTAGACTGTAGAAAACATTTGGCTTCGGTTGAAATGCCTCAATAGAAAGACACGCTGGGCTGTCAGGAATATTTCGTTTCTTCATGAGGTTTTCCTCGGGTTGAACGCCGATTTCTTGGCCAACTGTTCCCACAGGACTTTTTGTTCCGGCGTAAGATTCGACGGGACCTGAATGGACACAATGGCATACAGGTCGCCCCGCGTTCCGTCGCCCGTGAGCAAACCCTTCCCGCGCAAACGAAATTGGCGTCCAGCCGCTGTGCCAGCCGGAATTTTCAAGGACACCATTCCATCAAGAGTTGGCAGGTGGACGGTGGCACCCAGCACCGCTTCCCACGGGGATAGTTCCAAATCGTAATACAGGTCGGCGCCCCGCACACGAAAATCTGGGTGCTGGGCAAATTTTACCCTCAAATACAGGTGCCCCGAGTCGCCCCCGCCAATACCTTCCTGTCCCTTGCCTGCGAGACGTATGAGCTGCGCTTCCCGAACGCCGGGTGGAATTTTCACCCGCAAGGTCTGTATGGTTGATCGCCCTGTGCGCGGATCGGTGCGCTGCAGCCGGATCGTGCGGCTCGAACCGTGCAAGACTTCGTCAAGCGTCACCAGGATGTCCCCCTCGATGTCCTGGCCGCGTTGGGCAAATGTCTCGCTCCCCACGCCACCCCCCCGCGTTCGGCCGAAACCGCCGAATGGGCGACCACGGCTGCCGAAGAATTGTTCGAAGAAATCGCTGAAGCCCGTGCCATCGAAATGGAATTCAGAACCGTCTTCGGGACCGCCGCCGAATCCACCCTGCGGCTGGGCCGCCTGCCGTTCCGGATGGTCCCAGTTCTCTCCCAGCTCATCGTACTTTCGCCGTTTCTCCGGGTCGCTGAGGACTTCGTTGGCTTCGTTGATTTCCTTGAATTTTTCTTCGGCAATGGTTTTGTCTTTGGCGACGTCGGGGTGATATTTGTGTGCGAGCTTGCGGAATGCCTTCTTGATTTCCTCGTCGCTCGCGTTTCGGGCCACGCCGAGAACGTCATAGTAGTCCTTGAATTCAACGGGCATGGCTGGCTCCGTGAGAATGTTTTAGATCATTCACAATTACCTTGGCCGAAACTAGGGGGTCAGGTCTCAACATAAAACATTTTCTGTTTTTGGGCGCGGTGCTCGGCGTCAGAACATCTGGGTTAAAGATCGTTTGGGGGCAATTGTTTCTTCCGATACTCGTCAATGTAGATCGTCATCGGCTCGGGCATTAGGTTGCGATACAGCCCCATCTTGAAATAAAATCGGCTGGGGCTGGCATATCCGGTTTGGTCATTTTCGGGATAGGCAGTGGGGCCTTTATAATCAACAATCTGTTTATCGCCAAGCCACGCTCTAATTCGCCCATTTTCGTTTGTCGAGAAGCGGATTTGGAATTTGAAATCGAGCCATCGGTTTCGAAACTCGCCCTTCTCTTTATATAGAGTCGTTTGGTTTTTACCAATGTTCTGCGTGATTTTGAGCACGCCGGAAATATAGCGAATTGCCAGCACCGGACTGTTGTCCGAACAATTACCGCCCTTGGGACAATATTGCTTCCACTGTGCGATGACCAGTCGTGTCGGCACGATTGGAAAATCCGTCGGAATAAACATGCTGAAGGAATGTTCGTAAGCTTCGTTTTCTTTCGAGGTGAGCTTTCTTGCCTCCAACAATTCGTCCCGCTCAGTGTCGTTGTTGCCGTTGATACCAGCCTCAAATTTATCGCGAGAGTGAACCGTGATCTTTGCCGCTCCGTGACCTGCGCGAACAATGTTCGTCTGCATCTGTACCGCGCCGGGAACGAATCTGTCAGTGTCCCAAACCTTGCTCAAGGTGGACGTTTCAAAGCCGTCGTAAACATCAAGAGCGGGCGCATTGGTGTCCCGGGTACAGGAAATGCCGGCAGATAATAGCGAAAGGACAGCAACCAATCTGAAAATTAAGTTCACCTTTAACATAATTCGCTTTTGACTAATTCGATTCTAGCTGACGGTGTGCGATGTGGTCAACGCCCGACAATTGATGGGGTTGGCGCGAGGCTTGTCAGGGAAGGCGGTTCTGATACACTGTTGTCATTCGGTTATGACTATGAAAACCATTCACGTCGGTAAGCTGAAACTCGGCGGAAAGAACGCGCCACTGTTCGTCATCGCTGGCCCGTGCGTCATCGAAGGCGAATCAATGGTTCTCCGGACTGCGGAGATGCTGGCCACTGTCTGTAGCCGGTTGCGGTTGCCGTTCATCTTCAAAGCCAGTTATGACAAGGCCAATCGCACTTCAACCGACAGTTTCCGCGGGGTCGGTTTCAAGCGCGGCATGGCTATTCTGGCAAAAGTGAAGGCGAAACTCGGCGTGCCCGTATTGACTGACGTGCATTCCGTCATCGAATGCGCTGCCGTGGCGGAATTCGTAGATGTTCTTCAAATCCCCGCGTTCCTATGCCGGCAGACTGATCTCGTCCAAGCGGCTGCGTGTACCGGCAAATGCGTCAACGTCAAGAAAGGCCAGTTCCTCGCCCCGTGGGATATGCGAAACGTCATCGACAAGATTACGGCCATGGGTGGTCGCAACATCATTCTCACCGAACGCGGTACCTCGTTCGGCTACAACAATCTCGTTGCCGATATGCGGTCACTGGTAATCCTGCGCGAGTTCGGTTGGCCGGTCGTTTTTGATGCCACGCACAGCGTCCAGATGCCCGGCGCGGCGGGCAAAGCCAGCGGTGGCGACCGTCGCATGGCACCGGTGCTGGCCCGAGCCGCTGTGGCCGCAGGTTGTGACGGCGTATTCCTCGAAGCGCACCCGCGTCCCGAACGCGCCCTCAGCGACGCGGCAACCCAATTACCACTCGCCCAAGTCGGCGACCTGCTAAAGACGTTGCGCGAGCTTCACGAAGTTGTTGGTTAGTGGTGTAGCCACGACATCCGATGTCGGGGCGGCTACAATCAGACCTTGCCGTTCAGCGAGATTGTTGCCGTGGGTATATCCTGACTGGTGACCGTTACTGTGACGTGGCTGGCGCCGATCTGCCGCAGTTTGCGGCTGACCATGTCCCGCGCCAGCTCAGGCCGATTACAGTCCCTACTCAAATGCGCCAGCAACACGTGCTGCAATCGCTCGCTCGCCAGTTCGCCAGCCAATGTCGCCGCCGCTTCGTTGCTCATGTGACCATGCCGGCTCATGATACGTTGCTTCAGCGCCCACGGTCGCGAGGTTTCCTCCTGTAACAGTTTCAAATCGTGATTGGCTTCGATGACCACCGCGCCGGCGGTTTTTAGGCGTTCGATAACCAACTTTGTGGCGTGACCGAGATCAGTGACTATGCCGATTGCGTTCGTCTGATTACGGATGAGGAACCCGACGGGGTCATAGGCGTCGTGCGGCACGCTGAACGGTTCGATGGTCAGATCGCCGATCTCGAACGGCTGTCCCGTCGTGAACAGCCGCCAGCTTATCCGTACCTTGGCATTCCAATCGGGATCTTCTGCCACCGCTTCCGCCGTGAGGCGATTGGCGTAAACGCCGTAGTCGTTGGCTTTGCAGAGCACACCGAGCGCGCGGATGTGATCGCTATGTTCGTGAGTCAGAAGAATCCCGTGGATATCCGTTATCCGCCGACCGATCGACGCCAGCCGTTGCGAGATTTGCCGCGCGCTCAACCCCGCATCAACCAGCACCCGCGTCGTCTCGGTTTCAACCAGCGCGCAATTGCCCGCACTGCCGCTGCCAAGAACAGTAATCTGTATCCCCACGCCCACGTTCCCAACCTTACTCCAACTTGGTCCCGACTCAAGCCGATTCCCAACCCCGACACCTGCTGTCGGGGCGCCTGTGCCTTCTCTTCGGGATGAACGTCTCTATGGTTGAATTGTTCACTGTTCTCCGCTTATAAACATTCTGTATGAGCGTTGCAGCGAACGAGATTCCGAAGGCGTATGATCCGAGGCTTGTCGAGGACAAGTGGTATGCGGAGTGGATGGCAAAGGGCTATTTCACAGCCAATCCCGCGTCCTCAAAGCCGCCTTATTCCATTGTCATTCCACCGCCGAACGTGACCGGCGTGTTGACGATGGGCCACGTGCTCAACAACACGTTGCAGGACATTCTCGCCCGCCGCAAACGAATGCAGGGCTACGAAGTGCTCTGGTTGCCGGGAACCGATCACGCTGGCATCGCAACGCAAACCGTTGTTGAGAAAACGCTTCGCAAGCAGGGCAAGATCAAGCATCGCGAAGACCTCGGCCGCGAGAAGTTTCTCGAAAAAGTCTGGGAATGGAAAGAGAAGCACGGCGGCATCATCATTCAACAGCTCAAGAAGCTCGGTTGCTCCTGCGATTGGTCGCGTGAACGGTTCACGATGGACGAGGCGTACTCGCGTTGCGTGCTGCAAGTCTTCGTGAATCTTTACAAGAAGGGCTTTATCTATCGTGGCAAGCGGATGGTCAACTGGGATCCGTCCGCCCGCACCGCGCTCTCAGACGAGGAAGTCAACATGGTCGAGGAGCAAGGTCATTTATGGCACTTGAAGTACCCGCTTCTCGACGCGAACGGCAAGCCACACGCTCACCAGTTTGTCATTGTCGCCACCACGCGGCCCGAAACGATGCTCGGTGACGAAGCCGTTGCGGTCAATCCCGACGACGAGCGCTACAAGAAGCTCGTTGGACGCAAGGTATTATTGCCGCTGCGTAACAAACAGATTCCGATCATTGCCGATTCCGTTGTTGATCCGAAGTTCGGCACGGGCTGCGTCAAGGTCACTCCTGCGCATGATCCTGCCGACTACGAGATGGCGGTGCGCCATAATCTTCCGCTCACCGTTGTCATTGGTCCCGACGGCAAGATGACGGAGGAGGTGGGTGAGGATTACGAAGATCTAGATCGGTTCGAGTGTCGCGAGGCTGTTATCGAAGACTTGAAGGAGCAAGGGCTGCTGCTGAAGATTGAGGATTACACGCACAACGTAGGCTACAGCGAGCGCAGCCATGTACCTATCGAGCCGTACCTGAGTGAGCAATGGTTTTTGAAATATCCGCAAGTCCCTCATTCCACCAGCGCCGTCGAGAACGGCGAGATTAAGTTTTACCCCGAACGATGGACGAAGACATACACCCATTGGATGAGCGGGATAAGAGACTGGTGCATTAGTCGGCAGCTTTGGTGGGGGCACCGGATTCCGGTGTGGTACCGGAAATCAGCGCAGAGCGAGACAACCACAACACCCCAACACTCCGCCACTCCGGCACTCCCAGACTCCATCTACGTCGGGCCCACGCCGCCGCCGGACCCGGAGAACTGGGAGCAAGACCCTGATGTGCTAGATACCTGGTTCAGCTCATGGCTCTGGCCGTTTGCGACTATGGGCTGGTCCCTCGACGTTGCTCGGGGCAGGCCGGAAAAAACGGAAACACTGAAGAAGTTTTATCCGACGACCGATCTTGTTACCGGGCCCGACATCATTTTCTTCTGGGTCGCGCGTATGATCATGGCCGGATACGAGTTCATGGACGAGAAACCGTTCGGCAACGTTTATTTCACCGGTATCATCCGCGACGCAGTCGGACGGAAAATGTCGAAGTCGCTCGGCAACTCGCCCGATCCGCTTGATCTCATCTCGAAGTACGGTGCGGACGGTTTACGGTTTGGCCTTATGCTCATCGCGCCGCAGGGACAGGACATTCTGTTCGACGAAAAACGTTGCGAGGTTGGCCGTAATTTCATGAACAAGCTCTGGAATGCCGCGCGTTTCATCCAGATGCAGCGTGCCAACAATCCACAGCAACGCCCGCTAAACGCACACGATCTCAAGATTTTGTTCGAGATGAACGATGCAATTGTGAAAGTGAGCGCAGCTCTTGACAGCTACAAGTTCAACGAAGCGGCGAAGGAACTCTATGATTTCGTTTGGGGCGATTTCTGCGATTGGTACATCGAAGCAAGCAAGGTATCGGCAAATATCGCTGTGCTCGATGAAGTTTTTAACACGATCCTGCGTTTGCTCCATCCCTATGCGCCATTCATCACGGAGGAATTATGGGCAGGCACTGGCGGCAATGGCACGATCCAATCCGCCGCGTGGCCGCAGCCACGCAAAGTCGCAGGTGCTACCGCCGAGCACGCAGCAAGAGTTGATGAGCTATATGAGTTGGTGAGTGCTGGAAGACAATTACGGAGCGAATACAACGTTCATCCTCAGCTAGTGACTAACTTCGCCATTAAGCCAACCACTTCCGGCAAGTTCTTCCTCGACGAAATCGAAAGTCTGAAACGGTTGCTCCACGCGCATGAAGTGATCATTGACCCGAATTACACACCGACTGGACTAACTCCCAGTCTCATCACGAAGGCAGCGACTATTTTTATGATCGGTGCTGTTGATACTGAAACGGAGCGGAAGCGCCTAACCAAACAACTCGAAGATATCGAACGTCAACTCTCTGCCGCGAACGCGAAGCTGGCAAACAAAAACTTTGTCAACCGGGCCGCGCCCATCGCCGTGCAGCGCGAGCGCGACAAGCAGCAGCAGTTGCGAGAGCAGCGGGAGAAGGTGAAGGCGCTATTGAAGGCGCTGTAGTCGCCGCCGGGGACGGCGGTCGCTACACCGATCAGCGGTCAAACTGGTCTAGGTAATCTCCGATGGGTGCGCTACGTTGCTGATCAAGCCGATGAAACTGGTCGAGGGCGTGGAGCTGATTACTCAAGGTTGACCCGAAGTCCTCCCGGGTGTACGTGCGTTCGGCACGGTCGAGAACCAGTGCGATCTCCAGCATCTGCTGGTCAACCTGCTGTAGTTCTCTGCGGGCCTGTTCGAACGTGGCGCGGCTGAGGTCCAGCTTCCCCGCAAGCCAGTATCGTTCAGCTTTGATGTAGAGGTCGATAACCGCGCGGTAGCGCGGATGAGCTTGTGCACGTAACACTTCCGACCGTTGGATGCGATCCTCGAGTGCAGTCTTCAGCCATTTCTGCCCAGTCTGGCGCCATAGGAATTCGGGCGGTTGTTCGGTCAGAGAAACTTCATTGGTTGAACCGTCCGCCAGTCGGAGCGAGAAGCGCAATAACTCGTCGAGTTGACGGGCCGTTTCCGTCGCGACCAGATTCTGGGCTGGTTGCGTGACCATGCAGTTCGCCAACTCCAGCGCCCACCATTTTTCCAGTGCTACGGGTTGGGGAAAATCGTTATGGTAAACGGTCGAGAACGCGCTGGTCATCGATTTAAGTGCGGCCAACTCGGTCAGAAAACTTTGGAGCATATGCGGGCCATCTCTCAGTGCGAGTAGACCTTCCGTGAACAAGCACGCATTGTCCTTAAATAACTCGCGTTCCATCGGGTCGGACGGCAATGCCATTGTCTCCATCACGTCGCGGGCGCGCATGGGGCGTCCCGCGTTCACCGAACGCCGCGCTGCGGCGCTCCGCAATTCCGTTCGCTCGCCTACCGATTGCGTCAGACCGTCAACGAGCCAGAGGGGCAGGGGAGCGGTTACGAATAGTTGACGGCGTAGAACTGGCTGGGTTCGGTTGGCCCACTCGGCGCAAAGCGACTGAACCAGCGCCAGCCGCAGTCGAGCTTCATCGAGCGGAGGCGGTGTAAGACAGCGAATCCGATAGCCCAAGCCCATACCCAACTGCACGGTGTCCGTGACCACTGGGGAGGCGTCGAGTTCGGTCGGCTCGCGTTCACGCACGACGATAACGATTGGATCACGCCAGTTGTCTCGGAGATCGAGGCGGTTGAGCCAACCCCGCTTCATCCGTTCGGCATATGCGCACAGCACTGGAGACAGAGACGGGGCACGGGCGTACACCGTGAATTGGCGTGAAGCGCTGACGGCGCGCACCAGCGTGTTTGAGGTTGCCACTCCGCCCACCGCGCCGACTTGTGCCGCGTTCACCGCGCAGCCAAGGGCTGCGACGGCTAGCACAACAAGAACGCGTGGAGCGTTCATAACACTCGACCACGTTCAGCGGCGCTGGGCCGGATCGTATTTCAACTCAACACCTCTATTCGGATCCACGGAGATCGCGGTCAGATTGCCGAGCAATTCGCGGTCGGCACTCAGGCTGCGGAACAATTGAGCATAATAGCTATCGAGCAGGCCGGTGTAGTCTAGGATCTTCGGTTGTATTGGCAGGCGACCGATATACCCGCCGGTCACGCGGAATATGAAGCGGTCCCCTTTAATTGTCGGCACACCGCTGTAACGGAACGCCACGCCTTTCTCGAATGTGCCGAGCTTGATCTTGCCGTCCACCACCACAGTGACATCGCCCCGTCCCAACTCGATTTGAATCGTCGTTGGTTGAATAATGCGATGAAGGTTGTTCGTGTCGGACGCAACCTGCGCAATGCAAGCGTTGATCTCGCCCTCGGATAGCGTGATGGTGCCTGCCTTATTCTGCTGGATCATCCGCATCAACGCCGCCCGCTTAGTGTAGGACTTTGAGACTTCCATGTCGGATGGCTTGATCTCACGCGTTATAGGCACTTGGAGCAGTAAAATGATCGCCAGCACCAGCCCCACAACAACCAGGATGCGAATGGCCAATCCGACAAGGCCGAGGATTGACTTACCCAGTATTCCTCCTTGTGTTTCGCCCGCGCGCGGCGGATGGACATTGTCCAATTTGAGTTTCACGCCGCACTTGTGGCAAAACATCGCTCCCAATTCATTATTAAAACCACACTTTGGACATAGTACCATGGTGTTAGTCTTTGCTCCTTTTTTTGCTCGCGGTTGACGGCGCCGCGACTGTTGAATTTTTCGACGACGCGGTTGTCACCGCACCGCTCTCCTTGCTGGCTGCTTCCCTGTAACCCGGTTTGCGGTGGTCGGTAATGTAGAAACCCGACCCCTTGAACAACAGTCCCGCACCCATCCCCATCAATCGTTTCAACCGACCACGGCATTTTGGACATGTCCGCTTCGGCTTGTCCTTGATCGATTGAAAAACTTCAAAGCGATGTTCGCACTTCTGACACTCGTATTCGTATGTTGGCATAAGCGGGAAATGCGCCACTATTAAGGGATTTCCCGCTGCTGTCAACTCCGAACCCGTACCGGCTGCCCGAATTCAGGCTTGAAAACCCAGTCCCAACCCGTAGCATGTTGTCCCGTCGGCAGGAGGCCATTTGAAACCAGAAAAACCTTTCTCACTAAATAGATACATGGGTCGCGTCAGTTCCCGCGTCAACGCGGCGCTCGACAAACTTTTGCCGCCCGAAACCGCCGAGCCGACGACGATCCACAAAGCGATGCGCTATTCCATATTCGCAGGCGGCAAACGCATCCGCCCCGTGCTTTGCCTCGCTTCTTGCGAAGCCGTAGGTGGGAAGGATGGGGCGGCTATGCCGTTGGCTTGTGCCGTAGAATGCATCCACACCTACTCACTCATACACGACGATCTGCCGTGCATGGATGACGATGATTTCCGCCGGGGTAAACCGACCAACCACAAAGTCTTTGGTGAAGGTATCGCAGTGCTGGCAGGCGACGCCCTGCTGACGGAAGCCTTCGCGCTCGTCGCGAAAGCCGATCCGCCAAAACGTTATCCCGTCCGTGTCCTTGTGAAGGAACTGGCGTTCGCCGCGGGCAGTCTTCGCCTCATTGCAGGCCAGGTGCAGGATCTAGAAGGCGAGAACAAGAACCTCAGCCTTAAACAGGTCAAACGGACGCATCTAAACAAGACCAGCGCGCTCATCACAGCTTCGATCCGGCTCGGCGCGATGGCTGGCAATGCCACACCCGCGCAACTCAGGCGGCTCACGCGCTACGGACAAGATCTTGGCCTTGCGTTTCAGGTGATCGACGACATTCTCGATGCCACGAGCACGAAGGAAGTCATGGGCAAGAGCGTTCGGGCCGATCAGAGGAACCAGAAATCAACCTTCCCAATCGTTCTCGGCTTGGATAAATCGCGCCAGTTCGCCGCTGATCTCATTGCCGATGCCCAGACTCAGTTAAAATCTTTCGGCAAATCCGCCGAGCCTCTTCGGGCTATAGCGGATTTCTTTCTGACGAGACAGCATTAGGCACGGCCGGTTTTAACCACAGAGCACACGAAGTTTACCCGCCTTTGGCGGCGCCAGAGGCGACCAAGGCTCATGAAGACTTCGTAGTAAGTTCTTCGAGCACGAACGCTGCCGCCCGCCCGCTTGCGCCCGGTCCACCCAGACTGCTAACAACCGCTGCCAACTCACGCTGCATCGATTCACGGTTCGTCGCGTTTTCCAAAAGCGCGCCTGCGGCAGCAGCAATGCGATCAGGTCTCGCATCGTGCTGGATGAATTCGGGGACGATCGCACGGCCGGCAATGACATTGGGCATGGCGAGCCAGTTCACCGTGACGATCATGCGGCCAATGAGGTAGGTCAGCCAGTTCACTTTGTAGACGACGATCATTGGACATCCACAGAACGCGCATTCCATCGTTGCCGTGCCGCTCGCGGTGATTGCCAGAGTCGCCCGCTGCATTAAATCCCGCGCCGTACCAACCTCAACCGTAATGCGCGGATGTTTCATCATTGTCGCTGACCGCGCATCCACCGCAGCCGCCACACACTGCAAGTCAGCGGGCATCAAGTCCACGACCTTCGCCATGATCGGCCAAATCTTCGCAACCTCACGCTCGCGGCTGCCCGGCATTAAGAGGACGAGCTTGTCCACCTTCTGACTCCTGACTCCCGACTCCTGAATTCTTTCTGCAAACGGATGTCCTACAAACTCCACCTTCAGCTCCGGCGCGTGCTTTGCGTACCACGCTTTCTCAAACGGGAAGATTGTCAGCATCAGATCAACGTCGCGCTCGATCTGTTTTGCCCGGCTCGCGTGCCACGCCCAGAGCTGAGGTGAGATATAATAGATGACCTTGATGCCGCGTTTCTTCATTTGCGCGGCAAAACGTAGATTGAATCCGGGAAAATCCACCAACACGACGACATCCGGCCGTCGTTTTTCCGCCTCCCGCGCCAACTGCCAGAAGATGCGGTGGAATTTGCGGTAGTTCTTCAGTACCTCGACGAGACCGACAACCGCATGCTCGGTCAGATCGAGCAGCAGCTCCATGCCAGCCGCCTTCATTTTAGGCCCGCCCGCGCCGAAAATTTGCACGTCGGACGCCTGCGAACGGAGCGCCTTGATTAGTCCGGCGGCATTGGCGTCACCCGACGCCTCGCCGGCGATGAACATGATAGAGCGGCTCACGGTTTACGGATTTGTTCAGTGATTTCCATCGCGACTTCGAGCGCCTGCTTGCCGGCTTCGCCAGTAACGAGCGGGTCGCGCTGGAGGCGAATGGAATCGATAAAATGTTGTAGTTCGAGCTTGAGCGGTTCGTCGTGCTCTATCGGCACCGGTTCGCGGACGATTTTCTTGCCAGCAAACTCGCTGACGATGGTCGCGTCCTTGCCAGCAAGCAGTTTTTTCAGAAAACCGGATTCCCGAGCATCATCGGAAGCCATCCGGTAGATTTGGCCTTCCTGTTTCATGTAATCGAGCGAGATGTAGGCGGCGCCGTTCTTGGTGCGTCCGAACACGCGAATCTTGCGCATCCGCTCTGCGGACACGCGGCTGGCGGTGATGTTGGCCACGCAGCCGTTGGCAAATTTCAAACGCGCATTGGCGATGTCTTCGCTCTCGCTCAACACAGGGATGCCAACTGCATCAATGTGCGCCAGCGGCGATTTCACAAGCGCCAACACAATATCGAGGTCGTGAATCATCAAATCGAGCACCACGCCGATATCCATTGAGCGCCCCGGATATGGCGAGAGCCGGTGCACCTCGATGAACGCCGCTTCAGTGAGCACCTCGCCGAGATAACGCAGGACGGGATTAAAGCGCTCGACGTGGCCGACCTGTAACACGCAGCGTTTCTGGCGAGCCAACGAGACCAGTTCCTCCGCCTCGCGCAGGTTGTCGGTAATCGGTTTCTCGATGAGCGCGTGTTTGCCGTGCTCGAGAAACTGTCGTGCCACGGCAAAATGTGTTTCCGTCGGCGTCGCTACGCTGACCGCGTCCACGGAATTTATCATCTCGTCGAGGCTGGTAAACGTCGCGACGCTGTGTTTCTCCGTTATCGTACGCATCTTGGAGTTGTCGGTGTCGAATATGCCAACGAACCGGCATTGACCGTTGGAGCGCCGGGCAAGCTCTGAATAAAGCCGTGCGTGCTGCGAACCAAGATGGCCCACGCCGACAACGCCGACTTTGAGAGCTTGTGTCATTGGTCCCATCAAAGCGCCGCCACCGCGGCGATGCACAAGCCTTGCTTGTTCGCCGCATCCAACACCTTCTCCTTGTCCAAGAGCAAACTGCTCCCGGCTTCGATTACGAGCACTGCGATCTTGCCTGCAACGCAGGATTCGATTGTCCGCATCCCGACGCATGGGATATCGAATCGGAAATCCTGGTTCGGTTTGCTGACCTTCACCACCACCGCGCCGCCTTTCTCGCCCGCCAACGCGCCTCCCCGCTTGATGCATTCGTCGGAGCCTTCGAATCCTTCTACCGCCAGCACGGTTCCCTGTTTAACGACGACAGTCTGGCCGATATCGAGCGCGCTGACGGTCTTGGCGATCTTCAGCCCGAAAGCAATGTCGCCCTGCTGGTCACTGCTGGCTCTCCCGCGTGTGAGGCAGCCCGCTTGCGGCATGGCATCGCCCAGAAACGGCCGCGGATCGAGCAACTCCACGCTGTCCTTGGCCATCTCGGTGGCGATTGCACCGAAGATTGTTTCCGCATTACGCACCTTCAACCGTGCTGCCACGGCGATCATTCGCATATCGAGGCTGAGGTTTTTGAACAGGTTCGATGGCGTAATGCCTCCAGCCATCACCGCGCGCGTCACGCCGCGTGACGTGAAAACATTGATGAGCTTGCTAAGTTGGCCGATACGCACCCACTCGACTTCATCGGCGGCCTTCTCGATCTCGACGTTGGTTTCGCCTTCAAATGCCACAGCCACGACATGATGGCCTTTTGTGCGTGCCGCGCGTGCAAGGATGAGCGGAAATTCGCCGTTGCCTGCGATAATGCCTAGTGAATTCATTGCGTTGCCACCATTCTTGCCGCACTCGCTGGGGATGACAAGTCTGGAAATCGTAAGCGGTTTCACACTCAAATCGGAGCAAAATTTTCGCTTTTCAGCGGCGGACTTGTTGTGTACTGTCGACGACTCGTATTGCGCCTATTAGGTAAGTTGAACTTAAAAAACTGAAAGGAACGAAGCAATGACAGCAGGATTAAACCGGTGGATGCGGCACTTTACAAAAGGGGACCCGCGACGGCAATGGTTCGTAGCGCTGGCCCTATGCGCCGTGACGTTGTTGGCCGCCAACTGGGTTCGCGCCCAGGATGCGGTAAAGGAACTGGCCGCAAAAGCAATTGGGCAGGCGCCTGAGCCATTCCAATTCTTTGCATTCATGACCAGTTCTCATTACGCCAGCTACGAGCGCGTGGCATTGTGGTGTGTGCTGGGCGTGGCGTTTGCCGGGTTGGGATATGCGTTGTTGCTCGTCGACCAGGTCAAGAAAGCTGACACGGGCACCGAGAAGATGAAGAAAGTGGCGGACGCAGTCCGCGAAGGCGCCAAGGCGTATCTACGCCAGCAGTTCAGCAAAATCGTCATTCTAATCGGCGTGCTGACGGTATTACTGTTCTTAACGAGGCTCGCCGGTGAGAAGTCGGCGGACATGTATCCGGTCGCGTTCGGACGTGCGGGCGCGTTTCTGATGGGTTCGCTGTTTAGCTTTGCGGTCGGGTATGTCGGCATGATGTTTGCGACACTCGGCAATCTGCGCGTGGCAGCGGCAGCTCGAACCTCGTTCGGCGGCGCGTTGCAAATTGGGTATCGCACCGGCACGATTACCGGCATGTTGACGGATGGCCTTGGATTGCTCGGCGGCACGTTGATTTTCATGGCGTATGGCGAGAAGGCATATGAAGTGTTGTTGGGCTTCGGGTTTGGCGGAACGTTGATCGCGCTGTTCATGCGCGTCGGCGGCGGCATCTTCACGAAGGCGGCTGACGTCGGAGCGGACCTCGTTGGCAAGATCGAAGCCGGTATTCCTGAAGACGACCCCCGCAACGCGGCCACCATCGCGGACAACGTCGGCGACAACGTCGGCGACTGCGCGGGTATGGCGGCGGACATCTTCGAGTCATACGAAGTCACGATCGTGGCGGCGATGATTCTCGGCTACGCGTCGTTCGGCCATAAAGGTGTCATTTTCCCGTTGCTGGTGCGCGCGGTAGGCGTCATCGGCTCAATCATTAGCACGTACAGCGTGCGGTCCAAGGAAGGCGATTCTGGCGATGCGGCATTGGCCTCGGTGCACCGCGGCTTCCTGATCGGGTCGGTCATCAGCATAGTAGGTTTCTTCCTGATCGGACTGTTTTACCTGAGGTTTAACGCGGCCTACCTGTTGCAATATCCGCAGGCGGTGGCCGGTTATCCAGGCGGCGTGGACGCGCTACCGGCCTGGGCCAATCTCGGTATGCTCGGTCTGGATTTGCGGCCCGCATGGACGTGTCTGATCGGTGTTTTCCTCGCGGTGGCGCTGAATAAGTGCACCAGCTATTGGACGCATACGAGTCATGAACCCGTGAAGTCGATGGCCAAGGCATGTCAGACTGGTCACGCGACCAACATCATTCAGGGTTTCGCTATCGGCTACGAGTCCACCGTGTGGGCGATCATCATCATCGCGGCGGCGATCGGCGCGTCGGTGGCAATCTACGGCGGCACCTCACCGATCTTCGTGGCATACGGCGTGGCCATGTGCGGTATCGGCATGCTGACGCTGACTGGCAACACGATCTCTATGGACGTGTTCGGTCCGGTGGCCGACAACGCGAACGGTATTGGCGAGATGGGTTACGACAAGCACGAGATGGGCGAGGAAAAGTACAAGAAGGCCCGTCAGATTCTGGCCGACCTCGATGCCGTCGGCAATACCACCAAGGCCGAGACCAAGGGTATTGCCATCGGTTCGGCGGTCATCGCGGCCGTATCGTTGTTCGCCAGTTTCATCGCCGTCATGACCATGGGCAGCGAAGAAAAGATAAGCGAAATGACCACCGCGCAATACAACAACGTGGCTGGCATGTTGACCGTAGCCAACCCGACGCTGTTCATCGGTTTATTGCTTGGCGGTGCGGTGCCGTTCCTGTTCAGCTCGATGACCATTCGCGCGGTTGGCCGGGCGGCATTTCTGATTGTGCATGAATGCCGCAAGCAGTTCCGCGACAAGGAAATCTGGGCTGGCACCAAGACGCCTGATTACGGACGGGTGGTTGGCATCTGTACGGCGACAGCGCAGAAGGAACTCATCGGCCCCGGTCTGCTGGCGATTCTGGCGCCGCTGTCGGTCGGATTCCTGCTCGGGCCGTTGGCGCTGGCGGGTTTCCTCGCCGGCATGATCCTGGTTGGCCAGTTGCTGGCGGTGTTTATGTCCAACGCGGGCGGCGCGTGGGACAACGCCAAGAAGCTTATTGAGGACGAACCGCGTGACATTGCGAAGAACACGGGTAAAGGTTCAGAGAGGCACAAAGCGGCGGTCACGGGTGACACCGTGGGCGACCCGCTGAAGGACACGGCTGGCCCGGCCATCAACCCACTGATCAAAGTGATGAACATGGTGAGCCTGCTGTTGTTGCCGA
>Ga0187885_10000444_pt1 | contig 49974 bp, 43 predicted proteins | sample June2016WEW_20_1_3_FD_132970 | JGI IMG/M metagenome (GOLD analysis project Ga0187885, IMG submission 132970) | Peatland microbial communities from SPRUCE experiment site at the Marcell Experimental Forest, Minnesota, USA - June2016WEW_20_100 | ecosystem: Environmental > Terrestrial > Soil >...
CGAGAAAGGATATGCCGATCATCCTTCTCGTTGAAACCTGGAGAAAGTCATGAAAAAAGTGCTGGTCTTGGGATCCGGGTTGGTCGCCAGGCCTCTCGTACGCCATCTGCTTGATAAAGGACATCAGCTCGTCATTGCAACGCTCCTGGTCGACAGGGCGGAGGAGATGATCGCCGGGCATCCGAATGGCAAAGCACTTCTGTTCGATGTGCAGGACGAAGCCCGGCTTGCATCCTTGGTGGCCGAGAGCGATCTTGCAGTGAGCCTCCTGCCTTTCACCTATCACCCGATGGTTGCCAGGCTGTGCATTGCCCACCGCAAGCCCATGGTGACCACCTCTTACGTTTCGCCCGCAATGAAGCAGCTTGATGAGAGCGCACGCGCTGCCGGCGTAACCATTCTTAATGAGATGGGCGTCGATCCGGGGTTTGATCATATGTCCGCAATGCGTGTCATTGACGGCGTCCGCAGGCGGGGGGGACGAATCGTCTCGTTTCGTTCCTACTGCGGCGGGCTGCCCGCTCCCGAAGCCAACGACAATCCTTTTGGCTATAAATTCTCTTGGGCGCCTCGTGGCGTTCTCCTTGCCGGACGCAATAGCGCGCTCTACCTCCTCGATGGCCGCAGAACGGAGGTGCCCGCGGATCGGCTATTCCGCGACATGCACATTCTCCCGATCGAAGGGCTGGGTGATTTTGAGGCCTATCCTAACCGCGATTCGATCAGTTACATCGACATCTACGGCTTGGCCGGGATCCAAACGATGTATCGTGGCACACTCCGCAACATGGGATGGTGCGACTGCATGTTCAACTTCGGAAAACTGGGACTGCTTTCGCTGGAAGAAACGGCTGTAGCGGGAAAGAAATATGTCGATTTCATGCGCAGCCTGGCCGGTTGCGGCATCTCCGAGGATGCTCAAGGCGCCATCGCAACCAGACTGTGCATCCCAAGGTACTCCTTACCCATTCTCAGCCTGGAGTGGCTTGGGATGTTTTCGCAGAGAGAGTTCCACGTGAATCGCATAGCGCCTCTCGACGCGCTCGGCGAGCTGATGTTCGAGAAACTCGCCTTCCGGCCCGGCGAACGCGATTTGCTCGTGCTTCATCACGACTTCCGCGTCGAGCTCCCTGACGGCAGGCGCGAACACACGGTCGCGCAAATGATCGGCTACGGAGTTCCCTTCGGTGATTCGTCCATGTCACGCACGGTCGCCCTGCCTGCCGCAATCGGAGTGGATTTGATTCTGAAGGACCGCATCCGTACCCCCGGAGTGTTGCGGCCGACGACGCCGGAGATATACAATCCCGTTCTGGATGAACTGGCCGCGCTCGACATTGCCAGCCGAGAGAAAACCGAAACCTTCTAGAAGCGGGCGGAGTCTCGCCTTTTGGGCTAACCTGTGATAAAACCTTGATCTTCCTACGAGGCTCAGTAAGAATAACGCGCATGGATCCTGCAATCATCAAGCGTATCGTACAGGAAGTCGCATTGCCCGAATCTTCCGTCGCGGCAGCCGTTTCTCTGTTCGAAGCCGGCGCCACGGCCCCATTCATCGTTCGCTACCGCAAGGAGGCCAGCGGAGGCTTGGATGAAACCGGGGTGCGCGCCGTCCAGGAACGGATGATCCATTACAAGGAACTGGAGGAACGGCGAGCGCTGCTGATCAAATCTCTGACGGATCAAGGCAAGATGACCGAGGACCTGCGGCGCCAGATCGAGGATTGCTGGGACCGATTCGACATTGAAGATCTGCACCACCGTTTCCGGCCGAAGCACAGGACACGCGCATCGGACGCAATCGCTCAAGGCCTGGAGCCCCTGGCAGAGTACGTTTGGGGCCAGGATAGAGACGCCTGGAGTCTCGAGGAACACGCCGACGTTTTCATCGACCAGGGAAAAGGGGTGGCTGATCGGCAGCAGGTGCTGCAAGGGGCTGCAGACATCATAGCCAATTGGATCGCGGAGAGTTTCGATCTGCGCAAGGCGCTGCGTGAAATGTTGTGGAAGGAGGGCCACGTCGTTTCCACGGTGGTCCCTGCCAAAGCCGAGCAGAAGACCAAGTACAATATGTATTATAATCGCCGTGAGCCGGTTTCCTCAATTCCCTCCCATCGCGTTTTGGCCATCCGTCGCGGTACCAAGGAAGGAGTGCTCACCTCATCGATCCAGTGCGATAACTCGAGGGCGCTCGAGCTGATCATCAGTTACGTGACCAAGGACGGGGAGTCCGAGTTCGCGCCCGTTCTGGAAGCGGCTGCCCGAGACAGCTACAACCGGATCTTGCGCCCATTGATCGAGACTGAAGTTCGCGGCCAGCTGAAAGAAAGAGCGGACCGGGAGGCGATTCGTGTTTTCCAGGAGAACATTGAGAACCTGCTCCTCTCGGCGCAATGCGGCGCCATGCCGGTTATTGGCGTCGACGCGGGCAAGGGTGAAGAATGCCGGCTTGCGGTCGTGGACGAAAGCGGCAAGTTCCTGGAGGAGACTGCCGTATTCCCGAAACCTCCGAAGAGTGATCTGGAAGGAACCAGAGTCGCGCTGCTCAATTTGATTCAGAAATACGGCGTGCGTGCCATGGCAATTGGAGGCGGTCCGAGCGCGCGCGGAATTGAGATGATCTTTCGCCAGATTCTGTCGGAAGCCGCCATTGAAAACGTCATCGTTGCCGGCGTGAACGACGCCGGGATGGTGGTTTATTCCTCATCTCGCATCGGCCGGGAAGAGTTGCCGGAATTGCTTCCCGCCGCACGCGCGGCCGTGAGCGCGGCGCGCCGCTTGCAGGATCCGCTGGCCGAATTGGTAAAAATCGATCCCAAGCTGATTGGAGTGGGGCAGTACCAACACGATGTCGACCAGAAGGAACTCCACAGGCACCTGGTTCAGACCGTTCAATTCTGCGTGAACCGGGTCGGCGCCGATCTGAATTCCGCGAGCTTCTCCTTGCTCCGTTACATCTCCGGAATCAGCGACCGGCTGGCGCGCAGGATCCTCGCGCACCGCAGCGCTAGCGGGCCGTTTCCGACTCGAGCGGCTCTGCTAACGGTGCCGGGCATGGATGAGACTGCCTACCAGCAGTCGGCCGGCTTCCTGCGTGTTCCAACCAGCGAAACTGTGCTCGACCGCTCCTGGATCCATCCCGAGTGTTACCCGATCGTGGAAAAAATGGCAGTCAGCCTCCACGTATCCGTCGGCGATCTGATCGGAAATCGCGAGCTGATATCATCTTTAAAGATCGAGGAGTTTGCCACCGACACGATCGGCATGCCTACGCTTGAACTTGTACGCGAGGAACTGTTAGCGCCGGCGCGTGATCCGCGAGGGACTTTTGCTCCTCCCAGGTTCCATCCCGAGATCAGGGAGATTGCGGATCTAAAAGAAGGCATGACACTTGAAGGGGCGGTCACAAACGTGACTAACTTCGGTGCCTTTGTCGATATCGGCATCCATCAGGACGGTCTGGTGCACCTCAGTCAGATGTCCAATCGGTTCATCCGGGACCCTCGTGAGGCGGTCAAGGTCGGCGACTTGGTCCAGGTGAAGGTCATTTCGGTCGAAGTGGAAACAAAGCGGATCGGCCTGTCGATGAAAGCCCTGCTCCCGGCCGTACCTAAACGGCGCAGGAAACCCCGGCGGAGGCCCGACAAGCCCGGCGAATCCGCGTCGATGCCGGCAGCTGCTTCGGGCGGATCGGGCGATCCTGTGGATGGCGGGATACCGCAGGGCACACCCATGGCGGAGGCATCCCCTGCCCCCAACACGCGGCGTCCCAGACGTTCGTACCCTCGAATGGAACGCAGGAGAGAGGCTCAACCCCGAAGAGAGTCTCCCCATCAGCGTGAGGCTCTTCAGGAGAACTTGCCGGCTCCGCCAGTCGTCGAGCCCGCACCTCAGGAGCCAATAGCGCCGGAGCCCACCCTGCAGGAAAAAATCGCCATTCTTCAATCCAAGTTCCGCGGCATACATTAATTCCGAAATTGTTCAGCCTGCCTACGGAATGTTAGGGGGAAACATTCCGGCCTCGAACAGACCTGCGATCGACAGGGGAACTCGTCCTTCGTTTTCTGCTTAACCCGAAATTCGCAACGGGTTGATCACCTTGATGTCCGGGAATTGGAGAAAATCGGTATCGGTAGTGTAGATCTCGCGCACCCCGTGCTCATGCATCAGAGCGGCTGTCCGAATATCGAAAAACAGATTCCCCGCAGGATGGGTGAGTTTCCCGAGAATTGCCTCAAGCAGAGTCCAGTGACGTTCTTCCGCGGCGAGGATCAGGAAATTTGAGTTGTTCAGGAATGGCTTGAGAAAACTGAGCGCTTCGCGCCATGTGAGCGGACGCCGAAAGACTTTCGGATGCGTGGACACCCTTAGGAATTCATACACGATGCCTTCCGTCAAGAACCACGGCTCAGCAGAATCGGCGGCGGCATACAGAAACGAGGCGGCCGCCGGTTGCTCTTCAGCGTCCCGATTGGCTGCATACAGCAGAATGTTGGTGTCGATGATTCCCGCCATCAGGAATCCATGAGCGCTTCAAGCGCATTGCGGTCACCCAGATTGAGTCTGGGCTTTCCCATGGAGAACGTGGGGAGCTTGAAGTTCGGGCGCCGTTTAGTTTTGCGGCGCTGAAGCCCTTCCACCATGAGCTCATTGGCTACCTGGGACAGGGTCTTGCCCTGTTTCCGAGCAAGATCTCGGATCCCCTCGAGAGACGAATCTTCCAGGATCAAAGTTGTCCTCACCATGCGCTTGAGAATACAAGTGTCGCATAAGGATGTCAATATTAAGCATACATGTGCGAATCCAGGAACCGTTTTCTGTCCTGTTTATCTGCTGTAGCTTCCTCCACCCAAATTTGCAGGCTATCTCCAACAGAAATGTCTTGGTCCCAACGGCTATGCTCTCTGTCCAAATCCCTTCGCCGATCGGGAATACAGCTCTGGTCGCCTCGTCTATTCGTCGCTCGAAATTCTCACACAGCTTAGAAGCAGAAAAGAGGCTCATAATCTCTTCGTAAAGCCCCTTTTATTACCTTCAAACGGAGTCATCCATAAATTGAGCAACTATTTCGCGTGGTCAGACCCAAACCACCCACATCTTCAATTTCCCCTTGACTATTGACAAGAACGGGACGATATTGGTCTTGTCAATCATCTAGAGGAGAGCAAATGGGTAAACCTACCGACCTTGTCCAGGGCACGTTGGATCTTCTGATCCTGAAATCCATTGCACTTGAACCCATGCATGGCTGGGGCATCGCGCAGCGCATCCGGATGGTTTCGAAAGATGTGCTCCAGGTGAATCAGGGAGCGCTTTACCCCGCCCTCCACCGCCTCGAACAGCAGGGATGGATCACCGCAAAGTGGGGCGAATCTGCAAACAATCGTCGTGCCAAGTATTACTCGGTGACGCCTGCGGGCCGAAAGTATCTGAATCAGGAGCGTGCAAACTGGAACAGGCTCTCTTCGGCCATCGACCTGGTGCTGGATACACCTTAAAGGGAGGCGAAACATGGCCCGCTGGACCTACAAACTGCCGCTCCGGCTCCGGTCGTTGTTCCGCAAAGGCAAGATAGAGGACGGACTGGACGACGAGCTTCGTTTCCACCTCGAAAACCTCACCGGAGAGCACATCTCAGAAGGGATGTCTCCGAAAGATGCTCGCTTTGCGTCCCTGCGGGATCTGGGAGGCATTGAGCAGCACAAGGAAGAGTGCCGGGACGCGCGTGGAATCAGGTGGCTTGACAAGTTACGCCAGGACCTGCGCTACGGCGTTCGGACGCTGGTCAAATCACGCGGATTTACCCTCATAGCCCTCTTATTGCTTGCGCTGGGCATAAGCTCCACCACGACCGTGTACAGCGTGCTTCAAGCCACTCTTTTCCGAGCCCTTCCTTTTCCAAATTCCGAACGACTTGTGCGGGTCAACGAAAAGATTCTCTGGGATGGGAAGCTCATCAATCATTGGGGAGTCGGCGTGTCAAACCTCCTCGCGTGGAGGGAAAACAACCCGGTCCTCATGGATCTCGCTCAATACAGTCTTCAGTCCTTTACAATCCTCGGCGCCGGAGAACCTGAGTTCCTGAGGGGCGCAGCGGTCACCGTCAATCTATTCGACCTGCTCCAGGTGCGTCCCCAGTTGGGGAGAGCGTTCTCCTCTGATGAGGATGGGCCGGGCAGCCCGCCGGTCGTAATTCTCAGCCACAGCCTCTGGAAGGGCCGTTTTGCAGGGAGGGAGGATGTCGTTGGCGAAACCATTCGTCTCGATGCTACCAACTATACTATCATCGGGATCACGCCGCCTGACTTTGAGTTTCCTTCCGGCGACAGGCACTCATTGGTTCCATCGCTATTCGTTCCTTTGCAACTGAAAGCACAACCTCGCAGCCGGGTATTCCTGACAATCGCACGTCTTCGGCCCGGAATTTCCATTGAACGAGCGCAAGCGGTCATGAGCTCCCTGGCCAAAGATGGCGGACTGAGTTCGGGCGCGACGCAGGGCGTGCAATTGCAGTCCCTCCTTGAGTTAACGGTGGCAAACGTCCGGACGACAATGCTGGTGCTGCTGGGGGCCGCCGGTTTAGTCCTGTTTATCGCCTGTGCCAACGTGGCAAACCTTCTGCTCACGAGGGTAACTCAAAGGCAGAAGGAGTTTGCGGTCCGCGTTGCTCTGGGGGCAGGATCGCGCCGCCTCGTACGCCAGCTGTTGGTCGAGTGCATGCTCTTGAGTCTCATGGGCGGCGGTCTGGGGATTCTGCTGTCGGTCTTCGGCGTGGAGGTATTAAAGGACCTCCGGCCACCCGAAATCCCCCAGCTGGAGAAAATCAGTCTTAATATCGAGGTGCTGGGTTTCGCGTTAGGTCTTTCCCTGACGACCGGCCTCTTCTTCGGGATCATGCCTATCCGAAGAGTACTGAAACTGGGAATCCAGGATACGCTGAAGGGCCACTCTCAGAGATTGCCTGGAAGAACAAAGCTCCGGTCGCTGAATCTGCTGATTATTTCAGAAATCAGCCTTGCCATGCTCCTGCTTATCGGCGCCGGGTTGCTGATGAGCAGCTTCTTGCGTTTGCAGAACGTGCCGTTGGGCTTTGACCGAGATAAGCTGTTGACCGCTACGCTTTCTCTGCCTCCAAGATACGCGTCACCTGCACAGTGGGAAGGCTTTTACCTGCGACTGCTGGCAGATTTGCAGGCTCTCCCGGGAGTGGAAGCGGCGGCTCTCACTTCAAGCTTGCCACTGAAAGACGATGAGTCGGCGACCGGCTTGACATTTGACGAAAAGCCCCCCGGCTTGTCCGAAGCCGACAATACTATCCCAGGATTTGGAGCACCCCCTGGGACGTTTGCGGCATTGCTGGTAAGAGTTACCCCGGCCTATTTTCGAACATTGGGCTTCCGCCTCGTGAAGGGACGATTTCAAGACGAACGGGACTCGCGCAGCTCCCTACCCGGCTTAGTGATCAGCCAAACCATGGCGCGCCACCTCTGGCCGGATGAGTCGCCCGTGGGTAAGCGCGCATGGCTTGCCAACCGAAGCTGCGAGATTGTGGGGGTTATAGAAGACCTGAGGTATAATGGTTTAAGGAGTGATTTTCTTCCAGTTGTCTACTTGCCATTTCGACTGCATCCAGTCCCGGATATGAGATTGGTACTCCGCGCACGCACAGATCCCACCAGTCTTGCTTCCGCCGTCAGAAGCAGAGTGCGGGCACTGGACGAGACTCTTCCGGTCGTTATTAAGACAATGGAGCAGGAGTACGCGCGCGAGCTTGCTGCGCCGCGATTCTACATGCTGGTCTTTGGACTGTTTGGAGTTCTGGCAACAGCAATCGCGGCGGGCGGGGTTTACGGAGTCATCTCGTTTTCAGTGAGTCAGCGAACGCAGGAGATCGGCGTGCGCATGGCCCTTGGCGCGCAGTCCCACGATATTCTCGGGCTTGTGCTGGGCTTGGGAATGACACCAGCAGCCGTGGGAATTGTTCTCGGGCTGGCGGGCGCCGTCGGACTCACGCGCTTCATTTCCAGTCTGCTTTTCGGGGTGCCTCCGACGGATCCGGCCATTTTCGCCGGCCTTGCGGCACTCATGGCCGCCGTAGCACTGGCCGCCTGCTACATACCATCGCGCCGCGCTACTCGGATAGACCCGATCCAGGTAATCCGGTGTGAGTAGTCCGGGCGTACGCGAGCCTTGCGGACTGGCGCCAACACCACGGCGACGGTTGGGAGAAGAAACGTCATTTCGGCTCGGGCCGGCTGGATCCAGGGCAGGCCGGCACCTGGATGGTTACAGCGAAATAGAGGCTTGCGTCGAGCCCGCACCTCAGGAGCCAATAGCGCCGGAGCCCACCCTGCAGGAAAAAATCGCCATTCTTCAATCCAAGTTCCGCGGCATACATTAATTTCGTGGACGGGCTTCCCGATCTCAGAATCTGCTGGTTTCGCCATCAGTGATTCCGAGTTCGGGTAGCCTGCCCGCGGAATTCTACTTGATGACGATCGGAACGCGCTCGAAGAGATTCGTGTCGGCGATCGTGTCGCGCACATGAATCTGGAGAGTATAAGTTCCCTTCTTGAGGCTCTTGAGCGGCAAAGAAATCGCGACCGTCGCCTCTCCCTTCCTGTCCTCCAGCGGCAAGTTGGCCAAGCCTCTCTGGCCTCCCTGGCCGCCTCGGTTACCCTGTCCTCCCCCGCCGGCTTGGGCGCCCCGACCGCCCGCTCCGCCTCTGCCTCCAAGTCCCGGGGCTCCTCTCCCGGCGCCAAAATCCGGGACGGCGCGCTCCTTTGTCCAATCCTGGACGAGTTGCGGCTCCGACTCGAGGATCTTGGTGTCATCCTTCAAGAGCATCAAATACGTCTCGATCGAGGGCCTCTGTGACTGTGCGTCCGGCTGCGCGCCATATACTTGGAAAAAGACGTATATCGTCTGGCGATTGAGGAAGACATTGCCGATACTGGGCACGATCTTCTTGTCCCCCAATACCAGCGGATCGTACTGGATTCCCATCGCCTGGAATCTCCGCATCATGCCCTGATGCGCCACTCCCGATGCGGCATCTCCGCCTCTGGCATTCGTGAGCTGGCTTCCCAGGACGATGGAACTGGTCGTGAGACTCTTGAGATCCAAAGCTGGTACCTTTATGGGTTCTTCAAACCCTCCCAGTTTCCCGGTCGTATTGTCGCGCACTAGAAACTTGAGGTTATAATCGCCAGGACGCAACTGAAAACCGGTCGAATAGAGGATTCCGCCTGATTTGAGCTTTTCGGCTCTGTCCGCGGGAAGCCGCACCTGAACCTGATCGCGGGCGACGCTCGCAACCCTTCCCTTCAGATCGCTAACTTGTGCGAGGAACTCAAACTTGCCTTCTTCATTGGTCCCCTTGGTCTTGAATTTCAGACCCTCGCCTGCCAGCTCGATCGAAACCGGAACCAGGCTGGTACTGTTGTCCTTCCTGAAATAATCCGCTTGCAGAATCACCGGGACGTCCGTGAAAGGTCTGTCCACACCCATTGCCTGCTGGAGCTGCAGGTCGCGCTCCTCTTGCGTGAGTTGGCCGAATGCCTTGGCCGCAAAATATCCGGGCCTGTGCTCAACCTTTACGTCAGGCCGGGTCACTTCCACGCGAATCTTGCGGTAGCGGCCATCTTCCTTCGCGTTCGTGCTGAAATAGCCTATGACGTAATAAATGTGCGAATCGGCCTGAGCTTGTTTGACGGCCAAGCTCAGGTCATTCGAGTCCATAAACGCCTGCCCGCCGGTGTCGTGCGCCAGCGTGGTGAGAGTCTCCTGGGAGCCGGAGAGGTTGCTCATCTGCCGCCTCATCGCGGCGCCTGAAAACATGGCCCTGCCCCCTGCGCTTCTCTGGGAGGCATTGCCGCCCGGAGGAAGAGCGACCAATCCACGGGCATCTACGGTGTAAATGGACATGTTGGACCGGTTGGAGCTATCCACCGTGGACCGGATTTGCGCGTTGTTTTCTACTCCCGTGGTGCTGATCCCATCCGAAAAATAGAGCAGCGATTTGCGCTCGGGAAGATCCCGATATGCCTTCGCCAGCGTCTCGAGCGCCAACATCCGCCGATCGGTGTTAAACATGTTGAATTGAGTAGTATCGGGCACAAAGACATCGTCGGATGTGTCCGGGTCGCTCAGATCTTCTACCGCGGCATCCCCCGACTCGGTCGACGATATGGAATCAAGAGTCGATATCAGAACATCATGATCATTCGTGAGATCCTGCACAAGGTTGAGAATGCTGCTGTAAGTCGCGATGGCAACAAGGTCCTGCGGGCCGGACTGCTTGGTTACAAAATCCCGGGCCGTGTCAACGGAACGGATGAGATCCTCCGTGTTCAATGAGCTGAGATCGAAGAACAGGATGATCAGTCTCTTGCCTGCCACATCCTCTTTCTTCACGAGTGCATCGGGGTTCAGACTGAGATTGATGATGCCCGGTTTCGTCGAGCCTTCGGCAGCTACCGTAGGAGGAGTGACAGCCGCCGCTGGAGGAGAAGCAGCGGCGGCTGCGACAACAGGGGCCGGAGCGACTATGGCTGGAGAGGGCCCCACTGGAATGTTCTCCATCGCGAAGGTCACGATCTGCTGCGGCACATTGTCTTCGAAGATCTTAAAATCGCTTCTTGTCAATCCTCCAACCAAATTGCCCTTCTTGTCGCGAACGGTCACGTCCACGACTACCATGTTGGACAGGACTTCATAGGTAGGCGTCTGGGTTGGCGTCTGCGCGGTCATTGGTGGATTCTGTGTCTGCTGAGGAAAGGCAAACGCTATCAGACCGCAAAGGACAACTGCGAGCCACACGAGCGGAAGGCGCCCTATTCGTGCTCCGCGCGTTATCTGCCATCGCCTGGGCATGGTCCACCCTCCCCGAGCGGAATACTCCGACCTCCACGCTATCTTGCGAGGAAAGAACAATAAGTCGGAATGTTCCCTCTTTTAACTGAATCCACCCTCCCTACGGGCTATTTGATGATAATCGGAACGCGCTGGAACAGATTGGTGTCGGCAATAGCATCGTGGACGTGAATCTGGAGCCAGTAGGTTCCCGGTTTCAGGCTCTTCAGCGGCAGAGAAATCGCAACGGAAGCCTCACCCTTTCTGTCTTCCATGGGAACGTTAGCGCCTCTCTGGCCCCCAGGGCCCCCAGGTCCTCCCCCAAATCCTCCGCCCCCGCCAAACCCTCCTGGTCCTCCTCTGCCTCCAAATGCCGGCGTACTTCTTTGTTGCGTCCAGGCTTGTACAACCTGAGGCTGGGATTCGAGGATTTTTACATTGTCCTTCAAGAGCATGAGATCCGTCTCGATCGATGGCTTTTGAGCCTGCGGGTCTGGCTCCGCACCGTATACTTGAAAGTAAACGTAGACGGTCTGGCGATTGAGAAAGACATTGCCGATGCTCGGCACGATCTTTTTGTCTCCTATTACCAGCGGATCGTACGCGATTCCCATCGCCTGGAAACTCCGCATCATTCCTTGATGCGCCACACCCGATGCAGCGTCTCCTCCTCTGGCTGCTGTCAGCTGATTTCCAAGAATGACGGTGCTGATTGCAAGGGATTTTAGATCCGCGACTGGAACGGACAGAGGCTCTTCGAACCCTCCCAATTTTCCGGTGGCATTGTCGCGTACCAGGAATTTGAGCTTGTAATCGCCGGCGCGAAGGTGGAAACCGGTCGAATAAAAGATTCCGCCGGACTTGATTCTCTCGGCTTTATCAACAGGAAGCAGCACGTCAACATTGTCCCTTGATACACTGGCCACCCTGCCCTTGGTATCTGTAACCTGGGCAACGAACTCAAATTTGCCCTCTTCGTTGGCCCCTTTGGTGTCGAATTTCAGAGCGTTGCCCTCAAGCTCAATCGAGACAGGAACGAGGGTGGTGGTGTTGTCGTCACGGAAGTAAGCCGTTTGCAGGATGACCGGCACATCGGAAAAAGGAACATCCGCCGCCATTGCCTGCGACAGTTGCAGGTCACGCTCCTCCTGAGTGAGCTGGCCGAATGCCTTAGCAGCGAAATATCCCGGTCTGCTTTCCGCCCTCAGGTCCGGTCGGGACAGCGCCACACGGATCTTGCGATATCTGCCGTCTTCCTTCGCGTTTATAGGCAAGTAGCCGATCACGTAATAAACGTGTGAATCTTCCTGGACCTGTTTGACAGCCAGGCTCATGTCGTTCGTGCCGGTGAATTCCTTTCCTCCCGTATCGTGCGCCAGCGTGGTCATCGTCTCCTGGGAGCTATTGAGATTGGCCATCTGGCGCGACATCGCCTGGCCGCTAAACATCGCCCGGCCCCCCGCACTCGCCTGGGAAGCATTGCCGCCCGGCGCCATCGCCACCAGACCGCGTGTGTCGACAACGTAGATATGCATGTTTGACCGATTGGCGTTGTCTACCACGGATCGGATCTGAGCATTGTTCTCGACTCCGGTGGTCGTGATCCCGCCCGTGTAATAGAGCAACGATTTAAGCTCGGTAAATTCGCGATACATCTTGGCGATCGTCTCGACTGCGGCCAGCCGCCGGTCGGTATTGAACATGTTGAATGAGGTCGAATCGGGTACGAAGACGTCGTCTGAAGTGTCCGTGTCGCTCAGGTCCGTCGCGGTGGTGTCCCCTGATTCCGCGGAGGCGATCGAATTGAGAGTGCTGATCAGAACATCGTGGTCATTGGTGAGATCCTGAAGGAGGCTTAACGCACTGCTGTAAGTTGCCACGGCAACAAGATCCTGCGGGCCAGCCTGCTTGGTAACGAATTCGCGCGCGTTATCGACGGAGCGAATAACGTCCTCGGTCTGCAGCGAACTGAGATCGAAGAACATTACGATCAACCTCTTGCCCTTCAACGCGTCCTTTTTCATATTCGGGTTCAAGCTGAGATTGACAATCTCCGGTTTTACAGGCACGTCAGGAGCGGCAGCCGGCGGAGGCGCGGCAGCCGCAGGCGCGGGAGGAGCAGCTGCAGCCGTCGGAGGGGGAGTGGCCACGCCGGCGGCGAGAGCTACCGGTTTCGCCGCAGTGGTTGGCGGAGTGACTGCCGGAGTCGCTGCCGGAGTCGCATCGACCCCCGATTTGCCGATGGGAATGTCCTCCATCGCGAAGGTCGTGATGTCCTGAAGGGCATTATCCTCATAGACCTTGAAATCGCTCCTCGTCAGGCCCTTTACCAGACTGCCCTTACTGTCACGCACGGTCACGTCAACCACGACCATGTTGGACAGAACTGCGAAGGTGCTGGCCGATTGGCGGGGCGCCTGTGCCTGCGGGGCGGCCTGCTGGGCCTGGGGAGGCCGTTGCTGTGGATAGGCAAAAGTCATCAGACCGCACAGAATGCATACCATGCAAAGGACCGGGAGTCGCCGAGTCCGCACTTTGAAACTGTCTCGTAGTAATCTGAACATTGTTCGCGCCTCTTAAAAGCTGATCCGAAGATACATGGTGATCGAACGCATTTGGCCGAGGGGGGTCGTAACCTGCCCGAACTGGAGCGAATTGACCGTCGTGTTCACACTCGTCCAGTTAGGATGATTGAGGAGGTTCGTCACTTGAGCACTGAAATCGACCCTCCTGCCATTCTCATCCAAGCGAAAGCTCTTGCGCAGGTTGAGGTTTAGGTTAATGGATCCTGGCCCGTTGATTGTGTCGCGGCCGGCTGACCCATATAGGCCCGCGGGAGCAGTAAAAGCGCTGGTGTTGAAATATTGCACCAGGGTGTGATCTCCCCAGGGAACGTTGGGCGATATCCCGACGGCATCGGCGCGGACCGAGTTGTATTGCGAAGAACCGCTCGTGGTGCTGCTGGTGTATCGGGCAGTGAGAGGCATCCCGCTGCCGGTACTAAACGTGCCGTTGAACGACCAGCCGGCGATGAAATTCTGAATTTTGGTCGAGCTGCCCGCAAAAAACATCCGGTTCGAGCCGATCGGCAATTCATAACTGAAGTTCGAGCTGAAACTGTGCCGTTGATCGAAACTGCTCCTGGAGCGTTCGGCGTACAGGTTCAAGTCGTTTTGCGCCACCGTCAACCCACCGCCGATACCCGAGGCATCGTCGATGCTCTTGGACAGAGTGTAGGAGTTCGTCATTTGGAATCCGTGGGAGAAGCGCCGGGTAATGACGACGTTCATCTGGTTCAGAATAGAATTGGCGCCGGTGGTCTGGTAGACGAAATTGCTGACGGTACTCGGATGGGCAGGCGCCCGAAGAAGGTCGAGCCCGGTGCCTTTGGAACCGCTGTAGCCTACCTCCAGCGCATATATCCGCTTCACCTGCGTCTGAAGATCCAGATTCCATTGCTGCACGTACGCCGGCTTATAATCGGGATTAACGGCATAGGTGTTCAAAACGCTCGTGGGAGTAGCCGGGAAACCATTTTGCAGCGTCTCCGGATTGGCTGCAGTCGTGGTCAAACTCTGCGAAGTGTAGAAGGGAGGCTGCCCGACAAGCCTGCCTATAATATTTTGGTAGGCCTGCCAGTTATAACCTATGCTGTAGCCTGTCCTGACCACGAGGGGATTCTTGTTGGAAGGCTTCCACGCGACGCCGATGCGTGGCGCAAAAGCTGTCCGGTCTGCGTTCAAAAGCGATCTTGAGTATTGCTGTCCGCTCAAGGTCCCGGTCTGATCCGGCAACACCACGGCTACGGACGAAAAATTAGACGCGGGGTCCAGAGAGGCGAGCCGGTTGTACTTTTCAAAAGTGGGCCCGTTGTACTCATAACGCAAGCCGTAGTTAAATGTCAGGTTGGAACGGAACCGCCAGTTGTCCATCACGTACGCACTGTAGGTGCGATTCCTCAGGTAGACCGTGCCGCCGTAGGGATTTGTCGCCGGATCCAGATATGTGCGCGATGTGGAGTAAGGCAACCCCAACAGAAAGTCGGCGAAGTCGTTCCCGGTACCTGCAACCTGACGGCCGTTGGAGCCGAGCAAGGCTGTTGATATGCCTGTGAATGAATAGCTGCCGCGAGGGGTGGCGTCGCTCAGCCTGTTGTTCTGGATCCAGTTGACATCGCCTCCGATCTGCAGACTGTGCTTGACCCCGATCTTGTTGAATCCTCCCGAAGCTGCAAACGTCTGGTTCCGAGTAAGGGTCGGCGGGCCCAGGCTTAGGCCCAGATAGTTGGTGAAGCCGATGCTGGGAGGGCCATAGTTGATAGGATCCTGCGAGTTTCCCAGAATGCCGAGCGCTCCCTCCACGTTCTGATTGTAGGCAAATGCGTTAGTGCCTTCGTTGTGCACCCGGTTCAAAGAGATGCGCCAATTTGAATTCATCCGTGCTTTCCAGCTGTGCATGCCTGAAATCTGGAAGCTCTGTGAGAAATTTGTCCTCGGGGAATCAAAGGCCGGAATTGCGCCGGAGCCGGGATTGTAAGAGTGGCGCATGTTGTAGTTGATCCCGAAGTTGTCCTTGCTCGTCAGGTGCAACCCGGTAATGGCAGCCTGGATCGAATCATTGGTTGTAGGCGTGCTGCGGTTGAGGGCGTAATTGTTCACGCAGGCGACGCCGGGCGTGCAGGGTATGTTTGCCTGCGGGATGTACTTGAGCAGCGCACTCGCGATCGGATTTATGCTGGGCAATTTGGTGACCAGCGAATTGGGGTCATTCGGATTCATATACAGCTTTACCAGCTGGCCTGTGGACGCAAAAGCCTGGGAAAAGTCGCCGGCACGTTCGAGATCGGTCGGCACGGTATACAGACCATTCGAACCGATTCGATTCCTGTTGCCGCTATAGGTGAAGGTCCAGCCTGGCGTACCGCCACCGCCCCGGCCGCCGCCGCCCCGGCCGCCGCCACCGCCGCCACCACGCTGATTGGTTGTGGTCGGCGCCTTAAAGAACGGCAACACCCCGCCAAGGGTAGCATTGTAGTTGTCGCCGATCGAAACGGGCTTCTTCGGCGCTACTCCTTTACCATTGAGGTTAAGAAAGTACGCCTGCGCGTTCAAAGCGGAATTGCTGTAGGTGTCCGTAATCGTTCCCTGGATTTTCGGCTGCCTGAACGCGGCTCCACGGCTGCCGCGGCCGCCCATGGTAAAGCCGCCTCCGCCGCCACCCCGAGCGCCGCCGCCACCTCCACCACCGCCTCGACCGCCGCCACCAGCACCTCCTGGGCCGCCGCTATCTCCGCCTCGACCGCCGGTTGTCTGGAACGTGTCGACATTGAAACCCATCTGTCTCGCGACATCCTGAAAGCCCTGCATGCCTCCCCGCCCTCCCGGGTCGTTCGGGTTCCCGCCATCAAGATTCAGCGTGTTGCCGTTAATCAACAAAACATCATTATTTGGTAGATTTGCGGCGGTTGATGCCGGCAGCTCAGACTGAGTGTCCTGCTGGAACAATTGCATCCCAGGCAAATCCGTCGTCTGGACCGCTTGAAATGCTCCGGTGTTGGCCGCGGCGCCTTGTGCGCTTTGTGCACTCTGTGCGCCTTGTGTCGGCTTCGCCGTCGCCGTTGGACGAGGGGGGGGCGGCGTGTTCTTGAGGGCAATCGTCAGGGTTCTGTTTGCCGCGATTGAAATGTCCACGCCATCCTTGGTCGCCTTCTCGAATCCCTGCATCTCCACAACGATCTGATAGACGCCGGTGGTCAAATCCTTGAATGTAAAGGATCCGTCGAGGTCCGTCATGGTCTCTGCCTGCTTCAATTCGCCGGCAAACAGACGTACCGTAGCAGCGGGCACAGCGGCCCCCTTGCCATCCGTCACCTTACCGGTGATGGATACCGGTTCCTGGGCATATGCGATGACCGCCATGAGAAAACAGCTTAGCCAGAAACAGCGACGAATGATGGAAGTGTTCATAGTTTACTCTCTCATTTCCGAAAACCCCGGAGCACTCTCCCTCCGGGACCTATCCGCGAAAAGCCGGTTCACGAAACCAATTGGAGACCGGAGTACCTACCCACCATGAGCGATGGCAAAATGATATACGCGGTGGGTAACGTTACGTTACGCCTCACCCTCATCTTGCTATGGTCTGAAACTGGTGACAGTCACCTCTTTTCGCCATCCCTTCGCCAATCTGCTGAGATACTCCAGGCGAAAAAGGTGACTGTCCCCAATTTCTAAAGTCCTGTTGACGGCGGGCGATCCCCCCGATAAGCTCTGGTGCACGCCGCTCCGGACGGCTGAAAGGGGCAGAAATGGAAATACGAATCGCTCACAGTCCCGATTCCGATGATGCCTTCATGTTTTACGCATTGGCGCAGAATAAGATACCAACAGGAGATTTTCGTTTCACGCATAAGCTAGAGGACATCGAATCTTTGAACCGACGAGCGTTGAAAGGTGAATTCGAGGTCTCCGCCCTTTCCATCCATGCATACGCCTATGTAGCCGATTGGTACATGTTGCTGCCTTCGGGGGCGAGCATGGGGGATCGCTACGGCCCCATGGTAGTCTCCTGTAAACCTTTGGGCGATCAAGATTTGCGCGGCCGGAAAATCGGCATACCGGGAACGATGACCACAGCCTACCTGACGCTTAGACTGTTTCAGCCTGATTTCTCCCCTGTCGTGATCCCGTTCGACCAGATCATGGATGCGGTATCGAGAGGAGAGGTGGATGCGGGGTTGCTGATCCACGAAGGACAGCTCACCTATGGACAGGCGGGCCTGCACAAGGTCGTAGATCTTGGCGAGTGGTGGTTCAGCCGGACCAGCTTGCCTCTCCCGCTAGGTGGTAACGGCATCCGCCGCGATCTGGGAAAGGATTGCATCCGCAAGGTATCACGATTGATTCGAGAGAGCATCCAGTACGCACTCGAGCACCGCCAGGAAGCCTTGGCTCATGCGTTGGATTATGCCAGGGGCCTCAGCACAGGAGATGCGGATCAGTTTGTTTCGATGTACGTCAATGCCCGCACTCTCGACTACGGAGAGGATGGTCGCAGGGCCGTCCGCATGCTCCTCGACGAAGCATACCGCGCGGGCATCATTCCAAATGCTGTCTCTGTTGAGTTTGCGGAGTAGGAAATAGACTGGTGCACGATCGGAAGAGTCAGACCTAAGGCCGCCTCAAAGACAGCCACCGATTCCCTGGCGGAGCCGGTAGGCCGCAACCAAATGTAGTCGATCGGGTCTGATTCCTGATTCGAAATTCGAGATGAGAATCTTGAATCTCGAATTCGAATTTTTTATTAGATGCAGTCGTTTTCAGAGCAGGCGTCGTTTGACAGCGGGGAAATGCGACATTATATTAAGTAGTTGCAAAGAGTTATTCGGAGGAATGAGCAGTGCCTATCTATGAATACAAGTGCTCCAAGTGCGGCGAGGTGTTCGAGGCGTTCCAGAAGATCACCGACCAGCCGCTGACGGAATGCAAGCACTGCCGGGGAAGGGTAGAAAAACTGATCAGCCACAGCAGCTTTCAATTGAAAGGGTCGGGCTGGTATCTCACCGATTATGCGAAAAAGTCGCAGCCGTCTGTCTCCTCCCCCGACAGCGCCAAGACGACTGCAAAGCCGGCCGCCGCAGACACTAAGTCGGATTCAAGCTCTGCGAAGACTGACTAGGATTTCATCCAGGAAAGGCGACTGGAAAGAACCGAGGGAAACCACTGTGCTATTCTCACCCGCCCAGCGAGACTTAGCCATACGAGCCATGGACGAGGCCGAGGAACGCACGATCGCCTATTACTGCATTCCGCCATTCCACTGGCAGCGTCTGAAGTACGACTTGCTCACGTGCCAGGATCATGAATGGGAGCCTTTGCCTGAAGCAGCACTGGCCCGCGTCCAGCGACTTAGCCAGCTCCGCCCATCATGCAAGACCGCCTGTGACTTCTACCGCATTCAGCTTAATGATCCCAGCATCCTGACTGCTGCCCGCCGGGAAGACATCGAATCCGATCTTTACCCTTTCCTGATTTACATTCTCACACACGAGATGGTGCACCTGGTGCGGTTGAGCACGATCCTGCCCGATGAACCGACATTTCACGGATCGCCGGACGCGGAAGAGGGTCTTGTTCAGAAGGTGGCCTACCGCATTCTCTCGGGCGCGCCGGACCGGAAGCTGGATCCGATCTTGTCCAAGTTCTGCGCCTTCAAGTCAAAGTACACACCAAATTCGAAATTCGAAATTCGAAATTCGAGATTCGAAATTGAGAATCTCGAATCTTGAATTTCGAATCTGTCAACTCAGATCAGAGGGGAACTCGGCACGGGCTGAGAATCATGTTCGTCGTCGCGATCGGCGCGCATCAGCATGGAAGCAACCTCGAGCGCGTGCGTCAGATCTTCCCCGCTTTCGCAGGTCGAGTAACCCAGGCTGAGGTTCACGTCTCGCCCGACATCTCCCTGACCGGCCTTCCACTCGTCATAGGCTGCACGCACGCGTGCGGCGCGCAGTGGTATCTGTTCTTCCGTTACCCCGGGAAGCAGCATGAGGAGACCGTTGCCCTCGTATTGCAGCATGGAGTCTTTGTCCCCGAGGGTGTGCGAAAGCCAGCTGCGAATACTGTCGAACAAAGCGCGATCCTTGAGCGGCTGACGCGAGAACCCCTCATGCTCTAGATTGAGCAGAACGACCGACAGAGTCTTTTCATTCCCTGCAATGCACGCTGCCTGCTGCAACGAGGCACTATCCCGGTGGCCTGTCTTGTTTCCCACACTCAGGAGGCAGACATGGGCCACCATGGAAGCAAGGATCTTAAGAACCCTCGTGTGATTCTGGTTGAAGAAGCGTGGGAGGGAGTGGCTCAGAACCAGCACTCCCGCGGGATTCTGCCTCACTCCGATCGGCAGGCATACCAGCGCGCGCACGACGCCGGGGAAGTCGATGGCATTGAATCGCGCTTCCCGGTAGACATCCCCGATGTTCACGCAATCAGATGTCTCGCGAGCCAGCTGCATCACAAGCTGGGCAAACTCGACACTCCCCAGCAGAGCGGCGTGCGTGTGGCTGAAGAGAAACTTGTGCTGCTCTCGAATGCCTTCCAGATAAAGCGGCCCGAAGTCAGCCTCGCTTCGCGGCTGGAAAATCAGACTGCAGTACTCTGCCCCAAAATCCTGGAGCACGCAGTCGACGATCTGGGAGCAGATTTCCTGGAAATCATCCTTGTCCTTGATGGTTTCGATTATCCTGGAGAGTCCCGAGAGGAATCCTACGTTTTCTTCGAGCAGATTATTGACTTCACTGACAGCGCTTCGGTAGCTGTTGAGAATCCTCTGATAGAGATTTCGCTCCTCGGCGAAGGGATCTTGCTCGAGCGGTTCGTCAGACGAGACCATCATGCGCATTTCGGCATAGTTTCTCGCATCATTGACGAGAATGGCTTCTATTCTGGAGCGGATCCTTTCCTCTATGTCCATTTCGCGCTCGTCTTCATGCCGTAAGCCTAAAGAACTCTTCCACGTCTGTGCGCTTTCTTTCAGCGAGAAGCTTCAATGCATCTAACTCGCCCTGATCCATCTGCAACAGTTTCTGAAGACCGGGCAAATTTGCGGCGATCTTGTGATCCCCGTCGTAGCCAATGCCGGCCTGCTTGACTGACATGTCGGCCAGGGAAACGGCGGCGACAAGCGGGATGCCGCCCGCATCGTCGTCGTGGTGCAACCGGATGATTGTGGCCAGGTCGGGAGGGAGATTCCATTGTTTGGCGAGAAGCGCCCCTAAGCTGGCATGATCTACTCCATAGATCTTCAGCTCGAGGTCACGGATGCCGGGGTCATCATCGCCCTTTTCCATGGCAAACAGCTGGCTGTAACGCACTCCGTCCTTCTTGAAGTAAATAACCTTGCCGAGATCGTGCAGCAAGCCGCAGAGCAACGCAAACTCTCCCTCTGCCCGGTTGCTGCGTTTTACCCAAATCTCCTGGGCAATGAGCCCGACCGCAAAAGAATGCGTCCAAAGCTGACTGACGTATGTGGCTTCCTCGCGCAATCCCTTCGTGAAAGACTCAAAAATGCTCACCCCGATGGCCAGGCTTTTCACCAGATTGAGCCCCAACAGTGCAATGGCGTGAGAGATTGTCTTGACCTCGCTCCGAAATGAGTAGAAGGCCGAGTTTGCCAGCTTGAGGATGCGTATGGAAAGCGATAAATCGTGAAGGATCAGCTCTTCGAGGCGTCTGGCTGACGCGCGATTGTCGTCTACAGACTGCAGAATCTTGGAAAGGACCACCGGGACGCTTGGCATCTCGAAGTTCCTGTCAATTCGCAGTTGTGTGGAATCCTTGATTGCTTGCATGCGCGTCTTCTCACTCGCAATGAGGGAATCTCTAGGCTGAATCATGCTTGGTTTCAAAGCCGGGGTTGCACGTTCCCTGCTCTCTACTCTTCGAGAGTTGTTACGGAAAGCTTTAGTCTTTCGTGTGCAGCCGGAGCGGAAGACGGAAGTGAACCGGAGGAGCGCAGTACTATTCTTGAGGCAGCGCTGCGGGCGCGAGCTTCCCGTCCGCAATCAATTTGAGGAAATCGCCAGTGGTCACGATTCCCAGGATGCGGTTTTCGGCATCCACGATCGGCAGGCAGCCGACGCGATGGTCCACCATCAGTTGCGCGGCTTGCGTCACGGACGTCTCGGGATTGGCCGTGATGACCCTCCGTATCATCATAACGTGAACGTGATGATGCAATGTCTCACGATCGGAGTTGTTTTCCATGATGGTGCCCAGGCGGTGGCTGATATAGAAACGCAGATCCCGATCCGTCACAAGCCCTGCCAGCTTTTCCCGGTTGTTCACGACCGGCAGATGACGGATGCGGTGCTGAAAACAAATGGTCATCGCCTCGCCCAGAGTCGTGTCTGTATCCGCTCGAACGACATTTCGCTGCATAATGGATCCGAGTTTCAGGGGCGATTTGTTCTCATCCGCGATCGGGTCCGGTTTGACCTGTTCATTGGGATCCATGTTCGGCCTCGTTTGGATGGGTTGGCGGTGGTCTTTGGCGCGATGCGCCGCGCCATCTGCACTGTTAAGAAGAATCCGCATTCCCTGATCTGATGATATCATGCGCGTAAAGCCGGAAGTTGAGGGAAATCGCTTCTTGATTCGTCCGGAGACGCCGTGGCATGATGGCAGCCCGCACTGAGTCCTCGTGTCGCTTGAAACCGATTATTGGAGGGTCTATATGCCAGAGCCTAAGCTGAAGGACACAGTGGCGGACCACAGAAAAAAGGGGGAGACACGCACCCGCGTCGCGGTCATTACTCTCTCGAACTCTCGATCGATAAAAGAAGATCAATCGGGTGACATCATTCAAAAGCTGCTGGAAGATCACGGTCACAACGTTCCAATCCGCAAACTGATCGCAGACAGCCGTTCGGTGCTGCGTGCGACCTTGCGAGAGCTGTCGCGACAAAAGGATATTGACGTGATCATCACGAACGGCGGAACCGGTATATCCACCACCGACATCACCATAGAGACCGTCAAGGGAATGATCGAGAAGGAGTTGCCGGGCTTCAACTCACTATTCATGCTGCTCAGTTATCCCCAGGCGAAGAGTGCCTCAATGCTCTCCAGGGCCATGGCCGGAACTCTCAAGGGGAAGGCCGTGTTTTGCTTGCCGGGCAGTCCCAGGGCTTGCAAGCTGGCCACCGAAGCCCTCATTATCCCCGAGCTCGGCCACATGAAAATGATCCTGGCGAGGTAGGGGCCTGTCATGCGCTATCCCTGCCGGCTCTTCCTATTCGATCTTGACGGCACTCTCGTCGATTCACGAGAAGACATCGCCCGGGCGATAAACGCAGTTTTGGTGCGGATGGGCAATCGCCCGCTCACCATGGATGACGTGCTTCGCTTTGTAGGCGACGGAATGGAGAGCCTGGTGCGGCGCGCCCTGCGTGAAGTTACGGGCATGGAACCCGACAAGGACAAGATCGCCACAGGCCAGGTGCTTATGATCGAGGAATATGGAAACCACCTTGTCGAGTCGACCCGCTTATATCCGGGGGTCGTTGAGACTCTCGACCAGCTCCATTGGGCGCGGATGGGATTGGTCTCCAATAAGCCGGCGATCCTGTCCCGGCGCATCCTGGATGCTTTTGGCCTGGCTGGGCGTTTCTGCGTGATTCTCGGAGGCGACAGCCTGCCTCAGCGTAAACCGGACCCCGCCCCCATCCTGGAAGCATTGTCGCGATGCCACGCACCCGCTTCTGAAACCGTCATGGTCGGAGACAGCGCGGTCGACATCCTGGCGGGCAGGGCGGCAGGAGTGGTCACTTGCGGCATTTCAGGCGGTTTCCGCGGCCGCGAAGAGATCCAGGCAGCCGGGTGCGACGTGCTCATCGGCCACTTTTACGAGCTGCCTCAACACTTCTGCCCGCCGCACCATGTTGCTGTTTAAACCGCGAAGTGGCCCGCTGATGCGGCGCCCAATGTGGTTTGCGTGCCTCCGGGAAGGCATCGCCAAACGGCGCTAGCCCGCGCTTATCACTTCTTGATCGGCTTGATGATGACGCTGGAAGAAAAGCGCTTGAACCCTTCGTAGGTAATCGTCTCCTCGATGTGGACGTTCTTATCGGGGAATCTCAGCGTGCTGTCGGCATGGCTCCAGACCGGGAACCAATACTTCTTGTCGACGAGCTGACGGAGCGTTTCGAATGCAGGGAACTGCACGTTTGGATCAGGCTGGGGGACGACCTTTCCCAGGGTGCGCACGATCTGAAGATCCACGTTGTCCACCCAGATCTTCCCTTCAAAATAGAGTTTGTCGCCTTTTGTGGACTTTGGCTTGACCGAAAAGACGTACGTGTCGAGTTCATCGACGCGCTCTTTGCCCTCATACTTGAGATCGTAGTTGGGCAGATCGGAACTCGTGAGGGCAAATGGCTGAAAGTTGGTAATGACATCCTCGTCGTCGGCCGTCCACATCACGTTGGTGAGGCGTCCGGTTCTCTCAATCAGTTTGACTTCACGGGTCCCGTTGTCATTGAAGACCACCTCAAAAACGAGTGTCAAGGCCTCTTTGGATGGTGCGCCGTCGACGGCAAGCACGTGGATGCTGGCCACTTGCCGGTAATAATACTGGGTCCAGACGTCGAAAAACTCAGACTCTTTGGCCGTAAACGCCTTGATGATTTCCTCAGGCTGGAGGTCTTTCTTGGGGGGTGCCTTGCCCTGCTTTTGGGCCGCCAGCGTTCCGGCAAAAAGTAGCGTTGCCAAAACAGCCACAAACCGTGCCTTTATCATTTCCCCTCCGCCATATGATATTTGGACCGTTAGAATTGACGCCGGCAAGAACGAGAAGTTTCATTTTTCCAGCAGGCCCTTTTGACCGGGTCGCAATGTCCGCTGAAAATCGCAATGTGCCCGATCCCAGGCATAATGCAATAATAAGGATTTGCATTCCGGCAATTCATAGGGGGAGCCTCCGCCTGCGCCGAATTAATATTAGCGATCGGACCCGGGAGATGTCCATGCTGAACAACATCGTCATCGTACTGGTCGGCACAAAATATGCGGGCAACATCGGCTCGGCAGCGAGGGCCATGCACAACATGGGACTCAACAACCTGCGGCTCGCCCGGCCACAATGCCGCATCGATGAAGAAGCCTTGCGCATGGCGCGCAGCGGCGTTTCCGTGCTGAATTCGGCGCGGATTTATCGATCCCTGGCCTCTGCCTTGCGTGGAATCCGGCTCGTGGTGGGCACCACCGGCAAAAGCGGCGGTAACCGGGACCAAACCTTCAGCGCCCGTGCGCTCGCGTCCTTGATGCTATCTCATGCCAAAAGGCAAAAAGTAGGCATAGTTTTCGGCCCCGAAGATACGGGGCTGGTGGACGATGACCTGCTTCGCTGCCAGCTGCTCATGCGCATTCCCACTCATCCCCGGGCGCACAGCATCAATCTGGCTCAGGCGGTAATGCTTGCAGGATACGAACTTTATCTAGGCAATCTCGAGTGCGAGCCCGCGCGTGTTCCCGTCCTGGCGGCCGTCGAGGAGGCTGAGGCGATGTATGCACAGCTGGAAGCAGCCCTGCGGACGATCGGATTCCTCCACGACGAAAATGCCCGCCACATGATGTTCCGTTTGCGACGGCTGCTGGGGCGTGCCGGGCTGGAGCACTCGGATGTGGGTGTATTGCGCGGGATCGCACGCCAGATCGCATGGTTTGGAACCCATCGCCCTTCAGACCTGTGCTAACATTACGGCTTTAGCGGGCACATGATCGATTCCATCACTCACTATCTGGTTGGTCTCAATCCCCTCTGGCTCTATGTTGCGTTGTTTCTCTGCGCCTACATCGAGAATATCGTCCCGCCCATCCCGGGAGACACAGTGACCGTCTTCGCCGGCTACCTCCTCGGCCGAACCGATCGTAGCGCGGCCGGCATCCTGATTTCCACGACCCTGGGAAGCACCGCCGGCTTCATGACTTATTACACCGTGGGACGTCTGATTCATCCGGAGTATTTTGCGCGCAAGAACTTCCGTTTTTTCCCCGCTTCGCAAATTGAGCTGGCCAAGAAATGGTTTCTGCGTTACGGCAGCTGGGTTATTCTCCTGAATCGTTTTTTCTCGGGCATCCGTTCGGTAATTTCCATTGTAACGGGATTGTGCCGGCTCCCTTGGCTGCGAGTGTTGCTCCTCTCGGGAATGGGCTGCGTCGTCTGGAATGCGCTGCTGATTTGGGCCGGGTATCAGCTTGGAGAAAACTGGACTTCCGTCAGCGGGTTTTTGGCGACCTATAACAGGGTCCTGGCAATCCTGGCCATTGTCCTCGCGGGAGTATGGCTTCTCCGCAGGCAGGTCTCGCGGGCGCGCACAAGATAGCCCGATTCGAGCAACGGTCAATAGGAACCCGCCCGGCCGCCGTCCTTTTGACCGGCCCTGATTATCTGTTCCCCATGCTGGTCAACTTCTCGCTGGAAAGACGGTACCCGGCCAGCGTCGACACCTTGGACCAGGGAATGCCGTACGAATCCAACAAATTCCAATCGGAGGCGGTTTGGATTTTCCCTTGAGGGTCCTTATACTGGAACATAATCAGCGAGTAAACTTTGGTCGTCGACAGCCCCCCGCGCGCATCGTGAATGAAAGTGCCCGCGAAGGATCCGAGTTGCTTCTTGCCGGCCCGGTCGAAAACTGGCAGGTTCGCGAATGTGTCTGGCACGAGGTACTTCAGGACGATATTCGTAATTGGAAGTAACGCCTTGGCATCCTTGACCTGAAAGATCTTGTCGTAGGGCAAGGCATGCCGGGTGAGAGATGTTTCCACGGCAGAAGCAAAATCTTCTGCGAGGATCGTCGGCGGACGTATACCGTCGAGTTGCTTGGAAAGCGCATCCCAATCCACAAGATTGCTCGCGCCACTCAGGCATTTATCCACATCCTGCCAGTGCATCATGTGGGATTTCGAAATCGTTCCGATTTTGCAGGGCATCCTTGCGGAAGCAGCCTTGTAGGCAGCGCCGATCGCGGCGTCGACCCGTTCCGCCATATCCTGGAACGGCACGGTTCGCGGCGGCGCCGGCGCGGCGGCCAAATACAAGCCTAGGATCATGAGCACATTAGAAACTGAGAACATATGGCCTCCGGGACCGCATGTATCGTCTGGTCAATCAAGGTTCGCGAATGGAGAGTTTTTGGATGACGATATCGGCTGAAGCAGCCACGCTGGCATCAGGATCGTGAAGTAGAGGCCGCAAGTATTTTACGTCGCTCGCATCTCCCAATCTGCCCACGGCAAGCAGGGCGCTTTGGCGAACACCGGGGTGGCTGTCCTTCAGGGACGGCAGGATTTGCGGCAGCGCTTCGCGGGCGCCGATGCTGGCTAGTCCGTCGATGGCAGCCGCTTTGATCTCCACGGCCGGGTCGGCAAGCACCGCCCTGAGCGCCTGAATCGCCACAGGGCTCTTAGCGCCGATGAGAACTTCGACGGCCTTCTGCCGGGCAACCAGGTTCGTGCTCCCCGCAAGGACGGCCACTGCCTGCTCGGGACTGTCGACGACATCGTCGCTCCGCTTGGTGACCGCTCCCGTGCCAATGTAGTGCAGGCTGGGAGGCGCCGGACGCGGCGTTTGCGAAATGATGTGCACAAAGGTCAAGTGGTTTTGTCCCGCGTTGTCCTGTTTGTAGAATGACATCGCGTTTTCGTGCGCCGTGAGCCGGTCCACGGCCTCCTGTATCGGCACGCGATAAAAATTGACTGAGACCATCGGATTTTCCTGGGATTCAATCTCGAAGACGATACCGCTCCAGGCTGCCAATTCGTCGAGGACTTGTTGCAAGGGAGTGTTGCGGATTTCTGCGGTGATATCCTGGCCTTCCAATCTCATCTTCATGGAGGCAGGATCCGAGGGTTGGTTGATAGGAGGCAAGCCGGGCCGGTTGGGCATTGCCATGCCGCCGCGTCCGGGCTGTCCAAATCCAGGAGGAGGCTGTTGCCCGATTGGAGGGCGATTGCCTTGCCCTCCCCCTGGCGCGCCCTGCGGTATTGCTGCAGGCCGGTTGAACTGGGGGCCGAGCTGGTTCTGCTGGACGGCACCGCTCCGATTGCCCTGCGCGCCGTTGCCCTGATTCGGCTGCATCAGGCCCCGGCGGCCGCCTTGATTGCCCCGTTGCGCTCGCTGTTGGCCCTGTTGTTGCGCTTGTTGTTGCGCGTTTCCTTGCGCTAGAGATTGCAGGCCAAGCCCCAGAATACCAAGCCAAAAGAGTAAGGCAGGACGCCAATAGCATCTGAACGCCGGTCTCGATTTCATTCCTGTCCCGCCTCCACCTCGTCGCGGATCTTCATAAACTTTTCGAAACGATACATGCTAAACAGGCTTCGCAGTTTGTGATTGGGGTTGATCAATACGACATCCCCTTCTCTGTCGCGCACGAGCTTGTATAGTCGCAGGATCTCACCAACGCCGGAGCTGTCCATAAAAGGCACATCCCGGAAATCGATGACCACCTCACGGACTCCGCCCTCCAGCGCCTCATCGAAACGACTCTGGAGCAAGGGGCAGTGCTCGAACGTGATTTTATCTTTGATCCGAACGATTCGGCTAGTTCCGCGTGATTCGACTTGGATATCCATGGCTAATCGTCCAGAATACTTGCATATTTTTCGGGCAGGAGCAAGCATGGGGCGATTCCTGGTGCATCGTCACGCCACCGGGAGGGGACACTTCGACCTCCGCGTTATCGACGGCGGCGTCGTGCGCTCCTGGTCTCTGTTGAAGGAACCTCCCTTGCTTGCGGCAACACGGCGGCTGGCTATTGAGACTGAGCAGCTTTCCGCGGAACAGATCAACCGGCCCTTTATCGTGGAGGAGGCCTTCGGATCAGGAAAGGCACGCATCTGGGATTCGGGCGAGGTCACGATCGACGCACGCGCTCCGGAATGCATGGTTCTGGAATTCGCCGGAACGAAAATGGCGGGCCGGTACGAACTGCGCCGCATGCGTTGGTATCCGGGGAACCGGTGGATGCTTGAAAAATCCGCTCAAACGGATGCCAATTTGACTTGACACGACATCCCCGTTCATTAGAACCTAACCGCTAAGATCGCAGGAGGGGTGATTTGCGCCCCAGGATCGGCACGCGTTGGTGATTAGAAGACAATCCAATGAAGCCACGTGCTGTCAGGCGGCCCATTTTCAGGAGTGATAGCTATGACCAGGTCATTTAGATCTTCAGGACTGATAACACTTTTCGCGATTTCCCTGTGCATGGTTTCTTGGCGAGTCCAGATCGCGAGCGCGCAAACACAGAAAGGGGCAGAGCCGCCTCAGAAGGTTGAAATCCCTCCAGACTCGGATTACATGTATCGCAAGGATGCGGCTACGATCGATGACATCAAGGCCAAGGAAACAGATCCACAGAAACGTGCGGATGCCTTGGTGGCCTGGGTCAAAAGCAACCCCAGAGCAACAAGAGCGATCGCCTATGCTGCTGCTGATTATAGTGAAGTCGTCGCTGGCATTTTGAAATCTGGAGACACCCAGAGGGCACTCACAATGATCCAGACTTTCCAGGCTGCGGCACCGACAGATACGAGCCTTGTCTCCCTCCAGTTGAGGGCCTACTACGATGCCAAAAACTTCCCGAAAGCCGCGGAGATAGGTGAAAAGCTGTACGGAGCAAAGCCATCCCTCGAAATGGCCACCACGCTTTATCAGATCTACGCTCAGATGAACAACCTCGATAAGGTCGTCCAGTACGGAGAAAAACTGCTGGCCGAGGTTTCGATCGACAAGTCCTACGGCATCGCGGTGCAACTGGCTAACATCTATCTCCAAAGAAAGAATAACGACAAGGCTCTGGGCCTATTTGCAAAACTGATGGACGCATACGGTGATAAGGTGCCGGCTGGCTACAAGGAAGCAGATTGGAACGCGGTTCGCGCGGGAGCTTTCAGTCTGATGGCAGCAGATGGCTATACAAAAAAGGATTATCCCAAAGCAATCGATCTCTACAACAAGGTTATAACATTCGCCCCGAAGACGGATGAAACCGCTTGCACGGCTTGGTACTACATTGGGATGGCAAAGTGGCAGGGCAAAGACCAAAAGGGCGCGATGGAACCCTTCGCCTACGCTTACGTCATGGGCAAATCCCTGTCGACGAAGGCCAAGGATAATCTGGATAACCTCTGGAAGGCAGAGCATAACAACAGCCTTGATGGCGAGGATGCAGTTGTTGCCAAGGCGAAGAGTGATCTTGGCATCAGATAATGCGCGTAAGATTGGCTAGGGAGCTGTCGGCCGGCGTCGCGGTTCCCCTGCGCCGAGATTAAACCTAACAGGATCTGGACCTTTACGAGTTTTTAAGGTATTTTTTTATTCTACCGCGCCGGCGTAATTCAGCTACTACTTCCGATTAACCGCACCCATATTGCGCATCGGCTATCATTTACAGCAGGAGCCTTATGGCTGAGAAAGATCCCAAGCCGCCAAATCCGCCAGAAGACAAGAAAATCTCCATTCAGGAGGCCCTGGATAAAGAGGGCGAGCAACTCCACATCAGCGAGCTGCAGGCCCTCAACATTAAGGACCTCACGAAGATCGGCAGAAAGTACAAGATCGTCGACATCGGCAAGATGACCAAACAGGACCTTATCTTCGCAATCCTGCAGGCTCAGGCCGAGAAGCACGGATTGATTTTTTCCGAAGGCGTTCTCGAGGTTCTGCCGGAAGGATATGGTTTCCTGCGCTCTCCGGATTACAGCTATCTGCCAGGCCCCGACGACATCTACATCTCGCCCTCCCAAATCCGAAAGTTCGATCTGCGGACTGGCGACATCGTTTCGGGACAGATACGCATGCCGAACGAGGGCGAGCGTTATCTGGCACTTGTCAAGGTCGACGCCGTCAATTTCGAGCCGCCCGAAGAGGCGCGAAGGCGCATCTTCTACGACAACCTCACACCGTTGTATCCCCACGAACGCATCAGGCTGGAGACCACCCGGGAGAATCTCTCCGCGCGCGTCATGGACATTTTCACTCCCATAGGCAAGGGACAGCGCGGATTGATCGTTTCGCCGCCTCGGGCGGGGAAAACGATGATCCTGCAGAACCTGGCAAACTCCATCAGCACGAATCATCCCGAGATCTTTCTTATGGTGCTGCTGATTGACGAACGGCCGGAGGAAGTCACGGACATGGAGCGGTCCGTCAAGGGGGAAGTGATTAGCTCCACTTTTGATGAGCCGGCGTCACGACACGTCCAGGTTGCAGAGATCGTGATGGAAAAGGCGAAGCGCCTCGTCGAGCATAAGAAGGACGTGGTCATTTTGCTCGACAGCATCACGCGCCTCGCCCGCGCCTACAATACGATCGTTCCTTCGAGCGGCAAGGTCCTCTCAGGCGGTGTCGACGCCAACGCTCTCGAAAAACCGAAACGCTTTTTCGGCGCCGCGCGCAAGATAGAAGAGGGCGGCAGTCTCACTATCATGGCCACAGCCTTGATCGATACCGGCAGCCGCATGGACGACGTCATATTCGAGGAGTTCAAAGGCACAGGCAACATGGAGATCATCCTCGACCGCAAGCTCGTCGACAAGCGCATCTTCCCAGCCATCGATATCAACCGCTCCGGAACCCGCAAGGAAGAGCTCCTGGTCGAGAGCGCCGATCTCACCAAGATCTGGATCCTGCGCAAGGTGCTCAATCCCCTGTCGATCGACGAGGCTATGGACCTGCTCCTCGACAAGCTGCGCAAGTCGGAGACCAACGGAGAATTCCTCACTTCCCTCAACAAGGGCTAGAAAACCGCGGCAGGAGCCCGCACATTGATGGCGACGGATTTGTTTGCACAAACGCCAGGCAGGCGCCGGCCGCCGGACTGAGCCTGCTTGCGAGCACAGGTTGGACGCGTTCCGTCTCCGCTTCCCGTCATTTTCTTCTAGAGCAGGCGCATGGATCTAGCCGAACACATTCAAACGATCAATCAGAAAGTCAGAGATGAGAGCGGCTTCGTTCAGCAACTGGTGACCGAGGTCCACCGCGTCATCGTCGGGCAGAAGTACATGGTGGAGCGTCTGCTCATCGGTTTGCTGACGCGCGGGCATATTCTCCTGGAGGGCGTGCCGGGACTCGCCAAAACGCTCGCGGTCAAGACGCTGTCGGCTGCCGTCGACACACGATTTCAGCGCATTCAATTCACGCCCGATTTACTGCCGGCGGATCTGATCGGAACCATGATTTTCAACCCCAAGGACGGCACCTTTTATCCCAAGAAGGGACCGATCTTCTCAAACATCCTGCTGGCGGACGAAATCAACCGCGCGCCCGCCAAGGTGCAGAGCGCCTTGCTGGAGGCCATGCAGGAACGGCAGGTCACGATCGGCGATACGACCTACCCGCTCGAGGAACCATTCCTGGTTCTTGCGACGCAAAATCCTATCGAACACGAAGGAACCTACCCGCTGCCCGAGGCGCAGATCGACCGGTTCATGCTCAAGCTGAAAATTGATTATCCGGATATCAAGGAAGAGCGTCAGATCCTCGACTTGATGGCGCGCGATGAGGTGATCCCGGTGGCAAAGGTAGTGAGCCCGGCGGATATTCTGCGGGTACGCGGGGTCGTCAAAGAGGTCTACCTGGACGATCGAATCAAGGATTATGTCGTCCAGCTGGTCTATGCGTCGCGCAGACCGCAGGACTTCAAGCTTGATCTGAGGGATCTCATCCAGTTTGGCGCTTCGCCGCGCGCGACCATCTTTCTCGCGCAGGCCGCGCGCGCCCACGCCTTCATCAAGGGGCGTGGCTACGTCACGCCTGAAGATGTCAAGGCTATCGGCATGGACGTGCTCCGGCATCGCATCATCCTCACGTACGAAGCCGAGGCGGAAGAGGTCACCACCGAATCCATCGTCAGCAGGATCTTCGACGCCGTCCAGGTCCCTTGATTTTGAATTTTGGGGCGCGCGCGGCCTGCGCGCGCCCCAAAATTCAAAATAAATATGTTGCCACGAGAGATCGTCCGCAAGATACGGAGAATTCAGATCACAACGAACCGACTCGTTAACGAGTCGCTGGGCGGAGAGTATCATTCCGTTTTCAAGGGACGCGGGATGGAATTCGACGAAGTAAGGGAATATCAGCACGGCGACGACGTGCGCACGATCGACTGGAACGTAACCTCACGCGCCGGCCACCCTTTCGTAAAGCGATATGTCGAGGAGCGAGAACTCACCGTGATGCTCCTGGTCGACGCCAGCGCCTCGGGCGTTTTCGGATCGTTTGAAAAAACCAAGGGCGAAGTCGCCGCCGAAATCTCCGCGCTGCTCGCTTTCTCCGCCATCAAGAACAACGATCGCGTCGGCGCCATTCTTTTCACCGACCGAGTCGAGAAGTTCATTCCTCCCCGTCGCGGAAGCACGCACGTTTTGCGTGTCATCCGTGAGTTGCTCTACCACCAGCCGGGAGGCCAGGGCACGTGCATCCAGCTGGCTCTGGAGCACTTGAACCTTGTCGTGCGAAAACGCGCCGTGGTGTTTCTGATCTCGGACTTGTTGGATCAGGGCTTCGAGCGAGCCCTGAAGGTGGCGCACCGCAGACACGACGTGGTCATCATCCAAATCGTGGACCCGCGCGAGCGCGAACTTCCTGATGTGGGCATTCTGGAAATGAAGGATGCAGAGACCGGAGAGGTGGTCTGTATCGACACATCGCTGGCGAACGTGCGCGGTGCTTTCCTTGCCGACTGGGAGCGGAACCATGAAGAGCAGCGGAAGTTGTTCCAATCTCATCACATGGATCACGTTTTGATCAACGCCGCCAAACCTTACGACGTGCCGCTTGTGCGCTTCTTCGAGGAGCGCGCTCGGAAGTATCATTAACCGGATCATGATGGCGATGAAGCGATCTGGCGAAAACCTGTTCAGACAGCGCTCCAGCCCGCACTGCCTTTCCATTCTCATGGCCTTTGCCCTGAGCCTGTTGGCGGAGGCCGTTCCGGCGCAGCAGGTCCCCGCGCCGGCGCCACCCTCGCCCGGAGTGGAAATCAAAATCCAGGCCCATCCGAGCGAAGCGACCATTGGGGATCCGATTCAGATAGACTTTGACTTCAGCTTGCCTCGTGGCTATCGATTCCGGTTTCCCGAGCTGTCCGGTCAGATCGGTGAGTTTACGGTTCTGGAGACCTATCCGGGTCCCGATATCCCTGGACCGCCGCTGAAAGGCAATACCACCCCAACCCCGCAAGCCCCCAGAAAACCGGAAGCTTCCGCGACGACGCACCATCGTGCCCGCATTGTGGTTGCCGTATATAAGACCGGAGATTTCGACTTCCCCGCACTTCCCTTCGCCCTGCAGGATCCCGATGGAAAGGAGTCCCAGGTCTCGAGCCCGGAGGTAAAGATCCGGATAACCAGCGTCCTGGCGAAGAACGACCTCAACCTGCGAGACCTCAAGCAGCAGGCCGATATCGAGGAACCATCGCGATGGTTGCTCTGGATGGCGCTGGGAACAGGCGCGCTGGCTGCAGTATTACTGATATGGTGGTGGATCAAGCGCCGGCGCCGGCCTCCGGCGCCAGGCCCGCTCATTCATTCCGAAGTAGACCCGCTGGACCAGGCGGAAGCCGACTTGCGCTCGCTAATCGGGCAAAGTCTGCAGGACAAGGGCGCGGTCAAGCAGTTCTATGTCCGCCTTGCCGACATTATGAAGAGAGCCGTGGAAGCGGGTTACGGGATACAGACTGTCGAGAAGACAACAATGGAAATCGTCGCCGCAATCGAGACCTCGACCGTAGGCGGCTCTGCAATGCCGGAAGCTGCTAATCAGGATCGCATCGAGTTCCTCCTGCTCGCCTGTGACATGGTCAAGTTTGCGCGCTACATCCCGTCTCCTTCCGAGCTCGAGGAGGTCGTAAACGCGGCCTTCGATATTATCGGCGTTTGCCGGGCGCGGCGCGCGCCGGAAATGTCGGGGGCGGCTCCCTCGGCAGGAGTCTCCTGATGCCGCACTTTGCCACGCCCTGGTGTTTCATTTTCCTCGCGCTCATTCCCTTCCTGGTTTGGCGGCACATCCGGCGTAGCCGCACCGGGGAAGGCAGCCTGCTCTTTGCCTCCACAGTGGCCTTGGAAGGCGTGCGCCCATCCTGGACCGTGAGGTTCCGTCACGTATTGTTCGGCATGAACATGCTGGCGTTGGCCTTATGCATTACTGCCATGGCCCGCCCCCAGAAAGGAACGGAGGAGGAGGAAGTTCTCACGGAAGGCGTGGATATCATTATGGCCCTGGATGCCTCCGGCAGCATGGCAGCGGAAGATTTCGAACCTCACAACCGGCTGTTCGTCGCCAAGCTGGTTGTGCGCCGGTTCATCGAAGGTCTCAAACACGACCGCGTCGGGCTTGTGGTCTTCGCCGGCAATGCGTTCACTCGCTGTCCGTTGACCATGGATTACGGGGTCATGCTTGACGTCCTCGAGGCGATCGATATTGGCTCTATGGAAGACGGCACGGCAATAGGCAACGCGCTGGCAACCTGCTTGAACCGCCTGCGTGACAGCAAAGCGAAAAGCAAAATCATTATTCTGGTTACCGACGGCGTCAACAATCGAGGCGAGATTCAGCCGCTCGACGCCGCCGAGATCGCACACACCCTGGGTGTGAAAATCTATACCGTGGGCATCGGCAGCCAGGGAACGGCGCGCGTACCCGTGGTCGATCCTACCTATGGGAAGGTCTATGTGAACATGCAGGTCGAGATCGACGAAGCATCGCTCACGCGCATAGCGGAAATGACCGGAGGCATATATTATCGAGCCACCGACACGCCTTCGCTCGAGAGAATCTTTCAGGAGATCGGTCGTCTGGAGAAAACCGAGATCCACGTAAAGTCGTACACCCACTACGACGAGCGTTTTCCGGACTTTGCCTGGCCGGCGCTGGCGCTGGTTTTCTGCACAGTCATCGCTGGCAACACCCGATTCGCCAAACTGCCCTAGGAGCAGCCATGCATTTCGCTCGACCGCAATATCTGACCGTGCTCTGGGCGATCCCGGTTCTCGCCGCCTTCTTCCTGTGGTCCTTGCGCCGCCGCCGCCGCAGGCTGGAAGCGTTCATTTCGCCGCCGCTCGCGGGCCGGCTTGCCGGCGAATTCAGCCGCCCTAAAGCCCTCGGCCGAGTCCTCCTATTCACGGGATTCTTCGCCTTCAGCATCCTCGCGTTGGCTCGCCCGCAATGGGGATCACGCATGGACACCGTGCAGCGGCAGGGAGTCGATCTGATCGTGGCCCTCGACACGTCCTACAGCATGAATGCCGAGGACGTCGCGCCCAGCCGAATGGCAAAAGCCAAGAGTGAGGTTCGCGGGCTCATCGAGCGCCTCAAGGGGGATCGTGTCGGGCTACTGGCCTTCGCCGGCACAGCCGTGGTGCAGTGTCCGCTGACTCTGGATTACGGCGCCGCTGAATTGTTCCTCGACGTGGCCAACACGGGAATCGTCCCCGAGCCCGGAACCTCGCTGGCGGCGGCCATTCAGACCGCCACCGCGGCGTTTATCGCCAAGGAAAAGAAGTACAAGGTTCTCGTCATATTCACGGATGGCGAGGATCTGGAAGGAGAGGTCAGGGCGGCAGTCGAAAAGGCAAAGGCGACCGGAGTCATCATCTACACGGTGGGGATCGGCTCGGTTGAAGGAAAACCTATCCCGATTCGTAACGAAAAAGGCGACATACTGGAGTATCGCAAAGACCCTCAAGGCCAAGTTGTTGTCAGTAAGCTGGACGAGCGGGCGCTGACCGAGATTGCCTCGGAAACTGGCGGCCGGTATTTTCGAGCCACCACATCCGAGAACGAGCTAGATCAGATCGAGGACGATGTGTCGCACATGGAGAAAAAGCAGCTGGAAACGCGCCTGTATCAGAATTTCGAGGATCGGTTCCAGTATCCGCTGGCAGTGGCGGTCTTTTGTCTCGCCGCAACCGCATGGATCACCGAACGGCGCCGGCCCGGGGGCGCGCTGCTGGCACGCTTATATTCCCGGACCCGCGCAACACGAGGTGAGTAACTTTCGGGCCAGAGTCAGGGCGAGCGCAGTCTTGCCCATGTGGTCGATTTCTCTGGCCTCTTATCTGGGGTAGATTTTGGGAAATTGAGCTTTCTTTGCGTGATCGCGAATGCGGCGGTCAGCTGCGCTTCAAGGAAAGCTCCATACGGAGGCCTCCGGTCTTCTGCAGTTGTGCAATTACTTCGAATAGATTGCGCGCTTGGGGGTTTCCTTTCGGGCCGAGCATGCGCATGAGGCTCTTTGCCGATTTATGGGTAATACCGCTCAGCTTATCAAAGCCGATCGTGGCGTTAATGTAATCACGCAAGATGGCCTTGCCGGTCTCGAGCTCTCCGGCGAGAAGACATTCGACGCCTTCGCGCAAAAGCTCGTCCCGAAAAGCCGGATCACCTTCGATGCGGGCCTGAATGGTCTTTTTGAAATCGCGCGTTAAGGGCATGGCTATGTCTCCTTGGCCGCTGCCGGGGTGTTGAGACTTTCGAACCACCTCGCAAATGGGCTGCGGCCCCTTGGATCAAGATATTCCCTGATCATGATCATAACAAATGGTAACGTATCTGTTACCATCAAGCAAGCACAATAAAGTCCGGGTGACAGGCTGCTCAATCCCCGAACTCAGCGCCCTTTGAGACGTAAAGAATTGGAATTCGGGAGTTGAGTAGCCTGTCTGCCGAACTGCATTGTGATATTTGTAGGACGAAGATTTTCTCGACCAATAAGAAAACCCGTTTGGCAAGACCGGCTTCGCGACTTATCTGAACACGCCGCGAGTGCCCATCTATGTTAAGATGTTTTATATCAACTTCGGTGGCATGCCCATTTTCGCGAGACCTGTATGGCTTAAACTAGCCCATGAGGTAAGAGTGCTCACTTATGAACTACGCCCGGTGGTTCCCGCGAAAGAGCGTGCCCGATGACGAAGCCATTGGATCCAAAGCATGTGGAAGTTCCTGACAAAGTCATGGTCGATGTTCTGCGCCGAAAACTCCCCGAAGAAAGGCTTCGGATCGGATTCGATATGTGGATTTCGGCTCATAACATGCTCATGACGCATATCCGGCATTCGCACCCGGACTGGGACCCTAAAGCTATAGAGAAAGAGGTGGCTAGGAGGATGTCGCATGGGGCCATATAAACTTCTCCGGAGAATCGTCGGGGTCCTGAATCGCCTGGATATTTCCTATCTGGATCTGCGGACGTGATTCTTATCTCCTAGCGGCTTCTGCCAGTTTTGAAGCTTGTGCGCTGGAAGGATGATCTGGCCCCGGCTTGCGGCGAATCTAGGAGATAAGTATTATGTTCTAAGATCTGCGCGGTGACGTATAAGAGTCTTGTGGGGCCTTTGAGCCGGGGGCAACGCGGCCCGTGCCGCCGAGCCGCCGGCAACGAGGATACGAGAGGTGAAACGTTTGCGATTCTCAATCACTGGGCGAAAATCAGGCCTCGGAAGCAGGCTCGGACTTGCGGCACTTATAGCGGCAACATTTTTGCTGGCGATCCCTTCTGCCGCCACCGCGGAAAGCTCCGGCGCCAAAAACAAAGAGGGAAATCAGCTTTTCGCGCAAGGCAAATACCAGGAAGCAGAGAAGGCATATTTGGAAGCGCAGGCGAACATGCCCGGCCGCCCGGAATTGTCCTATAACCTGGGCAATGCTCTCATCAAACAGAATAAGTACGATCAGGCTCTTGGCGCTCTGCGCCAGGCGGTAAGCCAGGGGAACAAAGGACTGCAGGCCAACGGGTGGTACAACGCCGGAAATGCGCTCTACGACATGGGCAACTTCAGGGATTCGGCCCAAGCCTATATCCAGGCACTGAGGCTGAACCCCGCTGACCACGATGCCAAACATAATCTGGAGCTGTCCCTGAACCGGATGCAGCAACAGGAACAGCAACCACAGCAGGGACAGGACCAGAAACAGAATTCCAATCAGCAGAAGTCCGAGGGATCCGGGCAGAGTGAAAAGAAGAACGAGCCCAAGCCGCAGGAGAAGCAAACGCAGCCGTCTCAGCCGCAGGACCAGACGGGTCAAAAACCTGCGAGCCCTCAGCCCATGCCATCGGAGCATTCACAGGGGACCTTCAGCAGGGAACGTGCGTTGCAGATTCTGGATGCCCTCCAAAACCAGGAATTGGCCGAGCAGCGCCGTCTTCTCGAGCAAAAGGCACCCAAGAAAACCTCAGTTCGGGATTGGTAGCTGCGAGATTTTCATTCAATGGATGCGCAAAAACTCAACAGGAAGTTTCCGGGAGAATGGCCGGGAATTCTCCTCCTCTTATTCTTCCAGGCGCTCACCTTTGCGGCGCAGGCGCAGGATTTGCAGGTGACCGCGAACTTCAGCGCGGACATCGTCGGCGTTCAGGACCAGTTCCAACTCACCGTCACCGTTTCCGGCCCCGGCAGCGACCAGGCTCAGGAACCTCGCCTGCCGCGGTTTCAGGGGTTGCGAATCGTGCAGGGACCGAGTCTCAGCACGCAGTTTCAGTGGATCAACGGAAAATCGTCCAGCACTCGGAGCTTCATCTACACGCTTCTTCCGGAAAAGGAAGGACAGTTTACCATCGATCCGATCGAAGTAATGGTGAGTGGAAAAACTTACAAGACGCAAGCTCTATCGGTGCGCGTCACCTCAGCTTCCCGAGGTTCCGCTCCACAGAGGCGCAGTGCGGCGCCCGGCTCTTTTGGCGAGGACCCGTTGGCGAATCAGCGCGCTGTCCAACCTTCCGGGGACGAGCTTTTCGTGACCGCGGAACTCGATCGTGCCGCAGCCTATCCCGGCCAGCAGGTGACGTTGACCTATCATCTGTACACGCAGGTGAATGTCACGGGACTTCAGCTGCAGGAGAACCCTCCTCTCACCGGATTCTGGGTTGAGAACCTCGACGTCGAGAGTAAGCCCACCGGTGTGCGCAAGGTGATCAACGGCAGAGAGTATCTTGATTACGCGATCAAAAGACAGGCGCTGTTTCCCAACAGCGCTGGCAAACTGAAGATCCCCTCTTCGACCTTCGCGATATCGGTCAGATCGGCCGGCGATTTCTTTGGAATGTTCGGACAATCCGAAACCGTCTACCGAAAAACCAAAGAAACGGCATTGGACGTCAAGTCTCTTCCGCCGGAGCACAAGCCCGAAGGCTTCAGTAATGCCGTCGGATCGTTCACGCTAGAATCTGAACTGAGCAAATCGGAAGTCGCCACGGGTGATGCGGTGTCATTGAAAATCAGGCTCGCGGGCACCGGCAATCTTAAGGAGATCTCAGACATTCCTTTGCCTGCCATTCCGGATTTGACCATTTACTCTTCGAAGCGCGAAGACAATGTGCATTCTTCCACGGGTGACCAGATCGGCGGCAACAAGGTGTGGGAATACGTGATCGTGCCTAAAGCTCCCGGGGATCACGCAATTCCCGCCCTCACCTTTTCGTACTTTGATCCGGATCACGAGAGTTACATGACCGTGGCCACGTTGCCGATATCGTTGAAGGTAACGCGCGGCACCGATTCGGGGAGTGGGATCTCCGGCCTGTCCGGCATCAACAAGCAGAGCCTTACGCGCCAGGGGAACGACATCGACTTCATCAAGCTGTCCGCGGATGATCTGGAAAAGCGGCAAGAGCCGATCTATCGGTCGTTCTGGTTCTACCTGATCGCCGGACTGCCCCTCCTTTTCAACGTCGGCGCATTTCTCTATCAAAGGGAGCGGGCCAGGGAATCAGAGAACATCGTTCTTGCACGCAGCCGCAGGGCGAGGCGCGCCGCTCTGGCCAGGCTCCGTCAGGCCGAAAAGGCGGGCCGTCTGGAACCGCGGCGGTTTTATGACGAAGCGGCGCGGGCTCTCGCAGGTTTCCTCGGCGATAAGTTCAACCTTCCGGATATTGAGGTGACCGCCGACTCTCTCGAACGCACAATGGCGGACAGGCACATCGGCGCCGGCATGGCCAAGGAAGCTGTGGCGGCTTTGCAGGAGTGCGATTTCGGGCGATTTGTCTCTGCCCCGTCCTCGCCGGAACGCAGGAGAGCTCTGGCAGGACGGATCCGTAAGATCATGGATGGCTTGGAGCGTCAGGAAACATGAATCGGGCGTGGATCATTTCGTGCCTCATGCTGTTGATCATTGCCCCGCGCCCGGCTCGCGGCGAGCCGGGCGCCGGCCGGGCGGCAGCCGTCTTTGCCGAGGGCAACGGGCATTATCAAAGCGGCGATTTTGCAGCGGCGGAACTTTCCTATCGCCTGCTGCTCGATCAAGGCATCGACAGCGGCGCCGTTTATTACAACCTTGGCAATACCTGCTTCAAACAGAAGAAGCTCGGCGAAGCCATCTATTATTGGGAAGAGGCGCGCCGTAAACTTCCGCGGGATTCCGACATCCGCGAAAACCTGCAGCTTGCGAACTTTCTAATCGTGGACCGGATCGATGTTCCCGAAGATCCCCTGCCAGTCCGGCTGGTTTCGGAGGCGGTTCATCTGCTTTCGATTTCACAGGAAAGCCGGATCGTGCTGGCCTTTTTCGTCGCCGCGAACGTTCTCTTTGGCCTTTACCTCCTGGTTTGGAAGCCACGCGCCGCCTTCTGGGCCTTGACGGGAAGCCTTACCTGCATTCTGCTCGTGCTTCTCGGCGGCGGCTCTCTAGTGTGGAAGGTCTACGAAGGAAGTCACCGGCGGCAGGGTGTGATTGTCGAGCAGAAGGCCGATGTCCGCAGCGGCCCCGGCAGGGAGAACATTACGGTGGTAACCGTACACGAAGGCATCATGGTACAGGTCCGAGGCGAGAGCAACGGGTGGGTTCAGATCAGCCTCCCAAACGGCTGGACCGGCTGGCTCCCAGGCAGTTCCGTCCGCGTCCTCTGAGAAATCCAGTGAAAGGCGCCGAATTACCTGATTGGCCGCACATCAACTTGTGCTACCACCGGCAATTCGGCTCATCTATTTTGCGTTTGCAGATCGGGCTGGGTGGAGTAATGTAAACAGCAAAATAGGCTACACTCAATTTGTATACCCTCCCGCCAGAAAACGGTCGAAACTCCAAGACCCACTCATTTGCCCTTGTTTGCAAATCAGAAATATGTTTCTATTTCGCAATGATCGCACGAATCGTCGAACCCCTGCTTCGCCGGCGCCTCAAAACCAACCCCGCCGCCGTCCTTGTCGGCCCTCGTCAATCCGGCAAGACAACACTGGCCCGCTCGCTTCCCGGGGTTTACTTCGATCTGGAGCAGCCTGCGGACCGTCTGCGCCTCGATCTTCAGTGGGACGAACTCGCCGCTACGCGCCAATTGATTATCCTGGACGAGGCTCAAACCTGGCCGGAATTGTTCCCCCGCTTGCGCGGCGCCATCGATGCCGGCCGCCGGCGCAACGGCCGTTTCCTTCTGCTGGGATCGGTCTCGCCCGCTTTGATGAAGCATGTCGCCGAATCCCTTGCCGGACGTCTGGCGCTGGTGGAGCTGACCCCGTTCCTCATTTCAGAACAGCCGGACAGGCCGCCTGCCGATTTCTGGCTGCGTGGCGGTTTCCCCGACGGGGGCATCCTGAACCCGGGGAGATTCCCGCAATGGCAGCAGGATTACCTGACATTGCTTTCGCAGCGTGATCTGCCAGTCTGGGGACTGCCCGCAAAACCACCGGTGACCCAGCGCTTGCTGCGCATGCTGGCGGCCGTGCATGGACAAGTCTGGAACGCCAGCCAGGTCGGCCAAAGTCTGGGGCTCAGCTACCACACCATCAACAGCTACCTCGACTTCCTCGAAGGCGCCTTTCTCATCCGCCGGCTTCCACCCTGGCTTTCGAACCTCAAGAAGCGCCTGGTGCGCTCGCCCAAAATCTACTGGCGCGACTCAGGACTGCTCCACTCGATCCTCGGCGTGCGCACTATGGATGACTTGCTGCACCAGCCCTGGGTGGGCGCAAGTTGGGAAGGATTTGTGGTTCATCAGATGCTTGGCTTGATGGCGGCGCTGGGCGAGGCCGGGGAACCGCATTATTTCCGCACCCGGGATGGGTATGAGGTTGACTTGGTATTCAAGCTTGGCTCCCGCCTCTGGGCAGTGGAAATCAAGCTCTCTGCCAGCCCCTCGCCAGAGGATTACAGCCGATTCAACCTTGCCGCCGATCTTATTGGCGCCGATCGACGTTACCTCGTGGCGCAAGTGGCGCGATCTTCACTTAACAAGACGGGAGGCGTACTTTCCTTGCCGCATCTTCTGGATGTGTTGGCAAAGGAACTCCGATAATGAGTCTTCAGGGCTCCGCTTGGCAGCCTGCGTCGTTTCACTTCCGCGAAACAGGGGGCGTCCCCGGTTTTCATGCCGGGCACCCACATCCGCTCTCAGCAATAATGCCCAGAATCGTCAGTGAGCCATTCGGATGCCGGCCAGGCGGTCGTCCGGTTGAGGTGTGCCCAGGCACCTGCGCAATCGCGAGCGGCAAACGCAGGACTCGGGGCAGGAAGCGAATTGCCGCGCCTTCGGCCTCTCAAAAGCCGACTCCCGCCCCGCAATTTGCTACCTGCCCCCGAGTTATCCCCCGATTTCCTTCGTTACCTCCCCACTTTCGCTTGTGCTCCCGGATAGAAACGCTTGTATGTCCTCAAGAGCCGTTGGCCGCAATCAAACAGGTAAAGGGAGATCCGGGCCCGACAATTCTTGAAGAAAAGCAGAGAAGTCACGGATAAACGTCCTATTCGTCGACCTGCTATTTATCTCCCTCACCAGATTTCGCGCTGCAATTTAAGATTCGCTTTTTGCCATCTTCCACGGCCTGCAGCGGCGATACAATTGGACGTTCATACATGTTTTTTAGCTGTGCCTGTAGCGCGCGGTTATTTTTTAAAAGCTTGCGGATTCTTCCATCTTGCTTCCTCATTAGAGCAGATCTACAATCCATGTCACGGCTCTCATGCTGTATAGCAAGAGCAAGGTCCAACGGCAGTCCTCTTGAATGCGCCTTAAGAAGAAAGCCGAATGAGTCCGTTCCTCCGACGTCGATATAAGCGACGTTTAGAAAAAATAAGGCATACGCTTTTACGTTCTCGGAATATGTGCCATCCTCAATCATTAGGGCAATGTCCTCGAAAGCCGACTTAAAACACTGATATGCGTAGCTCTCCCGAATAATCAGTTGCATCAAATACAACAAGTGCATCCTCGGGAGACAAGCGAAAGGTGATTTAATCTTCCCCTCAAGGATAAGATTGAATAGCTCAGCAGCATCGGCAAAGACCGTTGCAACACCCTTAACAATAACCTCATAGGGACTTGCATAGGCTGCAAGGCAATAATTTGACGCATTAATGATTCTGAGCCATCTTTCAGCTTCTGAACGAGGCACTAAGTCGATTATCTGCACTAGTTCTTTTGGACAGTCCTTCAAAAGGCCCAGATAGAAAAATACACAATTCATCCAGTAAATGTTGAATGCCTTTTCCAACAGACCAGCGGGCCCTGTCCGGAGCAGGCCTTTGGCATGGAAATATTCGGCAAAAGTACGATGCTTAAACCCAATCAAGTTCCTATCTGGATCTACCATGATTATTTCGCATCTGTGGGTCATGATATCCAACAGTCTAGAGGCGTCAACATTCAGATTGCGTGCCGCTAAATACTCATTCACTATCGTACCTGCCTCATCCAGACTCATGGATCCAAGCTCATGTTGTAGCAAGTGCTTGGCCATCTCAATGAGAATATGGTCCAATGCCTAGTATTCTTTGAGCGTCTGCAGTCCTTTGTCTATTTCCCAACGCCCCAAAGATATTTCGGTATACTGAGCGTATAGTTCCGTCATGTTTGATGGCAATTCTTTAGGATTTTCATTGATGAGTTTCGCTAACACAATTGCGGCGATAGGGCTGTGTGGAAGCTCTCTAAAGAGCTGAGATCTTTGGCGCTTCAGGGTTTTGAGTGGGTGACGCCCACATGTTGTGGTTCCGATATTTCATGCCGTAGCCCGAGGTGTTGGATACAAATCTAATCCGCCACAATGGAAGTAGATCGCTGTTTTGTAGTGTTCACGGTTCCGAAATCCACACGCCATCTCTTTCACCATCTGAATCTTGCTATTCAATCCTTCGGCCGTCGCATTGGAAATGCGATGCTTGAAATAGGTCAAGATATTGGGCAGGTGGCGCCTCAAAGTCTTTGCCGCCGCAATCACCAAACTCAATCGCGAGTGAGTTGCCCAGAAATACCATCGTCGAAAGAAAGCTTCCGCTCGCTTCGGGTAACTGAATCCCCACAGGCCGCGGAGCGCTTCCTTGATTGCCCAGGCACGGCCGGTCTTTAGATGGGTCCCCCGGATGGCATCGAACTCTTCTTTGCGCCACTCCGGAACGTTTTCCTCGTTGTAGAGCCAAAGATGCTTGGTTCCTTTCAGCCGATCATCTCCCTCGGAGGTCAGTATTTTGTGTTCGTTGCGACGGACTTTATCCACGGCTTCCGTTACGGTCCGAACGACATGAAACTTGTCAAATACGATCTTGCTTTCAGCGCCAGGAACGTATGCTTTGGTGGCCGCGATGTAAGGATCCCACATGTCCATCGCTACCGCCTCGATGCCGCTCAGCTCTTCCGGGGTGAATTGACGATAGTATTTTTCCAGGCTTTCCTGTTTCCGATTGTCGGCCACATACTCAACCGTTCCCTGCTCGTAGTCGCAAACCAGAGTTTCGTAACGGTGACGCTTGGCAAACGCCTTTTCATCAATGCTCAGCTGAGCCGGAACCCGTCGTTCTTTGAGCGCCAAGCCGCGCGCTACGGCCTTCTCCATGATGTGCCAAGTCTGATCCCAACTCGTCCTGGTCAGGCGCTTCGTTCCCGTAACGTCGCACTCCTTGAGCGTGTCGATCACTCGGCACTCAAAAAGGTCTGTGATCGCCAGGCCCGAACTGGCCCATCCAGGCTTGATCTGCCGCACCCCGTGAGTCGGACACTTCACACGCGGCAAGCGCGCGTGGACATAAGTCAGGCAATCGCACGTATCCAGGTGCCGCCAATGCGCTTCCTCCGCATGGTCGTACAGCGGCGCCGTCTTGGCGCATTCCGGACAATTCCATTTCGCATACGGATCGTGCTCAAGCCAGACATCCACACGCTCCGAAGGAAGGTCCAGCTTCACCTCGCGAACACGCCAGGGTTTGGGCAACCTCAGCAGGGCAGCATATAGCTCGGTATCTTTCACCTCGGGCTCCTTCCCATGAACGATCCCGAGGATACTACGACTACCGACCGGTATCAGAAAAACATCGCCAGCGGGAAAGAGAAACCAGTAATAGGCCCGGTGGGAGCTGTGGGAATCGCGCAGCGATTTCCAAGAGCCTGTGGAATTCCTACGGAATTCCAAGCGATTGTGGATCCCGCTTTGTGGGATCCACATGAACGGCAGGCTCGCCAGCTTCCACGGGGCTTTGCTCCAGACGAAGATGCAATCCTTTGCTAACCACAACATGTGGGGGTCACCCACTCAAAACCCGGAAGGACCTATTTATCTTGGAGATACTTATATGTTGTAGGAACTGGTACTATTGGATTGTTGTGGAATTGCTCCGGATCAGTGAGTTGGTCAATGATACGTCGCAAGAGCTTAGACTTTCCAGATCCCATTCCTCCTTCGATGAGAACAAGGTTAGACTGCTTTAGTAATTCATCCAGGCCGACCTTCTTAGGAGAAATGTGGCGTGTTGGCTTGAGTCGATATTGGGTTGGGGGGAAATGATAAAGATCTTGTTCGATATAAAAATTGGCAGCCTCCATTGGAATTAGGCTGACGGCGCGATCCGCCTCGGCATTACGTGCACGAATCACGGCGAGATATTCTCCGGCTTCTAGGGAAATTGCGGTCCAAAACGATGGCATGTGCTGATCAATGAGGATAGCGAGGCGAGATCCATCTATGAACGAGATTTTGCGCGCTGAGAACTTCTCGTGGATCTTCTCTTGTGCACCCTTTGTAATCTGCTCGGTCACAATCACCCAAATTTCCTCTAGTCTGATCTTCTCTTTGCCACCTAGGATTGTTCGGGGCATGGTGCACTCGTCGATCTGTCGGTTAAGATCTGTAAAATCCTGAACAATTCTCCCACTTTTTGCAATGACACCAACATATTCTGTTGTTCCAAACGTCTCGCTACGTCGTAACACAACGAAATCGGTGCCCATTTCCGTTGGTCCGTGAGTGTATTCGACATTGATTACGCCTGGGAGTTTGGGTAGAAGGAGCTTGAGAAAAGGGTGAAGTTCATTAACTTCATCGTGCATGGCAGCAATTTTTGAGGTTTTGTCGATTGGCATAATTATTCCTGCGGATAGTCCAAATTGACTACGTTTTGGATCGCAGCTTGGGTGCAGCCGCTCTTCAGGTTCTGCGATAAGATGCTGTGTTAAGTTTGGCGGCCGCTCCGGGGGCTCGCTCTCGCCAGCGGGGTTGATTATACATCGGAATCTTTGCTCCACCTTCGATTTTCTGCACGCCTCAACCCTATGGCACCGGGGCGGAGAGGACCGGTGTCAGGCCTGGAGAATTTACCTTTGTCTGCGAGCTTCGAAACCCGGCTCGTAAGATATTAGATATTCCAGGCCTGACACCAGACTCGGCGGAGTCCCGCGAGAAAAGGCGCTGCATGGTTTCGCGCCGATTTTCACCGGAGCCCTGCCCCCCGATACGGAGGATCGCTTCGATCTGCTCCTGTGCACCGACGTTTTGGCGGAAGGAATGAACCTCCAACAGTGCTGCAATGTGATTAACTACGATCTCCCTTGGAATCCGATGCGCCTGGTCCAGCGGCACGGCCGTGTGGATCGGATTGGGAGCCCGCATTCAGAGGTTTTTCTGCGGACCTTTTTCCCCGATGCGCAGCTCGACGCGCTCCTGAAACTCGAGAGCCGGGTGCGCCGCAAGCTGGCCCAGGCGGCGGCCTCCGTTGGAATGGAGGAGGCGCCCATTGAGAGCGGGGCGACCGGAGGGCAGTCGTTTGCGGAGACTCGCGAGGAGATCGAAAAACTCCACCGCGCAGATGCGTCGATCTATGAGGCGGGAGGAACCGAGGGCGCCGCACAGACCGGCGAGGAGTACCGCCAGGAGCTGCGGCGGGCGCTGGCCAGGCACGAGCAGGCGATCCGCAACCTCCCCTGGCGCGCCGGATCGGGCATGGCAACGGGCGATCGGGCGGGGCACATCTTTTGCGCCACGGTGGGCGAGCGCATCTACCTCCGCTTTGTGCCGTTGGAATCCAATGGAGAGATTGTCGGTGAACTGGGAACCTGCCTGCGTCTGCTCGAATGCAGCGAGGAAACGCCGCGCGTGCTGAGTCCCAAAATGGCGCTGGCCGCGTACGGAGCCTGGGAAAGGGCGCGCCAAAGCATCCTCGACGCCTGGACCTTCGAGACCGATCCGGCAAACCTGCAACCTAAGGTCCGGAAACTTAATCGTGATGTGGCGGCATTTCTGCGCGAGCATCCTCCGACCGATGTCGAACAGAGTCGCCTGCATCGCTGTCTGGATGCAATCGAAGCCCCCTGGTCCCGCCGCGAGGAAAACCTGCTGCGTCTAGCATGGGAGCGCGATTTCCCGGTGGTTACTGAGAAGGCCCGCTTCCTGATTGAGGAGGTTGAGCGCATCGGGGCCGAGCCATTTCGCGCCCCTGACCCACTCCCGCCTATTGAAGTCAATGAGATCCATCTGATCTGCTGGATGGCCCTCAATCCCATAATTGATCCGCCCCGGCAATACTATTGAGTCTCGCCTATTATTGTGACGATTGCCCCTTGGGCCGCAGACTTGATCCATGCGCGGTGTTTGTCACTGTATCTTGCGATTCTCAATAGTTGACCTCACGAAGCAAATCGCCGGGCCTGCTGCCTCTCAAAAGCCGACTCTCTCCCACCAAGCGGCGCCTAAGCGCCGGGCGCCAAGAAGGCGCTATTTCTTGCGCAATTGCCAGGTGCCCAACAGGCGAACCGTGGAGTCCGGAGTCGCCGAGCGCGCCTCCGCTTGCCCTCGCAATTCGCCCGGCCCGCCCTTCACACCCCTGAAGCGGATACTCAGTTTCTGCGGAGCTTTAGGATCGGTAAAACTCAACTGTTGCGTGTCAACCCGGCAATTACTCAGGTCGAGCGATTGGTCCGGCTGTTCGCTCGAATGAAACATGAGCGCCAGATGTGCTTTCCAACGGTTGCCTTCCCGATGGAGCGTCAACTCCATCTGCGTCGGGAGGAATGGCGGCGGATAGAATTTGAGGTCGCCGGACCAAGTCCCTTCGAGTTCTGCTGCCGCAAGAGGATCGCCTCCCATAAGGGGAGGCAACGCCGGCACTGGCACTGGAGCGAGATTCAGATGTCCTCCGGCTTTATCGATCTCCTGCCAAGCTTCCCAGGCCGCTTGCTGAATCGCATGCGCCAGCTCCGGCGGCAAATCGACCAGCACCGCATTGATACTCGATTCTGCCTTTGCCGTTTGGAGATTGACGGGGATGCCACTGATCGTCCCCGGCAGCCCCACCGGGCTCTGATGAAAAATCGCCGCATAAAAAGTGCATGCGGCAACATAACTGCCGGCAGGCGAAGGATGCGATCCATCCGCATAGAAAAGTTCCAGCGAAGGCTGTTCTTTTCGCAGCCGCTCCCAGGCGATTCCGACAGGCGCCACCTGTGATCGGAAATCCTTAGCCGCGCGCATATACACATAGTTCAGAGCGGCCTGATCCTCTGGAGTCGCCTCGCGCGCCCATGTCAAATACAGAATTGGAGTCGCGCCTGCGCTTCGGACCTCTGAAATCCATTGTTCCGCGTAAGGCCTGAAAATCTGGTCGCCGGCAATCCGGATCCTGCCGTCCACGTAGTAGTTCACGCCGAGAGTGCTTTGCTCTTGCAATACCACTATGTTCCACTTGCTTTGATGCAAGACTTCAAGAGCGTCGCCTTTTTCCCAGTGGTCTTTTAGCCGCCACCCGCCCGGTGCGATCATTCCGATCCCCACGTCACCCTGGTTCCCGGCCTGGGCAAGCTTCCTGAAAATCTCCGGCAAATTGTTGAAATAGGTATAGCTGTTTCCGATAAACAAAACGCGAAGGTGGCGAGGTTTTTCCTGGGAATCTAGCTTAAGGGCAAACGCTAGAACGAAAGCGGCAAATATAAGTCCGAAATACCTTCTGTGGCGAATGGTCATGGTCAGTGCCTCATGCCGAAACTGCCGGTTTTCCGATCTGGCAATCCAGGCAACTACCATTTTACGTCACCACCGCGATTGAAACCTCTCTTTCGCGGATTCAATGTGGATATAACCCCGCGTCCTCCCAAGCTCGTAGAACACACGCTTGGACCTCGACCTCGACGTGGATTTGGACTACCCCCCAGGACATCGACTTTTGCGAGCTTGACATTTGCCGGGTCGCTGTCCATTTCTTGAGTGTCCGCGATTTCGCCAGGGCTCCGACCGCCAGCTATTTTCGAAGCAGCTAAGGTTGCGGCAGGCCGCTCGATGCGCTTAAGATAATGGGCATGCGTGATAAGACGGCCGCCGTGGTGATCATCGGAAACGAGATCCTCACAGGTAAAACCGAAGACGAAAA
>Ga0187885_10000466_pt1 | contig 48743 bp, 33 predicted proteins | sample June2016WEW_20_1_3_FD_132970 | JGI IMG/M metagenome (GOLD analysis project Ga0187885, IMG submission 132970) | Peatland microbial communities from SPRUCE experiment site at the Marcell Experimental Forest, Minnesota, USA - June2016WEW_20_100 | ecosystem: Environmental > Terrestrial > Soil >...
GAAATACATCAACAATCTCTCCGTCTATTTCAATTCGATGACGTCGAGATAATCGGGAACGCGCACCTGCCAATGGAGCGATTTGCAAATCTGCTCGGCGAGGACCCCGCTCGATTCCGGCTCTCCATGCACAACGCAGGTCAGCTTCGGCGGCACCCGCAGGCTGCCCAGCCAGCGCATGATCTCAGGCTCGTCCGCATGGCGGGAGAATGACTCGAACGCCCGGATGTGCGCGCGGACCGGCACATGCTCTCCATGGATCTTAATTTCACGGGCCCCATCCTTGAGCAGCTGCCCGCGTGTTCCGCTGGCCTGAAACCCGACGAACAGGATCGTGTTGCGCGGATCGGGAAGGCGGAACTTGAGGTGATGCAGCACCCGTCCGCCCGTAGCCATGCCGCTGGCGGAGATTATGATGCAGGGATAGCGTAAGGAATTGATTTCCTGGGACTCCTGCGGCGTGTGGATGAAATGCAGATTAGGGCACATGACCGGGCATTTTCCGGTCGTCTCGAAGATCTTGCGCGCTTCGGGCCCAAGTGAATCAATGTGATGGCAGTAGATCTCGGTGATGGCGATTGCCATGGGACTATCAACGAATACCGGCAGATCAGGGATGGCGCCTCTGGCTTTCAAATCCCTGAGGGTGTAAAGCAGGATTTGCGTCCGGCCTAGCGCGAACGCGGGGACCACGAGGGTACCGCCGCGAGCAGCAGTTTCATTGATGAGGCGCGCCAGCTCGCCGGAAGTTTCCTCATCGGGATGCCGCCGGTCCCCGTAGGTCGATTCCACCAGAAGATAGTCGGCTTGTTCCGGTGCGAACGGTTCGGTATCCATTGGCGTATGGTAGCGACCCAGGTCGCCGGAGAACACCACCGACTTGAACTTTCCGTTGCCGGTTGAAACCTGCGCTTCCACCATTGCCGATCCCAGGACGTGCCCTGCGTCATGGAATTGCACGCGAGATCCGTCCGACATTTCGACCTGCTTGCCATACTCGAGAGGGCGCAGATACTGAAAGGAGCGTTGGGCATCCTCGATGGTGTAGAGCGGCAGGGCGGGCTTGTGCTTGCTGAATCCCTTCTTGTTTGCAAATCGCGCGTCTTCTTCCTGCAGGTGGGCCGCATCGGCCAGGTTGATCTCCACCAGCTCGCACGTGGCCGGTGTGCTCCAGACAGGGCCTTTATAGCCCTCCCGCACAAACACGGGGAGCATGCCGATGTGGTCGATGTGGGCATGAGTCAGGAAAATGTGATCGATCGATGGGGGTGATATAGGAAGGGGCGCCCAGTTGCGCAGGCGTAGTTGTTTGCCGCCCTGAAACATCCCGCAATCCACCAGGAAACGTGTCTTGCCGGTATCGACGAAAAACTTGGATCCAGTCACAGTGCCAGAGCCGCCAAGGAATTGAAGACGCGCCATCCGCCCCCTTTCGTATCCGTATGTAGGCGATTTTGAGTCTGGGGGATTCACAGAACCTTGTCAACCCGGAAGAACGGATCCCGTTCAGAGGCAAGATTTGTCCGGGACCGCACGCGGTGTTACACTGCAAACTTCGTCCGGAGCCGATATCACCATGATCACGCTGCGCAATGTAGACAAATATTATGAACACGGCATTACCAAAACCTGGGTTCTGCGCCGCATCGAACTCCATGTCAAACCCGGCGAGTTCATCTCCATCATGGGACCCTCGGGGGCGGGCAAATCCACGCTTCTGCACATCCTCGGCATGTATGACAGCGCATGGGACGGAGAGTACTTCTTCATGGACGTACCCGTGCACAAGCTGAAACCGAAAGCGCGATCCGAGCTGCACAAGAGCCACATCGGCTTCGTGTTTCAAAGTTATCATCTGTTGGACAACCTGACGGTTTACGAAAATCTCGACCTTCCTCTCTCCTATCGCAATCTTCCCCGAAGCGTGCGCGAGAGCATGGTCTGCGACACGCTGGACCGGTTTCAAATCGTGGGAAAGAAGGACCTCTATCCGACGCAGCTTTCCGGGGGACAGCAACAACTGGTCGCCGTCGCGAGAGCTGTCATCGCAAACCCCAAGGTAATTCTGGCCGACGAACCCACCGGCAATCTCCATTCCAGCCAGGGGAAGGAGATCATGGATCTATTCAAGAAGCTCAACGATGAAGGAACCACGATCATCCAGGTGACCCATTCCGAGAGGAATGCTGCTTACGGCGAGCGCGTCATTCAGCTTGCCGACGGCTGGATTGTCTGAAAACCGGAAAACCGGGGACGCTACCCTATTTTGCAGACCGAGCAAGGCGAATCCGTCTATCTTTTTCTGCAAAATAGGGTAGCGTCCCCGGTTTTGAATCATGATATGATTCACTTTAGATCAAGTAATGAGTCGGAGAATTCCCATGAAGCAATTGTCCCTGCGAGGATTTGATTCCGAGTTGGAGAAGCTCGTTCGTCAGTTGGCGCGAAGGGAAGGGATCTCCCTGAATCGGGCGGTTCTGCTTCTCGCGCGCAAAGGAGCCGGGCTCGAAAATGCCGGCAAATCCGCTAATGTAGTGGGGGATTCTCTGGATCATCTGATCGGGAAGTGGTCTGCGGAAGAAGCAGATGAATTGCTGGAGAGCATCAAACCGCTGGAAAAAATCGACAGGTCGCTTTGGAAATGAGCCTTCTTCTCGATACCAACGCCTATGTGGCCCTGATGCAGGGACATCCCGGAGTGGCAGGACGTGTTCGTCTCGCCGAGCATCTGCTGATTTCGGCGGTGGTCGCCGGTGAACTCATATTCGGTTTCCAGAATGGATCGCGTCAAGAAGAAAACATGGCGGATCTCAAGGCATTTTTGGACAATCCCTACGTCGAATTCCTGCCTGTATCGCTTACCACGGCAGATCGCTTTGGCCGTATTGCCGCCTCACTCCGCCGCAAGGGAACGCTCATTCCCACGAACGACATCTGGATTGCCGCTCACGCGCTTCAATCGGGAGCCGAACTGCTCTCCTTCGACCGCCATTTCGCCGCGGTGGATGGCCTCATTTGGATCCGGCCATGAATAATTGTAAAAACCGCAAAAATCGGTGTAGGTCGCTCGACACCAATTCTTGATCAGGAAATCAACTGACGCACAAGCTGCACGATGGCTTTGGCCATGCGCTCGCTGATGTTTCCGAACGGCTGGTCGTTGATCACATACGTCCAGGTAGCGCCGCGGTCAAACTTCGGCAAGTCCTTTTCTCCGCCGCTCTCCCGCGGCATATTCGAAAAATCGTCAATAATCTGCTGGTCCAAACCATTCAGCAGATTCTCAAAACTCAACGCGGTCTGGTGGAGATATTCGTTCAGAGGGTCTTTCCCGCCCAGCGAAACCCAGTGAATGCCCGACCGTAGTTCCGCGACATCCGCAAGATAGTTGGACCACGACTCATCCATTTTGAGCAGCGTAAGCCGGCGTTCCTGCTCAGCCACACGCTCGCGGCCGAATTCGCGGCACAACTCTTCGAAGAGATCAGGAGCATGGGATTCGATCACGCTGCCAGCGGCGCCGGTCAGGACATCGTGCCTTCGCGCATGAATGATGCGGCGCTGCGCCTCAATAATCTGTTCGTACTTGCGAAGTGTCTGGCGGATTTCAAGATTTTGTCCCTCAATGATGCGTTGCACATGCTCGATCGCTTCTGCTTCGGGGGTCTTGTCTCTGAGAGCGTCACGGATGCCGAACCTCACCATCAGGTCATCCTCGAGACTTATGAAAAAGCGCGATGATCCCGGATCGCCTTGCCTGCCGGCCCGGCCGCGCAACTGATGGTCGATGCGACGGCTCTCGTGACGGTTTGTGCCGATAACATACAACCCGCCGAGTTCCAGAATTCTTTCGCGGTCATTCGGAGGCGTGCCGCCGAGCGGAATGTCCGTGCCGCGGCCGGCCATGTTGGTTGAGATCGTGACCGCACCCAGGGAGCCTGCCTGCGCGATGATTTGCGCCTCGGCCTCATCGTTGCGCGCGTTGAGAACGTGATGCCGAATTGCTGCTTGGCGCAGAAGCGCGCTGAGGCGTTCCGATTCCGCTACGCTGGCTGTCCCCACCAGGATGGGCCGCCCCGTCGCATGCACACCGGCTATTTCTTCGATCAGGGCGCTTTCCTTTTCTGCTTTGGTCCGGAACAGGATGTCCTTCTCGTCGACTCGGATCACCGGTCGGTTCGTGGGAATCGCTACAACTTCGAGGCCGTAGATTTTGAAAAACTCCGCAGCCTGCGTGGCCGCCGTTCCTGTCATGCCGCAAATGCGCGGATACAGTCCGGCCAGATTTTCGAGCGTGATGGAGCCCAGGATCTGTCCCTGCTTTTTCAGGGGCAGGTTTTCTTTGGCTTCGACTGCCGTTTGCAGCCCGGCGGCCCAACGGCGGTTTTCCGCGATGCGTCCCTTGAATTCGTCCACCAGTTCGATCGCATTGTTCTTGACGAGGTAGTCGACGTCGCGCCGAAGCAGCGTTTGCGCGTGCAGCGCATCGAGAATTGCCGTGAGCAGATGCCCGTTGCGAAGATCGTACAGGTTTCCGCAATGAAGCGCTCTTTCGACATTGGCGGCGCCCGGATTTCTGAGAACCACGGTACGCGCATACTCATCGACGCCGTAATCGAAATTCGGGCGCAACATGCGGGCGATTGCCGCGCAGCGGTATGCGAGCTCCGGAGGCGTCATGTCACCGCCGGCGATGACCAGGGGAATGCGGGCCTCATCAATCAGAATCGAATCGACTTCATCGAACAGAGCTGAGCGGAAGGGTTGATGGACAAGACCCCCCGGATCGAGGCAGAGTTGGTCCCGCAGGAAGTCGAATCCGACTTCATTCGGCGTTGCATATACGACATCGCAAGCATACATTTCCCGGCGCTCTTCGGCCGGCATCTGCTGCGTGATGTAACCTACCGTGAGTCCCAGCGACCTGTAGACGTCTCCCATCCATGAGGCATCACGTTTGGCAAGATAGTCGTTTGCCGTCAGCACGTGGACTCCACCGGAGGCTAGAGCCAGCGCGGAGGCCGCTGGAACCGCAGCGAGCGTTTTGCCCTCTCCAGTCTGCATCTCCGCCACCTTGCTTTCGGTCATTAGCAGGGCGCCGAGGAGCTGCACGTCGAACATGTGCATGCCCAGGATGCGCTCGGCCTGTTCAGCCGCCAGCGCAAGGGCTTCCACCAGCATTGCGTCATCCCAGGCCAGGTCGCGCATTCGCTGAGCCCGAAATCGAAGTTGTGTGTCATCCTCCTTGCGCAGTTGAGCTCGGAGTGAGTTGATCTGTTGCATTATCGAATCGTAGCCGCGCCCGGGATCCCGCACGCTGCCCGGCTGAAGGCGGGACAAAAATTTGAGGATGCGCGCAGAAACTCTGCCGGCGGTCGTCATAATTGAAGAATGTATGGTGTTTCGATTCGCAAATGTCAATCCTGGACATCGGATACCACCGTCCATTTTGGCTGCTGAATGCACTGATGGAAGCCAAAAAAGAAGTGGTAGTCCGGCAAGGGCGGCGAAAACCCTTCTCCTTGCAAAAACGACCTGCTTAGGTCAAAGTTGTATTGATATGCGAAATCATACGGCTTTGACATTTATTGCCGGCGCTCTGTTGGCGTCTGGCGCGGCACTCGCGCAAACATCGCCCAACCAGCCCGCGCCGGCTCAACCCGTTAGGCTTGCTTTCGAGGTGGCCAGCATCAAGCTCTCGGAGCCCCTCGATATGGCAGCGGTCGCGAAGGGGATCACGCAGGGACAAATGCCGCGGATCGGCCCACGCGTGGATGGAGCCCGAGCCGAGTATCGGTACATGACGCTGCGAGATCTGATGGTCCAGGCTTACCAAGTGCAATCCAACCAGGTTTCGGGCCCGGATTGGATAGCCACACAGCGATTTGATATCATGGCTAAGCTGCCGGCGGGCGCCACAAAGGATCAAACCAATGAGATGCTGCAGAGCCTGCTCGAGGAACGCTTCAAGATGACGCTGCATCGTGAAACCAAGGATCATCCGGTATTCGCGCTGGTGGTCGCCAAGGACGGGCCGAATTTGAAGGAATCGGCGGCCGACCCAACCGAGACGCTCGACACCAACGCCCCCCTTAAACCCGGCGAGACGCAGCTGGATACGGAGGAAGGGCCAATCCGCATGAGCAGAGGGAATGACGGCAGTTCTACGATCAACATGGGGGCCAGAGGCACAGTGACCACCAGAATGGATTCGAGTATGCAGACGATGCACATGGAATCCTCCAAGGTGACGATGTCAGGCTTTGCACTCATGCTAACGCGACTCTTTCAGACGGGCGGGCCGGGCAGCCGTCCCGTTGTCGACATGACCGGCCTCAAAGGGAATTACCGGGTGGCTCTCGACATTTCATTGGCCGATTTGATAGCCATGGCGCGATCCGTAATGCCGGATTTGGGCGGAGGCGCCCCCCCAGCCGGAGAGCCCGCCGGTGTCGCCTCCGAACCCGGCGGCGCTACGTCGATCTTTGCCTCGGTAAGAGCGCTCGGCCTCCGGCTGGAACAGCGCAAAGCGCCCATTGAACAGTTAGTCATCGACCACGTGGAAAAGACGCCCATCGCAGATTAGAGGGGTGTGTAGAGGAAGCGCGCAGCTACCCGCAGTGGATTCGGACGTCTGCGATGTACTGTCCTTATTCTCATCCCCATTCTATCTCCATGGAATCGTCTTAGATGCGAAGGGGACGGTATGACCAGGCACCAAGTCCTGTGAATGAATGAGAATAGGATTGAGGGATGTGGGGATTTGGAGATTTGAAATGCGGCACGTCATCGCTTTGGTCGTTTTGCTCGGCGTAGCCCAAGTCGCCTCGCCACAATGGACATTGGAGACGAGCGGCGTCAACGTGACGCTCCGCGGCGTGAGTGCGGCGAGCGACACCATCGTGTGGGTGAGCGGATCGCGCGCGACCGTTTTTCACACGACGGACGCGGGCCAGACTTGGAAGCCGATGCCCGTACCGGACGTGCCCGCGACAACCGACTTTCGCGATGTCGATGCCGTCGGCCCGGATGCTGCGTATCTGCTCGCCATCGGCAACGGCGAGGCGTCGCGCATTTACAAGACTGTCGACGGAGGCGCACACTGGGACGCGCAGTTCCTGAACAAAGACCCGGACGTGTTTCTCGACGCGATGACCTTCGCCGACGCCAACCACGGCGTCGTCATCGGCGATTCGATCGACGGGCAGTTCTTCATCATGAAGACCGACGACGGTAAGACGTGGGCTCGGATTCCGCCTGACGTGCTGCCGCCCGCGCTGCCAAATGAAGGGGCGTTTGCCGCGAGCGGCACCAATATCGCGTATCTTGGCAGCGACGTCTGGATCGGCACCGGCGCGTCGACGATTTCACGCGTGCTGCACTCGGCCGATCGCGGCAAAACGTGGACGGTTGCCAATACGCCGATTCCTGCCAACGCGTCGTCCGGAATCTTCTCCATCGCGTTTCGCGACGCGAAGCATGGCGTTGTCGTGGGCGGCGACTACCGGAAAGAAGCCGAGGCCGTCGACAACCTCGCGACCACGAGCGATGGCGGCAAGACGTGGACGCTGGCGAAGGAGCATGCGCTGTCGGGATTCCGATCGGTTGTCGCGTACATGCCGCACGCGAAAACAGCGACGCTTATTGCAATCGGGCCACAGGGCGCGGACCTATCGACCGACGACGGCATGACGTGGGTGCCGTTTGGGACTGAAGGTTTCCACACGTTCAGCTTTGCGCCCTCGGGCGCGATGGGATGGGGCGCCGGCAATCGGGGAAAGATAGGGCGGTTGCTGTTCTCGGCGGAACCACCCGTTGTAAATCGGTGACAGGCCAGTCCCCCGAATTGGAATCGATTTCTTGTGCGCTCGGCATCGGCTCTGTATACTCTTTGTAGATACCATCGGAGGACTTATCATGACCGCGAAGGTTCAAAAATGGGGCAACAGCCTTGCCCTCAGGCTCCCCAAGGCATTGGTCAACGAATTTCGCCTGGAGCAAGGGAGTGCCGTGGAACTGAGTGTGGTCGACGGCAAACTAATCGTCGAGCCTCAGCGCGCGCCGCAGTACAAACTCGATGATCTGCTCAAAAAGGTGTCCAAGCACAACCTGCACACCGAGATCAAAACCGGCCGCCCCGTCGGTAAGGAGACTCTGTGATGGTCGAGCGGATAGCCCCCGATCGCGGGGATATCGTCTGGGTCGACTTCGACCCGCAGGCTGGTCATGGACAATCGGGCCGCCGGCCGGCATTGGTTGTATCTCCCCGATCCTATAACCAGAAAGTGGGCTTGGTTCTTCTGTGCCCGATCACAAGTCGGCGCAAAGGGTACCCGTTCGAAACGCCTTTGCCCAAAGACCTGAACGTGGCGGGTGTCGTGCTGGCGGACCAAGTCAAGAGCATGGACTGGAAGGCCCGGCGAGCTGAGTTCTGTTGCAGGGCGCCAGCCGGGACGGTTCTTGACGTAATCGGCAAAGCCCAATCTCTCCTTGCCGTCTGAAGAATTAGGGGGCTGCGCAAGCCCCGAATTGCAGCATGTGATACAAGTCAGATGGAAGACCTGGACCCGCTGTTTGGGTGGAATTCGGGGGTTGCGTAGCGACCCTAATACCAGCAAGGAGTTTGAAATGGCTATTCGTATAGTACGGCTGGGAAGCCCGAGAGCCCCCGGTGAGGGACTGCGCTTGGGGACCGTGCGGCGCCCACCGCGCGGTGTGCCGAAGGCTGAGCATGCATCGCGCGATTTCTACGATGTATGGCTTCCAGACCTTGCGCCTTCGGAGGCTTTGGTCAAGCAGGCACTTCATGCTTCCGATGAGCGGGAATGGCGCGCCTTCGTAAGGCGATACCGCGCCGAAATGAAACGCCCTGAGGCCAGTCGGCTCCTCGCGCTCCTCGCCGCTCTCTCCCGCGAGACCAATCTCTCGGTGGGTTGTTACTGTGCAGAGGAAGCGTGCTGCCACCGGTCGATATTGAAGGCGTTGTTGCAGGAACACGGGGCGAACCTGGCCTGATCAACGGCAAGCTGGTCGGGACAAACTGGCGCCAAATAACGCCATGAACCTGACGAGGGGGGAGTTGGAGGCGGTGCGAGGCATGGTGGCAGAAACGCATTGCCCCGGAAGCTCGCACATCCAGCAAACCCATCGGCAACGTTAGGCACAGAGGAATACTCATGCCACTCATCTCTGACTATTTCTTCCCGGCAGTGTGGCTTACCTTCATGGCCTATTGGTGGGTGATGTCAAAGAATGTCAAGGTAAATGACCGCCGCGAGTCATTGTTGTCGCGGCTTGTACGCCTTGTTTTGATTGTTTGCGCAGTGGCGCTTCTCTGGCTCCCGAGCGTTCCGCCTCCCCTGCTTGACAAGCGATTTCTTCCGCATGGCGATTCGTGCTTCTGGAGCGGCTTGGCAGTTACCGCAGGTGGCCTGCTCTTTGCGACCTGGGCACGCCGGCACCTCGGAAGCAACTGGAGCCAAGCTGTGACGGTCAAGGAAGGTCACGAACTGATTACAAGCGGCCCCTACGCCCTTGTTCGCCACCCCATTTATGCCGGGCTTCTGGTGGCATTTGTCGGTTCCGCAGTGGCCCGGGGCGAGTGGCGCGGGCTACTCGCGGTTGTCCTCGTATTCGGTGTACTATGGCGCAAACTAAAGCTTGAGGAGAAGTGGATGCGCGTGCAGTTCGGCGAGTCGTACGATGTCTATTCTCGACGGGTGGCGGCGTTGTTGCCATACGTCGTCTGAGCGTTTTCAATGCCCGGAATTAGTGAACGATTTGGGAAGAAGCAAGTGGGGGAAACGTATCTCAATCGCGATCCGGCTTGAGTTGCCGGAAGGGGTTCATTACCACGCATGCGAAAAGACGGAATCGGCATCGGGCGGTGCAGGGAATTGGCATCCGCCCGAGCTCATGCCGTCAGCGCGCCCTTGCGAAGCGCATCCTTCAGTCTTGTGTCCGAATCGCCGCTTTGCTATTTGCCCTGCAGCTTTTTCTGGTTGAATAAAATCGACTGCAAGGTCTCCTGGGCGGTGCCTTTCGCCTCTACGTAGCCCCCCTGGCTCAGCTCGTTATTCATAATCCCGATGCGTTTGTCGATATCCGCGCAAGCCGCAAGGTAGTCCTTCTTGGCGGCCGCGGACAACTTGCGATTGTTCATGCCCGCCTTGAACGTCGCGTAACTGCTGTCGATGTTTGCCTGCATGGTTTTGACTACCGCCAGCATCGAATCCCGCTCATTCTTGGCGACGTCGCGAGCCTTGAGGAAGCGCGCTTTTGCGGTTTCCAGCGAGCCCGCCGCTAACGACCAGCTCTGCTTGGACAACTGGCCTTGCGCCGTGTCCCAGATATCCTTGGCGCTCTTCCATTCGCCGGGAGCGTACTGCTCGGCTCTTTGCTCAATCGCCTGGTTCATTGCATCGGTGGCAGTCTTGATCTGCTCGTCCGGTCTTGAAGCGCAGCCGTAACAGAAAAAAGCAAGTAACACACAGGTAGTGATCGCCGTACGAATTGAGTTCGTCATAGTTGCCTTTGCCTCCGCCCTCTTATTTTTTCAAATACTCCTGCTGAGCCTCCCAGATTTCTCTCGTGGTTCTCTGGAAGAGGCTGTTGGAATCCGTGTACTGCGCGTTCTTGAACTGTTCTGCTGCTTTGGCGATGTTGTCTTCGAACTGTTTCACGGCGGCATCGAATTCCTTCTTGCGAGCCGCGGACAGTTTAGAAACCGCCCTGTCTTCTTTCAAAGCTTTTAGGCGCAGCGTAGCAGTCTGTTGTGCCTGGGTGATCTGCGTGATCGCAGCCGCGCGCTGATCTTTGGCCATATCCCGGGCATGGATGTAACTGGACTTGGCCTTCAAAAGCAGGGTTTCGGCCTCGCCCCATTTCTGAGCGTCGAGCTTGCTGGATGCCTCCCCCCAAGCTTTCTCGCCTGCAGTCCAGTAGTCCACCGCAAACTGGTCGGCATGCTCGTTCACTGCCTCTTGCCTGGCCTGTTCGGTCAGCTGAATAATCTGGGTCGGCCTGCCGGAGCATGCAGACACATACAGAGACAGGGATAAAACCACACAAAGGGAAATTACGCGAGTGTACCTCATTGTGCCCTCCGCACAGCCCGGCGTGAAACGTGCAAAACGGATGGACTCCAATTGCATCTCCGCCGGCATGGTAAAAAACTCAACCACCAGCAGTGCTAATCGCGTTTAAGAGAATCTGCAAGGAAAATGGACAGCTACACACCCCTATTTCACACCGGCACGGCAAAAAAGTCAAAAAGGAAACGAGGGGGGGTGTGACGGAACGCGTCGCCACCTGTGTAATGAGCCCCTGTTCAGTTCGTGACGGATGTCAAAATCGCGTTGAACAGCAGTTTAAAGGTTGCATATGGCTGGGCGCGCTGCTGCACTTTGAGGGGCATCAGCACCATGCGGCCCTTGCCCAATTTCACCTCAGCGATCGCGATTCTGTCGGCGATGAACGATTCCCCCTGCAACCAGCCGCTCTTCAGGATGTTGTCCTTGGGATAGCGCGCCACGACCGAAACATCCATCGGCGTCGAGGATGGAGCCGGGTCGAGAACCATCGAATTGGTGAAGTAGGAATTCGTGTCGGCTTTCATGCCGTAGGCGATCGGATTCGTGTTGTCCACCAAAACGTGGACCACGGAGCCGGGACAGAAGAATTTGTCGCGGCTGACGCCGCGCAAAGCGTCCTTGAATGGAGCCTCGAATCTGTCGATCAACAAGGTCGAACTCTGGCCGAGGGTGATCACGGTGCCACCTCCCTCGATGAAGGCGCGCAGACCATTCAGGCCGGAGTCTTCGATTCCGCCCTTGTACTCCTCCGAAACGTTTTGACCGGTCTGCCCGCTGATGATCTGACCCGACCCCATGTCGGGGAAAATGATCACGTCGAATTTGGCAGCGAGATTTCCGCCCCGGAGATCCTGCGGGTGGACGGTCGCGAACGGAAAATCATTCTGTTCCAGGAGCCAGCGTGTCCAGCCTTCATCCATATTGCCGCCCCAGGGCTGATAAAGAGCCGTGCGCGGGCTGCGAATGTGCAAAATGGACGCAGGAACATGGGGTTCCTCCGCCGCGACAGCGTCAATGCCAAGTGTTTTCGCCAGTCCGGCCATGAAAGACGGGAGTCCGGTCCCTCCGTGAGCCAAGATGGTCCCAGCCGGATAATCCTTCCCTCCGATATTCGCGGATGCTTTGAGCCAGCCGACCTCATATCCGCCCTTGAGCAAACGATTGACCGCCACGAGGCTGTTGTTAGGTTCGTGGCTGAACAGGAACGCTTGGCCTTGACCGGAGATCTGGCCGACCGGCAGTTCGATGGGATCGAGCTTCTTCAGGTTCGCGTTAAACGCTTGTTTGACGAAAACGGTATCAACGCCCATTTGCATTCCGAGAGACCAGCCGGCCACGTCATAAGGCGCGCGCGGCGGCACGCCCGGCGCCGGCGAAATCAGGGGATAGACCTGCGCTTCGAGCATGTCTTTGGCGTACGGACGGAAGGGCTGCGCCATCAGGATCACATATGTACCCGCGGGATAACTGACGCCGTCGGCCACGAAAGATGCCTGGGCTTGTTGGATCTCGACGCCGCCCAAGGCAAGCGTCTGCAGCAGTTTGACGACCGTGGGGCGGTCCGACTGATCACGGCGCACAACGATCGCATAAGGATTTCCGCTCTTGCCCATCTCGATTTGCCGCTTCCCCACTATATAAAGCCCATCGAGAAACTGCGTGCGGAGATTGGCCGACGTCTGGAGCAGGCCGAAAGTGGCGATCTCGTCGTAATCGACAATATCGCGCAGGGTCCAGTGGCCGCCGAGCCATGGACGCGGGTAATTGGAACGGAACTGCACATCACGAGGAGCCGGCATCGGGCCGCCCGCTCCTCGGCCACCGCCGCGCCCTCCCTGTGCCGGAGTGGCCGCCGCTGCCTCGCCGGGTGTGGCCATCATCTGGTCCGTGGGGGTTGCAAGGTTCACGGAAGCGACTTCGGTCAGCAGCCCGAGCATGTTGTGCCACCATCCCTCCCATGCCATGGCTCCTTCCCAGAAATACGTGTACTGGTCAGAAGAGAGAATGCCTTCCTTGCCGGCCTTTTCGAGTGCCGCTCCTTGAGCGTATCCCAATAGCCCGGTATTACGATAGATGAGCGGGTCGACGTTAGGATTGATGGGATCCATGGCGGGCATGATGAAGATGCGCGCTCCGTTGCTTCCCATCTGGTGTTCATCCAGCCAGACCTCGGGCAGCCAGTCCTTGTAGAGGATCTTGCCAATGAGCTGAGTTTCCTTCTGAGTGAACATGTACGCATCACGGTTGTTGTCGTGACCCACGTAAGGGTGATAGAGCCAAGGCAGCGGAGCGTTCTCGTAGGGCGTGCCTAGAGTCTTGTTGTACCAGTCGATTACCATGATCTGGCCGTCGGGATTGAGGCAGGGCACGAGAAGAAAAACTACATTGTCGAGAATCGACTGGACTTCAGGTGTCTTCTCGGTCGCCAGCCGGTAGACAGCCTCGGGAGTCATCTGATTGGCGCCTATTTCCGTGGAGTGGATGCTGCACGTTGCCAGGACGAAGATGCGCGCTTCCTGAATGAGATCCTGCGCCTCCTTCTCGGAAGTGATCGTTCGAGGGTCGAACAGGCGGCGATTGATCTGCTTGTAGTGGTCGAGGTTCTTGAGGTTGGCAGTTGAAGATATGATTACGAGGACGAAAGGATTGTTGTTCGTCGTTTTTCCGACTTCCTGATAGAGGACGCGGTTAGATGTCTTGGCCACCGCCTGCAAATACTCAAGCTGCTTGTCCCAACGAACGAGTTTCTTGTCAGCCCCGACTGCATGGCCGAAGAATTGCTCGGGTGTCGGCACAGACTGCCCGAAAGCAAGGGTCCCGGAAATGACGACGGTTGCAAGAATGCAGAACCACGGGGACGATTTGTGCAAGAACTTCATGACGCTCCTCCCAGTTTACGAAGCCACGCGCGAAACCCCAAATCCGGCCTGAATGAGGCGGCATTGTAACAAAAATCACGCAGGAACGATAAAGCTCTCCGTCAGGGGAGATTCATGACCTCGGCGACCTTCCGGGCAAGATCATCCGGTGAAAACGGCTTGATCAAAACAGCAGAGCCGTCTTCCTGCAGATGCCGCAAATCCAGGATGTCATCCGCATATCCCGACAGGTAGATAACCTTCATTTCCGGCCTGCTCGGCGACAGTTGCCGGACCAGTTCCGGCCCGCCCATCTCGGGCATGATGACGTCGGAGATCATAAGATGGATGGGCCCCGCATGTGTTTTTGCAAGGGCAAGCGCTTCTCTGCCATTGGCGGCTTCGAGCACAGCGCAGCCGCGCAGGCGCATAATCTTGGAACAAAGGGAACGGATGATTTCCTCATCTTCGACCACCAGAACCACATCGCGGGGGTAGGCGTCGTCATCCGACAAACGCGTCCAGGGTGTTTCCGCCGCGGGATCTTCGACTCTCGGGAGGTAGATCTCAAATGTGCTCCCTTGCCCGAGCTTGCTGAAAGCGTAGATGTGTCCGCCGCTTTGCTTGATGATTCCGTAAGCCATGGAGAGGCCGAGCCCCGTGCCTTTGCCGACGTCCTTCGTAGTGAAGAACGGCTCGAAGATCCGCGCCATGGTTTCGGTGTCCATGCCGCAGCCCGTGTCGCTCATGGAGAGCAACACATAATTCCCCGGACGCATGCCCTCGTTCTTACTGGCCGCGGTTTCGTCCATGATGATGTCCGCGGTCCGAATTACCAGCTGCCCTCCCCGTTGCATCGCGTCACGCGCGTTGATGGCAAGATTCACAAGTACCTGCTCGATCTGTCCGGGATCGGCTTTGACGCGCGCCAGATGAGGCTGGAGCCTGGTGACGAGCTCAACGTCCTCGGTGATCAAGCGTCGCAGGATCTTTTCGATGTCCAGGACGATCGTGTTGAGATCAAGAACGCGCAGCCTGAGAACCTGCTTGCGGCTGAACGCGAGGAGCTGGCGCGTCAGATTGGCGGCGCGCTCGCCCGCCTTCTTGATCTCCTCAATATCCCTGCGCAACGGGTCGGAATGGCTGATATTGCCTAAAATGAGCTCGCTGTATCCATTGATCGCCGTCAGCAGGTTGTTGAAATCGTGAGCGATTCCTCCCGCCAGTCTGCCCACGGCCTCCATTTTCTGAACCTGCCGGAGTTGCTGCTCCAGAATCTTGCGCTCCGTGATGTCCTGGCCGACTCCGATCACTTGCTGGTCGGGCGCGAGCGTGTCGTGCCAGAGGATCCACCGTTGTCGCCCGTCGCGGTGCTTCAACAACTCTTCGTACGGGGCTTTACCCACGGAGATCTCACCTCGTGCCATGGCTGCCACGCGGTTTTTCATGCAAAGCGGACCGCCTGGATCGTGCAGCATTTCCCACCAGCCATCACCCAGAAGCTCGGCAGGTTCGTAGCCAAGGATATCCCGCACCGACGGCCCGACATAAGTTATCCGGCCGGACGAATCCGCGGCAATAACAAGAGCCCCGACGCGCTGCAGAATCTGATCCGACAGACGAAGCGATCGCTCGGCCTCCCGGTAGGGGGTGATGTTGCGATACATTCCCTGCACGGCCGGTGCGCCGTGCCACATGATCTCCGTGACACTGGCCTCCAGCTCCAGGGTGCGACCGTCGCGGGTGAGCGCGCAAAACAGATAGATCGGCGACAACGGCCGCCCGTCGACGCGCCGTTGCGAACGCTGTTGTATCAACGCGCGGCTCTCCGGCGCGACGAGCGTCATGAAATCGAAATCAGGCGCGGTCGATTCGGCGCTCGAGTATCCGAGCAGACGCTCCCACGCAGGGTTGACGAGAACCAGCCGCAGCGGATTGATCAGCATGACATAAATCGGATCGCAGGACTGCTCGATCAAAGCGCGATACTGGTGTTCCGATTCGCTCCGAAGATCTTGGTTCGCAGGCCGCTGTTGCCCGGAAGCCATTTCTGCGTCACCCTCCGGTTCCATTTCGGCGTCTTCTCCTTGGCGAAGTGATTTCCATGCATGATCTCTATACCGCGTTACTTTCCGTTTTCAAAGTAGAGATTGAGAAGTGAGGGCGTCCGGCAGATCTGGCCTGCTCCTGCGTCCCCACCCAGTTGACCGCCGGAAACTCACCCCGCCGCACTTGACGCTTTAAAACCGTGCTGAAGACCGCTATTCTCTTCTGTTCGTGGGATCAACGGCACTTGTCGGAGGAAGAAGGAATGCCCGCCTATCGCCCGCATGAGATCGAGCCCAAGTGGCAGGATTATTGGGAACGGAACCAGGTTTTTCGCGCGATCGATCACGTAGGAAAGAAGCTATATGTCTTGGACATGTTCCCCTATCCATCCGGCGAAGGCCTTCATGTGGGACACCCGGAGGGTTATACCGCCACCGACGTGTACTGCCGCTTTCAACGCATGCGCGGTTACAACGTGCTGCATCCCATGGGTTATGACGCATTCGGTCTGCCGGCTGAACAGTATGCCATCCAAACTGGGACTCATCCGCGCGTGACGACCGAACGAAACATCGCCAACATCCGGCGCCAGATCAAACAGCTCGGCTACAGTTACGACTGGGACAGGGAGTTTGCAACCACCGATCCGGACTATGTCCGCTGGACACAGTGGATCTTTCTCGTTCTCTTTCAGACATGGTTCGACCCGGACTTTGAGTGGACAGGGCCGGACGGCACAAGACGCCGCGGCAAAGGACGCTCCATCGACGAGCTGCCCATTCCGGATGAGATTCGCTCGCGCGGCGAGGCCGCCATGAGGCGGTATCGCGATTCGTACCGCCTGGCCTATCAGGCGGAGTCGCTTGTGAACTGGTGTCCCGACTTGGGCACGGTGCTCGCCGACGAGGAAGTGATCAACGGCCGGTCGGAAAGAGGAGATTATCCTGTACAGCGCATCGCATTGCGCCAATGGATGCTGCGCATTACCGCCTACGCCGATCGGCTGGTGGAGGACCTGGACACGCTCAATTGGCCGGACCCAATCAAAGAAATGCAGAAGAACTGGGTCGGCCGGAGTGAGGGTGCCGAGGTTGATTTCTTTGTCGGCAAACCGGGATCGGCCTACTCGGAATGGCGCACAGGCCGTGCCGGCGCGGGCTTTCCGGAGAATGATGAATCTGACGCCATCCGCGTATACACGACGCGCCCCGACACGCTCTTCGGTGCGACTTATATGGTTCTCGCTCCCGAACATCCTCTTCTCGAGAAGCTGACTTCCCCGGAGCGCCGAGCGGAAGTGGAGGCGTACTGCCGCCGCGTCGCCTCCATGAGTGAAGAGGATCGGATCGCCGGCAGGGGCGAAAAAAGCGGGGTGTTCACCGGCGGGTATGCGATCAATCCCGCGACAGGCGACCAGATTCCGGTGTGGATCGCCGATTACGTACTGATCAGTTACGGCACAGGCGCAATCATGGGTGTGCCCGGGCACGATGAGCGGGATTTTGAATTCGCCAGGAAATTCGGTCTCCCCGTGCGGGCTGTTGTCATGCCTCCGGAGAGTTGGCTGGCACGAATGGACGTGACAAACTCCGAGTATTCAGCACGCATCGCCCAGCTCTCCTCCGCATTCGTCGACGACGGCCATGCCATACAATCCGCAGGCCCGGAAGTTTCCCTGGATGGCCTGCCGACTGCGGATGCAAAGCAAACCATCACAGGCTGGCTTTCCCGCTCGGGCCTTGGTTGTCCTGCCATCAAATACAAGTTGCGAGACTGGCTCTTCAGCCGGCAGCGTTACTGGGGTGAGCCGATCCCGATTCTTCATGAAGTCGACGGCGATGGAACGCCGACAGGACTCACCGAGGCTGTTACGGAAGAGGAGTTGCCCGTGCTCCTTCCCGAGCTGGAAGATTTTAAGCCGACCGGGCGGCCCGGCGGGCCGCTGGAGAAGGCGCTCGATTGGATTCGTGTGCATCGCGGCGCGCGCGTTCTCCACCGCGAAACCAACACGATGCCTCAATGGGCCGGCTCCTGCTGGTACTACCTGCGGTTCAGCGATTCCAGGAACAGCCGCCAAGCCTGGGCGCCCGACAAGGAGCGGTTCTGGCTGCCGGTCGACCTTTACGTGGGCGGCGCCGAACACGCCGTCCTGCATCTGCTCTATGCGAGGTTCTGGCACAAGGTCCTGTTCGATCGAGGCTATGTTTCGACCCTCGAACCATTCCAGCGTTTGATCAACCAGGGCATGATCCTCTCAATCACCTACCGTACCAAGGAAGGACGGATCATCCCGTACACGCGCATCAAATTTGTAGAGGGCAGAGCAATCCTCGAAGAAACAGGAGAAGAACTTTCCGGCGAAGTGGAGAAGATGTCCAAAGCGCGCGGCAACGTCATTCCCGTGGATGTTCCCCTGCAGCAATACGGCGCCGATACAACCCGGCTCTACGAGATGTTCATGGGACCTCTGGAGGCCACGAAACCCTGGAGCATGCAGGGCGTGGAAGGCATCAGCCGTTTCCTCAACCGCGCCTGGCGAATGATTGTCGACGAGGCGTCGGACCGTGTCGAGCCCAACTCCCGCATTCATTCCGGTGACGATCCTGGTGCCGATCCCACAGCCGAGCAACTGCGCGTCCTGCACAGGACGATTCAATCCGTCACGGATGACGTGGTGGGCTTGCGCTTCAACACCGCGATCAGCCGCCTGATGGAGTTTGTCAATTTTTTCACCGGCCAGGATTCCCGCCCGAAATCCTGCATGGAACCCTTTGTTCTTCTGCTCGCTCCTCTTGCGCCTCATCTCGCTGAAGAACTGTGGCAGGCGCTCGGCCATGCCGAATCGCTGGCTTATGCTCACTGGCCTGCGTTCGATGAGAAGTACACCCGAGAGGACACCGTTGAGTTGCCCATCCAGATCAACGGCCGCCTGCGCAGCAAACTCATTGCGTCGATCACGGCAAGTAAGGAAGAGTTGGAAGAGACCGCTCTGGCCGACCCCAAGGTCCGGAAGCACATCGGGGAAGGCGTCATCAGGAAGGTGATCATCGTTCCGCGCAAGCTCATCAACATCGTGGTCACGTAAACCAGGGGTTCGACGCAGCAATCCTTCCTGGACCAAGTATAATAGGGCGCTGGAACGGTCAGATCCCTTTGACTGCATCGGCGAGGACCCATGAAAAGCCGTCTTTTCTGGAGATTCGGAATTCTCCACGTCTTTCTATTGTTGCTCGTCTTGCTGGCCGTCGATACTTACGTCGTCCGCACACTGCGGCAGGAGTACTTGAACGCTGCCTACACGGAATTGGAGTCTCTTTCGCTCCTGGGGCAAAATCGCCCTCCGCGTGACTACAACGATGCAGCGCTCCGTGAATGGGCAGCCTGGATGGCTCAGGCCGGAGTCCGGGTTACTCTGGTCGCCCAAAACGGCCATGTCATAGCGGACACCAGCCAGGATCCGGACAAGATGGAGAACCACGCGGGACGCCCGGAAATCAAGGAGGCGTTTGACAGCGGTTCGGGCCGCGCCGTCCGGTTTAGCGCCACGTTGGGTCACGATCTTGTTTATCTCGCCGTGCGCGGGCTGGCGCCGGACGGGACACCGTATGTCACCCGGCTGTCTGTGCCGCTCGAGCGTCTCGACCAGGCTCGGGCCGTTTTCCGCAGCCACCTTTGGGGCGCCTCGTTCATCATTCTGGCCGCGGCGGGAACCGTATCGCTTCTCTTTTTCCGAACCGTCTCCAATCGCATTGAACGCCTCAAGGAATTCTCGCGCAGAGTGGCCGCCGGTGATTTCCGCTCTCTGCCGATGGATCTCAAAGGAGATGAGCTGGCCGACCTCTCCAGCACACTCAATCAGACGGCCGCACAGCTGGATCGGACGATTCGCACACTTACCGAAGAGCGCAACCAGTCCGCCGCGATTCTTGCAGGCATGGCCGAGGGAGTTGCCGTCATAGACTCCGGCCAGCGCGTGATCTTCTGCAATGCGGCCTTTCGCAGCGCAGTGGGCATCGGAACCTTCCCGCCCGAAGGGCGCCCCGTGATTGAGGTGATCCGGCATTCGGATGTGCTGACTCTCATCCGGCAAGTGCTCGCCGGCAACGAAACCGCGAGAAGCGAGATGGTCGTGGGTTCGGTTCGGACCCGGTATTATGCGGTAACTGTTGCTCCTGTTCAGTCGGGCGGCGTGATCGCTGGCGCCGTAGTCGTTCTGCACGACATCAGCGAACTCCGCAGGCTGGAACGCGCCCGCCGCGACTTCGTGGCGAACGTGTCGCATGAATTCAAGACGCCGTTGACGGCGATTCAGGGTTTCACGGAAACCTTGCTGGGCGGGGCCATGGAAGACAGCCAGCACAGAACCCGTTTCCTGGAAATCATCCATGACAATTCCGCGCGGCTCGACCGCCTGACCGACGATCTGCTCAAATTGTCGCGCATCGAGGCGGGCAATCTGGAACTGGAATTCAGACCGGTCTCCGTGCGCGAGGTGATTCAGCCCTGCCTGGACACGACACGCATTAAGGCCGATGCAAAACTGTTGAGCCTGGAGGCGGACTATGGTCCCGATCTTCCGCTGGTAACCGGGGATCTGCGCTCATTGCAGGAAATACTGCAGAATTTGCTGGATAACGCGGTGCAGTACTCCACGTCCGGAGGCCATATTGCGGTAACAGCCGTCGCGCAGGGAGAGGAGATCGTATTGTCGGTGACGGACAACGGAGTCGGGATTCCCAAGGCGGAGCAGGAGAGGATTTTTGAGAGATTTTATCGTGTCGACCCGGCGCGGTCGCGGGAACTCGGCGGCACCGGACTCGGACTTTCCATCGCCAAACACCTGGCCGAAGCGCACGGGGGCCGGATCCAGGTCGAGAGTGAGTTGGGCCGCGGTTCCACTTTCTCCGTCTTTCTCCCGCGCGCGTCGTCGAAGGCAAATTCGAGATTCGAGATTGAGAATCTTGAATCTTGAATCTCGAATCTCGAATTAAACTTGGGGGAAAACCGGCCGATGTGCGCGTATCCTTGTAAGTAATCGGTGTATGTATTCGGTCTGGCAGAGGAGGTCTCTGAAATGACGAAACGCATAGGTTTGTTGACTGCAGGCGGCGATAGCCCGGGATTGAATGCAGTCTTGCGGGGCATAGGGAAAGCGGCGCTCGAGTGCTTTGGCATGGAGGTCATCGGCTTTCGCGACGGCTTTCGCGGCTTGATGGAAGACCGCACCATGGAACTGGACGAGGAAACTCTCTCCGGCATCCTCACGGTCGGCGGCACCATTCTAGGAACAAGTCGAGACAAGCCGCACCGTATGCCGGTCGGCGGCCGAGTGTTGGATATGACGGATCAAATCGTGAACAACTATCAAAAACACGACTTGAACGTGCTGGTCTGCCTTGGAGGCGGTGGGACCCAGAAAAATGCATATCGTTTGATGCAAAAGGGGTTGAACATAATGACCCTGCCCAAAACCATCGACAACGACGTGGCGATGACGGACATTTCCTTCGGCTTTGATACCGCGCTGACGATTGCCACCGAAGCGATCGACCGATTGCATAGTACGGCCCACAGTCACCACCGCATCATCGTGGTGGAAACCATGGGGCACAAGGCCGGGTGGCTTGCGCTCGGAGCGGGACTTGCCGGCGGCGCGGACGTAATCCTCATTCCTGAGATCCCGTATGATGTCCGCAAAGTGTCCGAGGCCATCCTCGGCCGCAGCCGGGTCGGAAAACCTTTCAGCATCGTAGCGGTTGCCGAAGGGGCGATGCCAAAGTCCGGCACCGAGGTTCTCAGCCAAGGAAACAAACATCGTCCTCTGAGCAAGGCAGCTCAAAAACGGTCGCTGGATCAGGGAACGGAAATGGGGGCGATGCAGGTCGGCCACGCGATGCGGCTGGCGCGGCAACTCGAGACCCTCACGGGATTGGAGTCACGCGTCACCATTCTCGGGTATCTCCAGAGGGGCGGCACCCCGTCCGCTGGCGATCGCCTCCTGGCCACACGCCTGGGCACAGCATGCGCCGCCCTGATTCGCGATGGGATTTACGGGGTCATGGTGGCCGCCCGAGGAGAGGGCACTGAACCAGTGCCCCTGGAAGAGGTGGTCGGAAAGAAGAAAACGGTTCCCCGCAACCATACCTGGATCCAGAGCGCCCGCCTGGTGGGGACCGCCCTCGGCGATTAGCACGAACGGGAACTGATCCGAATATTTCATGAATAATTCAAGTCAGCCCTCCGCGATTATCTCGACCTGCACGTGGACGGCGCCATCGTGGATCTGGCCAACGTCACGGTCGTGCGCGGATTGCTTAACGAGACGCGATTCGCAACGCTGTACGAGCCGGCTGCAAATGGCGCCAACCCCTTTTCGGATCCGCTACCTGCTTGCTGGGTGTTGACCATCCGCACGCGCGACGTACCCGAGGCGGGAACCAATGCGGCGATCATCATTACACTCACGGGCGCACTGGGACAGGTGAGCACGGTTGTCCAAAGTTCCTACGAAGGAATGATGGAACGAGCCGGCATGAATCACGCCACGATTGAAGGAGCGGACATCGGACAAATACAGTCGATCACGCTCGCGCTGGCGGGCGGGGGCCTGTGGTCAGGCTGGCTTCCGGAACAAATCACGGTAGAACGCTGCGGGCTGGCGAGTGTTCAGTTCAGTTTTGGCGTCGATGACTGGGTATATGTCGACAAACCACTGACCAAGCTCCTTATGTGAGCGGTGCGAGGCCTTGAGCAGTCCGGCGACCGCAGGTACGACGATGGATATCAGTGCCGTTCTAATCCCTCATTTTGGTAATGAAGCCTGCACGAACTTCGCCAGATCGGCGTGTTACTTGGCCTCCCGGCCCGACTAAAACTCTTAATCCTCAGAGACGTCCCAGATGTTTACTTGATTTCGAGCAAAATATCGAAATCGGGTAATTGTGGTGGACTTCCGCATATTTCCCCAATCCTCCTTTTGCAGGCCGTCCGAGAAGTGCATGACGATCGAAATCATGAGCGACGGCTTCGGTACCCGTGAAGGAGTGGAAAATACCTATTACGATGGTTGGTAGTAGTAAGCACGAGCTTATAAACTAAAATAACGGGTTTTTGAAGTAGGACGTGGACCCCGGTAGGGACGGGTATTTAAGGGCTTGTGGTTAACCCTCGGAGACGAATGCCGCTGATTTCTGGTGCGTAGGCTTGCCTGATTAATCTAGAACTGTGGAGATCACAAGAAACGCGCCTGAGGGCGCATTCAGGTGCTTGTGGCAGCAGGAACCGGCTCGCACTCCTGCCGGAATTTGGGCCTGAAGGTATGGCACGAGAATTATCTCGGGGACTCGGTTGTGGGCAGGGCGAATAATCGGATTTGCCGCTTATAGAGCTGCTCTTGGAATGGAGGTTGTGATGCGTTTGGTAATGCGATTCTTCGTAGCAATATTTTTGCTCTGCGTCTTCGGTCTGCTTGCATCGGCGCAATCCCCCAACACGGCGACGATGATCGTTACGGTGGTCGATCAAACCGGCGCCGTGGTGAAGGACGCGAAGGTTTCGGTAGTGAACACCGCGACCGGCGCCGTGCGCGAGGTCATCTCGGGAGAGGAAGGCTCTGCGACGATCGCGGCTCTCTCCCTGACCGGCGAGTACAGGGTCACCGTCGCGATGACCGGTTTTACCGCCGAGGACGTCACTGGTCTCACGCTCCGTGCCGGTGAAACCGCGACCGTGAAGGTCAAACTCGTCGCCAGCGGCGGCAAGAGCGAAGTCACCGTCTATGGCACAACGCAGGGCGTGCGCGCCGATGCGCAGATCGGTCGCTCGCTCGGCAGCCAGCAAATCGACGAGATGCCAATCCTCGGCCGTAAGGCGACGACGCTGCCGCTCCTCAATTCGGCGTTCCGGCAGGCGAAGGGCACGGGGGATCTCTTCGTCAATCAGACGTACTTTGTTACAGGCGCGGGTTCTCGCCGTACGACCACGGTCACACTCGACGGCGCGAACAACGATGAGGCGTGGGGCCGCCAGACGATGATCGCCACCGTGCCGCTCGGCGCCGTCCAGGAAATGACGGTGCTCTCGAACGCGTTTTCTTCCGAATTCGGCTGGACTGCTGGCCCCGCGTTGAACATCGTCACCAAGTCCGGCACGAACAGCCTGCACGGCGAAGGAATGTTCATGAGCCGTCCGGGCGGTATGCAGGCGAAGACGTTCTCAACCAAGGGCTTCTGCCCTCCGTCGGTGCCGAGTTGCGTCACGCCCGCCACTCTTACCGCGATCAGCCCGGTGGACATTCCGGATGCGTTGAGCCAGGGTTCCGGCTCGATCGGCGGGCCGCTCGTCAAGGACAAGACCTTCTTCTTCGTCACGGCTGACTACACTTGGCAGGATCGAACGGCATACCTCTCGAGCACGCTGCCCGCCTTCGTGTTGCCGGCGGATGGCAACCTCGCCTACACGGGGCACTATCGCCAGGCGCTCGTCGACGCACGGCTGGACCACAAGCTCACGTCGAGCCAGACGTTGATGTTTCGAATGAACGTCGATCGGTTCCACGACGACAACCCCCAGGACGCCGTGGGGGGCACGAGCGCGCCAAGCGTCGCGCGCCGATACGCGCGCCGGTCATTGACGGGTCAAGTCAATCACACGTGGGTCCTCAACGCGAATCTTCTCAACGAGGCACGATTTGCCTATCTGGATGGGGACCCTGTGACGAAATGGGACGCGCAGAACCTCTCCACCGCTTACACGCGCAGTGGGTCGGTGCCGTTCACCATCGGACAATCGCGAGCCTCCAACCTCTACGGTCACCAGGCGCAGTTCTCGGATACGCTGTCCTGGACGCATGGCAGGCACTACCTCCGCTTCGGCGGAAGCGTGATCCATCACACCTCAGGCGGTTTTGGCAGCGAACCCGGCACCGCGATCCTCGGCACGTTCACGTTCAAGAACACGACGACGGCGCCCTTCGACCAACTGACTCTGGCCGACGTGCAGAACTATACGCAGCCTATCAACTTCGGGATCAGCAGTTACAAGCTGACGCAGTGGCTCTATGCCGCGTTCGTGCAGGACAGCATCCGCGTGCGCAGCGACCTCACGTTCGACGTCGGGCTCCGCTACGACCGGCAGACCTTGACCGACGCGACGAATGACTTCGCGCCACGCGTCGGCTTCGGCTGGCATCCATGGGGCGATTCGCGCCTGTCGATTCGCGGCGGCTACGGCATGTACTACACGCAGATTCAATCAAATTTGGCCGCCAGCTATTTGGTGAGCGGGCTGGACGGATTGACGACCTACACCGCGACTCCGGGGCAACTCGGCTTCCCGACCTGCCTGACGGGATCATGCCTCCCGCTGTCCTTTGATCCCAAGACACTGCTGGCTTCGCAGTTGCCTGCCCGCGACATCACGATCCAGGCGGGCCGGCGGTCCTTCTACGAGGCTCAGTTCACGAAGTACGGATTGAACTTCGACCTGCTGCCGAACTACCCCGATGAGCTTGTGAATCCCCGCAGCCAGGTGGTGTCCATCGGCGCGGAACGCGAGGTGGTAAAGGGATTGTTCGTCGGGTCTGACTACGTTCACCAACACTGGACAAACCTCGACCGCACCGTCGATCTGAACGCCCCATCGGTGTTCGACCGCACTGCCCCCGGACAGGTTAGAACCGTGGCCGCGGCCAATGCCACGCGTCCAATCCTGCCGGTGAACGGTGGCGTGCGCCAGGTCAACGTGTTGATGAACCAAGGCGTCGCCGATTACGACGGATTGCAGACGCAGGTCAGCTACCGCGGCAACTCACGCATGTCTGCCGCGGTCAGCTACACGCTGTCCAAGGCGACCAACACCTATGAACCGGACGGCAATGGCACCAGCCCGGACCAGAGCATTATCAGCCGGCTCGGCGAGACCGAACGCGGACCCAGCTTCCTCGATCAGCGTCATCGTGCGGTAATCACATTCATGTATCGGCTGCCGTTAAACATCACGGCCGGCACCTTGACTCAATTCGCATCCGCGCGCCCATTCAATGCGACAACGGGCGTTGACAACAACGGGGACGGCCTGAACAACGACCGGCCCGTCATTAACGGCAGTGTCGTCGGCAAGTCGGCGTTCCGCAGCACCCCGACCTCCGACGTGGGACTTTTCATCGAGGATCGCCTCAAGCTGTCAGAACGAAAGGCGATTCTGCTAAGGTTGGAGGGCTCCAATCTGCTCAATCATGGGAACTTCCTCGGCCGCGGACAGACAATTTATGGCGACACCGGCACACCGAGTTCGACGTTCGGTCAGTTCGTGGCCGTCGGCACTGCCACGAACGCGATCCCGGCGTTCGCAAACATCGACCCTCCGCGGATGTTCCAATTGCAGGTGCGCTTCACCTTTTAGGTAACAGCGGCCGAGGTCCGGGGAATGAAGAGCGCTGGAGATCCCGCGCTCTTCATTCATCCCCGGAGGCTCACCACGACAAGTCCTCAACGCAGACACACGACACCCCGCGTCGACCCGCCGACGGATGATATTTCGTATCCTCAGTTACAACGAAAGTATCGAGCCACAAATCCACACAGATCCATTCGCCACGAACCAACCGAACGTCCTATTATTCCCTTCAGGGTCATTCACTTGTCGGAAATCTTTACACCCAAGGCCTCCGCCGATAAACCCGCGTCCTGCCTGAACTTCCTAACGATTTACAGCCTCCGCGCCGAAAAACGCCAGCGGAGTTGTAAGTCTTTTTTACAAATCCGGGGTCAAGGAGATGCGCCTTGGTACCTGCAAATGATCTCATATCTTTGTTTTACAATTCTTTACAAAGGCCCGTAATTGCGGGCTGCACGTAGGATTTTGTGGTCTGGTCAGGCGCTGCAAAACCAGAAGATCGACAGCGGACGGATGTGAGGAATCCTGATTGCTTCAGTGTTATGAACACCCGAAACTCGCAATTAAAGAAATCACACAACAGGAGTGTGAAAATGTCCCCCAGGTTCCGCCGAAGCGCACAAATCATCACGAGCCGAATAGCATTTCTTTATCTCTGCTTGCTATTTCTGGGGTCACTCTCTTCTGCCACGGCAACGTCCTGGACTCTCAATGGGCTCGTCGTTGACCCCACGGACACTCCCATTGCAGGCGCCCTGATCACGGTGCTAAACGCTCAAGGCACGAACGTGCAGGAAACCGTGACCGATTCCGGAGGCAGTTTTGTAATCAGCGGACTGGTACCGGCCTCCTATGCATTGAGAGTTCAGGCAGCGCACTTTGCGACGCAGCACCTGCCAGTTGTTTACGAAACAGCCGGGACACAGACTCTGCGGATCAAGATGGAGCTTGCCGGAATTAATTCCGAGGTGACCGTTACCGCCAGTCGGGGCAACGTCGAGACCCCTATCACCGCCAGCCAGGTTGTGACGCTCCAGGACCGGAATTTTCTGGTTCAAAAGCCTCTCACTACCGTCGGCAACGCCCTGGACAGCAGCCCAGGAGTCATGGTCCAGGAAACGACCCACGGCCAGTCCTCTCCATTCATGCGGGGCCTGACGGGCTATCAAACCCTCCTGCTGATCGATGGAGTTCGCTTCAACACCAGCATTTTCCGCTCCGGTCCCAACCAGTATCTCGCATATATCAATCCCAGCCAGCTCGAGCGGGTTGAGGCAATTCTGGGCCCGACCAGTGCGACGTATGGGAGCGATTCCCTGGGGGGCACCATCAATCTGCTGACGCAGGAAGCGGCTTTCGAGCCAGTGCAGGGAGGTTCCAGGATCCACGGAGAGCTCAATGCCATTGGCGCGAGTGGGGATGCTTCAGGAATGTACGATGCGCGAGTGTCTTTTGGCGGCAAGCGGCTCACCTGGATGTTCGGCGGGACCGCGCGGCGTCTCAACAATCTGCGCGCCGGCGAGGGCGAAGATTCCCGCAACTCTTTCTTCCGCTACCTGGGATTGCCGCTGGCTGATGTGCGGAACCTCTTGGGCGCCAGGCTGCGGAACACGGGGTTCGGACAGTATGGGGCGGACACGAAGATGAACTGGCGCATGAGCCAAGATCAGAGCTTGACGGTGCAGTACCTCTACAGCGGAATCAAGGGCGAACATTCCTATCGTGATGAACTCGGCGGTCCCGGCAAGCTGCTGTCGCAATATTTTCCGCAAATGGTGGATTTCGGATACCTTCGATACGAGAAGCAGCGATTCGGCTTCCTGGATTCTCTGACCGGCACTGTATCGATGAATTCGCAGAGCGACGGGTCGATCAAGCAAAACCTCAAATACACAGACTCGATCACGACGGACAACAGCCGTGTCGATTCCAAGGGATATTCGGTGCAGGGCGCGTCCCACGTGGGCCCGCGGCACGTCCTGGTCTTTGGCGGGGAAGTTTATGACGAACGCGTGATGTCGACACGGTTCAGTTTTGATCCCGTCAAAGGAACTACGGCTCAACAACGCGCCAACTATCCGAATGGAACACGCTATGTCACTACCGGGCTGTTTGTGCAAAATGCGAGCGAACTGATCCGGCACAAGGTGCGTCTGATCCTGGGGACGCGCTTCACGGACGTGAGGATGCGAACCTATGCGGATCGAAACCTGGATGCGACGGGACTCACTCTGGGAGTGACCGACACCTCTCCTGGCTTTCATGACATAACTTTCAATAGCGCCGTTTCCTGGCAATTCAATCAACACGCCGGCGTGCATGTGCTTGTCGGACGCGGCTTCCGCGCGCCGAATGTGTCAAACCTAGCCTCCCTCGGCGTGACCACCCTGGGTTATGAGGTTCCATCTTATGAAGCAATCGCCGTGGGAGCCCTCATGGGCGCGGATTCTGGAGATGGAGCTGTGTCGACAGGCAAGCCGGTCCAGAAGCTCGGACCGGAATCCCTATACAGTTATGAATTGGGGGTTCATTTCGAATCATCAAAGTTCTACGCGCGCGTGCAGGCCTTTGATTCCGAATTGCTGAATCCGATCTCAGGACGGACGCTGCTCTTCCCCGTCGGCAGCGCTCCTGCCACCATTGCCGGCATTGCTGTTACGCCGATGACGCAGTCGGCAGCACAAATGGCGCAGGGAGTTGTTGCGGTCGTGACGTCGCTGAGCCCGCGGTCAGTGAAATCGACGATGAACGACGGGCATTCCAAATATTATGGGATCGACTCTCTGTTCCGGATTACCCTCACCCCGCAGTGGCACTTCGAGGGCAACTACTCGATTCTCGCAGGCAGGGACTTGTACCCCAACCGGCCGGCAAGCAAGCTGCCACCCCAGCAAGGGAAGCTGTCGGTGCGCTATACACCCTTGGGACGTTTCTGGCTGGAGATCCGGAACCGATTTGCCGGTGAGCAGGCACGCCTGAGTGGCGGGGACATCGATGACGACCGGATCGGCGCCTCGCGCAGCCGGACGGACATCGCAAGTTTCTTCCGCGGTGGCAATGCCAGTCCTTATATTCTGACGGGCGCCGACGGAAAGATCGGCACCTCAGACGATACCTTCATGCCGACAGGGGAAACCCTCAAGCAGATTCAGGATCGGATTTTGCCGATCGGGGCTGTGATCAACGGCGTTACCGTCACGGGTGACGGCACCAAGGTCCCACTCTACCTGAAAACCAGCGGATGGTATGCGTTGGATTTTATGGGTGGAGTATCGGTTGGCGAGCGCACAAGCCTGCACTTTGGCCTTTCCAACCTGGGGGACCGGAACTATCGGATCCACGGCTCCGGAGTCGATGGAACCGGGTTCAATCTGTACGCGGGCTTCCGCTACATTTTCTAGCAAATCGGTAAATCGGCGGCAGAGGCGCCATTCCCCTGTTGCAGCTGGTTCCAAAAACCGCGTTTTTGTATTGGCGATCGCGAGTACGTCTTTTCAGGATGGCGACGCCTTCCATTTAACCGAAAGGAGCTTTTAATATGCGTTCCCGACCGATACTCGTATGTTTGATAACTCTCCTGGCGCTATGCCTGCCTTTGACGGTGATGTCGCAGCAGAAGACGGCCGCGGCTCCGCAAAAGGCCACCGCTCCGGCGCAGAAGGCCGCTGCCGCGCCCTCAGGTCAGATCACGCCGCAGATGCGCAAGGATCTTGAGGCTTCCATCGAGCGCGGAGTTGCCTACCTGCTGAAGAATCAGAAGACCGACGGCAGTTGGGAAAACAACTCCGGCATCTCCTCCTTAGCTGCCACAGCCATTTTGAAGCAGCCGGGAGGAGCTCACAAGGCGGCGCCCGAAGTCAAAAATGGGCTTGCCTATATTGTGAAGCAGGCGAAACCGGACGGCGGAATCTACGAAAAGGACCATGAGAACTACAATACGGCAGTGGCCGTTATGGCCTTGGTCGCTGCTGGCAATCCCGATTACAGAACCTTGATTCAAAAGGGTCAGAAGTATATGACCGGCATCCAGATCGGCGCAGACGGCAAGACCCCCAAAACCGACAAGAATTACGGCGGCGTCGGGTACAACGGCGCGGGCCGCGCCGATTTGCCCAACCTGCAGTATGCAATGGAAGCATTGAAGGCTTCCGGGCTTGCAGACAACGATCCAATCTGGCAGCGTGCAGTCACGTTCATCCAGCGTGTGCAGAACCGCAGCGAATCCAACGACCAGTCTTATACGGGAAATGATGGCGGATTTTCTTATGGTCCGGGTATGGGTTGGCAAGGCACCGGCACAAATTCTTATGGCAGCATGACCTATGCCGGATTGCTCAGCTATAGCTATACCAACGTGAAAAAAGGCGATCCGCGTGTCGAAGCGGCAGCGAATTGGATCAAGGAACACTACACGGTGGATGAAAATCCCGGGGTAGGCCAAAAAACCGTTTACTATTACTACATGGTATTTGCCAAGGCGCTCAAGGCCTATGGCGACGCTGTGATCACGGATGCTAAGGGCCTGAAGCACGACTGGCGTTCGGAACTCGGCAAAAAGCTGCTGGAATTGCAGCATCCGGAAGGATTCTGGGTAAATACCGAACCAGCCGAATGGCAGGACAACAAAGTGCTGGTCACGGCGTTCACCATCATCGCCCTGGAAAACGTCCTCCAGTAGCCTGTCGTTCAGCCGTTCACGGCTCCAGCATGAAGGGGTATTCAAAGGAGGTTGCGGGCGCGAACGACTCTTTGACGGTTCTCGGGCTGATCCAGCGCAGGAGGTTGAGCTGTCCGCCGGCCTTGTCGTTAGTTCCAGATCCTCGGGCGCCTCCAAAGGGCTGCAGCCCCACCATCGCTCCCGTCGGTTTATCGTTGATGTAGAAGTTGCCGGCTGCATAGCGCAACGCCCGGCATGCCTCGATATAGGCGTAGCGATCCCGGGAGAAGATCGCTCCCGTCAGGGCGTAGGGCGACGTTGTGTCGCACAAACTCAGAGTCTCGCGGTATTGATTGTCGGGGTAGACATAGACTGAGAGGACGGGGCCGAAGATCTCTTCTTCCATTGTAATGAAACGAGGATTTTCGGCCTGGATTACGGTCGGCTGTATGTAATAGCCCGTGGACTTGTTTCCCGCGCCGCCGAAGACAATTCGAGCCTCGCTCGAGGTCCTGGCCTTTCCAATGTAGCCCATGATGTTGTCGAATGACGGCTCGTCGATCACGGCGTTGACGAAGTTGCTGAAATCGCGCACGTCTCCCATCTTGATCCTGTCCAACATCGCGGCTACGCGGTCGCGAACCGCCGGCCACAGCGATGCCGGCAGGTAGGCGCGCGATGCGGCCGAACACTTCTGTCCCTGATATTCGAACGCACCGCGCACCATGGCCGTCGCGACCTCAGCCGGGTCGGCGGATGCGTGTGCGAAGATGAATCCCTTACCGCCGGTTTCCCCTACGATGCGCGGATAGGAACGGTAGGAGTCCAGCCGGTCCGATATGAAACGCCACAGTGAATTGAAAGTGGCATTGGAACCGGTGAAGTGCAGGCCTGCAAAAAGTGGTTGCGCGAGCGCCACGTCGCCGAGCACCGACCCCGGCCCCGGCACGAAATTAACCACGCCCGGCGGCAACCCGGCGTCCATGTAGGCCCGCATCAGAACGTAGCTTGAAAGGATCGACGTACTCGCAGGCTTCCATACGGTCGTATTGCCCATCAAGGCGACCGACATGTTCAGGTTGGATGCCAACGCCGTGAAATTAAACGGGCTCACGGCGAATACGAATCCCTCCAGGGGCCTATATTCCATCCGGTTGAGCTGGTCCAGTGCGGAATAGGGTTGATCCGCATAGATCTGCGACGCGAAGTAAACGTTGAAGCGCATGAAGTCGATCGTTTCGCATACCGCGTCGATTTCGGCCTGGTGGGGATTTTTCCCCTGGCCGAGCATCGTGGCGGCGGCTATGGTGAAGCGACGCTCGCGCGCCAGCAACTGGGCGGCTCGCAAAGTGACGGACGCCCGTTCGATCCATGACAGATTCGCCCAGGCATCGCGAGCCGCCAGGGCAGCCTCGACGGCCTGAAGGACTTCGGACGGCCCGGCCTGATGGCACCGCGCGATCACATGGCCGTGATCGCACGGCATGACGACGTCGCGAATCCGACCGGTCCGGACTTCGCGGCCGCCGATGATGAGAGGGATCTCCACGATCTCACCGGCCATTCGTTTCAACTCGCGTTTAAGCCCATCGCGGCTGGGCGCACCCGGCGCGAAATCGTTGGCCGGCTCGTTTACCGGCACCTGAAATCGGAACACGCTATTGTTCATCTCAGACTCCTTTTCGATCGATCGGTTGAATAGTACCAGTATGGTCCACTATGAGTAAAGTGATTATTGTATGATACATACATGAATACAATTCATATAGCGGAAGCCAAACCTCGAACGCTTCACCGCCTGTCGAACGCGTAGGTAGGCGGCGGCTGGCCAGAGACGATTCCACCCGCTGGGATTCGGTCAATCCTCCTTGAATCAGTCTGTTGTGCGCTCGCTAAAAAATGAAACGCATTTCAGCCTGATACGTTCTCGGCCCCACAAAGTGTGTGCCGCTGAAGGTTGACAAGAAGTTGTACAGGGCAATCGTGTTGGTCAGGTTCTCCACATAGAATTTCAGGCCGATGCGAGTCTTTTCGCTGGTACGGAACAGATTGTCGGTGCCAATTCCCACATCCAACAGGTTTCGCGGCGAGACACGCGGAGGATTCGTATCGGGATTAAAGGTGCCGGGCGCCGGAATGACGAGACGGGCGGCGCCGTAGTTCGATCCGTTGCACGCGGTGATGGGGTTCCCGGGTGACGCCTGCTGACTGCCGCAGAAGAAACCGATCGCGGCTTGCTGCGCCCCTGTGAGGGCAAGCGCGTCTGCGAGATCGGTGACCGCCCCCGCCACTTCTCCGCTGTCATAGCGCCAGGTGAACGAGACCCAGGCGCCGTTGTTGGGGCGCTGATAATGCACGTTTGTGGTCTGCTGAAATGCCTGATCGTGATCGATGCGAAATACGCTCGTGTCGAGCGGAGAATTGAAAATCAGCCCGCCCTCTTCAGGCCCGAAATAACGGGCGCGGGTGTGCCCCATCGTGGTCTGCGCCTGGAGACCGTGAATCGAGGTGGTGCCGAAGCGCAACGAAACACCGTCGAGCTTCGACAAGCGCCAGGAAATCGGAAAAGTGATGGGAGTGCTGAAGAGAGTGTCGAAATCGTAGCCGTTATGAGTGTTTTTCCAAAAATACTCTCCGTCGACGATGAAATAGCGGCCAAGCGACTGCTGCAACCCTGCGTTGTACTGGTTGCGCCGGCCCGGTTCGAGCGGCTGGCTCGCGAAGGCGCCGAAGACGTTGGTCGCCAACCCGCCGGATCCTGTCGCACTCGACAGGACGAGATTCTCGTTGTACGGCGTTTCGAAGGTTCTGGAATAGGCAAGGCGGAAAACGGTTCCCGTCTGTTTGACCAGGTAGGAAACCCCGATGCGCGGCTGCACTCCGGTCGCTTTGGTCAGTCCGACATAGCGATCCACGCGCAGGCCCGGAGAAAGAGTCAGGCCTCGAATGGTGAGCGCATCCTGGGCGTAGAAGGCAAACTCATTGATGTTTTTGCGGCCGCTAAAATCAAAGAGAGAGCCCCCACGCGTGAGATCAAAGGGTACCAGCCCCGGCGAGAGTCCCGGATTTGGCTGAAAACCCAGGTTCGCACATGCGGCGGGATTGGTGACATTCGGCAAAGCTAGAGGGTTGCCGGCGCTGTCCAGACATACGGGATTGAAGAATGGGTCGGTAATGCCGAGATTGAAGTTTTCCCCCAGGCGCGTCTGCATGATCTGCGTGCCCACCTTCAGATTGTGAACCCCTTTCACATACGATACGTCCGCCTTGATGCCGTAGTTGGCCAGGCGCCTCGCCTGGGCGATGGTCGCCGGCGAATCGTCAAAAATATCCCCGCTGGGATAATAGTGGATCTGATCCTGGCGGAAGAAGACATTCATGCTCAGAAGAGTGGTGGTGCTGAACATGTGCTGGTAGCTCGGGGAGAAGTTGTAGGTGAGGGCCTTCTGCCGCTGATCTTGACCCAGCTGATCGTACGAATTCGGTATCTGAAACCAGTTGCGTGCAGTCATCAGGTCGAGGTGCAGGGTGTCCTTGTCGCTGGCCTTGAGATCGAAATGGTCGAAGAGCGTCTGGTTGTTGCCAACGGCATGCATAGGCTGAAATTCGGGTGTGTCCAGGAATCTGCCTGAACGGTCGGTATTGATGACAATAAAATTTCCGTATCGGGCGTTGCCCCACCCCATGGATCCTTCCTCGGATGGAGTGCCGAACGACCCGTACTGCAGACCTAAGCTTCCAAACGGCCTGCCCGCCCCGAGTCCCGACTGGGTGACCGCATTCACCACCAGGCTGGTCTTGTCTCCAAACTCCGGGCTCGGCGCTCCGGTAATCAACTCGGTCGACGCGATGGCATTTAGAGGGACTTGTGTCGAAAAGAGCTTGTTTTGCTGGTCGCTGATGGGTTGGCCGTCGATCGAATAGCTGACCTGGGCATGATCCCCCAATGGATGAAAAAGACCATTGGAGTCGGCCACAACCCCCGGGGATGCCAGAATGATCGCATCACTCAATCCGGAACCGGGAGACAGGGTCGGAAGCTTGGCGAACTCCTCCTTGCTGAGGTCCCTGTGGGCATAGGGAACGTTTTCCAGCGTCTCCGCGCTGCTCTGGACCACGACCGTGACGGATATCCCCGCGATCTTCATGGAGATCTTGAGATCGATGGGAACCGAAGCGCGAACTGAAATGTCCTGCTGATAGCTCTCGAATCCCTTAGCCGTCACTTCGAGACGATACGGATTGGGAGGAACGTTGGCAAAAGAGAAGCCGCCGTGGTCGTCGGCCGTCGTGGTGCGCTGATAGCCGGTGATCGCGTTGCTGATCGTGACAGCTGCCTGTGGAATCGCGCCGCCGTTCGGGTCGAGCACAGTTCCCTGCAGAGTTCCGGCCTGAAGAGCCAGCGGGATCGCGGAAGCAGGCACTGACAGTCCAATGGCCAGTGCAATCGTGAACAAGATGATTTTTGAGACTTGGAGCATTGTACCTCCTCTGAACACTTAGGGTGATCAACACATGCGTAGCACACAGAGAACTCCGCCCCTTGGCTGCACGGCACAGGATTCTTGCCCGTTGAATGAGAAAGCCGGGAGTCGAAGGTAAGTTATGCGGCGAGGGGAGGAGCCCGATTTGATCCTTCAGGTGCGGAGATCTGTAGCAGGCGGGAATGCTGATTCAGGATTGCCCGCGCAACCAGCTGGGAGTCTTCGAGCTTGACTTTCTTTGGGAACAGAAGATGACCTAAGAGGCGATAACAAAGGCAGAGACTGCAAGTGGACTCATCGCCGCCGCGATCGAAGCGGAGCGCGTCGAGTTTGAAAGAAGCCCCGGCATTTTCAGCCTGTCTGTCTTGGCCGGGAAGAAAAACATGGGTGTGTCCCAGCAAGCCGTGGATTTCCGCGGAGAACAATCCACAGAGGAGGACGCTCTGGACAATTCCGAAGACCCATCTTGTCTTGATGCGAGACCCGAATCGCATACATTAATAATGCTATGCCCGCGGAACAAGCTGGTCAATGCCATCCGCGCAGTCGATTCTCTCCCGAACACGGACTCCTATTCGGCATTTGGGTTATGCACGGACCTCCGAGTTTGCAGATCGCGCGGCTTCTCAGGAAGGCTCCTCGGCTTCACGGAATCGGTAGCCGAAACCGCGCACGGTTTCGACACACGCCCCGAGTTTTCCCAGTTTTCTTCTCAGGGACATGACGTGCACATCGACGGTGCGATCGAGGACGACAACGTCCCGCCCCAGCACGTTGTCGATCAATTCTCCGCGGGTGAAAACGCGTCCCGGATGCGATGCCAGGAAATGGATCAGGCGAAACTCCGTGGCGGTGAGCTCCAGCGGTGTTTCCGCGCTGGTCACTTCGCGCCGGTCGAGGTCGATGAGAAGATCCCCGCGGCGAACTTGCGCCGGAGGTTCCTGCTGTCCTGATGTACGGCGCAGCAGCGCCCGGACGCGGGCCACCAGCTCACGGGGACTGAACGGCTTGGTTACATAATCATCGGCCCCCAACTCGAGACCAACTACACGATCTGACTCGCCCGATTTCGCGGTCAACATGATCAGCGGGATCGCCGACGTCCGGGCGTCCGCTCTGAGGCGCCGGCATACCTCCAGTCCGTCGATCCCCGGGAGCATGAGATCGACCAGCACAATGTCCGGCCTTTCCTGGATTGCCAGCGCCAGACCCGTTTCGCCGTCGTGCGCTCCCCTCACCTGGAACCCCTCTTTTTCCAGGTTGTAGCGCACCAGCTCGATCAGATCCCTTTCGTCGTCAATTGCCAGAACTGTTCTCTTGGGCATAGTTTCTTCCAGATTCACAGAGCGAAAAGCCAGCTTACTGCGAAATGGTCGCGAAATGCCGCTGCAATTATCCGAACCTCCCTAAAATATATTGCTCCGTCCTCGGATCGAATTGCAGCGAAATTGGGAACGCCGACCCTTTTCGCCTGGAGAAACTCGGTAGATTCTGGAAGGGACGGCGAAAAAGGTCGGCGTCCCCAATTTCGTCGCTGAAACGGATCTGGATTTGGAATTGTGGTATCCTTCTTTCATTGCGCCGGTCGGATCTCCGCACTTGCCGTGAGGCTTCCGCTGGCACAGATCTCAGGCAGGTAAATCATGATCCCTCGCAACGAACTGGCGAAGCTGCTGCAGAACCGCCTGGGCGACAGGCTCGCTCGGGATGAAATCCAAAGAATATCGGCTGACGTCCTGGCCTTGGAGCAGGATTGGGAAGAGGTCGATATTCCCTTCTCAGATATGGGCTACAGTTTATCCGTCAGCTGTTCAGACATCTGCTGGCTCGCCCACCAGGTCGAGCGCGGTGGGGTCTTCAAAATCCTCCGAAAAAAGATCCCTGGCATAGCCTGAAATTGCAGCGTGCCAGGGGTTAGGTAATCTTTTTTGGTCAGGGAGGATACCTTCCGAGAGCCTACGCCCACCGGGTGTGTGTTTTGACCCATTTACGAGCCAATTGGTGCATCCCGCATCCATATGTAAAAAACGGCAACACTTAGAACTGATGAAATTTACATCATCATTTAAATAGTGAATAAATCAGGAGAGAAAATTGCTTGTATAGCCACGACACTTCTTCGCCTTTCAGGGCGTGCTGTCAACAAGCGAATTTTCGTGGAGGCATTATGAGAATCAGCAAGAGGGCTATGAAGGTTGGGATACTGTTCTTGGTATTCTTCATGGCCGCGACTTTGGCGATCGCCGGCTTGGTGCGTCAGGAAGGTCGGCGTTTGACCGCATTGGACAAAGCGTTCTATCTTAGCGCCGATGACACGGGGTACATTCGTCCGGGTTTGAATTTCACGATTAATAGCGTCACGATCCCGAGCGATCTTAAACCATTAGTAACGTTCACGATAACTGATGGTTCAAACCAGCCGTTGGATCGTGCCGGAATTCAGACGCCAGGCACTGTATCTTCGAGCTTCATTCTGGCCTATCTGCCTCCGAGCACCAATGGCAGCCCCACCGATTATGTCGATTACACCTCGAGCACGGTGACGATCAACGGGAATACGGGCACTCAGGCGGGCACGGCATCCGGAGGCACGTACACGGATATGGGGAATGGTGTCTACACGTACAAGTTCTCTAAGGCGATCCCCGCGACCTACAATACAGCCGCCACGCACACCCTGGGAATCTACGGCACGCGCGACCTGACCGAATGGGGCCTGAGCCTGTATGTGTCGGACGTGACCTTTAATTTCGTTCCCAATGGATCGGCGGTGACACAGGCTCACCAAGTGGTGCTCACGGCAAACTGCAACCAGTGCCATGATCCGCTTGCCGCTCATGGCTCGACCGGCCGCCAGAACGTCGAGATCTGCATCCTGTGCCACAATCCGGGGACGACCGATCCTGGAAGCGGCAATGCTTTGGATATGAAGATCTTCATCCACAAGATTCATAGGGGATCATCGCTGCCGAGCGTGGTTTCGGGAAAACCGTATCAGATCATTGGCCACAACAACGCGGTGAGTGACTTTTCCGACGTCGAATTCCCGCAGGATATTCGCAACTGCGTGACCTGTCACAAGGGTTCGACGCAGACCAACGCCTGGAACCTTATGCCGAGCGCCGAGGCCTGCGGCTCATGCCACGACGACCTGAATTTCACGACCGGCGCCAACCATGCGGCCGGGCCGGCGACCGATTCGCAGTGCGCTTCCTGCCATCAGCCCCAGGGACAATACGAGTTTGATCCCTCGGTCATCGGAGCCCATACGGTTCCCTTTAAGTCGACTCAACTCTTGCACCCCACGTTGACCGTTCTCAGCGTTACCAATACGGCCCCTGGACAGCACCCGGTCATGCAGTTCACGATCAAGGACAAAAACGGCAACCTGCTGGCTCCGAATCTATTTACAGGAACCGGCAAGAGCCTGAGTCTCCATTTTGCCGGCCCGACCACCGATTACCTGAGCACGACTCGGGCATCGGAGACCATGACAAACTTCCCGGCTTACGTGAGTGGCGTGGCCACCTATACATGCAACTATACGATTCCGGCCACTGCAACAGGCACCTGGGTATTCGAGACAGAAGCGCACCTCGCCGCGACTCTGATGAAAAACGGAGATCCAAAGAACCTGACAGCCTCCCAGACTGATGTTGCGCCAAATACGATTACATATATCGCCGTGACGGATAAGACCCCTGTTCCCCGGCGTACTGTCGTGGCCTATGCCAATTGCAACCAATGCCATGACCAGCTGGGCTATGGAAGCTTCGACAATCCAGCATTCCACAGCAACGGCCGTAACCAGATCGTCTGCAACATTTGCCATAGCCCGGGATTCACGGCCGGCTCGGGCGCGACCGCGACACCCATTTCTTTCCAGGTGATGGTCCATCGGATCCACACGGGCGCCGACCTGACCAGTACTTACTCCATTGGCAGCACGAACTTCAACGGTGTGCTTTATCCTGGAGACCGTCGCGACTGTGCCAAATGCCACGTGGGCACTTCTTATACGGTGCCGCTGCCCGCGACCAACATCGCCGTCACTACGCCCAATTGGTACTGGACTCCGACTCAGCCGATTGCGGCAGCTTGCCTGGCGTGTCATGACGATGTTTCCACGGCGGCGCACGCGTTCATCAACACCACCACTTTTGGGACAGTCACGGCAGAGTCCTGCCCGGTGTGTCACCAGGAGACCGCTGCCTTCTCAGTATCCAGTGTCCACGCTCGATAGAGGCCAAAATGACGCTTAATCGCGGTTCCAAATTCCTGGTCCTCTCCTTCGTGGCGGTTCTGGCCATCGCGGCCCTCGCCGGCAACCTCAAGGGGTTGCCGGCAGGGGCCCAGGCCCAGCAATCCGGCACGACAATGCAGGATTGTGCTGCCTGCCACGAGGAACTGGTCAAAGCCTTCAATATCAACACGCACGATATTCTGGAAAAAAGCCCCTCCTACAAGGTTGCGAATCCATGCGAGTCTTGCCATGGTTCCGGCAAGGCTCATATCGAGGGCGGCGGGGATAAGACCAAGATCATCACGTTCAAGGGCAAATCGACAGCGGGTACGTACAATCAACAGTGCCTGACGTGTCACAAAAAGGATCACGAGGTCACCGGATTCAACGCCAGCACCCACGCCCGGCAAGGACTGTTCTGCGCTGACTGCCACAGCATCCACAAGCCGGCCCCGATGACGCGCTCACTCAAGGATCGTGCCAGCAATCTATGCATGAGCTGCCACACCCTTCAGAGAGCACAGTTTTCCAAACCATTCCATCACCGGGTGAAGGAAAACGCCATGGAGTGCACCGATTGCCATCAGCCGCACAGCGGCATCGATGCCAAGCAGGTCAGCAAGTCTTTCTCGGGCCAGGAAGTTTGCTTCAAGTGCCATAGCGAGAAACAGGGCCCGTTCGTTTTCGAGCATCCGGCAATCAATCTGCGCGGATGCCAGGGCTGTCACGAGCCCCACGGCTCCAACAACCCGAAACTGCTCAATCGCACTGCGATGACGTCGCTCTGCCTGGAATGCCATTCGCGAAGCCTGACAGCCACGACCGTCATACAGTCGCAACCGCCGGCGTTCCATAACCTCAACAGCCCGACGTACCAGAACTGCACCACCTGTCACGTTATGATCCACGGCTCTAATTTCGATCGCTTTTTCCTTAAATGATGGGGAGGCAGGAGCTAAAGTCATGATAATGAATGTTCGTTCTCACAAGCGTGCCTCTGCCAGCCGGACCCAAGTCTGGATGGCCGTGCTTGCGCTTGTACTGATTGTCAGCACCGTGCCTGCTCTCCTAGCCCAGTCCAGTTCGTCAGGAGAAAGCAACCCCGGCGTCGCCGGAGTTTCTGCCGATCAAAATCCCAATTCCGCGGATGGAGCGCAAGGGTCGCAGGCTGCTGCTCCAGCTAAACCTGCGGCCACCGACGGCTCAAGCCTGGGGCCGTACACATTTCATTCACAGTTCGAAGTGGGCTATCGCTTTGCTTCCAGAGTCGGCGGCAACGATCAGATGTACAGGAGCCAGGTCAATCTCTACGAAGGAGCCAGGCTGTTCAATTCTTACATGAGCCTGCGCTCCACTCCTGGGGTCGGTCTCTTCGACCGGTTTGACCTGTCGCTCAATAACTTGGGAGATCCTTACGGCACGGCACGCCTGAACGTGAGCCGGTCCGATCTTTACGATCTTCGGGCCAGCTATCGCGACATGAACTATTACCATTTCATTTCCACATTTGACAACCAGCTCCTCGGCCAGGGGAACACGTTTTCTCAGCACAACCTCAACACCGATTATCGGAACACCGACGTCGAGCTGAGGCTCTTCCCCACGCACAGGATCGTTCCATTTGTGGGATACTCCAGGAGCACGTCCACGGGTCCGGGCTTTACGACCGTCGAGTCGACGGGCAACGAATTCCTCCTGCAGACCCAATGGCGATATGCCGCCGACGAGTATCGCGGCGGCGTCCAATTCAACCTTTCGACACTGAACTTGACTGTCGAGGAGGGCTACCGATTTCTGAAAAACGACACGATGATTACGAGCGCTGGCCAACCGCAGGGCAACGAAAACAATCCTGTGTACCTCGGAACTCCGATTACGCTCACATCCCTCAATGGCGGGTATCACGGACGCGTCAAGCTTCCGACCTCCAGGATCCTGGCCAAGTTCACGCCTTTCCAAAACCTGCGCATGACCGCCCGCTACTCGTACACGATGGGGGACGTGGACTCGGACATGGGTGAGATCCGGACGGGCAGCTTCGTCGACCTTAACGATTTCCTGGCTTACAGCACCGCGGCGGATGGCTTTAACGGCCGCGCCAAGAGCCCGAACCACAACGGAGCTCTCCTTGTCGAGTATCTACCATTCTCGCGTCTCAAATTGACCGACAACGTCGACGTGCTCGACTATCACGTTTCAGGGGCGGGACTGCTTTCCACGCTCTATCTGAATGCCAGTTCGATCTTCGGGCCCGGTCCGTCGAGCAGCAAAACCGTCACCGACCTGCTCAACACCCAATTCGCGTACAGCCAGGTGCGCAACCAGGCAGAAGCAGAACTGGATCTCGGCCATGGGTTCGCTGTGCGGGCCGGCCATCGTTATACCTACGTGAAAGTAGACAGCGATGATTCCGAAGACGTAAATTCAGTCGACGCGGCGGTCAACACTGCGATCGTCGGCATGGTCTATCGCCCCGGTTCGTGGCTCCGCCTCGGACTCGATTTTGAAAACAACACCACCAATCGCGCCATCACGCGTACTGATCTGTTCGACTACGACTCGCTGAATCTGGATTGGCGCATCGGCTCCTGGAAGGGTTTCAGCGCGAGCGGCCGGTTTACGGCCAGACACAACTCGGACCCTGCCAGCGATATTTCCTACAAGGCGCGTGACCACAATTACAGCGCCAGCCTGAATTATGATCCGAGCGAGCGCATCAGCATCGGCCTGGATTACTCGCTGGCCGATTTGTTCTCGGACATGCTGATTGTCGTTCCGCAGAACCTGCAGGAGACTTCTTCGATTTTCAATGAACGTTACTCGGGAATCGGCGGCAGGATCGCATTGACCGTCTACCGCGGCACCAAGGTAGAGCTTGGGTATCGCGGCATCATCAACCGGGGCACATTCCCTATCGACTATCACCAGCCTTATGCGTCCTTCTGGATTCCCTTGGGTTCCTCCAAGCTGGCATTCAAGCCTGCCTGGCAGTACTACCGCTACATTCAGAAGCTGGGGACGTTGGAGAATTATCAAACCAATCTGGTAACCCTTTCCCTCGTCTACTCGCGTTAGGGCCTGTCAGTGAATAACGTTTACACTTTGCTGCTGGCCCCCAGGCCCGCTGGCGCGGCGCCTTGCATCTGCCCGGCCCGGCGCTCGCGCCAAAGTGCAAACGTTATTCATTGACAGGCCCTTAACCCGGCCACTGCCGGACCGAAACGTATCGCCTCCCCTGTTTTTGAAACACAGGGGAGGCAAACCTCCCCCCTAGAGAGCGGTCGTAATCCCCGCGCCGACGCCTTCCAAACCGCAGACTTCCCAGGAGTTCGTCGCGCTCTTTGAGCCTTTGAGGTTGCTTTCGTCATCAATTGCAAGATCCCAAACCCTTGCAGTGGCTATAGATTTGCGCTGCAACTAAACAGCTACCATTTTTGATGTTGCAGGGTATTCCAGGGGGCCAAAAAAATCAGCGCCCTTTCTCCGGGAAGAGAAAGGGCGCCGCTCGGGTGTAGGTGGGTATTAAGGGTGGAAAGGAGGTTTGTATGTCGGAACGATTCTCCTTCTTAGGGTTTTTATTTGCTCTATCCAGATGTCTTAAATACGCAAATGCCATGCCAGGAAGTCACCTGGCAGCCTTGTGGCACCCATCGTTTGTATTAGCAGTATTTTATTTAGGCGACATTACACTCATAATGTTGAATACATAAACAGTAGGGTGGGTGATGAAACCCATAACAAAGGTAATTTGACCCAAGCTTCATAAGGAATTTCCTTAATTGGCGCCGGAAAAACACTGATCGGATCTCGTCGATTCTGTGGCACTCCAACAACGACTGGCAACGATTGGTTTGATTTGAGTATAATGCTCTTACTAAACCCAGGGCAAAGGAAGTAGCAGCACATGCCTGCCCGCTGAATCGCGGACGAGATCAGTTTTTTCGAACGGAGTGGCTTTGGCAAACGTGAGATCGAAAAGCGAGCGCACCGATAAGTGTTTTGGGTCGATCAACGAAATGAGGTGCGAACTCGCGCAAACCTCGCTGGACGCCATCATCACGACCGATTCTCGAGGGCGGATCACCTCCTGCAGTGCGTCGGCATGTGATCTCATGGGCCTTCTGCCGGGAGAGGGTAAGGGCAGGCACGTGAGCTCGTTTTACTCAGGCGGGCTGGCGGAGGCCAGGCGGGTGATGCAGTTGCTGAGAGAAGCAGGGCGTATTCGGGATTATGTCACCGAAATCGTGACGGTTGCCGGACGCCGGATACCGATCGCGCTGGCAGCTTCGGCCATCAAAGACAGCGCGGGCGGGATCGTGGGCACTCTCGGCATCGCCCGTAATCTGACCGACATTCGCCGGCTGGAAGATGAGCTCAACGGAAAAAACAGATTCATGGCCAACATTCTGCAGGATTCCGCCGATGCCATCATGACAATGGATCCGGACGACGTCGTCACGTCCTGGAATCGGGGCGCCGAGGCAATCTTCGGGTACAGCGCTTCGGAAGTAGTCGGAAAGTCCATCAGCCTGATCGTTCCCCCGGACTTGCAGGAGATCCACGAGTTGGAGCAGCTCCGAGACAGATTTCACGCGGTAGGAGCGGTGCGCAGTTACCAGACCGAGCGCATCACAAAGGACGGCCGCCGCATTCATGTGATCTTTACACGAACCGCCATCCGCGACAATGAAGGGAGGATCATAGGCAGCTCGTCAGTGCTCAAGGATGTGACATCCTTTCGGAGCATGGAGCGCCAGCTTGCGGATGCCGCGCATCTGGCGACCCTCGGCGAGCTCTCCGCCGGACTGGCTCATGAGATCAAAAACCCGCTCGCGGGAATCAAAGGCGCCATTGACGTGATCCGGGATTCCATTCCCGCAAGCGACATCCATCGCGAGATCCTCGGCGATGTGCTTCATGAAGTAAATCGTATCGACAAGATTGTTCGCGATCTGCTGAACTATGCCAAACCGAAACCGCCATGTCATTCTGAGATTCAGCTTGCCGAGATAGCGCAGCGAATTGTGGCGATGGTGGAAAAATCGGCGACGAACGACGCGTTGGTCATCCGGTTGCACAAGTTCACCGAAATCCCCACCTTCACCGGCGACGAGACGCAGCTCGAACAAGTCCTGCTAAACCTCCTCCTGAACGCCCAGAAAGCCATGCCAGCCGGCGGGCATGTGGACGTGACCCTTTGGCATAATCCCGCGCAGAGGGCAATCTGCTTTGAAGTGAGGGACGACGGGCCGGGCATTCCGGAGGAAATTCGCAAAAAGCTATTCCAGCCCTTTTTCACAACTCGAACCGACGGCACCGGTTTAGGGCTGGCAACGTGCCTGAAAAACGTGCAATATCATGGAGGTTCCATTGAGGTCCAGAGTGAAGTCGGACGTGGAACCAGATTCGTGGTGACGATTCCTCTGGTTTCGCACGTCTAGGATTATGCCCAAAGAGACGATTCTTGTCGTTGACGACGAACGCCTGGTGCGCTGGTCGCTTCAACAAAAACTCGAACAATGGGGGTATCACGTCAGCCTGGCCGAGGACGGCGCTACGGCCCTCGGCCGCGTGCAACTGGATAATCCCGACCTGATTACGCTGGATGTGAAGCTTCCCGACATGACCGGCATCGAGGTCCTGTCGGAGATGCGAAAGCGGAACATCCAGGTGCCGGTCATCGTGATCACCGCGTTCGGTGTGGTAGACGATGCCGTATGCAGCCTCAAGCTGGGCGCCTACGACTTTATCGAAAAGCCGATCAATTTCGAAAAGCTGGAAAATGCCCTGCGCAATGCCCTGGAAACGCGACGCCTGCGTACTGAGGTGGCGCGCACTCACGAAATCCAACGCAGTGAGTTCAGCGTCGAGCATATCATCGGCGCATCCGCACACATACGCGAGGTTGTGGAATTGATCAAGAAGCTGGCGGCCAGCGAAGCCTCCACGATCCTCATCCAGGGAGAAAGCGGCACCGGCAAGGACTTGGTTGCGCATGCGATCCACTACGAATCGAACCGCCGGGACCGTCCCTTTTATGCCATCAACTGCGCCGCCATTCCCGAGAACCTGATGGAGTCCGAATTGTTCGGCCATGAAAAAGGTGCCTTCACCGACGCCCGGGCACAAAAGAAGGGCATGTTCGAAATGGCCGATGGCGGCACGCTCTTCCTGGATGAAATCAGCGAAATGAATGTGGGAATGCAGGCGAAACTGCTCCGCGTTCTGGAAGGACAGTCCTTCCGAAGAGTGGGCGGAGTGAAAAACATCACCGTCGACGTCCGTATGATTGCCGCCTCGAATCGAGACCTTGAGGAAGGCGTACGGTCCTCGAGGTTTAGACAGGACCTTTACTTCCGCCTGGCGATCATTCCTTTGACACTCCTGCCATTGCGCGACCATAAGGACGATATCACCCCGCTTTTGCACCACTTCATACGGCATTACAACCAGAAATTCCACAAGAACATCCAGGGTCTCACCAGAGAAGCCGAAGACCTATTGATGAATTACGATTGGCCGGGGAACGTCCGGGAGTTACGGAACGCCATCGAGAGGGTGATGATCCTGGCTGATGGCAACCGCATTGCCGCGAAATACCTGCCGATTCGCATATCTGAAGGCGGCGCCCTTCCCATTTCCGCAATCGAGAGTTCGGAGAACGGCAGCATACACCTGCCGCCAGGCGGGACGGCGCTGTTTGAAGTGGAGAGGGAGCTGATACGCCAGGCTCTGGAGCAGTCTCGCGGCAACAAGACCGCGGCGGCAAAACTGCTGCGCATCACGCGCGATACTCTGCGTTACAAAGTGAAAAAGTACCGTCTGGAATAGACCCGGATCCGCGCGCTGGCCGTCACCTTTGCGGCGGCTTATGCTTGCGCATGCGGCGAAGAAAATAAGGGCGCATCACCTGTTTCATCGTATCGATCCAACGCAGGTAGGCTTCCCCCTCCCCGGAAGCGGGAGCCAGGTAGAGTGTGTCTTCCGGATGAGGCAGGACGCTCGGATGGACGTTGGGCGCCATTCCAATGGGCAGATTGTGCTCCTTGCAGACTTCATAGACACGGCGAAAAACACGCAGCATTTCCTCATAACGGGGCGCGGGGCAATCCTCTTGCCCCATCCCCGGCATCGGGTGGAATATGGAAATCAGAGGCAGCGTGCCGATTTCGGCAAAGTAGTCGATCGTACGCAGGGTGTCCTCGATCGGTTCGAGGCCTGCAACGATCTTTCCGAATACCCTGCCTCTGCCGAGAACGCGCGCACAGTGTTCGAGCGCCTTGATGAGCGATTCCCGGTCCGGGGCGACCGATGGGTCCGTACGGAAGTGATTGCAGTAATCGTCGTTGAAGAACCCCTTGCAGAAACTGATGTGATCGACGCCCAGGGCGCCAGCCTCGTCATAGGTCCGCAGATCCGCCTCCGGAGGGAACTGCAATCCTACCAGGATTCCCACGTGCTCTTTTAGGGCGCTCAAGTACGGAAAAGCCCTGGACAGGCCGCGGTCTCCGCGGCATCCGCCGCGAAGCAGCACAAACGTCACTCCCGACCTTTGTCGGGCCATGGATGCGGTTTCGATGACGTCCTCGACCGTTTTCTCTTTGATGCTTGTTGAATCCGAAGCATCTGAGCCCCAAAAGCGGCGTTGGAGCCCTCGTCCATCACTCACAGTGCGGCATCGTTCCCCTAGTCCGATCGATAGGAATGTCCCTTGCAGGGTCCCGATCCGCGAAAGCGGACCTCCGCTGGGAGCCGGCAAGTCGTACCAATCGGGTTTGGGCGGGATCCTGATGGCGTAGGCCAAGTCGCGCCGCTCATCCAAAAGCAAATAATCGGCTCCACTGAGGGTCAGGCGATATGGGGTTTCCAAAACCAAGCTCCCCCGGATAGGGGCATTCACCCAAAGATCCCTCATCTCGCCGGGAATGATCATTTCCAGCCCACTCGCGGGGTCCGAAGGCTCCTCGAGGAGAGGCCGCCCATCCTGTTCGATGTGGCAAGAACCATCGATTTTGACGCCGCTGCAGAGCAGGTCGATCTTCAGTTCGGCAGGGTTACGATGCTTGTCGGTAGACGAAGGAACCGGCCAAGCTTTTGTTGCGCATGAAGACATAGTGCCGACTCATTTAAGAAAATTCAATCTTCGCAGGCGTGAGGGGCACATTCCCGTGGTTCGAATATCGCAATAATCCGAGTGTCCTATCAGGCCTCCTACTGCGTAGTCTCGCAATTTTCTTCTACGAACCAAAATCCGTTTTGTTTCTAAAAGATATCGAAGGAAGAAAAGGGTTCGTCCGATTGAGGTTGGAATTCTCTAAGGTTTGATTGGAGCCCGAGGCCGAGTGGAGGTATCCGGTTTGGAATCACTTGTCTGCGTGAATCGCAGGTAGGTGCCGGTTCTGAGATTGCGCCGAACCCGCAGGACCTCGCGCAACACTTCGAGATAGGATCCCAGGCGGACCTTGCTTCCCTCGGCATTGACCCAGACGATTGGGACTTCGCGCACGCGGTACCCGAGCTGGCGGGCAATTGCCAGGAGCTCGAAATCGTAGCCCCAACGGTCGATGGTTTGCCGTGGGAAAATCGCCTCTGCCGCGTGGCCGGTAAACATCTTGAATCCCGCCTGGGTATCTTCGATGTCCGGAACGGCAAGCCAGCGAATGATCCAGTTGCCGCAGCGGCCGGCGATCTCCTTGTACCATGCCTGGTGAACTTCGATGCGTGCGCCCTGTTTTTTGCGGGATCCGATGACGAGGTCGTAACCTTGATCGAACCATGGCCAAAAACCGGCGATCTGGTCGAGCGTCGTGGAGTTGTCGGCATCCATGAAAATCCGATAGGCTCCGTGCGCTTCGAGCATGCCCCGGCGCACGGCAGCGCCCTTGCCGTGATTTGCGCCATCCGGATGAGTGATGAGCCGCAGGGACTTCACGGCTGTGCAGGCACGCACGACACGGCTTGTGC
>Ga0187885_10000468_pt1 | contig 48733 bp, 36 predicted proteins | sample June2016WEW_20_1_3_FD_132970 | JGI IMG/M metagenome (GOLD analysis project Ga0187885, IMG submission 132970) | Peatland microbial communities from SPRUCE experiment site at the Marcell Experimental Forest, Minnesota, USA - June2016WEW_20_100 | ecosystem: Environmental > Terrestrial > Soil >...
CCGAGGCGGTGGTGGAGTCGAGTTTTATGTGCTCCTTGATATAGACCACCGCGCGATACGCGCCGGTGACGACCGCCTGGCAGGAAGCGCCGGTGAACCAGTAAATCACCGCGCCGCCCATGATGAGGCCAAGGATGATCTGCGGCTGCACGATGGAGAGCTTGTTCACCACATCACCAAACATGTTTTCGAGCAGCATGATGATGCCGAACACCATCGTGGTCGCGCCGACAACGGCGGTACCAATGAGCACGGGCTTGGCCGTGGCCTTGAAGGTGTTGCCCGCGCCGTCGCCCTTTTCCAGTTGATACTTGGCGTTTTCAAAGTCTGCGTCGAAACCGAAGTCGCGTTTGATTTCTTCCTTGATGCCTTTGCGGCCTTCAATCTGGCTCAACTCAAAGACAGACTGGGCGTTGTCGGTGACCGGGCCGTAGCTGTCCACGGCAATCGTCACCGGCCCCATGCCGAGGAAGCCGAAGGCCACGAGGCCGAACGCGAAGATCGGCGTGGCGAACAGGAATTTCGCCGGCATGAGCGAGAGGAGCGCCGGATTCTGGGAAAAGAAATACGAGGTGGCCATCAACACCATGATGCACAGCCCCATCCAGAAGGCCGAGTAGTTGCCGGCCACGAAGCCCGACAGGATGTTCAGCGACGCGCCGCCGTGCCTGGAGCAGTTGGTCACTTCCTTGACGTGCCGGGAGTTGGTGCTAACGAATATCTTGGTGAATTCGGGAATTAGCGCGCCCGCCACTGTGCCGCAACTGATGATGATCGAGAGCACCCACCACAGCGCGGGCTGGGCGGTGCCGGTGGCGTCAGTGAAGTCGCCCAGGAGCAGTTTGCTGGCAATGAAGGTGATGATGATAGAAATAAACGAAGTGAGCCACACGAGGTGGGTCAGCGGGGCTTCAAAGTCGAAGTCTTTCTTGCCGCTGAACATGGCCTTGCTGATGGCTTCGTTTATGAAGTAGGACACCAGCGAGGTCACGATCATCAGCGCGCGCATGGTGAACAGCCAGACGATGAGCGTGGCACAAATGGTCGGACTGGCCGCCAGCGCCAGGGCGAGAAACGCGATCAACGCCACGCCGGTCACACCGTAGGTCTCAAAGCCATCCGCCGTCGGGCCGACCGAGTCGCCGGCGTTGTCACCGGTGCAGTCCGCGATCACGCCGGGGTTCTTCGGGTCGTCTTCGGGCAGCTTGAAAACGATTTTCATCAGGTCGGAGCCGATGTCGGCAATCTTGGTGAATATGCCGCCGCAGATGCGGAGCACGCTCGCGCCGAGCGATTCGCCGATGGCAAACCCGATGAAGCAGGGGCCGACGAGTTCGCGCGGCAGGAACATCAGAATGCAGATCATGAAGAACAATTCGACGCAGACCAGGAGCAGGCCGACGCTCATGCCGGAGCGGAGGGGGATGCCCAGCGTGGCGAACGGGTTGCCCTTGAGCGCGGAGAAAGCGGTGCGGGAATTGGACACGGTGTTGATGCGGATGCCGAACCAGGCCACGCCGTAGGAACCCATGATGCCCAGGATGGAGGCGAGGAGAATGACCGCCACATGGCCTACGGAATTTCCCTGGAGCGCTTTGAAGTAGTAAATCATGCAGCACGCAATCAGCGTCCAGAGGATGGCAAGGAACTTGCCTTGCGTGAACAGATAGGTCTTGCAGGTTTCCCAAATCATGTGGGACACCCTGGCCATGCTGTCATGGACGGGCAGGGCTTTGGTCTGTTTGTATTGCACCAAGCCGAACAGGGCGCCGACGCCGCAGAGCAAGATGCCGAGATACATCAGCATTTCGCCGCTGATGCCGCCCAATCCGGCGAATTTGACGTCGCTCAGGGAAGGAATTTTGATGTCCGCCTCACCGGCAAACACATTGGTTGCAAGGCCGAACAAACAGAATGTCGCAAGTGCCCACAATAAAATTTTAGTTTTTTTCATAAAATATTGTCGCAGCGGAGGCTAACAAAGCTCCCCCTGACCGCCAACCATATTTGGCAAAGAATTCTCCAAAAATTGAACTGGATTGTGCCGAAACTTGATGATTTCATCCCTTCCGGAGCATCGTGCCACTGCCCCCGTTTGGAGTTCCGCGTTTACGCGGTTCAGACAAACACCACCACCCAACCGCCTGAAGGCGGAACTCCAAACGGGCGACCACTCTTGTCTGGTGCCAGCGACAAAATACAGCCCGGCGCATTTGACCTTGTCGCTCGCGGAACGTTTTCGCATCTTTGAGGCGATGCCCGAACGCGCGGTTTCCACTTTGAACAAACCGGACGTGGCGTTGGAAATGACGCTGCGTCCGTCGCTGTTTTCCGAATTCACCGGCCAGCCCAAGGTCAAGGAACGCCTCGGAATAGCCGTGCAAGCGGCGAAACAGCGGAGCGAAGCGCTCGACCACATCCTGCTCAGCGGTCCGCCCGGCCTGGGCAAAACTACGCTCGCTTACATCCTCGCCAAGGCCATGGGCGCGAACCTCAAAAGCACCAGCGGACCGACCATCGAGAAAGCCGGCGACCTCGCTGGCCTGCTGACAAACCTCGAAGCCGGCGACGTGCTGTTCATTGACGAAATCCATCGCCTGCAAAAAACCATCGAGGAATATCTGTACCCGGCAATGGAGGATTTCAAACTCGACATCATCATTGACCAGGGGCCGAACGCCCGCAGCGTGCGGCTGAATCTTCCGCGCTTCACCCTCATCGGCGCGACCACGCGCAGCGGATTGCTCACCGCGCCGTTGCTCACGCGCTTTCCCATGCGCGAGAGACTGGATTATTACGTTACTGAAGATTTGGAGAAAATTATTGTTCGCTCTGCGCGCCTCTTGAAAGTCGAGATTGACGAGACCGGCGCGCATGAAATCGCCCGGCGCAGCCGCGGCACGCCGCGCATTGCGAACAACCTGCTCCGCCGCGTGCGTGATTACGCGCAGGTCCGGCACGATGGCCGCATCACCGCCGACGTCGCGGACAAGGCGCTGGCCATGCTGGAAATTGACCAGAACGGCCTCGACGAAATGGACAAGCGCATTCTCGAAGCCGTCATCGTGAAATTCGGCGGCGGGCCGGTGGGCGTGAATTCGCTGGCGGTGGCCGTGGGTGAGGAGCCGGACACGATTGAGGAAGTCTATGAGCCGTATCTCATCATGGAAGGCTACCTGAACCGCACCTCGCAGGGCCGCGTCGCGACGGAGTTGAGTTACAAGAAGCTGGGGTTGCGTCCCAATTCAGGGAATCAGGACCGCTTACTTTGAAACCGAATTTGTCCCTGATTCTTCCGCTGGGGCATTGGTTTGCAGAATGCATCCGTTGTCCAATTGAATTTTGCGCTTGAAAGCGTCGAGTTTACCCTTGAAACCCTGGCCGGGCTGCCAGCTGGCCAAGATTTTTTCCCACTCGCCAGCTTGTTTCTCACTCAAGCTGTTAAACCAGAGGCAGTATTCCGTCAAATCATCGCCATCAAGAATAACCTGCCCGAAATGCGCTTCTTGAAACCCAACCGCGGGACTGCTCCAACTGGCAAAACACAAAACGGGCAGCGCGCGATTCGCATTCAAGTCGGTTTCCCAAACCACCCATCCGTCCCGCCACTGGCCGTTGAAATGGTTGGGAGCGCGCCCGAGCGCAAGTTTCACGGTCAAATGATCCGTTTCTTTGTCGCCGAAGATTTCGAACGGTTCCAGCAAATCTTCAAACAAATCGCCCGCCAAATTGGACGGCTCTGGCTTTTTGAGACCGGGCTCCGCTTTCCGTTTTTGCTCCCAGTCTTTCACCTTGGCGCGATAAAGGTCGGTCATGGCGAGATAATTTGTCCACGATTTTTCCAGTGCGGCATAATCAGCCAGAACAGCGAAGGATTTTGGCAATGGCCCGTTGGCTGGCATCCCCATTTTTTCCGCCGCCAGCCGTTGAATCAGTGAGAGTGCAGAATAACCGTCGCTCGAATACAATTCCGGCACGTCCGAAAACCGGAGGTAGCCGCGCTCCAGCAAATACTGGCCGAACCGGGCCATGAATTCCTCCGGCGCGTTGGTGTCGGACAAGGTGATTGCCGCGCCGAACTGGTAATACAGCCCCGCGTTTTTGAGGTCATGGCGGAAGTCCTCGTCCAGAAAATTGCGCAGCTTTTTATAGCCGCGCTCGCGGCCAAATTCTGCGCGGGTCCAGCCGATGATCAAATCGGTGATTTTGTCCGCGGCGGCAAGTTGCCGGGTTGTTCTCGCCGCCAAATCATCGTTGCCCCGAAATCGTTCCATGTAAAATCCGGCGTCGCCGAGGCTCGTGACCAGGTTGGTGTAGGAACCAACGCCGCCAACATCATTGGGCAGCGGGCCGGCAAATTCGCCCCGGGCAAGATACCGCTGCCCATCCAGCTTCACCGCCTCCGAAGGATAAACACGGGTGATGGCTGCGAGTTCATTTGAAGGGAAGGCTTGATAATCAGGAACGCCGTTGGAATTGATTCCGTCAGCCCGATAAAAAATCAGCGTGCGTTCAACGCCGTTGGTTTTGGGCTTCAGCTCGACCGTATAATCGTTATGCGGACAGCCCGTGAGCAGCGCGCAAAGTATCGCCAGAAACGAAGCCAGTAAAAAGCGTTTCCTTGAAACGCACCCGGCGCCAGGAAAATCACGTCCTTTTGGATTCATGACCCGATGTTAAGAACGCAAACTGCTTGAATCAAGGAAATCAGAGCTGACGTTTGGCAACGACGGGGTTGAGCTGCAAAAAGCTTGGGTTGAAACCGGCAACGGGAAATCAGTCGAAATTGTTTTAGCGTTACGCGCCTGCCAATTTCGGTTTTCGGACAACCGCCCTTGACCTCTTCGGGGCTGTGATACAAATTAGTCTCACGATGAAAACAGCAACCGTCAGGGATTTGCGCAACCGTTTTCCGCGCGTCGCCTTGCGGAACAGCTTTCGGCCAGACCTACCGGCGCGCATGGACCCCGGGCGTTTGACGTGCTGCATGTGGCGACGGCATTGCACCTGGGCGCGCGGGAATTCCTGACCTTCGACGCCAGCCAGCGCAAACTGGCCGCGGCGGAAAAATTGAAGGCGAAGCCGTGAAACTGGCGCGCACCCTGGGCGCGATTGTCCGGAGCATTGCCGAAGACCTGCGCATCAAACCGCGCGTGGAAGTAGCTGCGGCTCATTGAACCGGAAATTGCCCCGGTCCGGCACCCTGTCATTTTGCCTGTGGCGGGCACCGGCAAACGGGATTACATTGAAGCACGTGAAAAATATTGCGGTGCCGATTCTCATGGCGCTGTCAATCCTGCCCCGGAAAGGACGCGGACAGACCAACGCCACCCCGGCGGGTGAGGAGGATCATTTCGCCGCCGGACGCCGGCGCATGGTGAAAGAACAATTATCCAGTTCGGGCTACGGCATCACCAATGCGCGCGTGCTGGCCGCCATGGGCAAGGTCCCCCGCCACGAATTCGTCCCGGTGGAACTCTGGTACCGGGCTTACAACGACGGACCGCTGCCCATTGGCTATGACCAAACCATTTCCCAACCTTACATCGTCGCCTTCATGACCGAAAAACTTGAGCCGAAGCCGACGGACCGCGTGTTGGAAATCGGGACCGGTTCGGGTTACCAGGCCGCAGTGTTCGCCCAGCTTGTGGCAGAGGTTTATACCATCGAAATCATCGAGCCGCTCGCCCAACGCGCCGGGGCCGACCTGAAGCGTCTCGGTTATGCAAACATTCATGTGCGCGCCGGAGACGGTTGCCAGGGCTGGCCGGAAGCCGCTCCGTTCGATGCCATCATCGTCACCTGCGCACCGGAACAAGTGCCGCAACCGCTCGTCGAACAACTCAAGGACGGCGGGCGGATGATTATTCCCGTCGGGCCTTTGGGAAACCAGGAACTGGTGTTGCTCGGCAAGCAAGGAGAACAATTGGAGAAGCACGCCGTGCTGCCTGTGCGCTTCGTGCCCATGACCGGCGGGGCGCAGCGCTGATCCAGACGCCGCTGCAGGCAGCTTTTTCCTTTTGTTTCCCGCGCAATCCGTGTTCAATCCGTCGTCGCAAATTATGCCCAAGCGTACTGACATTCACAGCGTCCTCATCATGGGGGGCCGCGTCGCGACGCAGTTGAACTGCATGAAACCCGGCCTGCGAATTGGCAAAAACAATCAGCCCGGTTTGCTTCAATCATTGCGTTGGCCCCGGCGCTTTTAATAAATGGCTCAAATCCATGACCTCCGATCGCAGAATATTTCTCAAACAACTCGGCCTCGGTGCCGTTGGATTAAGCATGGTCTCCTCTTTTCCTGAATGCCTCGCGGCGCAACAAACCATTCATCCCCGGCTCCCGCGCAGCGCGCCCGAAGCGCAGGGTGTGTCGTCAGCGGAGATTCTGGACTTTTTGGAGGCGGTTGGCAAAAGCCAGCATGAATTTCACAGCTTCATGATGATTCGTCATGGGCAGGTCATTGCCGAAGGCTGGTGGTCGCCGTATGCGGCGGATTTGAATCACATGCTGTATTCACTGAGCAAAAGTTTCACCTCGACCGCCATTGGCTTTGCCGTGACGGAAGGAAGGTTGAAAGTGGAGGATCCGGTGATTTCCTTTTTCCCCAACGATCTGCCCGCCAGCGTCAGTGAAAATCTCGCGGCTTTGCGGGTGAAACATCTGCTCACGATGTCGGTCGGTCACGCCAAGGATTCAACGCCGATCATCGAGCAAACGGATAATTGGGTGAAAGTATTTCTGGCTTTGCCCGTCGCAAATCCCCCGGGCAGCGCCTTTCTCTACAACAGCGGCGCCACCTACATGCTTTCGGCGATCGTCCAAAAGCTGACCGGCCAGAAGGTCATTGATTATTTGGGGCCCCGTTTGTTCCAGCCGCTGGCGATCGAAGGCATGACCTGGGAGACGTGTCCGCGCGGCATCAACACCGGTGGCTGGGGGTTGGCCATTCAAACCGAAGGCCTCGCCAAATTCGGGCAAATGTATCTGCAAAAAGGCGCCTGGACCGGCAAACAGATTTTGCCGGCGGCCTGGGTTGAGGAGGCGACAACATTCAAGATTCAGCAGCCGGCCGAGGCTGGAAAGGACCTGGAGGACGCCAAGAAAACCAGCGAATGGCATCAGGGTTATTGCTACCAATTTTGGCGCACGCGGCACAATGCCTATCGCGCCGACGGGGCTTTCGGGCAATACACCATCATCATGCCCGACCAGGACGCCGTGATTTGCATCACCAGTGAAAGCGCCAGCATGGCCGGCGAATTTGATTTGATCTGGCAATATCTTTTGCCCGCGATGAAGGAAACCGTTTTGCCGCCGGACCAAATTTCACAGGCCCGGTTGAAACAAAAACTTTCTTCCCTGGCCTTGTTGCCGCCGAAGGCGCAGGCAACTTCACCGGTCGCGGCTGGAATATCCGGCAAAAGTTTCAAGATCGGGAACGACGCCAATGTTCAGAGCGTGTCGTTCAAGTTTCAGAAAAGTTCCTGCCTCTTCACCTTGAAGGATGCCAAAGGCGCACATCCCATCACGTGCGGCATCGAAAAATGGATCAACGGCAAAACTGACATGCCCGGAACTCCGCCGAAACTGACTGTGGGCGCTTTGGGACCGGTTTCCAAAGTCATGGCCAGTGGCACCTGGGCAGACGAAAACACCTTTCAAATGACCTGGCATTTTTACGAAACGCCGCATCACGACACGGTGACCTGCCGGTTCGATGGCGACAAGGTGAAGATTGAATTCTTGAGCAGCGTTTCCGAAAAATTGCCGGCGCACAAGGAAACCCGCCCGGCCTTGCTCGGACAGATCGCTGGTTGATCCGGGTTCGCGCCGGTGTTTTAACGGGTGCAAAACAACAATGTATCTGTGCGACTGCCTGGACGGAGCGCGCCTGTCTCAGGCGCAGCACGCACGAACCAAAAAATGCGGTGGAATTGAGTTAAACGCCACCGGGTTTTCAATCTGCTGCGGCTGGGACAGCCGCGCTCCAGATATGGAGTCCCTTTGCTCCCGTTTTGAACTGCGCCAGCAATTTTCTTTCGTTCTGCGCCTGATTCGTGTTCAATCTTCCACCGTTTGAACTATGCCCAAGCGCACTGACATTCACAGCGTCCTCATCATCGGCGCCGGACCGATCGTCATCGGCCAGGCATGCGAGTTCGATTATTCCGGCACCCAGGCCTGCAAAGCCCTCAAGGAGGAGGGCTACCGCGTCATCCTCGTCAACTCCAATCCGGCCACCATCATGACCGACCCGGAGTTTGCCGACCGCACCTACATCGAGCCCATCACGCCCGAGTGTGTCGAGAAAATCATCGTCCGCGAGAAGGCGGAGATGAAAAAGCTCGGGGCGAAGGGCAAACTGGTTTTGTTGCCGACGCTTGGCGGGCAGACCGCGCTCAATACCGCGATGGCCCTCTGCCGCAGCGGCGTGCTGGAGAAACACGGTGTTGAGATGATTGGCGCGAATGCGAAAGCCATCGAACGCGGCGAAGACCGGCAGGTGTTCAAGGACCTCATGCTTTACATCGGCCTCGATGTGCCGATTTCCGGCACCGCGCACAACCTGGATGAAGCCCGCGCCGTGACGGAAAAGATCGGGCGGTTTCCCGTCATCATCCGGCCCGCGTTCACGCTCGGCGGCACCGGCGGCGGCATCGCCTACAACCGCGATGAATTCGAGGAACTCGCCAAGCGCGGCATGGACCTCTCGCCCGTCAGTGAAATCCTTATCGAAGAATCGCTGCTCGGCTGGAAGGAATACGAAATGGAGGTCATGCGCGACAAGGCCGACAACTGCGTCATCATCTGCTCCATTGAGAACTTCGACCCCATGGGCGTCCACACCGGTGACAGCATCACCGTCGCGCCCATCCAGACGCTCACCGACAAGGAATTTCAGATCATGCGCGACCAGAGTTTCGCCGTGATCCGCGCCGTGGGCGTCGAGACCGGCGGCTCGAACATCCAGTTCGCCGTGAATCCGGACAACGGTCGCATGGTCATCATCGAGATGAACCCGCGCGTCAGCCGCAGCTCCGCGCTGGCATCCAAGGCCACCGGCTTTCCCATCGCTAAAATCGCCGCCAAGCTCGCCGTCGGCTACCTGCTCGACGAAATCCGCAACGACATCACCCGCGAAACTCCCGCGAGCTTCGAGCCGACGATTGATTACGTCGTCACCAAGATACCGCGGTTCGCGTTCGAGAAATTCGCGCAGGCCGACCCGACGCTGACGACGCAGATGAAAAGCGTGGGCGAAGCGATGGCCATTGGCCGCACGTTCAAGGAAAGCCTGCAGAAATGCCTGCGCTCGCTGGAGATTGGCCGCAGCGGCCTGGGCGGCGACGGCAAACCCTGGCGCATCGGCACGGAAGTTTATGGCGACCGCGACATCCTGCCGCGCGACGTCATCAGCCGCAAACTGAGCGTGCCGAATGCCGAACGCATCTTCTTCATCCGCCACGCCTTGCGCGCCGGCTTCACCATTGATGAGATTTTTGGTCTGACCAAAATTGACAGGTGGTTTTTGGCTCAGATAAAGGAAATCGTAGATTTCGAAGAAGAGCTTGCCTCGGCCAAAAACTGATTGCCCCTCAACCCTCAACCATGAACTCTCAACCAACTTCGTTCCTGACGCAGATCAAAGAGATTGTGGATTTTGAGGAAGAACCGGCCACCCTCTAACGGCATGGTGTTGCGGGCCTGCCGGGCGGGACAAAAATCTGAGTGCCCATAACAATTCCGATGGCGGGGGGCTTAGACACGTTGACCGCGCGCCATCAAGGGGGAATTTAAAATTCTTGAATGAGCCTTTGGCCGAAAATTCCTGTGCGTTTTGATGATCGAAATCCGGCTGGTTCAACTCGAACTCGCTTTGCCGAAAATAAAATGCTTGCCATCCGGTTCCGTTGTTTGTATTCTGAATACTGTCCCATGCGTGTTCGGCTTTCGTATCTTCCACAGTCATGAAAAATTTCTCATCTCTTTCGCTTTTGGCCGCCGCGATTTTTTTGAGTCCGCTGGCGGCGTTTTCCGCGTCAACCAACCTCACCTGGCAGGCGGTGGGCATTTCCGAATTCATGGCCACGAACCAAAGCACGGTGCTGGACGCGGACGGCGATCCTTCCGGCTGGATCGAAATCTTCAATCCCACGGCGAACGACGTGAGTCTCAGCGGCTGGTCGCTGACGGATGATACGAATAATCTCCGGCAGTGGCTTTTTCCGAATGTCGTCATCCCTGACGCGGGGGACGCCAACGGGTCGGATAATTTTCTGGTCGTGTTCGCGTCCGGAAAAAATCGAACCAACAACACCGCCGAGCTGCACACCAATTTCAAACTGCCGGTGAACGGCGGTTTTCTGGCGCTGGTGGACGCCAAGACGAACATCGTTTCGGTTTTTAGTGCTTATCCGCCGCAACAGCCCGATGTCTCCTATGGGCTTGATCCGTTCAATCCCAACTTGGCCGGCTATTTTCCCGCAGCCACGCCGGGCGACGCCAATTTCATCGGCGGCACAAATTTTTCGCCGGCGGTCGTGTTTTCTCGCACGGGTTGCACGTTTGTCGCGCCGTTCACTTTGCAGCTTTCGACGGCTTCGAACAACGCGACAATTCATTACACGCTGGACGGCAGTGCACCCACATCGGACTCCGCGGTTTACAGCAGCTCGATTTCGATTACCGGCTCCGTGCAAGTGCGGGCGCGGGCGTTTGGGTCGGGCTTGATGCCCGGGCCGCTGCACAGCGAGACCTTTCTGAAACTGGATTCCAGCCTCGTGAGCACCAATTCGAACCTGCCGGCGATTGTCCTTTACAATTTTGGCGCCGGCAGCGTGCCGTATAACGACACGGTCGGCGCCACCGATCAATTCGTGAACGTGTCCATCTACGAGCCGCTAAACGGCGTCACTTCGCTCACGAACGCGCCCACGCTGACGGCGCGCGCGGGTCTGATTGTCCGCGGCTCCAGCACGGAGTCGCTGCCCAAAAAAGCATTTTCGATGGAATTCTGGGACGACCTGAACAATTCCGCGGATTATTCGCCGCTCGGTTTGCCGGCGGAATCGGATTTTGTTTTGTATGCGCCGGATAATTTCGAGCCGGTGCTGATTCATAATCCGCTGATTTACCAGTTGAGCAACGAAGTCGGCCGTTACGCCCCGCGCACGCGGCTCGTGGAAGTTTATCTCGTCACCACCGCCGGGCCGGTGACCGCCACCAGTTACAACGGCATCTATGTGCTTGAGGAAAAAATCAAGTGGGACAAAAACCGCGTGGACATTGATAAAATTCATTCCGTGGACAACCTCCATCCGCAGGACAACACGTCGCCCAACGTCACCGGCGGTTATCTGATGAAAATTGACCGGCTCGGCCCGGGCGAAAGCGGTTTCAGCGCCGCCGGCCAGACCATTGTTTATGACGAGCCGAAAGAGGCGGACATCAAAACGCCGCAGCGGGCGCCGCAGCAGCAGTATCTGCAAAACTACATGAATGCGTTCGGCACGGCGTTGAACGGCGCCAGTTACACCAATCTCACCAACGGCTTTCGCGCCTATGTGGATGTGCCGTCATGGCTGGACCATCATATTCTCAACGTGATGGCGTTCAACGTGGATGCGTTGCGGCTGAGCGCGTATTTTTACAAGGAGCGCACGAACGGACTCTTTTTCGGGCCGATTTGGGATTTTGACCGCTCCCAAGGCTCGACGGACGGACGCGATTTCAGCCCGCTTTACTGGCGCGCGCCCATCCCGGATTACGGCACGGACTTTTTTAATTATCCCTGGTGGGGCCGGATGTTCACGGACATTGATTTCTGGCAGGCGTGGATTGACCGCTACGAAGATTTGCGCGCCGGCGTGCTGTCCACCAACCACATCTACGCGGACATTGACGCGCTCGTCGCGCAGGTGCAGGCGGAGGAGCCGCGCGAAATTGCGCGCTGGCCGACGCTCACCACGCCGCGCTCCGGCACGATCACGATTTCAGGTTACAGCTATACCTTCCCCGGCACGTGTCAGGGCGAAGTGAACTTTCTGAAAAAATGGTATGCGGACCGGCTTTATTTCATGGACACCAATTTTCTGGCCAAGCCCCTTTACAGCAACACCAGCGGCGCCATCACGAATGGCGCGACGCTCGTCCTGACCGCGCCGGGCGCGACGATTTATTACACGACCAACGGTGCCGACCCGCGCGTGTCCGGCGGGGGCGTTCTCTCGAACGCGCTGGTTTACAGTTCGGCCATCGCCTTGACCACCAACGTGACGATTCTGGCCCGCGCCTACAACGCGAGTCATCACAATTTGACCGGTGCCAACAATCCGCCGCTGTCCAGCCCGTGGTCGGGGCTGGCGAGTGAAAATTTTGTCCTGGTGTTCGCGCCCGTCATCACGCAACGGTCGGCGGATTTGTGGGCTTACGTTGGCCAAAGCCCGACGTTCACCGTGCAGGCCAGCGGCAGTCCAGCGCCCACATATCAATGGCAATTTAATGGTACCAACCTCATCGGCCAGACCAACTCGCAACTCACGCTGACATCCCTTGGGACAAACCAAACAGGAACGTATTCAATCCTCGTCACCAATCTGGCCGGCGGCACCAATGCTTCATTTGTTTTGACCGTTACGCCCAAGCCAAATCTGGTGATCACGGAAGCCATGTCCAGCGAATCCAAAGGCACGATCAATTCAACCCTCGATCACCTGGATTGGTGGGAATTGACCAATCTCGGAGATTTTCCGGTGAACTTGCAAGGCTATCGTTTTGACGACGACCACGACTCATTCAGCGATGCCGACACCCTCACCAACAACGTGACCATTGCGCCCGGCGAATCCATTATTCTGGCCGAAGACATGACACCTGACCAGTTTCGCACCTGGTGGGGGCCGCAAAATCTTCCCGCCCAGCTCCAAATCATCACCTATCCCAGCATCGGGTTCAGTTCTTCCGGGGATGCCGTGTATTTATGGAACGCTGCGGCCAATTCCCTCACGGATACTGTTGCGAGTGTCACCTTTCCTGCAGCCACGCGGGGGGTTTCCTTCGGCTACGATCCCGTGTCCAACACGTTTGGAGGCTTGAGTGTGGCGGGCCAGAGCGGCGCGTTTGTGGCTGCGGTGAACGGCGACATCGGCTCGCCCGGCGCGATCCTAAACCTGCCGCGCTTTACCAGTTTCAATTTCAACAGCGCCAGCGGATTTAATTTAAGTTTCGTGACCCAGCCGAATTTGAATTACCGCCTCGAATACAAAAATGATTTGGCGGCTCCGGCGTGGACCACGCTGACGAATTTCACCGCGGTATCAACTTTGTTTCTCATCACCGACCCGGTCGCCGACACCAATTCAGCGCGCTTTTATCGCGTTGTCGTGACGCCGTAAAATCAAAATCATCGCTGCACAAAGGGTTCCGGTCCGCGACACGCCGGCGCCAAGACGATTTTTTCGCCGACGGAAAAATGATCGGCACGCTTGGCGGGCGGGCGTCTCGAAGCCGGGGTGCAGCCGCGTGCCCTCACCCGCAGCGGCCTGGGCGGTGACGGCAGGCCTTGGCGCATCGGCACGGAAGTCTATGGCGACCGCGACATTTTGCCCAAGGATATCACCCGCCGCAAACTGAGCGTGCCGAATGCCGGGCGGGTGTTTTTCATCCGGCACGCCTTGCGCCCCGGCTTCACCATCGAGGAAATTTTCAATCTGCGGTGGCCCTCCACCGCTTTCATTCCGCGACGGCGCGCAACTGCTCCCACAGGGATCGTTCTCGGAAAATAGGTGTATCAGTGAAGCAGATTTGCTGCGATAGTGGTCTGCTGGTTTTCAACGTGAACATTTCATCCGCCATTTTTGACTGCAGCGCTCCGGACCTGGATTCGTGTCCGGACGAGTCCCTGCCTGAATTCGCCTTCGTCGGCCGCTCGAACGTCGGCAAGTCCTCCCTGCTGAACCTGCTCTCGGGCAAGCTGGATCTGGCCCGGGTCTCGCCCACTCCGGGGTTCACCAAGCTCATCAACATTTTCACGATGAACAAATGCTGGCGTCTGGTGGATCTGCCGGGCTACGGGTTCGCCGCCGGGGCGCGTAAGGCTAAATTCAAGTTCAACCATGCGGTGGACGATTACCTTAAGCATCGAACGAGCCTTTGCTGTGTTTTTGCGCTGCTCGATTCCGGGCTGCCACCGCAGGAAATCGATGTCGAATTCGTGGCCTGGCTCGCCCGCAACTCCGTCCCGTTCGTCCTCGTCTTCACCAAGACGGACAAGGTAACGCCCGCCACGGTGCAGGCAAACATCGCGGCGTTTACGGCCCGCATCTCCGGATGGTTCGAGAAGCTGCCGGCGATCTTCACCTGTTCCGCGATGGCGAAGCATGGTCGGGAGGAATTGCTCGGAGTAATCGCCGAGGCGATGACTGTCATACAGGCTGAGTCGGAACAAGCGCAGCCGGGGGCCGTGATTCCACCCGATGATTTGGCAACCACCGGTCAGAAAGTAAGCGCTCAGCCTGTCCGCAAAAGGCGTCCCGATCTCTCGCGCCCCTGGTGATGTTGCGGGTCCCACTGGGGTTTCACAGAATAACGTTCGACGCTTGCCGGAGAATTCGTTTTACTGCGCGCATGAAATTCACCGGTATTCGCTGGCTCAATCTGGGTTGTGGAATTCTTTTCACGGCGCACGTTTGGGCGGCGCCGCCAATCAAACCCATTCCGTTGTGGCCGGGGCTCGCACCGGGTGAAACCAATACGGTTTCGACCGAACACGATACGAGCAAGCCCGGCAGTGAACTTATCGCAGGGAAACCCGTCATCCGCCTCGGCAACGTGTCACAACCCAGCATCACGATTTATCGTCCGCCCGCCGACAAGGATACCGGCGCGGCGGTGATCGTTTGTCCCGGCGGCGGCTATTACATCCTTGCCTGGGACCTGGAAGGCACTGAGGTCTGCGAGTGGCTCAACTCCATCGGCGTCACCGGCGTGTTGCTCAAGTATCGGGTGCCGAAGCAGGAGAATGGGGCGTTGCAGGATATCCAGCGTGCGCTCGGTCTAGTGCGCCATCGCGCAAAAGAATTTGGCATAGATCCGCAGCGCATCGGTGTGCTCGGGTTTTCCGCCGGTGGCCATCTTTGCGCCAACCTTTGCGCCAATGACAGCGAGCGAGCTTACCCCGCCGTGGACGAAGCCGATGCCACCAGTTGCCGGCCTGATTTCCAATTTCTCATCTATCCCGGCAGCCTTGTTCAAATGGACGGGGACAAACCCGGGAAGATCGCTCCCTATCTTGCCGTGACCACCAACACGCCGCCGACATTTATCGTCATGGCGGCGAATGATCCTGCCCGGGTGGAAAACGCGTTGGTTTACGCGCTCGCACTGAAGCAATCGAAAGTGCCGTTCGAGTTGCATGTCTATCCCACCGGCGGACATGGCTACGGCCTGCGCCGCACGCAAGAGCCGATCACCACCTGGCCTGACCGCGCAACGGAATGGATGAAAAACCGCGGCTGGCTGGAGGTCCGGTGAGCTTTACGCTTCGAACTCTGCCATTAACCTTATTCGCGCTTTTGCTTCTGCCGCCTGGCTCGCGAGGTGAAGTCACGAACGAAGCAATGGTTCGTGCGACCGCTGCCGTCCAAGCTGCCATGCCGCGTGCCCAGGCCGATCCCAACCACCCGATTTTTCACGTCACGGCTCCGGCCCAATGGATCAACGATCCCAACGGCCCCATTTTTTACAAAGGTTATTACCATCTTTTTTATCAACTGCATCCGTTCAGCGATGAAAGCGGGCCGAAATACTGGGGGCATGTCCGCAGTCGCGACCTGGTGAAGTGGGAACCATTACCCATCGCGCTCTGGCCTTCCGCCGAGGCGGGTGAAACGGAAGTCTGGTCCGGTTGTTGCACCGTGAATGGACTGGGTGAGCCCATGGCTTTTTACACCAGCATCGGTCCTGGCAAACCGGCCTTTGACCACGCCGAACAATGGGCCGCCATCGGCGATGATAATTTGATCTCGTGGCGCAAATCGCCCGGCAACCCGGTGCTGTCCGAAGCATTAAACGGCGGGACGAAAATCTATGACTGGCGCGATCCGTTTATTTTTCACGACCAGAAAAATACCTTCCTTGTGACGGGCGGCCACATGGCGAAAGAAGGTCGGGCGGCGGTGAATATTTATGAAGCTGAAAACCCCGAACTGACCAAATGGAAATATCGTGGAGTGATGTTTCAACATCCCGATGCCGGAGCGCCCACGGTGGAATGCCCCAATTTTTTCAAGCTCGGCAACCAGTGGGTGCTCTTCGTGTCGCCGTATGGCAAGGTGCAATACTTCGTCGGCGATTTCGACGCGGAGACCTGCCGCTTTCGGGCGCGCACGCGGGGGTGCCTGGATTATGGGCCGAATTTTTATGCGCCAAACACCATGCAGGTTCCCGATGGCCGCCGCCTCGTCTGGGGTTGGGTGGGTGGGTTTCCCGGTGGGCATGGCTGGAACGGTTGCCTGTCCTTGCCGCGCCTGCTGACCTTGTCGCGTGACGGCCAACTCCGGCAAAACCCCGCGCCACAACTAACTAAACTTCGCGGCAAAGCAGTCAAATTCCATAACATTCTTTTGGATAACAGCACTGAAACGGTGAGGATGGCAGGAATGAAATTACCATTGAAAAACAATGGCGTTTTTCTGGGAATATGGAATACGAACACAATCGAAATCCAAGCGGAAATTGATATGCCAACGGCCAAAAATTTTGAGATGCAAATCGGCGATTCTAAAAATACGTCGCCAATTGTCGTTAGTTTCAATGGCACAGAACTTCAAGTGATGGATGTCAAAGCTCCGCTGACATTGACAGGCGAACGGAAATTGAATTTACGCATTTTTTTGGATCGTTCCGTGTTGGAGGTTTTTGCCAACGAAACAGTTTGTATCACCAAAACAATTCCGTCGCACGCCGCCGCTGCCAATTTGAAACTTCACGCCGATGGCGGTTCTGCCACCGCAAAACTCATCCAGGCCTGGCCGATGAAAACGATCTGGTAGGCGATGGCAACCAGCCGCTGGCACGTCCTATTCCACCGGAATGAAATTGCAGCACGGGTCGATTTGGATTTCGTTCGCAACGAGCCTGGTGCCGGCGGCAAATTTCCGCCAGAGCCAACCATCACCCGTTTTCCCCGCGCTGCGGCTCATCGAGTCGCGCTCCGTTCGCAGGTGCGCTCAACCTTTCCAAACTTTCCCATTTTCCCCGCGCTGCGTGCCCGGCTTAATTTGCGAAGTGTTTGCCGATAGGCTACCGTCTTGCCATGAGGTTCAAGCTGCTGTTTGTCTTGTCTGGAATGATTTTCATGTTCGTCGCCGCGCCCCGGCTGCGCGCTGACCTGGTGGAAATGCAAAACGGCGACCGTTACTCCGGCAAGGTGTTGTCCGTGTCCGCGGACACCGTGGTGTTGGAGAGCGAAGTGTTGGGCAAAATCAATGTGCCGCGCAAAAAGGTGGCGACCCTGATGATTGGCGCGAACGCCGCCACGCCGAACACGGCAACCAATATCGCGCGAGTCTCCGCGTCCACGAATCTTCCTGCCGCGGTTCCTGCGGCTGCCTTGGCGAATACCAACGTGGATTTGTCCGCTGCGTTTCGCAATCTGGGCGCGAACACGAATTTTATCGGGCAAATTCGCCAGCAGATGCTCGCCGGCAATTCCGAGGCGGCCAGCAACTACGACAAGCTGGTCAGCGGCTTGATGACCGGAAAGCTGAACCTGGATGACCTTCGACGCGAAGCAAAGTCGTCCGCGGACCAGTTGCGGGAGCTCAAGCGCGACCTTGGTCCCGACGCCGGCGACTCTATCAATGCTTATCTGAGTGTGCTGGATAATTTTCTCAAGGAAACCGACGGCCAACCAGCGAGCGCCGCTCCCGCACCCTAGCTAAAATCGCAAGCTCCTTAGCCCGGATTCTGGGAAAACCATCCGCACTCGCAGGCCGCGTACAACCTTTCCAACCGTCTCCCGTTTTCCCCGCGCCGCGGCTCATCGAGTCGCGCTCCGTTTCCGAATCTCCACCCCGCTGAATCGCGAGCCGGCGGCTTATTTCATCAACTGGGTCTTGAATTCGGCCAGTTGGTCGCTGAAAAAGTCCACGGATTTGGGCGTGGTGGTCAGCGTGGAATCGAAGTTCACGAGCGTGACCAGTGTGCTGTAGGTGGCTATGTCGTGATGGGGCAGCACGGCGCGGATGCCGCCGGCCGGTCCCAGGCGCGAGTAACAGTCCTGCTCGTGGATTTGCGGCACGAGAATGACCCGATAGCCGAGCATGCCCAGGAAATTCGGGTAGGAATTCGTGGTGACAATCGCCCCGTGCATCACGGCACCATCCCGGCGCAACTGGTCGAGGATGGCTTTCAGCGGTTTGAACTGGTCCCGGGACAGGATGCGCTCGAACTGCTGCTGTTTGGTTTCGTCGCCCGGGGGCTGGTCAGGCGCTGGCTTGCTGGTTGCTGGTTTCTTGGTCATAAAAATATTGGCCGGAAACGGGGCCTTGGTCCGGCCTGGCTAAACGGGAGCACGGTCATTATCGTTCATGGCGATGAGGAAGTCCATGACTCATTTGAGGTGTTGCTTGCGGACGGCCGCCCGCACTCGCAGGCCGCGCTCAACCTTTCCAAGCGCCTCCTGTTTTTCCCTGCGCTGCGATTGGTGTGCATGCCAGTCACAGACTTCGGTTGCACTACTCCGCTCTGGGTTGGCATGGGCCGTTTCCAAAATTCCGGACTCCACCGTTCCATCGCACGCGACGGAGATTCAGAACACAGGTTCTTCCCTAAAGCTTCACTTGGGAGTAGATTGTTTTGCCGGTGAATAGAGGCACGGGTTCGGCAGCGCCACCCAAATGAACACTAAAATGAACAAGTCCGAAGGCCAAGCAACTGGAAAGGCGCTTTCGCAGATCGCGCGGCGCTCGATCGAAGCCGCGTTCCGCGGCGATACGGAAGAACCGGCAATCGCGGTGGCGGGCATCCTGGGCGAGCAGCACGGCGTCTTCGTTACCATCCGCGGTCGGCAAGGGAAGTTGCGCGGCTGCGTCGGCACGTTGACACCACACTTTGCGAACACCGCCGAGGAAACGTGGCGCGTCGCGCGCGATGCCGCCTTTCTCGATGGTCGTTTTGCGCCGGTTGGCGCCCACGAATTGGAGCATTTGCGCTTCGAGGTCAGCGTGCTTTTCCCGCTGGAGGAAGTCACTTCGACGGCGGAGTTGGACCCGCGGCGTTACGGCGTCGTGCTGGCCACCAAAGATAATCGTCGCGGGGTGTTGCTGCCTGATGTCAAAGGCATCAAAACAGTCGGGCAACAACTCATCACCGCGCGGCTCAAGGGCGGCATTGGCGAGTTCGAGCCGGTGCGCATCCAGCGATTTGCCGTGAAGAAGTTCTGCGAGGAGGATTGAAACCAGGACTGCCCATGAACTCGCAGGCTGCGCGCAACCTTTCCAACCGTCTCCCGTTTTCCCTCGTGCTGCATTTTGGACTGCGGTGGCAATCCCGCGCTGGCGGGAGCGACACCGCTTTGGTGTGTCACAAGCCGTTTGATCACGTCACGCCCTGCGAAAGCGCCGTCGCCGCTGCGCTTTGCCGGCGCACTCCGATATGCTATCGCGTTTTCCGACCGTCTCCGAACCTCGCGAAGCGTCTGGACTGCGCGCGGTTCACCGCCGCTTTCCCTCCATCGACCAAGCGCAGTCTTGTGCAAAGCCCCACCCGCACTCGCAGGTCGCGGTAAAACTTCCCCGTTTTCCCCGTGCTGCGGATTTACACCCGCAGATAGACGTAGATGGCGAAGATGACGGCAGCGAGACCGGCCACCGCCGCGAGGATCCAAAGGAAGCTCCGCTTCTGCGCCGCGATGGCGAAGGTGGAAACGATGACCGCGGCTTGCGCGGCCAACATGCCGAAGAAAAACTTCCCGCTGCGTTTGTGATGGCGCTCCGCCGAGACGTTGATTTTGCGCACCTGCAATTCATAAAGGTTGGCGATGGATTGGTTCAATCTCGCCTCTGTATCATAACGCTCGGCGTTGTAGCGCATCCTGGCGGCGGTAAGGTCACGGGCGGCGGCTTTGTCGCCAGTAGGCAGGGATTTTCCCAGTTGATCGAGGGCTTGATTGGCCGGAGCAAGGGCAGTGTCGAACGCGAGGGCGTTGTCTTTGGCGGTTTGCAGGGCCGCCGCAAGGGATTTGTCATCCACTGATTTCAAAAGGTCGGCAATCCCGGTTTCAGGCTTTTCCTTTTCTATGGCTTGCAGCGCAGCTTCGACTTTTGAATCCACGCTGAGCGCAGCGGGAGCAGGAACTTTTTCCAGCACGGGGTTGTCTATCGGATGGATGTCGGTGGTGGCGGTGAGAAGTTCAAGTGAGTTTCGTTGCATCGCGCCCCGGAGTTTCTTTGCCTGGAAGTAGCCCCATTGATCGCCGGCCTTGGACTGGAGTTGCGCGCCGAGGGCGCGGTCGTATTGGGCGCGGGTCATCTCGCTCGAAGCCAGCCCGGCGAGCAAGGTCGCAATGACCGTCATCACCACGGGCGTGGCGAGGAGGATTTTGCCCCATTTGGTTTGCGGCACGTTGCCAGTTAATTCTGCAGGTATTTTTGTCTTCATCCAGTTGGGAAGTTACACAAACCGAATCGATCAAAGCAATGGGCTTGAGATTGGGTGATTGAACCGTGTCCGGGCAAATGCATCTGCGGCAGAGCAGCCAGGGGTTGCAACGCGCCTTGCCTTCCGTAGCGCGGCTGTGTGCGAAGCATCAGCCCTGGTGCTGACGCACGGCTACCAGCACTCGCAGGCCGCTCTCAGCCTTTCCAACCGTCTCCTGTTTTCCCGGCACTGCGACTTTTTGGACTGTGGTGGCAAGCGTAGCGCGACACCGCTTTGCGAACGAACATCGCAAAGATTTTGATTTCGTCACGTCCTGCAAAAGCGCCGTCGCCGCTGCGCTCCGCGCCACGTCTGCCGTCAGGTCGTGCCTCGGGCGGTGGCCCCGGGTTTCCAGCAGGATTTGTTTTTGATAAACCATGCCCTTCTCTTGCGCGCAACGGAGCCGGAAGGCAATGCTTTTTCCAGCCCTGCTTTTCATAAACCGCCGCCAAAGACCCTACAAAACTTTGTCCCACGTGGGACAAAGTTTTGTAGCACCAGCTCAAGCTCCCGATGTACTTTGGAAAGCGCGGAAATTCCTCAAGATCCGTCGAGTCGCGTCACAAGCCCGTCCATGACAAATCCAGAAGCCGCGCTTGCGGAAGCCGTTCGGCGATGATCAGCCGGGCGAGGTTCACCCAGCGTTGACAGTGGTCGAGCACGATGCCGTCGGAGGTGGCGATGATCTCGGCGGTATGCGATAGGACGTGGTCGGGGCTGAAGGTCAATTCCACTTCCATGTTCCAGCCGGCGGCGGCGGCGGTTTCAAGGATGAGGGTCTTGAGGCGTCCGCTGTTGGAGACCGGCTGATCGAGCCACCAGCGGCAGCGGCTGGTGCCCAAGGCCACGGCGGTTTCGCCGATCAGGCGCAGGACGGGAATGGTTTCATTTATTTTGCGATAGCGCCGGTGGATGCCGGCAATGTCCCGGCAGCAACCGTCGCGGCACAGCAGCACAATCCCGCCGGCCAGCGCGCTTTCGAGAACGGTCAGGACGTTGTAGCCGTCGAGCCAGAGTTCATGGCCTTGAAGCCGGCCGGGTTCGACGCGGAGTTTTTGGCGGCGTTGAACGTCTTCGTGAGCGCAAGCGTGGCGGGAGACGGCCATGCGCTGGCGGGAGGTGAGGTTGTGGCGGTTGCCCACCAGTTCGACGGCCGAGCGCGAGGCGTAGCCGCGGTCGAGCAGCCAGCAGAGATCATCGGCGGCGGCGCGGAGTGCGGGAAGTTGCCGGGCGGCAAAGAGCCGCTCGTCCTGAGGGGCGAGGCCCCGATGTGTTTGATGCCTGGCCACGGGGGAAATGGAATTTTTGGTGCGCATAGCAGGACTTGAACCTGCACGGGTTGCCCCACTACCACCTCAAAGTAGCGTGTCTGCCAATTCCACCATATGCGCACCCGCCTTCATAATGAACCAAACGGCGGCACTTTGCGCAAGTTGAATCGAATCCTGTGTGCGCGGCTCGGGCATGCGCAAAAATTTTCGCGCGCTCTTTTTAGTCGCCCAACAACCATTGCCAGCCGCGCCAGCGATCGGGATGCGCCGGGTGGAAACCTTCGCCATGCGTCGGCCTCAAATCCCATTGCATCAGCACGCCGATGCTGTTTGCGCCGCGACCGTGCGACCGGATGGCGTCAATGCCGTAGGCATAGTCGAGCATGATTTTGAAACGGTCGGACGGCGCGCGATACAAAATGCCGCCGCCCACGCCGCTTAGCCAGTTGCCCGGTTGCTCCTCGCCAGGCAGATAATCCACAAACGCGCTGGAGGCGTTGACCCCCAGATTCCAGCGCTGGCTTTTATCGAGCGGCACAAGGTAATTCGCGTTGAACAGCACAAATTGCCGCGCGCTGATTTCCTGGAAATAATAACCGGGCAGCGACAGTGGAAATTCCGCCACCAGCGGCAAATATCCGCCGAGGCGATACGCGCTGAAACGGTCGGCGTCCACGCTCGTGCCGGCCGTCAGCCGCACATAAAAATTCTGCTGGCTCTTGGGCAGCGTGTAGGACAGTGCCGCTTCGGCCCAAAACAAATGCGATTGCTCTTCGACTTCGCGGTCGCCGTTGATGCCATACGTCCCGGAATGGGTGCGAAACTGGCCTTCGTACCAGACGGACAATTCCATCGCGAGCGCGGGGAACAGCGTCGGTTCGATGCCACCCCAGCGCAAACCGGTGCGCACGCTGAACTCGCCGCGATCCTCCGGCAGTTGGAACGTGGACGACGTGCTGTCGGCGCGGTCGAAAGTGGAATAGTGCGCCGTTCCGCGCAAAACCAAATTCAACGGAATCTGGTCGGCGGGGTTGAACAAATGATAAATGCTTGCTGAAATTTCACCGCCGCTGCCCTCAAAAGACTGGCTGGGATAATAGGTGCCGCCGTGGATTTCATTGTAACTGTCCGCAAAACCGCCGCCCGCCAGACCGATGGCGAAGTCCGTATTCGGCCCCAGCCCGTGGACAAAGCCGAATTCGGAATCCAGATACACCGGCGCGAGCGCCAGCCGCAGCGTCAGGTTCGTGCGCAGGAAATCCGGCTGGTTGTGATAGAAAAACACGTACCCGGTGAACGGCGCGTGGCCTTCCAGCGCCTGATTGTAGCCGAGCTGGATCAGGTCGCGCTTGACCGGATCAATTTGTGCGAATGCGAAAATTGGGGCGAACAACGTCAGCCACAACAGCGCGCGCCCGATTGGTTTCATCGCCATTTTCGTAACGCAAAGCCGCGCCGCCAGCAAGCGCGAAACCATGGTAGTGACTTGTTGGGTGGGGCGAATTGCATCATTACCGAATCCACTCCCCGCTGGACACGCGGAAAATTTTCCGGCCTACTGTTACGCCAATGCCGCCACTCAACGCCGAATTGCTGGCCAAGGCCAAGTCGCTTGGTTTCTCCGACCGGCAAATCGCCCATTTGACCGGCACCACTGAGGACAAAATTCGCGCCCTGCGGAAAAAGCTCGGCCTGGTGCCCAGCTACCGGCTGGTGGACACTTGCGCCGCCGAGTTCGAGGCTTACACACCGTATTATTATTCCACCTACGACCGCGGCGATGACGAGGTCAAAAAGACATCGAAGAAGAAAGTGATGATTCTCGGCGGCGGGCCGAACCGCATCGGCCAGGGAATTGAATTTGATTATTGCTGTGTCCATGCCGCGTTTGCGCTCAAGGAAGACGGTTTTGAAACCATCATGGTCAATTCAAATCCCGAAACCGTTTCGACCGATTACGACACCAGCGACAAACTTTTCTTCGAGCCGCTCACGCTCGAAGACGTGCTGCACATTTACGAACGCGAGCAATGCTGGGGGGCGATTGCGCAGTTCGGCGGGCAGACGCCGTTGAACCTGGCGCTCGGCCTCCAGAAAAACGGCGTCAACATCATCGGCACTTCGCCCCAAAGCATCGAGATTGCCGAGGACCGCAAGCTCTTCGCCGCGATGCTCGACAAGTTGAAAATTCCCCAGCCGCCCAACGGCATCGCCACCAACGAAGTCGAGGCGCTCGCGGTGGCTAAAAAACTGGACTATCCGGTTCTCGTTCGACCGTCCTTCGTCCTGGGCGGACGCGCGATGCAGATCGTTTATTCCGACGCCGAGCTTCAGCATTACATGCGTTTTGCGGTGGAGGCGTCGCCGGAACGCCCGGTGCTCGTGGATGAATTTTTGGAAGATGCGACCGAAGTGGACGTGGATTGCATCGCGGATGTCGGCCATTTTGACAATCCGGCCAAGGGTCACATTGTCATCGGCGCGTTGCTGGAGCACATTGAATTTGCCGGTGTTCATTCCGGCGATGCCGCGATGGTTTTGCCGCCGCATACACTTTCCAGGAAAGTCATCGAGACGATTCGCGACCACACGCACGCGATGGCGCGCGAGTTGAAAGTGATCGGCCTGATGAACGTTCAATATGCGGTGAAGGGCGAAAAGGTTTACGTGCTCGAAGTCAACCCGCGCGCGTCGCGCACCGTGCCGTTCGTAAGCAAGGCGATTGGTTTTCCGCTGGCGAAGCTCGCCGCGAAAGTCATGGCCGGAAAAACCTTGAAGGAACTCGGTTTCACCAGGGAAATCTGGCCGAAGTATTGGGCGGTGAAGGAATCCGTTTTTCCGTTCAACCGTTTTCACGGGCAGGACATTTTGCTCTCGCCGGAAATGCGCTCAACCGGCGAGGTCATGGGACTCGACGCAGACCGCGGCATCGCCTACGCCAAGTCGCAGATGGCCGCCGGCTCACCGCTGCCGCTCGGCGGAAAAGTTTTCATCAGTGTCAGCGACGCGCACAAAAAGGAGGTCGCGGCGGTGGCGAAACAATTTACGGATTTGGGTTTCGAGCTGGCCGCCACCAGCGGCACGGCGGCTGTTCTGGAAAAGGCGGGGCTGAAGGTGCAGCGCATTTTCAAACTCGCCGAAGGCCGGCCGAACGCGATTGACCTGCTCAAAAACAAGGAAATCCAGCTCGTCATCAACACACCCTCCGGCGCCACCACCCTGGCCGACGGAGTGAAAATCCGCACCACCGCCGTCTATACCGGCACGCCCATCATGACGACCTTGAGCGGGGCCAAGGCCGCCGCCCGGGGCATCGCCGCGTTGAAAAAGAGCGGTTACGGCGTACAGACGTTGCAGGAATATCTCTGAGTTGGAGTTCAAGCTTCAGCTTGCTTCAGCCGCCGCACTTCCAAACAAGCTAAAGCTTGAACTCCAACGCGCTTGTCCTACTTTGGCCACAATGAAATCCGGGGCCGCTCCGTTGTTGTCCTTGCTCAAGCAATATTTCGGGTTCACCTCCTTCCGCCCGTTGCAGGAGGAAATCATCCGCGATTCGCTGGCCGGGAAGGATGTTTTCGCGCTGTTGCCCACCGGCGGCGGCAAATCGCTCTGCTTTCAACTGCCCGCGATGGCACAACCCGGCTTGACGGTCGTGGTGTCGCCGCTGATTGCATTGATGAAAGACCAGGTCGACGCGATGCAGGCCGGCGGCATTCCGGCGACATTTCTCAACTCCTCGCTCGGCCAGAACGAATCGCGGGCGCGGCTGCGCGGCCTGCACCACGGCGAGTTCCGTCTGCTTTACGTTGCGCCGGAGCGGCTGATGCTTTCGGGATTTCTTTCGGATTTGCAACGTTGGAATGTGCGTTTGCTGGCCGTGGATGAGGCGCATTGCATCAGCGAGTGGGGACACGATTTCCGCCCGGAATACCGCCAGCTCGCGGAGTTGCGAAAGCTTTTTCCCGAAACGCCGATGATGGCGCTCACCGCCACCGCCACCGAACGCGTGCGCGCCGACATCATCAAACTGCTCAACCTGCGCGAGCCGCGTTGCTATGTCGCCAGCTTCAACCGTCCGAACCTCACCTATCGCGTGCTGGCCAAAAACAAACCTTACGATCAAGTATTGGAATTCGTCCGCTCGCGACCGAAGGAAAGCGGCATTGTTTATTGCCAGTCGCGAAAATCCGCCGAGAGCGTGGCGCTGCGTTTGAACGGGGACGGAGTAAAAGCCAAACCGTATCATGCCGGGTTGACGCCGAAGGAACGGTCGGAACATCAGGAACTTTTTCTGCGCGACGACGTGCGCGTGATTTGCGCCACGATTGCCTTCGGCATGGGCATCAACAAGCCGAACGTCCGCTTCGTCCTGCACTACGATCTGCCGAAAAACATCGAGGGTTATTACCAGGAAACCGGCCGCGCGGGCCGCGATGGTCTGCCGGGTGATTGCGTGCTGCTCTTCAGCGCGGGTGACGTGATCAAGCAAACGCGGTTCATTGACGAAAAGCCGGACCCGAAGGAACAACAGATTGCGCGCGAACAATTGCAGAAGATGGTGCATTACGCGGAATGCTCGGGTTGCCGGAGACGGGAATTGCTGGCGTATTTCGGCGAGGATTGGAGCGCCGGCCTCCGGCACGGCGAGACCGCACAATCGCATCATGCCGTGCCGGAGGCCGGCATTCCAAACTGCGGCGCGTGCGACAACTGCCTTTCACCGCGCGCCACTTTTGACGGCACGATTGCCGCGCAAAAATTTCTCTCCTGCGTTTATCGCATCCGCGAGAAAACCCGGTTTGGTGTCGGTTTGAACCACGTCATCGAGGTCCTGACCGGCGCGGACACGGAGAAGGTTCGCAAGTGGAATCACGAGCAACTCTCGACCTACGGCATCGGCAGTGAACACAGCCGGCCGGAATGGGCGGCCATTGGCCGGGAGTTGATCCGGCTGGGCCATTTGCGGCAAACGTCCGGGAAATTCAGCGTGCTGGAGTTGACAAATGACGGGCTGGCCGCGCTCAAGCAACGCCGGAAAGTGACCCTGACCAAACCCGTGACTGCGCCGGAATCGAAAGTGCATCGCGCGGGCGAAATCGCGTGCGACGAGGTGTTGTTCGACCGCTTGCGCAAACTTCGCAGGCAACTGGCTGACGAGCGCAACGTGCCGGCTTACATCGTTTTCTCCGACGTGGCGCTGCGGCAGATGGCCCGTGATTATCCGGAACGCGAGCCCGAGTTTGCGCGCATCAGCGGCGTGGGCGAAAAGAAACTGCGCGAATTTGGCGATGCATTTCTCGCCGAAATCGCCACCTATTTGCAAACCAATCCGCGCCAGATTTTTGCCGACGATTCATTCGCCGCGCCGCCCGGGCGCAGGTGAGGTAGGGCGGGCACTCCGTTGCCCGCCGCTCGTACGCATACCAAAAACGGCGAAGGCGGAAGGGGACACGAATTCCTAAAATCATTTCGGGATGGATAAGCCTGGCGGATGAAATTTATGTTTTACACCCGCCCTCACCTTTTATCCTCTCCCCCAGGAGAGGAAATAGCTGCTGGCCGGTTTTGGTTTGCGGATGATTGTCCGGCAAATCCAGTTGCACGTATTTTCAAAGGAACGGCAGACGATTCTCCTTCTCCTTGGGGAGAAGGCCGGGATGAGGGAGGATGTGAAACAAAAATGAACTCGTCGCGCCGAAATCAGATGAATGCGATGTTCTACTTTTTCTCTCCCGGACGCGGCGGTGGCGGATTGGTTTTTTCAAAGTTCAGGGATGCCGAGTTGATGCAATAGCGCAAGCCGGTGGGTTTCGGGCCGTCGTCGAAAACGTGGCCGAGATGACTGCCGCAATGCGCGCAAATCACTTCCGTGCGGTGCATTCCCAGACTGTCATCCTCGCGCAGGATTACTTTTTTCTCCGCGGCCAGATCATAAAAACTCGGCCAGCCGCAGCCGGAGTCGAACTTGGTGTCCGAAGTAAAAATGATTTCCCCGCACGCCGCGCAACGGTAAACCCCCGGTTCCTTGGTGTTCCAATACTTTCCGGTGAACGGGCGTTCCGTGTCGGCCTGACGCAGCACACGATATTGTTCCGGCGTCAATTTCTGGCGCCATTCCGCGTCGGTTTTGGTGACTGGGAATTTCATGGTTTGATTCGTGGTTGAGTTGGCGGTTGCCGGCCTGGCAGCGATGTTGTTCGTCGGTGAGGCGTGGCAGCCCACAGCCAAAATCAACGCGCCGAGCGCGAACAAGTTAAACATCGCTTTCATGATTCGAACAAACAGTGCTTCGTGTCCGGCACGCTGTCAAACGCGGCTGAATTGCTAATGGGTGGCTCCTTTGCGGTGGCGAAGGTCAGCGCGCCGGGGACTGTAGCGCTGGAGTTGCGCAGCCGGTGGGGCCGACTGATAGTGATACTCTGGATTCCACAATCGGCCACGCAGTGCGTTTTCGAAGCCGTGTGGCCATTGAGGCGAAACGCTGCCGGATGCCCCGACCCCCAAAGCTTCCAGAGCCGCGGGATCGAACAGTTTCTCGAAGAGCGGAAAAATCGTTTGCTCCTCCCGACGAAAATGCTCGCGGGAAGCCTTAAGCCCCGCCCGCAGGAACCGCACCGCCTCGACGAACTCCGTCGCCAACGTGGCGTGGTGAAGGCACGCATCAATCTCCTCATGGTCCTGGTACAACTGATTCATCTCGCCCTTTTCCGCCAAGGCGTGGTCCAGCGCCGCATAGGCCAGGTTCTGTTCCACATCGGCATGGCGGGAGAGCACCCCTTCGACCAGCCGGCTGAGCAACCGCACCTCGGCCACTGTCCGCACGTCAGGCAGGAGATGATCAATCTCGTCAAACAACTCGCAAAACACGGCGTGCTCGGTGGTCAGAAAATTCGTAATGATATTATTTGTATTCATAGTATTCATTTTAACAGTTTATCTCCAACAAGTGGAAAGCGCAAGGGATGAAATACGACTGTCATATTATGGCAGTTCCAGTTAACAATGGCACGGTTTGACATACCTCTGGAAAAAGCGGCGGAGGGCCGCCGCCCGTCCTCTCCATCCTCCGTAGCAGGGCTACTGCGGAGGACGGGCGTAGCAGTACTGCGGAGGGTGGACAGTCCAAGACGCTGTGCGCGACACGATGATTCCTGAAGTACGCGAAGCGTCTTGGAGTGCGCCAGTCCCCTGGCGCTTTACCAGCAGACGAACTGTCCTCGAGATTTCCCCATGAACTTTTGTGCGCCAATGACAATATGAACTGCTACATTTGAGCGGGCGGCGGAGTCGGGGCTTGGTGACCGGCAACGGCGGCGCCTTGTCCGCATTATGAAACGCCTGAGTTATCGAAGGCTTTCTCCGCTGCCGGACGCAACACACGATACCGGTGCGTCCACGGATCAATCCGGCACACGGCGCGATAATCGCAAAATTCACACGGCGTTTCGCGGTTTTTACGATACGGATCCACCTGCGCCGCGCCGGAAAAAATCGCCCGCCCCATTTCCTGCAACTGCGCTTCAACGCGGTCGAGCAACTTTTCAAATTCCGTCCGCGGCAGCGCTTCAGTCGAACCTTTGCGCAGCGAGCCGTCGTGGTTGCGGTTATAATTAAACTGGTCGCCGCACGGCACATTCGGGCGGTTGTCAAACTTGCCCAAAAAACTTGCGTCAAAGCGTCCGGCGTGACGATAAGCGCGTTTGCGCGCGTCGTCCGCGTCCGCCAGCGCTTCGTTGCGTGTGCCGCCGCCTTCATATTGCCCGCGCAGGTTCACGTAAAAAACCCCGGTGGGGGCGATTTTTAACGCGCCAAATTGTTTTGGTTCTTCTCCCTCTCCCCGCCCAAGCGGGGAGAGGGCTGGGGCGAGGGGATTTGATTTTGAAACTATTGGCCTCCTCTCCCCGGCCCTCTCCTCCTTCAGGGAGGAGAGGGAGAAAAAGGCAGGCAGATTCAATTCCGCCCAAACTTCCGGCGGCCAGCTTCGGATTGCCGCCAGATACGCCAGCAATTGCAATTGCACGCCGTGTTCGACCAGAATCTTGTCGGGTTTTCGCTGGCCGGATTTGTAATCCATCACCACACACAACGCGCGGTCGCCGGGTTCACGGCACAAATCAATGCGGTCAATCCGGCCCCGGAGCGCGAGCCGGTGTCCGGCGCCCAAATCAATTTTCCACGCGGGCGCGCCACCGGCGCCGAAACCAAATTCGAGTTCGGCCACCGCCGGATCGAATTCATATTGCCCGCGCATCCAGGTCACCAGTGTTTCGACGAAATCCTGCAACGACTCCGCCAGCACGCGCGCGGTGAACCGGCTTTGCTCGCCGGCGCGCAACAAGCCGTCGCGATAATTCAACGCGAGAACAGCGGCGATTTTGCCCACGCGTTCACGGGCGTCCGGTGATGTGATGTCGCGCCAGCGTTTGCCTTCGGCGCTCAATTGCTCGTGGAACATTTTCAACACCTCATGCTGAAAACTCCCCTGCTCGCGCGCATCCAGCTCAAAAACCTTCCGCTCCTCGGCCTGCAGCCCGGAATGAATGAAAAAACGGAATGGACACGCAGCAAACTCCTCCAACCGGCTCACCGAGGAGTACAGGGTCGGACCAAAAAGTTTTTCCGCCAGCGCGGGTGATAAACTTTCCGTAGAATCCGGCTCGCGCAAAGCGCGCAAGCTTTTCATCAATTCAGCCAGAGTTGGAAGTGCGAGCAATTCATCCCAGTGTTTAACAGTCCCAGCCGCAGGGTTTACGACTGTGAACCGCGATGGAGCGCCGGCCTCCGGCACGGCATGTTGCTGGCCATCATTTGTATCATGCCGTGCCGGAGGCCGGCGCTCCTGTTCCGACGACCAAACCGCCATCAAAGACGGCGCGATTTCGCTCACGTGTTCCGCAGCGGCCAATTTGATTTCACCGCTGGATTCTTCGATGTCGAGTCCGGGAAAAATCCGCCGCAGATGCGCGATGAACGGCGATGGATTCAGCGTCTTGTCTTCCGTGTCGTGACGCGAAAAAGTCACAACGAGTCTTTCGCTGGCGCGCGTGCAGGCGATGTAGCCGAGATAACGCTCGCGCGCCAGGCGTTCGCGCAAATCGGGGCCGGGCGCGCCAGTGTATTGGCTCATTTCGTCGCGGTCGGCGTCCGTCAAAATCGTTGGCGCAGCCGGCGCGGCGGGGAAAATCGTCTCGTTCACGCCGAGCACAAGCGCCAGTTTCAAATCAGGATTGCGGGCGCGGTCAATCGCGCCGATGAGCACTTGATCGAGCGCGGGTGGAATGACGCCGACGGTCAAGTTCGCGAGGCCGGCCTCCAAAATCGGCAGCCAATCGCGCAACGCCAGCGCCTCGTCTGAAAACGCAAGGGCGACATTGTCGAGCCACGCATTCATTTGTTCCCAGACGGTCAGGTGAAGTGACGAGTGACGAGTGACGAGTGATGGAAGGCATTCCGCATTGGCCAGGCTCCATTGTTCCAGGGTCTTTTCCACGTCGAGTTCATTCCACAGTTCACGCAGGGCGTTGGTTAGTTGCCCGCCGTTCGGCTTGTTTTCCCAATGCGCGAGTTGTCCGGCAAAATTTTGAAAGGGTGGCAAAATTATTTCGCGCAGCCGTTCGAGGGACTTGGACAATTCGGGGTTTTCCGCGATTTGAATGGGTTTGCGCCATTTTGCGCCATGCCAGCCGCGGGCGAGCGCTTCATTTTCAAGCCGGTCAATTTCGGTTTCGTCCACCGGCGAAAAACCGGCCTTGAGCGCGGCAAACCAGTCATCATGCGGCCAGTCGAACGTGACCGTGCGGAGCGCGCTGCGGGTCAGTTCCGCCAGGGGGTGATGCGCCACAGATTCCCGCCGGTCGAGAAAGAACGGAATACCGCAGCGACGAAACGCGCGCTCCAGCGGTTTGTGATAGCCGTCGAGATTGCGCACGACCACCGCGCAGTCGCGGAAACGCGCGCCACCACGGACGAACTTGAGAATTTCGCGCGCCGCGAACGCCGCTTCGGTTTCGGGATTAATGCACGCGATAATCCGGATGCGTTTTGTTTGGAGTTCCGCCTTCAGGCGGTTGGCAGTCAACGGTGCCTGGCCGCCTGAAGGCGGAACTCCAAGCCCGGGGATTGCATTCCAACTGGCTTCAAGATGCTGCAAAGCCGGATTCCCGGCGAAGCGGCTTGTTTTTGGGTCGCGCTTGAGAATTTCAATTTTGACTTCGCAATCCGGCATGTTTGTGAGGCGCTGGCGGCACTGTTGAAAGGTTTTGCCGATGGCCGACCAGATGGAGAGCCATGAAGTTTCGGCTTCGGGTTCGTTTTCCAGGCAAAACGCCAGTGTCGCGCGACCGCAAAACGGGACGACGGCGGCGAGCAAATCCAGTTCCTGCGGCGTCATTTCCGCAAAGCCGTCGAGCCACAAGTTGGAAATTTGCAGCGAAGATGGAAGATGGAAGATGGAAGATGGCGAAGCGCCCGGATTGCCGGCTGATTTTGGGCTTTGGGCGCCCGCTCGCGCGACAGCGGAGTTGGACTTGAGACTTTCCGTCGCCGCATCAAGCAATCGGTTTCCGTCCTGCAATTTGTTTTCGGCGAGCCAGTTGATGTAGGCCTCGAACAGGAGCGCAAGGTCGTGGAGTTTATCCTGAAGTTCGTGGCGCAAGCCGGTGCGCTGGGACAACGAACGAAGCTTGGCGGGTGTGAATTGATGCTGTTGCAGTTCGCCAAGCAACTGGCTGAGTTGCCGGGCGAACCCGGGGCGGCGCGCGCTTGGGCGAAACAATTTCAGTTTGTCCTCGTGGCGCATCAACAAGGCGCGCAGCACCATCACGCGGCCTTCCTCGGCGAGCAATCCCGCTGGCATCGGGACGCCGCGCGCGTCCAGGACAAACCGCGCGAGCCGCTCGAACGAAAAAATATTCAAGCGCGTGTACCCTTGCGGAGCGCCATCGGCGAGCAACTGGCGTTCGAGTTGAAACGTCGCCTGCTTGGGCGCGAGCAGAACCAGCGGCGGGCCTTCCGGCGATGCCGCCAGGGCAACCCGGATTTCCGCGAGACAGCGAAACGTCTTGCCGCTGCCGGCCGGACCGAGGAGAAAATGCGCTTGCACGGACTTCTTTTCGCGCAAAGACGCGAAATCGCAAGGCAATTTATCGCCAAATTTTGGCAGCGGTTGGTTGGTGGGAGGCCGCGTTTTTTGTTTCCTTTCGGAAAAGTTGCATTATTATACCTTCCCATCGGGGAAATCCCGGTTGGTTGATACGACAATCAAATTCCAAAACTTATGCCACTGACACATACCAAAGAACTGTTCGCAAAGGCGTTGAAAGGCAAATACGCCCTTGGCGCGTTCAACGTCAACAACATGGAACTCATCCAGGCCATCGTTGAGGCCTGTGAAGAGGAAAAGGCGCCGTTGATCCTCCAAATTTCCAAAGGCGCCCGTCAATACGCAAACCCGGTCTATCTCAAAAAACTCATTGAGGCGGCGGTCAGCCTGTCCAACATCCCCATTACCGTCCACCTGGACCACGGCGACACCTTCGAACTGTGCAAACAGTGCATTGATGAAGGTTTCACCAGCGTGATGATTGACGCCAGCCACGAGCCATTTGACAAAAACGTCGAGATTTGTAAAAAGGTCGTGGACTACGCGCACAAATTCAACTGCTCTGTCGAAGGCGAACTCGGCCACCTGGTCGGTGCGCAATTCGACGAAGGCGAGGAAGGCGGCGGCCATTCCACCAGCGGTCATTACACCAACCCGGACGAAGCCGTCAAATTTGTCAGGGAATCCGGCGTGGATTCACTGGCCATCGCCATTGGCAACAGCCACGGGGCTTACAAATTCAAGGGCGAACAGCATCTGGATCTCGAACGTCTCAAGGCCATCAAGAAGGCGCTTATGGATGCCGGTCTCGGCGATTACCCGCTGGTGCTCCATGGCGCTTCCAGCGTGCCGCAATATCTCGTGGCCGAGATCAACAAATACGGCGGCAAGATGCCCGACGCCCAGGGCGTGCCGGAAGCCGACATCGAAGTCGCGCGCCGCGTGGGTTGCACAAAGGTCAACATTGACACCGACCTGCGTCTGGCCATGACCGCCGGCATCCGCAAGGTTTTCTCGGAAAACCCGAAGGAATTCGATCCGCGCAAATACCTCGGCCCGGCGCGCACCTATGTCAAGGATTTGGTCCGGCACAAAGTCAAAGATGTTCTGTGCTGCGCCGGTCATGCCTTTGACTAAAACTCAGATTCTCCACCACACCCCAAGCCGGCCGGCTTGGGGCTTTTTTATTTTCAAAATCAGAGGCAACACGAATGTAAATCGTGGCGCAAATTTGTCACCTTTGACACAATGTTTGTGCCAATATGACCCTGCTTATTCAACGGCGTTTCTCATTTTAATGTTTGCAAGTTGTTTTCAATAAGAATCATGTGACTTTTTATTCCGTCTGGCATTTTTGAAGCTGAAATCAATTTGAACAATCAACGAAAGGATAACTGTATGAATCTGACGCGATATCAAAGACCTGATTTGGGTTGGGCGGGTTTCGGGCGGCCGTCGAGCTTGCGCGATGAACTGGATCGACTGTTTGAACCGCCTTGGGCCGATCTGGCCCGCACCTCACAACTGTTGAGCGGCTGGATTCCGGCACTCGACGTTCACGAGGACAAGGACAACTTTGTTGTCCAGGCCGAATTGCCCGGCATGAAGCGGGAGGAGATTGACGTTACGTTGCACGACGGGGTGTTAAGCATCTCCGGCGAACGCAAGGCGGAAAAGAAATATGAGGAAGCCGAGGTCTGTCGGACGGAGCGCTTCTTTGGCAAATTCCAGCGCACGGTGACATTGTCGGCCCCGGTGGCGGCAGACAAGGTCAAGGCGCAATACAAGGACGGCGTCCTGATCATCACCCTGCCAAATACCGAAGCGGCGAAACCGAAACAAATTGACGAAAACGTGAACTAAAAAAGCGGAGCGTGATGTCCTCATCGCGCCCGGCCCCAATTTCAACCAAAGGAAAAACATGAAAGCAATTGTACAGGCAGAACCGAAGGCAGCAGCCGAACGAACGGAGCACCAGGAATTCGTGGTGCCGGTGGTGAACATATTTGAAACCGGGGACGGCTACGCCCTCGAGGCGGAAATGCCGGGCGTGAACAAGGACGGCCTGGAAATCACGCTCGAAGGCAATGAAATCACCGTCCTGGGGCGGCGCGCGGCGGAGCCGGTCAACGGCGGGCTTTTGCTCCGTGAACGTTCCGGGGCGGATTACCTGCGCGTGTTTGAGCTCGACCCGGCGATTGATACAAGCAAAATCTCGGCGAAGATGGAGCAGGGCATGCTGACCCTGATCCTGCCGAAGTCCGAACGCGTCAAGCCGCGCAAGATCATCGTCAGTAATTAAGCGGCTTATTTTTCAGAACCGCTCCTGCAGCCAACGACCGTGGGATTTTTATTTTGTCAGGACGACCGGCGGGCGGATTTGAACCCTCCGCCCGAAGTTGGGTCAAAAAGCGGGCGGGTGGGGCAATCACACACGATTTAATATCGCCCACACCCGCCACGCGCCCAGTTCTCATCGGGCAGGGCAAACCTAACCCATCGCGGCGGTCTGGCAAGTGATTTTGGAAAAATAATTTCCATCTTCAGTATTGGGTTCGTATTGTTTTTCAAACATCCTGACATCCGGTTCGCATCATTCGAACAATCAAATATGCCGAAGACCCATTGGAAGCTGGATTTCGCAGGGCTGTTGCTGTGCGTTGGTTCCTTCATTTTACCCGCGCCAGCGGCCGTGACCGACCAGTCCGGTTTGCCGTTCATTGTGGATGTTTGGACCAGCAAGGAAGGGCTTCCAGAAAACGCCGTCATCTCCGTGATTCAAACCAGGGATGGTTATCTCTGGCTCGGCACGCTCAACGGCCTGGTGCGTTTTGACGGAAACCGTTTCACCGTTTTCAATCAAAACAACACGCCGGGTTTGAACAGCGACCGGATTGTTCATCTGTTTGAGGATAGTCACACGAATCTTTGGATCGGAACAGACACGGCGGGTGTGGCGTTGGTGCAGGATGGAAAAATCAAAGGTTTTGACATCGGGCGTGCCGGCCATGACGGCCGGTTGGTGTCGGCCTGTGAAGATGCCACCGGCGCGGTGTGGCTCTACACGGCGGACGCCCGTCTGGGCCGTTACCAGAACGGGAAGCTGGAAACCTTGGACTTTAATTTCAATTCGCCCGCGATTGGCCAGATGATCATCGCCGAAAAATCCGGCCCGCTCTGGATCGGCGAAAACTGGGGGATATTTTCATTTCGGTCGTCCAATTTTCATCCGCCAACCCTCGTCATTGACCAGTCCCTCCAGTCGCGCCGGCTCGATTTTATTCTTGCCGGGCAACGCGGCGGCACGTGGCGGCTGATGGACGGACGAATCCAGAAATGGAACGCCACACAACCCGAAAGGGATTTCGGACCGTATCCGTGGGGCAATTCAACCGTCACTTCCGCTTGTGAAGACCAGGAAGGAAATTTGATTGTCGGCACACTGGGCGAGGGCGTTTTTTGGTATGACGCGGATGGAAAATATCAGCGCATCACGACGGAGCAGGGATTGTCGTCGGCCTTCGTGCTTTCGCTCTGCACGGACCGTGAAGGGACCCTGTGGGTGGGAACCGACGGCGAGGGTCTGGATCGAATCAAAAGGAAAATTTTCAACACCCCATCCGAACATCGTTCGTGGGTTGTCCAATCGATATCCGGGGACGAATCCGGTGGTTTGTGGATGGCTTTCAACGCACATGGCGTCTCTTATTGGATTACAAACTCCGTGCAAGATTTTGGCGTCAGCCGGCATCAAAGTGCTTGGACCGTATTGGTGGATCGCCAGCAACAGGTCTGGGTTGGAACCATGGATGAAGGACTTTTCCAATTTCAAACCAACCATTTTCAACCCGCGCCCGGCGCGGAAATCCTTGGCCCGCAAATCTTCGCCTTGTTCGAAGATCATCAGGGATGGCTGTGGGCGGGCACCCAGAACGGTCTGGCGCGCTGGAACGGAGAAGACTGGAAGATTTACACGACCCCGGATGGTCTCGTGGTTCGTGCCATCGTGGAGGATGCTGAAGGCAACCTTTGGATTGGAACGGAAAGCCACGGACTGGATTTTTTCAAAGCCGGGAAATTTATTTCCTATCAAAAAGAGGATGGGGGATTGCCCGGCAACGATATTTCCTGTCTTTATCTGGATCGGGACGGCGTCTTGTGGGTTGGAACCTCCGGACACGGTCTGGCCCGCTTTTACAAGGGAAGGTGGACTCGTTATTCGACGGACAATGGGATCGCCAGCAACAGCATTGATTACATCATCGAAGACGGCGGGGGTTGTTTATGGATCGGCTCCAATGCGGGATTGATGCGAATTCAAAAACAATCGCTGAACGATTTTGCCAATGAAACGGCGAACCTCATTTCGTGCCGGACTTACGTTGAAACCGACGGACTGCCGACGCGCGAATGTTCGGCCGGTTCACAACCCGCTGCGTGTCGCACACTGGATGGCATATTATGGTTTCCCACCACCAAAGGTTTGGTGTCAGTGAACCCTGCGAACCTCAGGCCCAATCGCCAGCCACCGCTGGTCATGATTGAATCCGTGCTCGTCGAGGGCCGGGAACAAAAAACAAATCGGTTGGGTCCGGCCTGGCGTCAGTCCGTCATGATTCCGCCCGGTCACGAACAATTGGAAATTCATTACACGGCCTTGAATTTTTCCGCACCCCGGGAAGTGCGGTTCAAATATCGTTTGGAAGACCACGAGACCGCATGGACTGAAGCCGGCGACACGCGCGTGGCTCATTACAACAAAGTGCCGCCGGGGAATTATCGTTTTCACGTCATTGCCGGCAATGAAGACGGTGTGTGGAACGAAACCGGCGGGGTTCTCGACGTGACGGTGCAGCCTCAGTTCTGGCAGACTTGGTGGTTTCGCACTGCCGCAAGCTTGTGTCTGGTGGGAATCGTCGTTGCCGTGGTGCGTTATCTTTCCACGCAAAAGCTGCGGCGCCGACTGCAATTGCTCGAACAACAGGAGGCGCTGGAAAAGGAACGTTTTCGCATCGCCCGCGACCTGCACGACCAGCTTGGAGCGAATCTCACGCAAGTGGCGCTGTTGAGCGAAATGGCGGAAGCGGACAAGCATTCCCCGGCGGAAATTGAATCACACGCCCGGCAGATTTCCCAGACCGCGCGCGAAACAACCCGTTCCCTCGACGAGATCGTCTGGGCGGTCAATCCTTCCAACGACACGCTGGAAGGCCTGGTCAATTACGTCTGCAACTACGCGCAGGAATATCTCGCGCTGGCCGGGTTGCGTTACCGCGTTGAGGTGCCGGTCCAACTACCGGCGGTTAATATTCCTCCGGAAGTCCGCCATAACGTTTTCCTTGCCTTCAAGGAAGCGGTCAACAACGTGGTCAAACACGCGCAAGCGTCCGAAGTCCGGGTGCGATTGCAATTGCAGCCCGGCAATTTTACGCTGAACATTGAAGACAACGGGTGCGGCCTGGGTGGTCGGAACGCAAATGCGACACCGACGAGGAACGGACTTCGCAACATGCGCAAGCGAATGGAAGATGTTCACGGAGAATTTTCGATCAGCCCCGGAACCGGGGGCGGAACGATTGTGTGCCTGGCCATTCCTTTTGGAAAAATGGTTTAAAAATCAGCGCTATGCCCATCACCGTTTCCATCGTTGAAGACAATGACAAGCTGCGTGGGACGCTGGCCCGCCTGCTCGACCGGTCGGACGGTTTCCGCTGCCTGAGCCAATACGCCAGCGCCGAGGACGCGCTGAAGGACCTGCCCCAGCTCCGCCCCAATGTCGTGCTGATGGACATCAATTTGCCCGGCATGAACGGCGTCGAATGTGTGCGGCAATTGAAGGCGCTGATGCCGGGAATCCAAGTCATGATGCTCACGGTTTATGAAGACACGGAAAATATTTTCAACGCGCTGACCGCGGGTGCCAACGGTTACATGCTCAAACGCACCTCCAGCAAGGAATTGCTGGAAGCCATTCAGGAAGTCCACCGGGGCGGTTCGCCGATGACGATGCACATCGCGCGCAAAGTCGTGCAATCATTTCAACAAACGGCGGCCACGGCACAACCTGCGGAACATCTTTCCCCGCGCGAACAGGAAGTGCTTGATTTCCTGAGCCAGGGACTTCTCTACAAGGAAATCTCGGAGAAATTGGGCATCAGCTATGAAACCGTGCATACCTACATTCGCCGCATTTACGAAAAATTACAGGTCCGCACCCGCACCGAAGCCGTGACCAAATTTCTCCGCCGTTGACCGGATTTCAGCAGTTTCCCTTTGTTTTCAAGGGTTTGCGTGTAACCAGAACTGGTGACTGGCAGGGGACACGGTTTCTGGTATTTTAATCCCATTGTTGGTATGCAGAAACGCAGTGTTCTGTGTGTGAAGTAAGGCGTGGTCTGCGGCGCCGCATCCAACAAAACGTTCGCGGTCGCGCAACTGCGAATCGCTGATTTAAGCGCTTAGTTCTCATTGAGAGGCCGGAGTAGTGTCCGGCCTCTTTCTTTTTTACTTCATCCTTCGCACTGGATTTCATTTGAAGTTTGGGGCCACCGGCTGCCAAATCGCAAATCGGCAACATCGCTCCGCGCGTGCGGAGTCGAAAATCGAAGGCGTTGGCCTGCCGGGCCGTAGCTTGGAGCGTTTGTGGTTGGAAAATTGGTTCGCGTCCGCCTTCACTACGTTTCGGCGCGACAGCCTTCACTCTCTGCCAGGAAAAGGCTGGCTTGCCGAGCCGTAGCCCGCTGCCACGAATTGAACCAGCCCGCCTGCGCCACTCGTGCTTCGGCACGGCAAGTTGCTAATCCTTGGCGTTGCCCTGCGATGACAGTCAATTGCGAGTCGTCCAACTTTCACACGGTGGACATTGCTTGCAAGTTGAAGGGCCTGCGCCACACGTTCGTTTCGCTCTGCCGCGAAAGCAACGCCCCGTTGGCCGTTGTGGAAAGCATCGTCGGCCATAGCAACCCGTCCATGACGCGGCATTACACGCACGTTGGCGAGCTTGCCGCTGGCCGCGCCGTTGCCCTATTGCCATCCGTGATGGGTGAAGCCACGCCAGAGCCGGCAAAACGCGAGCAGGGCGAAATCTTGCGCGAAATCCAAGCCATTGCGAAAACAATCTCCGCGAAGAACTGGCGCAAGCAAAAAGCCGCTTTACTGGCAATGCTGGCGGGTGAAAGCTGTGAAGGGCTTAGATGAAATTTGAATCAACCGATTGAGACGCTGACCGATATGCCTTCTCGTTCGAAATGAAGGGTAGATGGTGGCAACCAGGCCAGAAATTGAATCGGCCAACTGTTGGAGTTCTGTTGAATTGTTCATGTCCGGGAGCATACACCTTGCGATCATTTCCCCCATTCGATCCCCAAGCCCATGTCTATGGCTTCGTGTGTGCTTTGTCATTCAATCAAGGTCAAATAAGCCTGCCCCAGGCGATAGGCGCGGTTCTTGCGCGAACGATTCTGTAGCTCTAAAAATCCTGTTTTCAACCAAGACCGACACAGCCCAACAACAGTGCGGTGACTGAGCTTGAGGTGGTTTGCGATTTCCGCAGCGGTGGCTGTTCCATTCCGACGGAAAAGTTCCAGCAGTCGCCTTTCGCGCGGGTCGAGGTTGCGCAGAAGCCCGCTCTGGTCTTGAGCGCCACGCTTCGCCGCCTTTGCCGCCTGAGCGCGCACGGCACTGAACGCGTCCGCCATTCCCACGCAAAAGAAATCCAGAAACCCTGTCGTGTCAGCTTCCGCGCGCCCAAGGTGGTAATTGTGGGAAGGCCCAATCGTCAGCCCGGCATAATACCCCGCCAGATTGCGGGCATAGTATTCATCAAGAGAATAGATGCCCTTTAACCCGTAACCCGCCTTGTGCAGGATCAGGTTGGCCAGCAGTCTTGCCGTCCGGCCGTTTCCGTCATAGTAGGGGTGAATGGTGGCGAATTGATAGTGCGCCAGGGCCGCAATCACCGGCACGGGCAAATCCCCTTCATTAAGCTGTTGGTTGATCCACTCTACCAAATCTGACATCAGACCCGGAACCGCTTTGGCTTCCGGCGGCATATAAACGATTTCCTGGGTGCGGCTGTTGCGAATGACGTTCTGTCCATCGCGATATGGTGTCGGCTTGGATTGGCCCGTCATCACCAGACCATGAAGCCGTCGCAGTTGCCCTTCAGCCAGTGGCTCTCCGGCAGCGGCAAGCCTCTCCATTTCTTCCAGGGCGCGGTAATGATGGCGCACTTCCAATTCGTCGCGTTCCTTGCCCGGAAAGCGCGCCCCCGCAATGGCCTCTTTCACCTGCGCTTGTGTGAGGCGATTGCCCTCGATCTGCGTTGAATAATGGGTTGAAACCAACCGCGCCGTTTCGCGCAGGCTCGCGAGCACCGTGACATCAATTGGCAAATCTGACACCACTTGGCGATCCGCTTCAATGGACATGAGCGCCTTGGTGATGGCGGGCGTAATCCTGTAAACCGGAGAAAACATGGTAATCAGTATAACGTGATGTCAGTTATATGCCAGTTAAAACGCAGATATTTCTGACCCCACCGTGTGCCCCAACAACCCGCATCCTGCTGGGTTTCAGCGCCCTTCGGCCATAGCATCCGTCCATGACGCGGCATTACACGCACGTTGGTGGTTTGGGCTTGCGGCCGCGAAAGCTCCGGACGCACCGTTCCAAGCACCTGGTGCTCGGTGCGGGAATCGCGATGACGCACGCCCGGGAACTCAAGGCGATGGGTTTGGCGCCGGAAAAAGAATCGGCAATAGAGAGCACGGATCGGGTCGCGGCGGCGGCAGAACTCCGCCGGATGATGGAGGAGGACCTGGCGCGGCAGATCACTCAATTCGAAGCAACCTCACTAACGGAGCATGACCAGTAAAAAATCACGCATTGACTTTTCCCCGCCAAAAATCTTAATTGCCCGCCATGAGTTCATTACTGACAAGTCTATCATCGCAACAATTGCGTCGCGCCGCCGACCTAAAGGATAAAATTCAATCGCTCGAAAATGAGCTTGGTCGGATTTTGGGTGCTTCGATAAAACCCGTTGCTGCGGTTGCTCCGAAGAAAAAACACAAAATGAGTGCAGCCGGCAGGGCAAAGATTGCTGCCGCGCAAAAAGCACGGTGGGCGAAAGTTAAGGGACGGAAATCAGTCGCAAAACCGGTCAAGAAGGCCAGACGCAAAATGAGTGCGGCGGGCCGTGCGAAAATTGCGGCGGCAGCCAGGGCGCGCTGGAAGACAGCCAAGGCTCAGGGGAAGAATTCACTGTAACCCAGGCCCGGCTGGGACGATCCATCAATTGCAGTTGTTGGCTGGAGCCAGCGCCGGTTGGCGCTTTCAGTTCCTCCTTCGCGGTTGACATCACCGGCCCGGCGGGTCAGTTACGTATTTGATATTTTTGACGCATTCTGCCGTTGACAAATGAGCATCCGAATCACGTACCAACCAAACAAAAAGGTGACAGGTCTTCTGGCTTTCCAACCTCCGTTGTAAACTCCTGTCGTGATGTTTCGTGTGGTTTTCCATTTGGACATGGACGCATTTTACGCTTCCGTGGAACAGCGCGACGATCCGAAGCTGCGTGGCCGGCCGGTAATCGTTGGCGCACCTCCGACACAACGCGGAGTGGTGTGCGCTGCCAGCTATGAGGCGCGGAAGTTTGGGGTGCGTTCGGCCCTGCCCAGCGCGACGGCGGGGCGGCTTTGTCCCAAGGGCATTTTCGTGCGTCCGCGCATGGATCATTACCGGGAAGAATCCCGGCACATCATGGAGATTGTCGCCCAGACCGGTGCGATCATCGAACCCATGTCCATTGACGAGGCGTATCTCGACATGTCCGCCATCTGTCAGGCGGAGAACGCGGACGCCTCGCTGATCAAGGCCGTGCCGCTGGCGCGGGAGTTAAAACAGCGGATTCTGTTAGAACGCCAGTTGACTGCCACCATCGGCATTGCGTCCAACAAACTGCTGGCCAAGATCGCCAGCGACCACAAAAAACCTGATGGACTCACGGTGATTACCGACCAGGAGAAGGTGTCGTTTTTGCGTCCGCTGCCGGTGCGGGCGCTTTACGGGGTCGGCAAGGTCACCGAACAGACACTGAACCGGGCGGGCATTGTCATGGTCGGAGACTTGCAGGACTACCCAGGTGATCTGCGTGCGTTGGTCGGCTCATTCGGGCCGAAACTAAAACAGTTCGCTTTCGGCGAAGACGACCGCCCGTTGGAACTCGGAGACGAGATCAAGAGCATCAGCGGCGAGGAAACATTTCTCAAGGACACCGACGACCGGAAGGTGCTGCGCGCCTGCCTGAAGGAACAAGCAGCAGATATTTCGTCACGGCTCAAACACCGGCGATTGGGAGCGCACACGGTCCAGGTGAAGGTGCGCTACAGCGATTTCACCACTCTCACGCGTCAGTTTTCCGTCGAGGAACCGATCACCGAGATCGCTGACATTTACCGGCTGGGATGTTTCCTGCTGGGCCGGGAGAAACTGGTTTCACGGCCGCTGCGCCTGCTGGGGCTTGGGGTCAGCAATTTGCGCGAGCCGAATGAACAACAACTGGCGCTGCTTTAACCAAGATCACTCAGACTAAAGTTCACACCAGCGGCCTGGGCCGCGACCACGACCAAACAGAATCTTGTTGCCCGCGCCGCTTGAAATTTTTGGTTTTCAAGCAAATCAAAACTCGACCCCACATCCATAGCCTGCTTGTGCAAGCGTGACCGAGCGGCGGATACATTTCAACGCGCCTGTACGCGGTAATACCTTGTGAAGTTGGTCGCACCGCCGCCGTCGCTCAATACCATTGTTCCGCTCGTGCCAAGCAGGGCGGAACCGATGTTGGTCCAGGACGAAGAGGCGTCAAGTGTGTTGCGGCACTGAAGCTGGAAACTCCAGTTGGTCACCGTCGAGCAATTTATTTGGACATTGGATGCTGTCACCGAAATGTGCGTGATGTTGAAAACCGGCGGAGTCGGATAGGATGCCGGATTCAGCGGATTCGTGCCATTAAGATATTCGGTAAGGTTCGACACGCCGTCGCCGTCCGCGTCGTCCGAGCCGCGCGATTTGTCGGCTGCCTCGCCGAGGGCGTGGCCGAAATAAGCCAGCCGCCACCAGTCGGGAATGCCATCCGTGTCGCTGAACACGTCGGCGATTTTCAGGATTTGAATTCCCGAAATGCGCGCGTTGTCCGCAGCCCCCGGAGTATATAAAATTTGCAGTTGGGAATTCGTCACCGCGTTGGTGAAAACAAGGCTGATGGGAATGTTCTGTCCGCCGGCGGCGGCGAAAATGTCGAAATTGGTCAGCACCTGCCGGCCTTGGATGAAGACGTTGAACTCGCGTTCTCCCGGGCCGCTCCAATAGGTCTCCGCCTCCAGCAGCGTTATTTGGTAAATGCCTTCAGGGCAATCGAACTCGTAATAAAACCCGCCGCTCGACGTGCTGTAGCGCTCCCGCTGGTAAAGCGATTGCGCACCGGCGCAAATGCCGCTGATGTTGTTGGCCAGGTAACCGGTCGTGCCGCCGGAATAGCCGAACGAACCAAAACTATAAGCCGTGTCCTTGAGCCAGACATTGCCGGTGCAGTCGGTGACGTTCGCCGGGTTGCCGCCGCTGACACGCTGAAGATAACTTCCCGGCACGTTGAAAAACCAGACACCCACGGAGTTCGTCGTGGAGATGTTTCCCGACGAATCAGTCGCGCGGGCGGAAATTTGGTGCGGACCGTTCAGAAAATTCGAGCTGTTCAGGCTCGCGCTCCATGAGGTCGTGCCGCTCGCGGTCTGCCACGCGTCGTTGTCAAATTGAAACTCCACTTTGGCCACGGCGATGTTGTCGGTGGCGATGCCGGAAATGGCCAGGTTGCCGGCGATCACCGCGCCGTTCGTTGGCGTTTGCAGGGAAATGAACGGTGGTGTCACGTCGTGGATGCCGCTTACAGCGGTGGTGAATTTCAATTCATAGGGCGCGAACATCGCATTGCCGGAAACGGCGTCCACCGCAGAGTTGGTGACACGCACGACGCTGTTGGCCAGCCCGGCCAGACCCGCGCCGCCGGCGGTAAACGTCATCGTGTCGTTCGCGGGCGACCAACTGAACGCGCCGCCGACCGCCGGGCTGATGCTGAAGGCGTTTTGAACGCTGTTCGTGTCCATCGGTTTGCTGAACTGCAAGACCACGGGCGACCAAGTCGGCACATTGGTTGTCCAGTGCGCGGGCGAGTTGCTAATCACCACCGGATCAAGCGGCTGCCACTGCGATTGCGCAATAAAAATTTTGGCGGTGGTGCTGGGCACGGTTATAGCGGGTGTTTGCGAGCCGGTGGTCAGCGTGTAGGTTTCGTTGGTGTTCAGTAAATTCACCAGCACGGTGCCCGCGGCATAAGTCAGCGTGCTCGCGGGCAACGTTTGGCTGGAACTGGCTGTGTTGAAAACCACAAACACTTCCTGCGTATTCAGCACGCGGGAATAGGCAAATAATCCCGGGCCGGTGAAATTGTCGGCCTGATTAACGTATGAGCCGAGCGTGAGCGTAGGATACAACCGACGAAAATTGTTCAATTGGGCCACCCACAGGAACAGCGGGTGGGTCGTGTTGAAATTATCCGCGCCCGGCGAACTGAGCTGCAAAACCGTGCCTCCCGGGCCGTCCTTGAATTCCCCGGCAAACATATCCTCACGGTCATTCGGGTCGGTCGTACCATCAAAACCCTGTTCCGTGCCGTAATACAGACACGGAATGCCGCGCGAGGTGTAAAGAAAAGCCAGCGCCACTTCCAGCCGATTGGTGTTGTTGTTCGCCTCGCTGGTGCTCAAAAAACGGGGATTATCGTGATTGTCAAGGAAGGTGACCAGTTGCATCCGCGACGCGGGATCATACAGGGCGTCAACAGAGTTGTAATGATTTTGGATCAAGGAGGTGGCGCCGGTGGCTGTGGCGAATACGCTTTGGATTGCGTTGTCGTAAAGCGGGTAATCCACAACTGAATCAAATTCGAACGGCCCGCCATCTTCCGTCCCCGTATAGGGAGCCACGATGGTCTCCGAGCCGTTATCAACCTCGCCAAACATGAAGAAGTTGGTATTGCCGTTGGTTGCCGCGTAGGAATGAATCGCCGGACAGAAACTCTGCCAGCACCCCATGTCAACTTCCAGGGCCGTGTCAACCCGGAATCCATCAAAGCCAATCTGGTTGATCCAATATTGGTAAATCGCCGCCATGTTCGAGCGAACGTAGGGCGTTTCCGTCCGGAAATCATTCAGGCCGTCCAACCAACCCAATACAACCTGATTGGTGTCGTTGAAATTCTGGATGTTGCCATAGTTGTGGAACAAATTGGTGAGGGACGGATTTGTCGCTGTCAGATTGAAGGGCGCCGGGTACGTTTTCGAACTGTTCACATAACTAAGAGTATAGCCAGCCGGGTAGTTAAAGTTTGGATAACCCGACCCGCTGCCGGTGACAAGGTCGCCCGCGTGGTTCACGACGATATCATCAATCACCAGCAACCCGCGCGCGTGCGCCGCCTGGACCAGGTGCTGGAGATTGGAGATGGAGCCCCAATGCGGAGCCACCTCGTAGAAATTCCAAGCGGAGTAGCCGTGAAATTGTCCCTCTGTGTTCAGCACGATCGGCGAAATCCAAATGGCCGTTGCCCCCAGCGCCTTGATGTAGTCCAATTTCTGCTCGATGCCCTCGAAATCCCCGCCATGCACCGATGAGCCGCCGTTGCCGGATGGGGCATAAGTGCCTTCCGCATTGTCGTTGTTCGTGTCCCCGTCGTAAAAACGGTCGGTGATGATCTGGTAAATGCTTTGCGCCTGCCAGAATCTATTGGGAACCGATTGGGCGGAAACCAACGTTGCCCAGCAAAAACTTGCAGCGGCAAAAATAAACATGCTCAACCACCGCGAGGCGTGGCTGGCGCGGATTACAGGTCTGTCGCGGCGTGTTTTCATGGCGAATGATTACCAGTGCTTTGTGCCGGACGACAGTTTAGACAGTCGAAGGCGCTGGCTTGATTTGATTTCCATATTGGTTTAATCGAAACAAGGTAACCCAAAATCATCCCACAGGTAACAATATCTTCATGCGTTCCTTGAGGGCAACACCAGCCTCACATGCTCCCGGTCTGGAAATTCGATGCAAATCCGCCGGGAAGCCGGTTTCGCTCCAGCGGCCCGCGCTAGACGTGTCCCCCCAGCCGGATACGATTCTATGTCTTGAATGCTGCGTCACCTTGGTGGGGAGATTGAAGATTTCTCCTCGCCGCCGACTGAATAACTTTGGAACACATACCAAGCACTCTGTTTATTTCAGAGCGTCTTGCAAAAGAGGGCCGTTTTTTATTTCGCACCGAGGATGGCGTCCTTGGCAGCCTTTGCCACGCGGAACTTCACGACGCGCTTGGCTTTGATCTGGATCGTTTCGCCGGTGGCCGGGTTCCGTCCGACGCGAGCCTTGCGATCAACCAGCACCAGCTTGCCGATACCGGGCAGGGTGAAGGTGTTTTGGGCATTCTTGTAGGCCAGTTCCGCGATAAATTCGAGAATCTCCACCGCCGCTTTCTTGGTGATGTTGCTCTTGGTTGCGAGTTCATCTGCAATTTGGGATTTGGTCAGAGCTTTTGCCATAATTCGGTTAGTTTGTTTTGTTTGTTAATCGTTGATTTTGAGGGCGCATTAAAGCTGGTCAGAAATCAACCGCCAAGAGAAAACTGCGGCTTTATTGAGGAATTCGACTGTTTGAAATAAGCCGATGATCCGGTGGCCGGAAATCAATCGCGCAAGAGATCAGATAATATTTCTCCGGTTTTTCTCACCAAACCAATGCGGGGAAATATCTTGGTAACTGTGAACGTGTGCTCTTCCAGCGACAGGGCAGACATGGCATCTTCCGCAAAAATCTGATTGTACCCGTATTCATAAGCAAACCGTGCCGTGCTCTCAACCCCGATATTTGTCGCTATGCCGCACAGGATAATTGTCGCCATGCCGCGCCGCCGGAGTTGCAAATCAAGTTCCGTCCCGTAGAAAGCGCCCCACTGGTGTTTGGTGATCACGAAATCGCCCGGTTTCGGTCCCACTTCCGGAACAATGTCCGCCCAGCCCGGCGGAGGGGTTTGGGCTGGCCATGGCGCGTCAACAACGGGCCGCAGGGCATCTTTTCCGTCCAAGGAGAAAGCAACCCTCACTAAAAAAACCGGCATGCCATTTTTCCTGAACGCTTCGGCAATCGCCGCCGTGTTTTTAACTACGATGTCCGACGCATAGGGAGCGGTTTGCCGTCCGACTATGCCTTTCTGGAGATCGATGACCACCAGCGCCGTTTTTGATCTGTCAATTAATGTGTTATTCATAACCGTCATTTTACCACTTCGGACAGAACCACGCACCCAAGATTGATATGAACAGCGAGACTCTGTTGCTCCTCAATTTTGATGAGGCTTCGGTCTGCGGTCGGCGAGCGGAAGAAGTGTAGCGCAGGCGGAGAGACGGCGGGAACGGAGCCGGAGCGCAACGCCGTCGCCGAGCCGCAGACGGAAGTTATACCGCATCCCGTTTTATGCCGCATGGTTTGCGATTTAAGCCGGTTTGATTGGGCGACCGACTTCCCTGATGCGGCATAAAACGGAAGCTTGTCAGAGCCC
>Ga0187885_10000474_pt1 | contig 48392 bp, 39 predicted proteins | sample June2016WEW_20_1_3_FD_132970 | JGI IMG/M metagenome (GOLD analysis project Ga0187885, IMG submission 132970) | Peatland microbial communities from SPRUCE experiment site at the Marcell Experimental Forest, Minnesota, USA - June2016WEW_20_100 | ecosystem: Environmental > Terrestrial > Soil >...
TCATCGCCGCGATTCGCTCAGACCCGAGCCAGATGCGGCCCCGATTCCTATATTACTGGCTTGCATCGCCACCAATGCAGATGCGCTTTCGCGGACTCGCTCGCCAAACAACGAACATCTCCAACCTGCCCCTAACAGATGTCGCGAAGGAGCGAGCGCCCGTACCGCCACTGACAGAGCAGGAGCGAATTGTGAAGCTGCTGGACGAAGCTGACGAACTGCTCAAGCTGCGCGCCCAGTCCGACCACCGCACCTCAGCCCTCATCTCCGCCCTCTTCCACGAGATGTTCGGCGACCAAGAGATAAATCCAAATCACTGGCCAAGAGTGAAGGTCCAAGATGCTGTGGACTTGATTAACGGACGTGCTTTCAAGCCGACAGAATGGAGTAAGAGCGGATTGCCAATCATCCGCATCCAAAATCTCAAAGACTCGACAGCGGAATTCAATCATTACGACGGGCAGTTTGAACTGAAGCATCGTGTTAAGAAAGGCGCACTACTGATCTCTTGGGCAGGACAGCTCGTCTCCTTTGGAGTCCACATTTGGGATGGCCCGGAAGGTGTCCTCAATCAGCATATATTCAAGGTCGAACCTAAGCTGCCGTTTGAAATTCCATTCCTACAACACGCGCTCTCGCATGTAGTAGAGGCTGCAAAGTCGCACTTCCAAGGGAGTGAAATGAAGCACCTCACGCGAGGAACACTTGACGAAGCTGAAGTCCTCTCACCCCCGTTGCCGCTGCAAGAGGAGTTCACCCAGCGAGTGACCGAAATCCGCAAGCTGGAAGGCGCCCAAGCCGCGAGCCGCCGACGCCTCGAAGCCCTATCCCAGTCCCTCCTCCACTGCGCCTTTCAGGGGGAGCTATAAGCCGCAGCCTCCTCCACGCCTCACCACGTCTTCATGACCGCGGATTCAAGTAGCTCCTGTCGGGATTTCACCCAGGCGTTGTAGCGGGCTTGGGTTACCCGGATGTTTCTGTGGCTGAGAAGGACGGAGACGGTTTCAATCGACACTCCTTTTTCGAGCAGGGAAATCGCAAACGTGTTTCTGAACATGTGCGGATGTCCCTTCAGGCCGGCGATCGCGAAGAGCTTTCGGAACGTCCTCTGCCAGTCCCCGACGACCGCCTTCGGGGTTGACTGGCCACTCCAGAAGTAATGCTCCTGGTCCGGCGGCAGCTTTGAGAGGGCTTCAAGCACGACCGGCGGCCAGGGAAGGTATACGGGCGTGCCGGATTTCTGCGTGTACAAGAATAGTCTGCCGTTTTCAATTAGGTAGACGAGCATCTTCGCGCGGGCGCCGGCCTCACTTGGCAACGGGCTTTACCAAAGATGCTTATTGGCAAACGCGCGGCCGGATCCGCTCTTCAGGTATTGCTCGAATGCGGACGCACGTTGATCGTCATCAAAGCGAATCGCCGTTACAATGCGCCATGGCGCGTACTTGGAAGTGTGGGACGAACCGCCCTGATTGTGAATCGCTATTCGCTGCTGGAGGTTATTTGTCAGCCCGACGTAGCGTTGTTTGGGGTGAGAGAGGCTTTGTAGGAGGTAAACGTATTTCATCTATTAGGAAAGCGCCTGCTGAGGATGAAAGGATTAGATTACTGCCCTCCTTCGTCCGCCCTCGCTCCGCTTCGGCGGACTTCAGCGGGCGGCCTTCGCTAAAGCCCCGGCTTGCCAGCCGGAGCTTTAGCGAAGGCTGGTGGAGGTGGCGGGAATCGAACCCGCGTCCGGAAGACTTCAGCGAGTAGAGCCTACATGCGTATCCGATTCGTTCAGTTTCGCGGACGCAGCGATCAAACCGGCAAGGTCGATACGCCGCTAGCCCTGTAGAGTTTCGGCAAGGACCTCAGAGCCTGGGCCCCCGCCTAGCCTACTAATCGACGCCTCGACCCGACTCCGCAGGCTGAATCGGCGAGACGTGACCGCTTTAAGCGGCCAGTGCTAACTGAGTGTCAGCAGTTATGTTTAGTTCCACGGTTTTACGAGTCGCGGAGCGCTCGGCATGCCTCTACAGCCTCTTGACCCCCGTCGAATCCAGTTCACCCCCACATAATGGTTCAATGAAGTTCTTCAATTATAGATTCCCAGAACCCTCTGAGTCAAAGAATACTGACTCCATCCAAGATTTTGCACGAATAAATAGTTGACATGCCGAAAGTCGGCCCATAGAATGCCGCCATTGCCTGCAGCCTGGTTGCACGATCCTTGGCTATGCTTTTGAAAGCCAGGCTTTGATATTTTGGAGAGAAGGGATCCAAATGTTCAAGAAGAGGCTCTATACCTTTATCGTATCGAACTACGCTGGTGGCAAGGTCCGGCGACTTTCGCTGCCATACTCGATTCTCGCCTTGGGCGGCATATTTGCTCTGGTGGGGGTGATGGCGGTGGGTGCAGGGGCGCTACAGTATGGGAAACTGCTCCTCAAGGTGGTCGACTACCAGCATCGCATCTCGGAAAACGATGCCCTCCGATCTGAAAACCATGAGTACAAGGTGCAGACTGCCCAGTTGGGAGAGAAGGTCGATTTCCTGGAAACCCTCTCGCACAAGCTGATGGTTTTCTCGGGCATGAACTCCGACAAAAGTGTCGGGGGCGTTGGCGGCGTTTCCAAGGAAACTCTGAGCCAACCGCGGCCTGTTTCTGCGGGTGCTTTGCAGGCGATCGCCTCTTATAACAAGAAAGCTTCCTCCCTGGAAGAAAAATTTCGGAATCTCGATACTCAGATCACCGATCAGGTTCTTTATGAGGCGGCCGCGCCGAATATCTTGCCGGTCAATGGCTACATCACGGAGGGATACGGTGGCCGACCAGACCCTTTCGATCCGACTGAGCGCGAGATACATCTCGGTGTCGATATATCGGCCCCGATGGGGAGCCGTGTTATGGCTCCGGCTGACGGAATCGTAATTTTCTCCGGCCAGCGTGCCGGATATGGAAACATGATCGTCATCGACCATAAGTTCGGAATGACGACTCGTTATGCCCATCTTCAACGCATTAATGTACAGGTGGGCCAGCACGTTTCGCGCAATGAGATTATAGGTTCCGTAGGTGTCTCCGGCAGGTCGACAGGCCCCCATCTGCATTATGAAGTGTGGCATTTCAATCAGCCTGTCAATCCGCTGAAGTATGTCCAGAGTTCGAAGAGCGGCCCTCGTGACGCGTCTTCGAGCACGCGCGGCATGAAGCCCTTGCTTCCCTGAAGGGAAGCGACTGCCTGCGCTTGAGTTTTCTCGAATCTCGATAAACTGCTCGCTCAGGGCAGTCTTCCTTATCGCTACCGGCCTCCGCATCCCGGCGCGCCTCCGTAACTCGTTGACCTCCATGGATCTGTCTGGTAAATTGATGAATTCGTACCCAGCCGGAGATCTTCCCTAATGTTCAACGCGATTATCACCAAGATCGTGGGAAGCAAGAACGAGCGCGATCTGAAAAGGATGGTGCCTCTAGTCCAGCGCATCAACGAATTGGAACCGGACATGAAGCGCCTGTCGGATATACAGCTGGCAGAACTTACGCCGAAATTTCGCCAGCGGCTGGCCGATGGCTCCGCGCTCGACGATCTCCTTCCCGAGGCGTTCGCAGCGGTCCGGGAGGCTGCGCGCCGCACGCTGTCCATGCGCCATTTTGACGTCCAGCTCATCGGCGGGATGTTCCTCCACCAGGGAAAGATCGCGGAGATGAAGACCGGTGAAGGAAAAACGCTGGTAGCCACGCTTCCCGCCTATCTCAACGCGTTGGAAGGAAAGGGCGTCCACATCGTCACGGTCAACGATTACCTGGCGGGCCGCGACGGCGAATGGATGGGCAACATTTACCGCTTCATGGGATTGACCTTTGGCTGCATCCAGCATCCGTTGACTGATGCGGAACGCAAGGCGGCCTATGCGGCGGACATCACATACGGGACCAACAATGAGCTCGGCTTCGACTATCTTCGCGACAACATGAAATACGAGCTGAGCGACTGCGTCCAGAGGGGTTTCAATTTTGGCATCGTCGATGAAGTGGACTCCATTCTGATCGATGAGGCCCGGACTCCGCTGATCATTTCCGGGCCGGCTGAAGAGTCGACGGACAAGTACTACAAGATCGACCGCATCGTTCCGAGGTTGCGCCGCGACGTCGACTATCAGGTGGACGAGAAGGCTCGTACCGTGAACCTGACCGAAGAGGGCGTCGAAAAAGCGGAAACACTTCTGGCCGTGGGCAACCTCTTTGAACCTCAAAACATGGACTGGGTGCATCACATCTACCAGGCTTTGAAAGCCCACCTGCTCTTCAAGAGAGATGTGGATTACATGGTGAAGGATGGTGAGGTCGTCATCGTCGATGAGTTCACCGGCCGCCTTATGCCCGGAAGACGATATAGCGACGGCCTCCATCAGGCCCTGGAAGCAAAAGAGAACGTAAAAATCGAACGCGAAAACCAGACCCTGGCGACCATCACCTTCCAGAATTATTTTCGCATGTACAAAAAACTGGCCGGCATGACAGGCACGGCCGAGACCGAAGCGGAAGAGTTCTTCAAGATATACAAGCTTGAAGTGGCAGTCATTCCCCCGAATCGCACCTTGATCCGGACCGAGTATCCCGATGTCATTTACCGCACCGAGCGCGAAAAATACAACGCGGTCGTGCAGGAGATCAAAGAACTGTACGGGGCAAGCCGTCCGGTTCTCGTCGGCACGATTTCCATCGAGAAGTCGGAAAAACTCAGCACACTGCTGAAGCGGAGCGGCGTCCCCCATGTGGTTCTGAACGCCAAATATCACGCGAAGGAGGCGGAGATCGTCGCCCAGGCCGGCAGAAAGAAGGCCGTGACGATTGCCACCAATATGGCTGGGCGCGGCACCGACATCCTGCTCGGCGGTAACCCCGACTTCCTCACGCTGCAGTCCCTGCGCGAGAAAGATCTGACTCCTGAAAGCATAAGCAAACAGGAGTACACCCGCATCCGCGAGCACTGGGTATCGGTCTGCCAAAAGGAACATGACGAGGTGGTTGCCTTGGGCGGACTCCACATACTCGGTACGGAACGACATGAAGCCCGCCGCATCGACAACCAGCTGCGGGGGCGCGCCGGGCGCCAGGGGGATCCGGGATCATCACGCTTCTACCTTTCGCTGGAAGACGATCTCATGCGCATCTTCGCCAGCGACCGCATTTCCGGCATTATGCAATCGTTGGGAATGGAGGAGGGAATTCCCATCGAGAGCAAACTCATCACGCGTCAGATCGAACGCGCGCAGAAACAGGTCGAAGGACGCAACTTCGAGATCCGGAAACATCTGCTCGAATACGACGACGTGATGAATAAGCAGCGCGAAGCCATCTACGCGATCCGCCGTGATTTGCTCGAGGGCGAGGACCAGCAGGAATATATCCAGGCGCTGGCGGAAGATATCCTGATGGAGATGGTCGATAAGTATGCGCCGCGTGAGAAGACCTCGAAAGACTGGGATCTTGACGCCTTGCGGATCAGTGTCGGCAACCAGTTCGGCATCGACATCGCAAATCTCGGCTTCGATCTCAAGCAGGCAAGTTATGAGCGGCTGAGCGAGACCCTAACCGCGACACTCAAACAGATCTATCTGGGCAAAGAGACAAAGGCGGGCCCGGAATTTATGCGCTTCCAGGAGCGCATGGTCATGCTCCAGGTGCTCGACATGCAGTGGAAGGACCATTTGCTTGCCCTGGACCACCTGAAAGAGGGAATCGGTCTGCGCGGCTACGGGCAGCGCGATCCGCTGATCGAATACAAGAAGGAGAGCTTCGAAATGTTCGAAGCTCTCAACGCCAGAAGAGAAGAGGATACAATTCGCTACCTTTTCCACTTTCAGCCCCTCACGGCCGAGGAGCAACAGGATCGGGCGCGCCAGCAGGAAGAGATGCGCCGCCGTCAATCTCGAGAACAAAACCTCGTCTATGGCGCAGGAGGCGACGGCAGCGTCGCACAGCGCAAGCGTGAGGTCGCAAAGGTCGGCAGGAACGACCCCTGTCCCTGTGGCAGCGGAAAAAAGTTTAAGAAGTGTCACGGCAAGTAGATTCAGGCAGGCCGGCTCAACACAGGGCGTGCGTGCAGCGGAGCCATCGTAAACGTTATTCATTGACAGGCCCCTAACGGCGGCGTTCACGATTCATGTGGCCTGGCATCTCAGGCGCCAACCTATCGGAAAGACAGCTCATGGTCCGAGATTTGAATTTTAAAGAAGCAATCACATTTGACGACGTTCTTCTGGAGCCCGCCAAGAGCGACATCATACCTTCCGAGGCGGATATCACGACCCGGCTCACTCGGAAGATCGCGTTAAACATCCCGCTGCTGAGTGCCGCCATGGATACTGTGACGGATTCCCGCATGGCTGTTGCCATGGCACAGCAGGGTGGCATGGGCATTATCCATAAGAACCTGCCGCCCGATGTCCAGGCCGAGGAAGTAGATCGGGTCAAGCGATCGGAGAGCGGGATGATCGTCAACCCCATCACCATGTCCCCGGAGCAGCGAATCCATGAAGCCATGGCGGTGATGAAAAAGTACGGGATCTCCGGGCTTCCGATCACCTCGAAGGGAAAACTTGTCGGCATCCTTACCAATCGGGACCTGCGCTTTGAGACCCGCCTCGATCTGAAAATTGCCGACCTGATGACCAAAGAAAACCTGATCACCGTTCCGGTCGGCACCACCCTCGAGAACGCGAAGGCAATTCTGCACCGCCATCGCGTGGAGAAGCTTCTTGTGGTGGACGACAAGTACCGCCTCCGGGGGCTGATCACGGTAAAGGACATTCAAAAGAAAATCGCCTATCCCAATGCTTGCAAGGATAATCTCGGCCGGTTGCGCGTCGGAGCCGCGGTGGGGGCGACCGGAGATTTTCTGGACCGGGCTGCCGTCCTGGTGAGAGCAGGGGTGGACGCGCTCGTCGTCGATACGGCGCACGGTCATTCTTCGCGGGTGATCTCGGCGGTCAAACGCATCAAACGCAAGTTTCCGGATCTGGACGTCATCGCCGGAAACGTGGCTTCCGAAGCCGGAGCCCGGGATTTGATACGCGCGGGCGCCAACGCCGTCAAGGTAGGCATGGGGCCGGGATCGATTTGCACGACGCGCGTCGTCAGCGGATCCGGCGTGCCGCAGATTACCGCAATCCTGAATTGCGCCAAGGCAGCCCGGGGCGCACGGATTCCGCTGATTGCCGACGGCGGCATCAAGTACTCGGGCGACATTACCAAGGCGCTGGCTGCCGGAGCGGATTGCGTGATGATCGGCTCGCTCCTCGCCGGCACGGATGAAAGTCCCGGGGAGACCATCCTCTATCAGAATCGAAGCTATAAGGTCTACCGCGGCATGGGTTCGCTGGAAGCGATGAAGGCGGGGAGCCGGGATCGGTACGGGCAGGAAGATGTTTCCCTGGAAAAGAAGCTGGTTCCTGAAGGCATAGAAGGGATGGTCCCCTATAAGGGAAGCATTGAGGTGATGATCCCACAACTCACCGGCGGGCTTCGGGCCGGCATGGGCTACTGCGGCTGCCGCACGATTGATGAATTGAGAAGGCGAGGCCGCTTTATCCGCATCACGAGTTTCGGGCTCAAGGAAAGTCACGTCCACGATGTCTTGGTGACCAAGGAGGCCCCGAACTACCGCACCGAGCTTTAGGAGCCGGTCCGAGAACTAGGAGGGGCCCCTCCTAATACTCGGACCGGCTCCTCATGTGGACCATGCCGTTTTTCGAGATCCATCGGGTGAATACATAAGGCGGTTGTCGGAAAAGTGGAATGTTCCACTCTTCATTTAGACTTTTCGGCGGTCGTCTGCGTCCCTATCCTGTCGGACTGAAGCGGAGATCCCCATAGGCATGAGGCACACCAGGTGATCCGACGATTTATCCAGGGTGATGAACAGGCGTTTACCGAACTGGTCAGACAATGGGAAACCAGAGTTTTCAATTTCGCCTGGCGCTATCTTGGAAACCGTGAGGATGCGCAGGATGTGGTGCAGGAGACGTTTCTGTCGGTTTTCAAATCAGCGGGGAGCTTGCGGGATCCTGCGAGCTTTCCCACCTGGCTTTACCGGATTGCCCTCAACCATTGCCGGACGCAATGGCGCAGGCGATCGACCGACGTATCTCTTGATGATCCGCTACAGTACAGCGACGATGGGAGCGGTGATCTGACTGTACCCGTGACGGCTGGAAGCAATGCGCTCGAAAGCGTGGAGACCTGGGAATTGATCCAGAAGGCGCTCTTGCGACTCAGCGAGGAGCACCGCACCGCCATAATCCTGAAGGAATACCTGGGGTTAAATCTGGAGGAAGTAGCTCAAGTGATGGAATGTCCGCTGTCGACAGCCAAATCCAGGTTGTACCACGGCCTCAGAGGGGTCCAACGCAATCTGACCAAGATCGGCATTCGTTCGTAACGATTGAAACCGGGAAAGACGCTTATGCAATGCCATGAAATCCAGGAACAATTCGTGGATCTGCTCTACGATGAACAGGGAACACCTTCTGCCGGCTCTGAATTGCTGGCGCACGTAAGCTCATGCGCTTCGTGTCAAAAGGAGTTGGCCGCGCTCAAGGCCCTGCGCACAACATTCAAGGTCTGGCGGGACGAGCCGCCGCTCCGGCCCGTGACGATACCGCAACGGGCGCCAGTCCGCCGCGTATTCCGGCTCCCGATTTGGAATGTGGCCCGCTATGCCGCGGTCGCAGCATTGGTGACGTTGGCCCTTCTCGGGCTATCCAATGCGCAAATCCGATGGGACAAGAGCGGCTTCTCGTTCCATACGAGTCTGTTTCAGCAATCGCAGCCGGCCGCCGATTTCTACACGAAAGATGAAATGAAGGCCATCCTGAATCGCGTGCTGAACATTTCCGAGGAATCCAATCGCCAGATGATCGAACGTATGATGGATACACAGGATGCCGTGCGTGCCGTGGAACTCCGCGCCATTACTCACCAGATCAAGGAAGATCGCATCCGGAACTAGCGTGTTCGCTTGGAACTCGCAGAACCGATCGAAGGGGGATCAAAAGTGAATTGGGAGGCCAGGAAGCGTAGCGTTTTGCTTGTGGCTCTTGTCTTATGTTTCGGGGGCCTGCCCCTGTGTGCTCAGAACAGCGGCGAGACGAAGATCGACTATCCCGGAGCGAGCCGTGAGATCCAGAGTTTCGAAATTGCCATCAACGGAGCCATCCAGAAGACATTCAGCAACCCAGACGGCCTGGTTTCTCCGCCGAGAGGGGGTTGCCTGCCCGGCTACGGATACGTATTCAATTTTGTGGTGAATATAAAGCGGGGGATGACATGGACGCCGTTCGGAATGATGAAGACCGGGGAGGAGCTCAGTCCCGAGGAGAAGACGAGGCGCATCGACGGATTGAAGGATGAGCTTGTGCGGATTCTTCTGAATTCGGGCAACGGATTTGTGAAGTTGCAGAAAAATGAGTCGATAGCGATTATGGCGTACTTTGAAGAGTTCAACCCCATGATTCCGGAAGGCAAAGAGACCAAAACGCTCATTCTGAGCGTTTCCAAGAGCGACCTCAGTGATTTGGCCAACCGGCAGGACCGGTACAACGAGTTCAAGCAGAAGGTGAAAATCGTCGAGTATTCAAGGTGAAAATCGTTGAGTATTAAAGTTCAGGATATCAAATCGCGCAAACTGATCGGCCAGGTGTTTCTGGAACGAGGCCTGATTGACGAGGAGGAGCTGCGTACAGCTCTCAATCTCCAGGTGGAATCCAGGGAGAAGCTCAGCAAGCTGCTTGTCGATCTCGGCTATGTCTCCGAAAAGGATTGCCTTGCCGTTGTTTCTGAGCACATCCATGTGCCTCCCATAAGCGGGCCGGAGTACCCGGCAGTCCCCGTGCTTGAAAACGTCCTCACACTTCGGTTCATGAAACAGTGCAAATTCGTTCCGGTGGCGCTGGAAAACGGCGTTCTCACACTGGCAACTACGGATCCTCAGGACGATGCCACATTGGATCTCGTGCGGCAGGCGACCGGATTCGCAGTCAAGGCTTTGCTGGGCGCCGAGAGCGAAATCATGGACGTCCTCGAGCGGCTCTATGGATCCGCCGCGTCCACGTTTGGCCGCATCATAGAAGGAATCGATGACGGCATTGAAGGCCTTTCGGATGAAATCGAGGACATCGAGCAGTTGAAGGATCTTGCCTCGGAAGCTCCTGTGATCCGGTTGGTCAACCTGATCATGTCCAAGGCGATCGAGGGCAGGGCCAGCGATATCCATATAGAGCCCTTTGAGAAGGATCTCAAGGTTCGCTACCGCATTGATGGCATCCTGTACGACGTCGAATCCCCTCCCAAGAAATTGAAGGCCGCGATCATCAGCCGCGTCAAAATCATGGCAAAGCTGAACATAGCTGAAAGGCGGCTGCCGCAGGACGGGCGCATCAAACTGAAGGTCCTCGGGAAAGACATCGATTTGCGCGTCTCCACGCTCCCGACGATGTACGGCGAGAGCGTGGTCATGCGCATCCTTGATAAGAGCAACAGCAGCCTTTATGATCTCCGTCGCCTGGGCCTTGCCGAGGATTCCCTGCACGAACTGCAGGGGCTTATCCGCCGTCCGCACGGAATTCTTCTGGTCACCGGGCCGACTGGAAGCGGGAAGACGACGACTCTTTACAGCGCTCTGGACACAATCAATCTGCCCGACAAGAAAATCATCACCATCGAAGATCCTGTTGAGTATCAGATGGACGGCGTCAACCAGATCCAGGTCAATCCTCAAATCGGCCTCACCTTCGCGGCCGGCCTGCGCCACATCGTGCGTCAGGATCCGGATGTGATCATGGTCGGTGAAATCCGCGATCTGGAAACCGCTGAAATCGCGATCCGCGCGGCATTGACGGGGCACCTGGTCTTTTCCACGCTGCACACCAACGATGCGCCGAGCGCGATCACACGTCTCGTGGACATGGGAGCGGAAGACTATCTGATTGCTTCCTCGCTGCTGGGCGTCCTGGCGCAGCGGCTGGTTCGAGTCATCTGCCCCCATTGCCGGATCGAGGTTTTTCCCGTGACGGAAATGCTTGATGAAATCGGCTTCCACCGCGGCAATGGCCACGAGGCAGATCGATTCTATGAGGGCCGCGGCTGCGAGCGTTGTGCCACAACGGGCTTCGTCGGGCGTCTGGGCATTTACGAACTTATGATCGCGAATGACGAGGTGCGCAAGCTGACGGTGGGCAAGGCGGATTCGGGCCAGATCCGCAAGAAGGCGTTCGAATCCGGCATGCGTTCGCTCCGAGATGACGGCTGGCACAAGGTGCGCCAGGGATTGACTACAATTTCAGAGGTTCTGCGTGTGACGCAGGACGCCTGACGGGCGGGAGGCATATGGCGGCGTACTCGTACAAAGCCGCAACCATGGAGGGCAAACTGGTCGCGGGAAGCATGGAGGCTCCCGATTCCAGTTTTGTGTCGTTGCGACTGCAGGAGATGGGGTTGCTGCCCATCCGCGTGGGCGCCTCGGCGCAGAAGACTTTCTTCACAAGAGAGATCGCCCTGCCCTGGAAAGGGAGAAGAGTTCGCCAAAAAGATCTTCTGGTGTTTACCCACGAACTCCACACTCTCGTCAGATCCGGCATCCCGCTCGATCGCAGCCTCGCTGTTCTGGGCAAGCTGGCGGAGAGCGCCGCCCTTTCAGAAGTGATTCAGAACGTGCTCAAGGCTGTCAAGGAAGGCAAGTCCTTTTCTGAAGCGCTGGGACAATATCCGGAAGTGTTTCCAAAGGTGTACGTCAACATGGTTCACGCCGGTGAGGTCGGCGGCGTTCTGGAAGAGATTTTGGGCCGGCTGACGGCCTTTCTGGAAACCAGCGAAAATCTCCGTTCCTACGTTTTCGGCGCTTTGATCTATCCCGCGCTGCTGTCTTTCGTGGCGATCGTCAGCGTAACGATCATGATGTTCTTTGTGGTGCCGAAGTTCGTCAGTGTTTTTCACGACATCGGCGTGCCGATGCCGCTGCCGATGACGATTCTGCAGAACGTGAGCGGCGTCTTCACAGGGTACTGGTGGCTGCTGCTGGCTGTCCTGTTTCTCGTCGTGGTCTACCTGCGCCGCATGCGGAACACGCCGGAAGGGCGCCTCCAATGGGATCGCTGGCTCCTCCGACTTCCTCTCTGGGGACCTGTCGTGAGGAAAGTCGAGGTGGCTCGCTTCTCCCGCACGCTCGGGACGCTGCTTCACAGCGGAGTCCCTCTGCTGCAGGGGATGACTATCGTTCGGGAGATCCTGTCCAACCAGGGAATTGCTACCGCCATCGAGCCGATCCGCAATGGGATCAAGAAAGGGGAAGGCATCGCGCAGCCTATGAAACACAGCGGGGTTTTCCCTCCTTTGGCCATGCATTTGATCGAAGTGGGAGAAGAATCAGGCAAGCTGGACACCATGCTTATCCAGGTTGCAGAAGTGTACGACACGGAGGTCAGGAATGCGGTAAAGAACCTCATCGCTTTCTTTGAGCCTGCGTTGATCTTATTGATGGGAGTCATCATAGGTACGGTAGTCGTTTCGATGTTGATGGCTATCTTCAGCATTAACGACGTGCCGCTTTAATGGACATCAGCGGGGCTGCGTTGACAGCTTCCGAGTTTCCAGAAATGGCACTTGAACTGGACGGATTGGGATGAAGATGTTCACTGACCCGGTTTCGTGCGTCACTCGGGAGGGATTATGCCGGATATGAGAAAGAGGAACGAGGAAAGCGGCTTTACGCTCATTGAGCTCATTGTTGTGCTCGTCATTCTGACGATGCTGGCGGCTTTGGTCGTGCCCAATGTTTTCAAACACCTCTCGCAGAGCAAGTCGCAGATCGCGCGCCTGCAGATCGCCGAATTTGAGGGCGCCCTCCAGATGTTCGCGTTCGATGTCGGCCGCTACCCGACCAACGCCGAAGGGCTGGAAGCGTTGGTTTCGAACCCCGGCAATCTCGACGCCTGGAAAGGTCCCTATCTTAAAAAGACGCTGCCCATGGATCCCTGGGGCAAGCCCTATCTCTATCGGTTCCCCGGAACGCACAACAATGAGTTTGATTTGTTTTCTTATGGGCCGGATGGCGTGGAAGGCGGCGAAGGTGACAACGCCGATATTACGAATTGGAAATAGGGCCGGCGCACGGCGTCGGAACGACGGTTTTACACTGGTGGAAATCGTTCTCGTGCTGCTGGTGATGTGCCTGGTGGCGGTCATCACCTATCCGTCGATGGCTCGCGGCCGGACGGCCTTTCACTTACGTGCCGTCGGGCGTGACGTCATCGGCGCCATGCGTCTCGCGCGCGAGACAGCGGTGACGGAGCAGAAGGTCATGGTGGTGGAGGTCGACAGTCAAAACCAACGAATCACGGTGAGCGATGAGGTTGGCGGCGGCGCCCGTTCGATGTCCATGCCAAGCGACGTAAAAATCGAGGAAGTAACCCGCGCCAAAGGAGGGGATGCTGCTGCTCCGGCGAAAGCGAACCAGGACCCGCTGCTCATTCGATTTCTCCCCAATGGAAGCGCGGAGAGCGCCCTGCTGGTGCTGGTGGCCGACACTGGCGCCAGTCTGAAGATCGCCACGGATTCCATTACGGGCTCGGCGCGAGTGGTGACGGATCAGGGAGCGAGGGTCCCATGAGACGCGAATCAGGCTTCACTTTGCTCGAAGTGCTGGTCGCGCTGACGGTGCTAGCCGTCGGCGCCGCGTTGACCCTATCTCTGATCTCTGGATCGCTGGGCAACATCCGCAGAGTGCGCCTCCACACCGGTGCGATGGAGCATGCCCAGGATGTGTTGGAGCTGACTCTGCAGGATGACACGATCCGGGGAGCCACCACCCTGGGCGGCGATTTCGAGGATGGAACTCGCTGGTCGGTCGTGGTAACAGAAGTTGAAATGCCCCTGCCTGACAACGTGCAGTCGCTCTTTCAGACGAATTCAAACGGATCGAACCAGGGGGCGGTTAGCGCTATGGCGCCACCCAAAGTGCTTTCCTATCTCGTCCAGGTCACGGAACCTGACTCGCGAAAGCCAGACTTTCAGCTGCAAACGCTGAAACTGGTAAATCCTATGGAACTGCCGGGAACGCCGCAGGTGCAGCGATGAAGAAATCAGGAAAGAGAAGTCCGGGCAGCGGGACGGAGGGTTTTACCCTCATAGAAATGCTTGTCTCCGTGACGCTGATCGCGCTGATCGCAGTATGCGTCTGGGGAGTTATGCGCATCACGGTCGCCTCCTGGAAGCGCGGCACCGACTCAATCGACACCAACCAGGAACATCGTGCCACCCTCGACCTGATGCAGAAGGAGGTTGCCTCGATGTCGCCTCTGCTTCCACCGATCGATCCGCAGACTGGTTTGGGACAATATCCAATATTCGTCGGTTCGGGCACAGGCATGCAGTTTCTCTCGCCGTGCGCGCTACGTTTCCAGGACGTTCCCGGCATGGCCTATGTTGAATATGACGTGGTCTCTGAAGCGGACGGGAGCTATTCGTTGGTTCAGAAGGAAACATCCTATCTTGGGGGAGATCCGACCCAGGCCGAGGGATTTGGAGAAGGCGACGAGCCCACGGTTACGATTTTTGAGCATCTTTCAAGCGCGTCACTCGAGTATTTTGATCCGGGTACGCCGGATATCGCGCCTCAATGGGTAAGCGATTGGAACGGCATAGATTATATGAGCCTGCCGGCAGCCGTCAGGATAACCATCGCCACGCAGGAGGCTGTCGGCAGCACCAAGAGTCGGCAGATCGTCATTCCTATTTCGTCCAAAGTCAATAATACGCAACTTGGCCTGATCAACCCGGCCGGCAACCGGGGGAGGAATCCCAATGCGGGCAACCCGCGCAGTGGCAGATGACGGCGTCATTCTGATCGCCCTCCTCTGGATTTTGACGATTCTCGCAGTCATCACGCTTAGTTTTTCGCGAGAAACCTTCGTCGAAGCCGCGGCGGCCCGCAACGAGCGCGACCTGACGGATGCGTATTACATCGCCCGCGCAGGCATTGAGTCCACGGTCTACCAGATCTACGTGAAGAACTTTTTGACCCAGGTACAACCGGCCGCAATGCAGACGCAGCAGGCGGATGCAATCGACATGGGCAAGGTCACGGGCCAATTCGGAGACGGTGAGTATGTGGTGGATGTTCAGGACGAAATGGGGAAGATTAACATCAACTATGCGAGCCCAGATCAAATCAAAGCTCTCCTTTCAGCTATCGGCATCCAGAGTCCCGACATGGAAATCATCGCGGATTCCATCCTCGACTGGCGCGATCCCGACAACATAGCCCTACCCAACGGCGCTGAGAATGACTATTACCAGGGCCTGCAGCCTCCGTATTTTGCCCGGAACCAGGCGCTGGCCTTTCTGGAAGAACTGTTGCTGGTTCGGGGCATGACACAGGATTACTACTTTGGGCATCGTGAGAAGACACCCGACGGGCAGATCATCGACCGCTATGGAATTTCACGATATTTTACGGTTTATACCAATCGGAACTCGATTAATGTCAATTACGCATCCCTGCCGGTACTGCTGTCGATTCCGGGCATGCCGCCTGAACTGGCGCAAAAGATATTCGAGCATGTGCGGCAGAGTCCCTTTCAGACCATGGAGGATCTCAGCAAAGAAGTCGGGCAGGGGCTGAGTGTGATGGCGCTGTTGACGACGCAGCGCGGCACGATTTTTTCACTCACGGCCCACGCCCATCGGTCGGGCTCAAAAGCGATGAGAGTGATTCGCGCGGTCGTGAGCATGGACCCGCGCGAAGTCACCAAGCACCGGATCCTTTCCTGGAATGAAAACATACCGAACTGATAAGGCAAAAAAGTGATCTATCTCAAGAGCAGCGTCGGAATTGAAATCGGACAAGATGACTTGCTGGTTTCCTGCCTCCGGAGCAACTTTGCCGGCGGTGTGTTTACCAGCTTTTTACGGATCGCCGGCTATCGTGATCGCGCCCCGGATGAAGTACGCACCGAACTTGACGGCTTCTTCAAGCGGGCGAAAGTCAGCCGGGAAAACATAGTCCTCGGCATTCCCCGCAAAGACGTCATTCTGCGCTATCTCGATTTCCCTAAAGAAGTGGAAGACAACCTGAAACAGGTTGTGCTCTTCCAGGTTCAGTCGTTCGAGCCGACGGAAGAGGAGAAGCTCTACTACGATTTCGTCCTCCTCAAGAACGGTCAAAGCGCCAAGAAACTGCACGTCCTCGTTTGCATGATTCGGAAGTCCACCCTGGATGCGCATCTGCAGTTCATGCACGATCTTGGCATCCGTCCTGCTACGATCACCGCGGGCTCGGTCGCCCTCGCCAATATGTTCCTGGGGACGCAGGGCGATGGCAGGGACAAGACTTTCATCCTGGCCGACCTGCGGCCGGGAGGCCTCGAACTCTCCGTACTGCGCAATGGCGCGGTCGTCTTCGCGCGCGAAACAGTCAAACCGGACGAAATTCCATGGGAAAAACTCCTGCTCGATGAGATGGAGAACGCTGTCGGCAAAGTAAGAATGGACCCTGAAGAAACCATCGAGGGTATCATTCTGGCAGGCGAAGCGTCGGAGAAGGCCTTGCAGGATTTCGGGGAGGATTTGCCTGGATGTGAACTGGTCAGCACGCGTCTCCGATTTGAGATGCCGCCTCAAAACAAAAAGCTGATCCAGGAGGCCGCGACGTCGCTCGGGCTGGCATATTCAGGAATCACGCGCGGCCTGGCCATGAGGCTCAATCTTCTGCCGATTGAGCATCGAGTGCACCAGAAGCGTTGGGCTTACATTCCCACCGTCATTCTGGGTCTTGCTGTCATTGCAGGTCTCACCGGGCTCGGCGTTCACAAAGTATTTCAGGAGAGAGTTCTCGTCCGCGAGCTGGATAGCGCCACGGACGAATTGAAGCCGCGTGTGGACCGCATCAAGGCGCTGAAGACCCAGGCGGAAAACCTGGAAAAGCAGGCAGGATCGATGGAGGATCTGCTGCGCAGGAAGGATCAGAACCTGGAAATTCTCGAGGAACTGACCACTCTGCTTCCGACGGATTCTTACCTCACGATGTACATCAACAATGACTGTACGCTCACGCTGGCGGGGCAGAGTCCCCCGTCTTCCGCCGTCGACCTGATTCCCAAACTGGAAAAGTCGCCGCTGCTGAGAGATGTGTCCCCTCAGGGGCCCATCTACACGAACGCGCAGACTCATAAGGAAGTGTTCACATTTACCGCAAAGTGCGAGAAATAAGCCGTGAAAATATCAACGAGAGAGAAGAGAGTTTTGGTTGTAGGGGGCGTGATCGCAGCCGCGGTGATCGCATTTTATGTCGCTCCCTTGGTGCTTCCGGAAGATCTCGATGTTACGGTCAGGCAGAAACAGAACGCGCTGCGCCAGGACAGGGAGATCTTAGGTCTGGAGGAAGGCTACAAGGCGCGCATCTCCGAAGCGCAGCACAGGCTGAAGCAGGATCAGGACCGGCTTCTGCCCGGCGACAACGCTGCCGCGGCCGGCGCCTATCTTCAGAAGGTGCTGCAGGAGTTCGCCGATGCGAACCAGGTTGAAATTACGCGCAAGACCCCCTTGCAGGATCAAAAACAGGACATCCTCACCAAGGTTTCTTACGGTCTCGACATCAACTGCAGCATCGACCAGTTGATACGGTTTTTGACTGCCATCGAGAACAACGATAAGTTTTTAAGAGTGGAGAACCTTCAGATCATCAGCAGGCTGCAGCCGCAGCGCAACAGGGATGAAATCATGATTCCCAGCCTCAGGATAGTCGGCTACATCGCGACTCCGGCGCCTGCGCAAAAGGCCGCGGAAAAGACTGCCGGCGGCCTCTAGGGGCCGGCATAAAGCGAGGGCAACGTGACGAAGAAATGGATCGCAATCAATCTGATGCTGCTTTTGGGGGCTGGTCTGCTCGGCTGGCAACTGAAGGGCGCCATCGAGAGTTTTAAGGCCGCAAACAACATCGCAAAGATTCAACCCGCCAGGAAAAAGGCAGGGCCGGAGAACGCTCGTCCTCCGGCGCAGCCGCCCCAGAAGTACAACGAAGCGCAGTTTTCGGCCATCTATAATCAGAATCTGTTCGCCCAATCCCGCAAGCTGGATGAGCCGGAGAACGCGAATCAGCAGCCGGAGGCCAGGGAGCTGCAGAATCCGCCCATTCTGGTCGGCGCCATGATCGCAGGTTCGAAGAAGACGGCGCTGATCATCGATACCTCGTCGCAATCGGGCCTTCATAAGACACAGACCATGCAGATCGGGGACATGTATCAAGGATTTACGATCGCCGATATTACCGAGCGAGACATCGTTCTGGAATACGGCGCGAGTCGCAAAGTCATTCCACTTTCCGACACATCCAAACCAGCGCAGATGGGAAAGACTCCCATTCTGCAGACGAGGATCGTCAGTTTCGGCGCCCCGGTGGGCGGAGGACAAGGCGCGAACGCCGGCGGCATAGGGGTATTCAACGGGGGGAATAACCGCGCGGGGGCTGCTCAAGTTGGCGGGGCCCGCGGGAACCCGCAGCAGGTCGTTCCCATGCAACAGCCGGCCGGGGCTCGCGGGGCCAATCAACCGGCACAGCAGACTGCGGTGTCTGTTGGCCAGGGCAATTTGTACCCAAACCAGTTCATCAATGCGCAGAACCAGATAATTACCAATACACCGTTTGGACAAATTGTGACTCAACCTGTTGTCCCGACTTTGCCCCAGCAACCGGTGAAAAAGTAATCAACATCGTCCTAAAAAGGAAATCACGTGCGAACCATTAACAGAACACCCTGGATTGCCTGCTTCGTACTGATCGCGGCTGCGAGTGGTACGGTTACGATTGCAGGGACTGGATCTCAAGCTGCCACGCAGAGCAACCCGCAGCAACAGCAACAACAGCAGACCGATGAGCAGCGAAAGCAGATCCTGCAAAAGCTTCTGCAGGATATTGAGAAGGGAGCGCAAGGCCAAGCTGCGGCGCAGGCACCAGCTCAGGCGCCGGCGCAGAATCCCGCGCCTCCGGCAACGCCCTCCCCGGCAGCCGCTCAGCGCGCGGCCGCGGCCGGCGATCAGATCAAGCTGAACTTCGACAACGCGCCACTATACGATCTCATCAATCAGATTGCCGACTTGCTGGACATTTCGCCGATCCTGATCGATCCGGACATCAAAGGAAATGTCACCTTTCACAGTACCATTCCGGTGTCGATTAAGCAGGATGTGCTTCCCATATTCAATCTCATTTTGAAAAGCAACAATGCAGCCCTGGTGAAATCGGGGCAGATTTATAAAATCGTGCCGATTTCTCAAGGCCTGAAGGAAGGGCTCGAAGTGGTGGAAAGCCTGCCGCCGGTTCCTCCTGCCAAGCCTGCCGCGGACAAGGTACCTGAGAAAAAAGCAGAGGCGGTTGCAGGCGATACAACAACAGCGGCCACACCGCCTCCGAATGGCGGCCGGCAGGGCGGCGCGCCCCCCGCGGCGCCTCCTCAGGCGCCTTCTCAACCGCCCGCCAATCCCCCGGCGCAGTCGATGCAGACGGCGTTGATTCCGCATTTAGTAACCGAAGTGATCCGTGTGGAATTCGTTCCTGTCACGACGCTGGTAGAACCGCTTCGGTTGTTTATGACCGAGGGCGGTGTCATCATGCCTTATGATCGCCAGAACATGCTGATCATCACGGACTACAGCGACAGCATACAGAAACTGACGGAGATCGTTCACCTGCTGGACAGCGGCTATCTTGACTCGGATCTCATCGAGTTGGTCGAGATCAAAAACAACCTTTCCGCGGACGTGCTTGACGACCTGAAAAAGGTCTTCGGCAACGGCACCAAGGACAGCGCCACCGGCGTGAATATGATCTCATTTGACCGCATGAACGCCATCCTGGTCATGACGAACTCCAAGAGAGCCTTGGAGGAAGTCAAGCGCTGGATTGCCAAACTCGACACCACGGTGGGCAGAAGCATCCAGACTTTCATCTACACCGTCGAAAACAGTACCGCATCCAACATCGCCCAGGTTCTGGGCCTCTTGTTCGCCGGCGATACGGGAAATGCGCAGGGAGGAAACCAGCAAGGCGGAGTGGGCGGAGCGTCCGGCACGAACCAACGCAACGCCGGGACTACTCCCTACAACAGCGCGAATCGGACGAATACGTCGATGCAGGGCACGACCATGAGCCAGGGGTTGAACACGCAGAATCCTTACGGCGCCGGGGCCGGTATGACCGGCATGGGCAACACGGGCGGCATTGCCGGAGGAGGGCAGAATCCAATCGGCGGACCGCGCCTGAACCAACAACCAACCATGTCGGCGCAGGTTCTGACTGCGGGCCAGTTTTCGGGCCTGCAAGGCGCCGTCCGCATCGTCGCCGACGACGTCAACAACTCCTTGATCGTTCAGGGGAGCCCCGCGGACTACGAGTTGCTTTTGAAGACGATCCAGCGCATGGACGTCCTGCCTCGGCAGGCGATCATCGAGGCGCGCATCTTCGAGATCGATCTGACGAACGATCTCAGCTTCGGAGTATCGGCGACGTTGGGGGCGGTCCAGTCGGGCCAGCAGCTGACGACGGGCGCGATCGATGCGACCACTGGAGCACTTTCCGCATCGAGTTTTGCATTTATCGGCAGCTCGCGGGAAATCCTGGCGAACCTGACCGCATTGCGATCGAAGACCAAAGTAAAGATTCTGGAGGCGCCGGCCGTTCTGGCCATCGACGGGCAGATGGCGCACATCCAGGTCGGCGGACAGGTTCCAATTCCTGGATCCAGCTACACCAGCGCCGTCGGCAATACAACCAGCGTTAACTACGCCAATACAGGTACGGAGCTTGAGATCACTCCGCGCATCTCCGCAAGCGGAACCGTGACCCTGGATGTATCCCAGAGCGTCACTTCCGAAGGTACGGCATCCTCGCTCGGCCCGACTTTCAACACGACCAATGTGATCACCACCCTGGCGGTAAAAGACGGTGAAAGCGTGGCAATCGCGGGCTTGATCCGGGAAAATGAGAGCACCGGACACAACGGCGTGCCGTTTCTGAGTGACATTCCGGTCCTCGGGGCTCTTTTCGGACAGAGGACTCGCAATACGAGCCGCACCGAGTTGCTGATTATGATCACGCCGCACGTTATTCGGACGCCGGAGCGCTTCGCGGAGTTGACGGATCAGCTCAAGGATTCCCTGCGTAACGTGGGCAAATACGCGGACCAGAAGCAACAGGAGATCAAAAAGGATCAGGAGAAATCAGAGAAGGACCGCCTCGATTCGCAGGGTAAACCGATCAAGAAATCGGATCAGAGTGTCAGTCCGCCGGCGCCGGTCAAGAAGGAGAGTGAACCGGTCGCTTACGGCGCGCTGCAGCCGCGCCGGGATCGTGCCTGAGTGCTCGTGGAAATGGCTTGCGGACTTAGAAATTCAGGTGCTGCGCGCGCATGAAACAGGCTCATTCGAAACCTGACAAACTGAGGAGACCTCATGCGAGCGAGCATGAGGAAAGCCGCGGCCGGCTGGCGCGCCTGCTGGCGTTTTCCATTATGGTGACGGCGGGTTTCGCGCTCTTTCTGCCCGTCGTCGTCAACCAATCCTTCTATTACCCCTTTATGTTTCTGAAGAGCATCCTGTTCCGAGGCGCGGTTCAGGCGATGCTCTTGCTGTACGTGATTCTGGCGGCAAGAGAGCCAGCCTATCGGCCGCGTTTCAATCTGATTTCCTACGCGGTGCTCGCCTGGTTCGCCGTTTTGGTCCTATGCTCACTGCCCGGCGTCAGCATCGATGCTTGGAGCAGCTGGTGGGGCGACTTCCGGCGCATGAGCGGGCTGATCATGCAACTGCACCTGCTTGCCTACTTCTTCGTCCTCAGCCAGACCCTCAAGCGCGAGCGCGACTGGCTGATCCTGTTTATCGTCTCTCTTTTCACCGGCGTGCTCATGGGCTTCTCGGGCATGATCGATTACCTGAATCTGAATTACCTGTACCAGTTTCCCAAGGAAAGCCGCGTAGAGGGAGCCGCAGGAAATGCGAATTTTTTCGCCACGGTCATGCTGCTCAATTTTTCCCTGGCCCTATGGCTGCTCGTGCGCAAAGAAAAGAGCGCCACCTATGCGCTCATGGCTGGAACGTGGCTGGTGCTTCTAGCCTCGCTTGATCTCTTCGCCATCGGCTGGGATCTTTTCATGCAGGCGGACATCACTTCGGGCTTGGCGCTTCCGGCGGTGGCTCTCTTCGCGCTGTTTCTCCACGCCGCGAGCCTGGGCTGGTTCGTCCTGCGTCGGAATGTCCGTGCGGGACAGATCTTTGTCGGTCTCTGCGGGGCATGGTGCTTGTTCTGGATGTACCAGACACAGACGCGGGGCGCCCTTGTCGGCCTTGCGGGATCTCTCCTGCTTCTTTCAGGCGTTTATCTGTGCGTAGGAACAAACCGTAGATTGAGGCTGTTTTGCGGCGGGCTGATTCTGTGCGTCTTTCTGGCGCCTGCGGTGATTTTAATCAATCGCGGATCGACGTGGGTGCGGAACCACCCCACCTTGCTTCGCTATACGATGCTGTCGTCTCAGGACTCCACTGCGGAGGTGCGCCTGATGGCCTGGAAGGCGGGCGCTCACGCCATTCTCGACCGGCCTCTACTCGGTTGGGGCCCGGAGAATTTCAAGAACGCCTTCGACCTCCATTTCCCCGGCGAGATCTATCATTCGCTGTTGGGTGAAGTCTGGGAGGATCGGGCTCACAACCTGGTGATGGATGTGGGCGTGACCACGGGACTGGTTGGCCTTACGCTTTATCTTGCGCTTCATGGCCTGATCATTGTCTTTCTCTGGCGGCATTGGGTGCGGGCGAAGGACTTTGCCAACAGCCTGATGCTGGCGGCGCTCTTTGTGGCTTACTTTGTACAGGGCCTCTTCACTTTCGACACCATCAACAGCGACGTGGTTCGACTCCTCATCCTGGCCTACATCGCATATCTCTATGGAGCGACCGGGAATCAGACCGGTGTCGCGAGGGCGCACATTTCGGCTCGTTCGGCCATTTCGTGGCAAGGTTGGGTTTCGGTCGGCGCGGCGGTCGTGATCATCCCCGTAGCGTGGTCGTATGCTGTCAGCCAACCTTTCTCATCAAACCGCCTGGTGCGGCAGGCACATATTGCGGAGCATGTTCTCGATTTCCAGACCCGGACGCCGCGATTGGTTTTCAACGACGCGCTCATGCGCCTCTTCCAGCAAGCCGATTCCTATCGCATCACAGGTTGGAATGACCTGCATGAATTGGCCGCCAATTATGCGTTCGAGGTGGCGCAAACGCCTTACATTCCGGCAGGCCAGAAAGTCAGGGCCGTGCGCATGGGCGTCGATTTTCTCGAAGAGGGCATCCGGAACCAACCCGCCAATGCGCGTAATTACCTGTACCTGGCAAGCCTGGTCAACGGCACATTGGACATGGTGGTGCAGACAGACCCCGGCCTTGCCAAGTCTCTGGCCGAGAATGTTGTGGCAAGGATGGAGCGGGCCGAAACCCTGAGTCCGACGAGGCCCCAGGTGCACTTCGAGAAAAGTAAGGCTCTTCTTTTTCTGGGACGCAACGACGAGCGGATCGAGGAATTCGCGAAGGGAGTGGCCCTGTGCCCGGCCATCAAGGATCCGCACCTCGACCTTGTGACTCTCTATATCGCGGCCGGCCGGGACGAAGGCGCCGCGGCCGAATGGAAGAACATCAAAGCGCACGGCTTCCCGCTGACCGCGGCGGACTATGATCGTGTCATAGCGGCCTATGGCGCCAGGAAAAAGTTCTCTCCAATGGTTGAGCTTTACAGAGAGCAGCTGACCCGGACAAAGGAGGACGCCGACATTCTGGCCCGTCTGGCAACGATCTATCGTGAAATGGGAGAAATCGAACTTGCGCGGCAAACGGCGATCCAGGCGGCTTCCTTGTCGCCGAAAATCGCCGGAGAATTGCAGAGCTTTCTTGATACCTTGAAAATTCAGCGCGGGAAGATCAATTGAAGGAAACGAGGAACGCGACTCCGACATCGAGGGTGCCGCGGTTCTCGACGTTGCCGATCACCAGGAAAATCTTAGAAGAAACGTGCATGTTTGCGACATTGAAGGCTTGGCCCTGGCTGTTGGTGAGCAGCACCGAGGCATAGGCTCCCGTTTGAAATACCTGCACCGATCCCAGGGTATTAGTGCTTTGAGAGTTGTTTACGACGGAGAGGCTCGGATCGCCCGGTAAGGCCTGGGACGAAGCCGCCAGATTTGCCCCCTGGGACCATTGATAGAGCCGCGGAGCATTTCCAGCTTGTGCGGCCATGAGATAGTCCAAGCCGGTCGCCAGTTCCACCAGATGAGCCATGTAGTCTGGAATAAAGCTCAAGGTGCCCTGGCGATAGGGAAGGTAGATTCCGGAAGGGCGAAACGCGGTAAAGTTGCCCGTGCGCAGATCCGCCACCAGGACATCGCGTCCGCCATTTCCCATGGGACCGGGCACTGCCACCGTCGGTTCATAGCCTGTCAGGAAATAATTCGCATAGTTGAAGTTGCCGCTGCCGTCCCCCAGGAACATGGCGCCGAACAGCGCCGCGCGGCTCGTCTGCAAGAGATCCATGTTCCCGTCGCCGTCCATGTCCTCGACGGCAAACGAACGTTGATCTTCCACGGCCGCCTGGTTGTCCACGATCACAAAGGAGCGCGTGCCGTCATCAAAAGAGAATGTCGCGTCTCCCACGCGCTTGGCGTAAACGCACTTCAGAACGCCGCTGCCGTCGAAGTCACCCAGGAACATGAACTTCTGGTCGCCGCTGACCACGCCGCCGCTGCTGCTGGCAGCCTGTCCTGATTGAGAGGATGTGGGTGCCGGAGACGGATCCTTAGATGCCGGTGTTGGCGCGGCAGACGTCGATGGAGAGTTGGTCGCCGCCGGTTGAGCCTTTACGGCATCGACTGTCTTTTTAGCGTCCGCGAAGGGATTGGAAAGGTCATCCTTGGCTACCTGGGTTTCTGGCCGGTTGAAGACGCTTGCGAACAGAGACTCAAAAGGCATGTCAAGAAGCGCGCCGGCAATCTCCCTCGATGCTGCAGCACTCCGCGATTGGGACTGTTGAGTAGATCGGCTCGCGTTGCGACTGGAGCCGAATGGATTGTCGGAAGGAGTGCCGTTCAGATGCCGCCCGAAATCCGGCGAGATCACACTGGGAAGATCCAAATCCTGGGGATCCACCACATAAGGGGAGGCGGGGAAAGGATACTCACGGATCGATCCGGGAATAGCATCGGAAGACGCGTCCGCCCGTTTGTTTTCGAGGGCGGGCTGTCCAGGGACACTTCTTACGGCGGTCTGGGTAATTCGCCTGACGGAGGCCGAGGAAGACGGAGCATCCTGAAAGCAGCCGCTGAAAATCAGCGACATCGCGGCGAGCAAGAAACCAAATGCAGTTCGCATCATTGAGCCCGTAAAAAGCTCCTGCCTGAACATAGTATTCGCAGCGACTGCCGGACAGACCTCATGACCCAGCGCCATCTCAATGTAGCGCCTTCATTTTACACAATTAACACGGCTCAGCAACTAAAAAATGCCGTTCAGTGAAATTCGTCACCAGGGGGATTATTTTATTGTTTTGTCAGGTATCTTTTCGAGCGCCAGAGCTTGCTGCATCGTCTTCAAGGCCATATCTAATTTGCCTTCTTCCTTGTAGACGTACGCTTTGATCTTCAGGATGTTGGCTCTGTCGGCATTTCGATTCATGCGGGCGAACGCCTCGTCCAGGACGTTGTGGGCGAGGCTCATCTGCCTCTTATCGACGAGCAGTTTAGCAATAATGGAAGCAGATTCCGCGATTTTGTCCTCTTCCGCATCGGGGAGGTTGAGTGCGAAGATCTTCCTCATTTCGGGTAGCACGAGATCGAACCGCCCTTGTTTAATCAGCTCTTTGACGATTTCGTGCTGGACCTGACCCGTCAGCACTAACTGCTCAATCTGCTGTTCCGTCAATTCCGCGGCCGCGGCTCCCGGTTGTTGGGAGGTCTGAGCTTGAGTGCCTGTAGGAAGGGATGCCACGACGAGCAGCATCAAAAGAAGGAGAAGCAACCGGTACCCGCAATGCCGGCCGGATTCTAAAGGAAAGACCGTTGACATGGGCCTCGCTCCCCTCACCTTTTCACCTGCGACCCGGGGGAGGACTTGCCTCCGGTTTCAGACGTGCCATTTGCAAATGGATTTGATTCGGTATTGAACCAAGGTGATGTAGCGAAAGGATTAAATGATTCCGCATTTTGCGGCAATAAACTGTGATAAGCACGATCTATGGCGGCCAATTGCTGCCTCTCGGTTTGCATAGCCGACCAGCGAAAGACCCCAAACCCGCAGGCGATCACAACGGTAGCGAAGGCCAGGATCTCTGCGCGCAACCAACTTCTCTGGCGGAACGGAACCACCAGCCCGGCAAACCACCCGACAGGCTCCGGCTCCATTTGTTGAAGACCGGCGGAGATTCTGGTCCACAAATGAGCAGGCGGCGCGAGAGCTTCCATTTCCCGGAACAAGTTGGATGCGGCAGCCAACTCCGCGCGTATGCGGTCGCAACTCGGGCAGCATTCCAGATGCTTCTCGATCCGCAGCGAAACATCAGAGTCCAGCTGGCGATCCAACCAGGCTGAGATCTGATCTTCGGAAACGTGATTCTTCATTGACTGTCTATCCCTGCGCCCTGTTCCAAGTTCAAGTACTTGCCAAGCTCAGCTCGCGCTGTCAGTCTCGCCCGGTAAATGTCCGTTTTCACCGAAAGCAGCGAGCGCCCGACAATAGCGCTTATGTCCCTGTAGCTCATTTCCTGAACGACGGCCAGGATGAAGACCTCTCGCAGTTTGATGGGCAGGCCGTCAAGAACTGCCTGAAGCTTCTGTCCCAACTCGACATTCAGAAGCACCTTCTCAGGATTTGCGTGCAGCCGGTTTTCCCTCGGCTCCGCGGAGTCCTTGCCGGCGGCGCCGTCTTCCTCGCCGGAATCTAACTTCCTCCGCCGGAATTTCTGGTAGACCTCGTTACGGGCAATCCTGTAAACCCACGATTCGAGCTGGCCCGGATCCCGCAGAGTCTTAAGCTGCTTGAGAGCGATCAGGAAGGTCTGCTGGGTAAGGTCTTCAGCTTCCTCGCGTGAGCCCAGCAATCGATACAAAAAATTATAGATGCGGGTGGCAAAGGTGCCGTAAATACCCTCAAATGCCTCGCTGTTTCCCGCCTGTGCATCCTGCACAAGCTTCCTGATATCCGAGTCGCTCTTCATCGACCGGCAATTATACAGATGATCGACCATTCGTAAAGTCGCAAAGCTCGATATTTTTGTGGCCGCGGGCCAGGGATTACCTGGCGCGGCTAGCAGGCCGCTACCAAATGTGGTCGAACGAGTCTGATTCGAGATTCGAGATTGAGAATTTCGAATTTGGCTTCCACGCTGTTTTTATGGGTGACCTCGTGGGTCCCTGTGCTATCATGCCGCCGCAGTTGTTCGAGGCGGGCAGACGGCGCCGGATTTTTTAGCCACCTTTTGGCGCCTCGCGCATCTGTATGGCTGTACGCAACGTATGGCGTACTTCAGGTACCCAAAAACCATCCCGTTCGCGGGAATCAGCAACATTGGGAATTGCCATTAGGCGAGCGTCAACCGCCGGTGCCTGAACGACGATGCGAATCCTGAAGTTTCGAGGTGCAACATTCAGTCGGGAGGGTGCGATCAGCGGGCAATTCCAATCTTCATGCAGAACACCACTAGTGGAAAGTAAGTACTTACAACACTCAATGAGGAGTTAAACTTAGATGAAAACAAGAACCCTTCTAATAGCAGCCGTGATGCTGGTCGCGTTATCGGCGGCCGCTTTTGGCCAGGCGGTCTATACGGTGAGCAGCACACCTGTGACCACCGTGATCGCTACCGGCAACGCGGAGTTGACAGGCAACATCACGTTCACCAATACATCCGGAGTAACCCCCCTTTCGGGCACCATCAGCATCCAGTATGGTGGCACCAACGTCAACATCACTGCCCCATGGTCGGCTATCTTAGCTTGCGTCCCCAATGCTATCGCTACTACGGGTAGCGTAGCAGGCTGTCCAACAGGCTACGGAACATTCACAAATCTCCAAGTCGACCTGATAGGGTCGATTTATAGTCCGGGACTTTTGGTGATCGACGTTCCGGCCACGTTGCCGGCAGTGCACACTATCACGATCGTCGGCGTCCGAGTGCAGATCAATGGAACCGGTCTCACAAATCTGGTTGCGAATATCTCGGCGAATGGCAACCAGATTACGGCCGGGGAAACCAACGTCACGGTCATAAACAGCGTCGCCGACGGAATTGCTGCCAACGGCGTGGTGAGCTACACGCAGGCACCACCGCTGACGACAGCCAGCGTCCCGGCCACTCCAACCATTAATACCGTTACGGGCGTCCTGAGTGGCACAAACTGGACGATCAGTGTCAAGGAAGGATTCAGTGCTGCATTCACCAAGGGCGTTGGCGCTCGGATCACGGTGTCGGCGACTCCGCCAAAGGGAGTAAAATTTACATTCCCGATGACGGCTACCAGCTATGACGTTAATGGTAACGTTATCAATCCTAACTGGGTGCTTGGGAGTTCCACCAGCACGACGGCGGCAACTGGTACCCAGTCGATCAGCAGCAGCAGCACCTCAGCCAGCTCGCTTCAGGTGTTCTACTACGTAGGCACTGACACGGCGACAAACCCCCCCGCTTTTACTCCTCCGGATCAGACTATCGAATATTTGGAAATTCCGGTGACTCTTGCTTCCGACCCGACTTCCGAGACACTTCCGTTACCGGTTGTGACGTTTAGCTGTACCGTTTCGTTAGCGCCGGTACAGGGCCCCTATAATACTTCCGGTCCCAATGCCGGAAATCCAGTCGGGTTGTTGGCTCCTCGTTTCACGGCAAAGGAAGTCGGTCCTTCTACCGTGCTGACTTCCGCCGGAAGCCAGACCAATTTGTTGATGCCATATGTGTCGGTGGGAGGCGGTTTCGACACGGGCATTGCGATTGCCAACACCACGGAGGATCCGGGAACGACGGCTCTAGGCATAACCGGAGCCGTTATGCAGTCCGGACCAATTACCTTCTACTTCTACCCGCAGAATAACTCCGCCGCCGCGTTCAGCTACGTGACCGCGGCCACCTCGCCGGGAAGCGGCTTGGTGACCGGCACTGGCAACGTGCAGCCCGGTGGGACCTACGTGGTGCTCCTGTCCCAGCTCCTCACGGCAGCCGGCCAGCCGGCCGGATTCGCCGGGTACATAATCGTGGTGACGAACTTCACCGATGCTTACGGTATCTATACGGTTAGCAACTTCACCACCCTTGCTGCATACAGCACCGTGATGCCGTTCATAGTATCCAGGTAGTTCGCCTGTTTCTTTCAGCTGTTTCTGTTAACAAAGGGGGTTGCGCACAGCAACCCCCTTTGTGCGTCTGGCGGGTCTGCTCGACAGGATGACGAAAGCACAACTGACCGCAAAGGCTCAAAGTACTCGAAGAACCTCTAAGTAGCGTATCGGATCGGAAGGTGCCGGCGCCTCTTGGAGGCTCTTTGAGTACTTTGAGTGTTGGCGGTTAGCCTTGCGTTTGGTTGTGCGAACCGGTTTTCAAAAAATAGGCTGGCCAGTTATGAATTTCAGGGATGTTTCTTGGATTTTCGCAGCGCGTCCTGGATCGCATCACGGTTTCGCCGTGCGCCGGCATTTTCCGGATTCACGCGGAGCGCCTCGGAAAAGGCATCCAAAGCCTTCTGAATCTGACCCTGGTTGAACAGCAGAACCCCCAGATTGTTATAGGCATCCACAAAATCGGGTTTCAGGCGGATCGCTTCCTTATAGGTCTCGATCGCGTCCTGAATATCTCCTTGCGCCTCCAGCGCTCCTGCCAGATTATAGCAGGCATCCACGTAGTCCGGTTTGAGACGGATCGCCTCGCGATAATGGGAGATAGCTTCGGCCCGTTTTCCCTGGCCTGAGAGGAGCACCCCCAGGTCATAATGCGCCTCGGCGTATTTCGGGTTGAGCCGCAAGGCCTCGTTGTATTGCTGGAGCGCCTTATCCATCTGGCCTTGCTGGAGCAGGACGTTTCCCAGATCGTTATAGGCTTCTGCATATTTCGGATTAATGCGCAGCGCCCCTTCGAAATCGCGGATCGCCTCCGAAGCCCTGCCCAGACTGGCAAGTGCTGCTCCACGGGCAGTAATCGCCTCGACGTAAGCGGGCTCCATCCGCAACGCTGAAGTGTAAGCGTCGATCGCCTCCTGATTCCTGCCGAGCTTTGCGAGGGCATTTCCGAAGGAATACCAAAGTGCGACCCTATCGGGCATACCGCGTATCGCCCTGCCGTAGAAATCCGCCGCCTCCGCAAACCTTCCCTGCTCGAAACTGATGCGCCCCATGTCTCTCAACGCGATTGGATCGTCGGGTTTGATCGTCAGTGCGCGTGAGAACATCGCGAGCGCCTCGTCAGCTTTTCCCAGCGCATCGAGGGAGGAACCCAGGTTGCTCATGATATGGGTGTTTATGGGTGAGAACCGGAGCGCCGCGGTATAGTGCGCCACCGCTTCCTGATAATCTCCGCGTTTGGCCAGTCCACTGCCCATCAGTTCGTGCGCCAGGTAATTGTCTTTGTCTATCTCCAATGCGTGCGAAAACAGGGTAACCGTATCCCGCCAATAGCGCACCTGATGCCAGGATGTGACGGCACAGATCAGCAGCAGGAGTGCGCCGGCAGCTGCGAGAGGTCTCTGGATGCCCTGCCATCTTGCCAACGCGTCAGGAACGCCCCAGGCCACGGCAATGAACACTCCGATCAGGGGGATGTAGGTGTATCGGTCGGCCATCGCCTGCCCGCCGACCTGAACCAAGCCAATCACCGGGACCAGCGTGCCCAGGTACCACATCCAACCGAACGCAAGATAGGGATAGCGGCCGGAGAAACGAAGCGCCAGGATGGTTATCGCGATCAGGACCAGCGCTGCCAACAGTATTTCCCCGGACGGATAGCCAGGCAGGACGAATCGATAGTATACGATCAGGCCGGCAGGCCAGACCGTCTTTACGAGGTAGGCAGCGTAGGAGTGGATCGCGTTGGCGATCCTGGTATCGATTGTCAATGCATCGGCTACTTGAACCGCTCCTCCGGCCTTCTGGACCAGAAAAGTGATGATTGCGGAAACCGCCGCAAGCGCGAAGAACGGGATTTTTTCGCGCACAAGAGGTATTGCGGGTTGCACAAACCGATTGAAGGGGGATTGCCGGGAGCGCTTCATCTTTCCTGCAGTGGCCCGTGAATCCTGCTGGAAGCGGTTTAAGGGCCAGTAATCGAGAAGGAGCAGCACAAATGGCAGAGTGACCAGCATGGGTTTGGACATCAACCCCAGGGCAAAAAAGAGCAGGGCAAGCAGATAATGCTTGATCCTGCGCGTGCGCGTGAAATCTGCGTAAGCCCAGATGGTGAGGAACAGGAAGAGCGTGCTGAGAACATCCTTGCGTTCGGCGACCCAGGCAACCGATTCGACATGGAGCGGGTGCAGGGCAAACAGGCCCGCCACAAAGGCTGACCTCCAGACAGCGCCCGTCAACCTCTGGAGGAGCAGGAAGAGCAGCAAAGTGTTGACGACGTGAATCAGCACGCTCACCAGGTGGTGGTACCCTGCTTTGGGGCCGAACAGCTGGCTGTCCACCATATGAGACAGCCAAGTCAAGGGATGCCAGTTCGCGGAGTGACCGGTGGTGAATGCCCAGGCAACATCGCCCAGGTTCAGGCCATGGGCGACGTGCCAATTCTCAAAAACATACTCGCCATCGTCAAGGTCGACGAATGCATAGCGAACGACCTGGGTATAGACGGAAAGCGTGACAAGGGCCAGGCCAACACAAATCCACACCCGCTGATGCTTCCAGACGTTCTCCATTTTGTGAGAGTTTTTATCGCTACGGGACCCGGCGTGCAAGTAAATTGTTGGAATCGGAATTGGGGACAGTCACCTTTTTTCGCAACCGCTTCGCGAATCTACTAAGATACTCCCGGCAAAAAAGGTTACTGTCCCCAATTTCGATACGAGCAAGCCTACTGGAAGCGGTGCCGCTCCTGTAGTATCTTCCATTGCGTGCCTGCGAGATGATTCTTAAGGGCAGCACAATCGTTATCCCCTGCACAAGAGGAGCGCCAAAAAATGTCTCTTCTGCCTCGACCGCGAATTGCCTTGATTCACCTGCAATTGCCAATTGCCATGCTTCTTCTGGCAGGCTTCTTCCTGGACGCGCCGGACATAGTTCTATCCGAAACCCAAAATGTCCAAAAACAATCATCGGCCGCCGCGAGACCGGCCGCGCCCACAGGTGAAATAAAACCTTCCCTCGATACGCTCAAGGCGCGCGTGAATGCGTATTGGAGCCTGCTGGCGCGCGAACGAAAGTCGGAGGCACTCCAGTATGTAGAACCTTCAAGGCGCGCTGACTTCAAGGCGTGGCCCATGCCGCCGTTTTCCGAACCACGAATCACGACCTTGGCGCTTTCTCCGAAAGCCGAAGAGGTTTCTGTCACCGTGGAGGTAAGAAGAGTTTTCCCGCCCCCTATGCCAACTACGCCATTCTCGTGGCCGGTTACGGAAAGCTGGGTGTTTCGCAATGGCAACTGGTTCGTTCTGGCGGAAAACCAGGCCGCAGTTCCATTATCTACTGCTCCTGGACGGCCGATTGCCTCTCCACTGAGCCCTCCGGAGATTGCAAAACGCCAAAAGGCAATTCAGGATGCTCTTCATTTCGGAACCACGGAACTCGACTTCGGCACCGTGCGCCGCGGTGACAGCGTCGCCCTTTCCCTGGGATATGAGTTAGCAGGCAAAGAGGCATTCGGGATTTTCTTCAGGGACCCTCCCGATGATTTCTACGTTCGCAATCTCCCCGACAGAACACTGCCGGCTGGAAAGGCGCAGATCGAGGCGGAGTTTCTGACGAAAGCCTACGCCGGCGAGGTCAATGAAAAACTCACCGCAATAATCAGCAGTCACGATACCGAGGTGCCGTTTGAGTTCAAGCTCCACGGTTTTGTGTACGCTCCCGTTTACACCGCACCGATGACATTGCGGTTCCTGAGCGGGGAGCATGCGAAGGAGATATTGGTGAAGAATATCTCCAAATCGGAAGTGGTCATCAATGATTACCTTTCCACCAAGGAGTTCGATGTAACGCCTCTTCCCCAGACCATTCCTCCCGGAGGTACATGCACACTCAAAGTCACGATAGTCAGGGACAGACAGGAAAAGAACTTAATAGACACCCTGAACCTGAGTTTCGACAAATCTGTAGAGGACCAGGGTGGGTTGGATATCGGGATCGTCCGAAACTATCAGGAAGTCCACCAGAAGTCACAGGCGGAGGAGTTGCAGGAGCTCTTGAAGAAATTCGGCGTCCCGATCAAGAAATGAGGTGCGGTGCATGGCGGATGTTGTCCCGCCATGCACCGCGTATAAACAAGCATCAGCTCCCGATGTTCTGAGGGGGGATGGCGCCCAACGAGAGCCCGTTATAGCTCGCGAACAGCGAAAAGCTCAAAATCGGCTGATCAGACACTATGTGTATCCATCCACCCGACTGGCCGGCCGTTGCCGGAATCAACTCGTGCAATAGCTGCGCAACCCTCTGACCCGGCTGCAGCGTGAGCGCTGCGGTACCAACCGAAGTGCCGGTCGCAGTGAAGACCTCGACGGAAACCGAAACGGCCGTTGCATTCGTGTTCAGCATTGAAATGCCGGTATAGTAGACTGCGGATTCAGCCACGTGAGAGTAAACGAAATCGGACAGCGCGGGGGTGGCCAGCGGCAGAGCGGCTGAGCCGGAACCGTCCGCCGCGCTGAATCGCAGCGATCCCGCGACAGGCGGGGTGAACTGGAATGGCCCCACGTAAGTGGGATTGACATCGATCCGGACATATCCGGTAGTCAATTTGGATGCATCCAATGCCGGGAAGAGACTGCCGATGGTTCGGATTGCCTGGCCGCCCAATTGCGGGAGGGACAGGGCCGTCTGAGCGATCTGATTCCCATTGGTGTCGAGCAATGTAATGGTCAAATTCGCCAACACATTGGGAGTGGCGTCGAGATTGATGAAGGTCAACTCCGTCGTATAGCCTGCGCCCGATGCAAAGTGCGGCCAGAAAAATGTGGTCAGCGTCTGAGCGGCCTGCCCTGGGAGAACGTTGGAATCGAAGGCATTGCCGAAAGTCTCCCTCGCGACCACCGGAGTGTCGGACTGTCCTGTCACATATCCGCCCGATAGCGAGCTGAGAATCAACGACGGGAAAAGTTGTTGGATGCTCTGAGTCACTGATCCGGATGGCGGGATGCTGAGGGCGACCGGCAGCAAGACCTGTGTTCCACTGGCATCGAACAACTTCAAGGTTACATGCGCCGTGGATGCGCTTGGGTTAAACAACTCAAACGTAGTAAATGGCGCGGGCGCCTGGTGAAACACCGTGGGCCACACCCAATTGCTTACGGTAGTCATATCCGCGGTGGCGCCATCCAGCCTGGATCCGGGGCTGATATCACCCAGAAGGTAAAACCCGGGCAAGACCGGTGTGTTTCCTACGGCGACAATGGTGCCGGAGGAAGTAAGATTGAAATTCGGGCCGAAGAGGCCGGGGTCGGTGGCCAGTTTAGAAATCTGGCCGTTTGCAGGAATGGTCAACGTCTTTGGATTTGCAAGGGTGTTGCCCGCGGTATCGTAGGGCGTGAAGGTGACATTGATGATGCTGCTCAGAGGATTTGTCAGGGCAATACCGGTGTAGGTTGCGTCGCTCTGGATGCGGAATGGAAAAGCCAATTGCACGGAACCGGAGAGGCCCGGCAGTAGGGATGAGTCCGGCACCAGGCGTTCCCAATAGCGCGGAATGTCGGTTGATGGAAAATCGGCACTCGGCACGGCGATTCCAATGGGAACCAGTGCTGCCTGAAAATCGATAACACCGGTTTGGGACGATGAACCTGTCAATGTAGCGGTCATCGTAAAGGACTCGACCTGCGTGCCGCTGCCGAGGGCTGCCAAGAACTCATACACGACATTAGTGGATCCATCATCACGTGGAACCGTCTCGTCGGCGCCGGAGCTCGTATTGAGGGACGCGCCGGAACTAGCACTTATCGTTGCGGGAAACGTGACCGATAGACCGGCTGGTATCTCGGGAAAAGGTGTAAGCCGAATGCTGGTGGAAACGGTCTGTCCAAAGAGTGGTGGGGCAGAGGGGAGGGTGGTGAAGGCGTTGGCGTAACCTTCCGTGATGACGAAGGAAGTCGTGCCATTTATTATCTTCCCCCTGCTGAACGAGAGAGGTGTGGTGCTGCTCACGTCCACCGTGAAGGGCTGAAGAACTGCAAAGATCACCTAGGCGACGTTGCCCCCCGCCGCGATTGTGTTGCCGATCCCTGTCGGCGAGCCGATAGTGACCGTAACGTTCGTATATTGCATTCCAGCAAGGGCCACGCGCACGCCTCGAATGAGGATCTGGTTTCCGACGGTGCCGCCTGCCGGCACATTGATCAGAATGGAATTGGCACCATAAAGAATCGGTTGCGGAGCGACTCCGGAGAGCCCGCCGGTCCCGGTCACCACAATCTCAGCCGCGGAATTGTTGGTGATTGTGGCCGAGTACTGGAGGATGAACGGCGCGGCCACCGACGTTCCGAAGGTGACGGAGAACGAAACTTGCCCCGCCAGCTCCGCGACCCCGATATCTGCCGCTGCAGCCGGCGATGACGCGAGCGAGAAGACCGCCTGACCAAACAGCGGGGCAGTGCAGAGAGAAAACAGACACAGACTGGCAGCCACCCTGAAAAACTTGTGATGAATCATTGCTTTTTGCTCCTCCCGATCAAGCCTTCACGGACGGAGTCCGGGGCTTTGTCATATTGACTGATGTCTGGGTGATGAACTGCTCCTGCCCCAGGGGCGGCAGGAAGGCCACGAATGACCGACGCCGTTCATCGCTCCCGCCGACTCACACCAATTTCAAGACGCATCGGTTCGACGAACATAACACAAACAGTCCGCGAAACCCGTTGTCTCCGGAAGCTCGAATGAGGCTGCAATCGTGTTTCTATGGCATGACTTGATGCTTTCAATACGTCCGCCCGGCTGATCCTTCATAGCCAACTCGATGGTATCACAGCCGGGGATATTCCCAAAGCTCCTTCAGGGCCGCAGAAGCCGGCGCCCCTTGGAGGCTCTTTGAGTACTTTGAGCCTTGGAGGTTCGTCTTGCCATTTGGTCATGCGATCCGGTTTTCAAACAAGGACAACCAATTACCGCACCACGACAACAATGGTCACTCCCATCCATCTTTGTATTTGTGCGCTCGTGCTCTTTTGCTATCATCACGCCTCGTGTACAACAATCGCCGGATCACCGTGGTCATACCATGTCTCAACGAGGAAGAGGGCATTGTCCAGATTCTGTCGCGCATGCCTTCCTTCGTGGACGAGGTCATCGTCGTCGACAACGATTCGACGGACCGCACGGCAGAGATGGCGCTGCGCTTTGGGGCGCACGTCATCCACGAGAAGGTCCGCGGCTACGGGCGGGCTTACAAGACCGGTCTGACGCAGGCGCAAGGGGACATCATCGTCACTCTTGACGGCGACCATTCTTACCCGATCGATGCAATTTCCTACCTGCTCGAAGCCTATTTCCATGCCGACGTGCGCTTTCTCTCTGCCTCGCGTTTCCCGCTGCAAAACAAGCATGCCATGTCTTTCAAGCACTGGATCGGGAACAAGATCCTGAGCCTGCTGCTCTCGGTTCTCTATTTCCGTTGGGTGCGGGACTCCCAATCCGGCATGTGGGTCTTCGAGCGGGAGAGCTTGAAGGAGATGGACCTGCGCAGCGACGGCATGGCTTTCAGCGAAGAGATCAAGATTGAAGCGATCCGCAGGCGGAAGATCGGCTTCAATGAGATATACGTCGATTACTCGACTCGCATGGGGGAGATCAAACTTCAACCCTGGCGCGACGGCTATCGAAACTTGACGTTTCTGGTTCGGAAGCGCTTTATGCGCAGCCGTGCACGCCCCGGGTCGTAAATCATATCTTCCAGGCAAGGGTGAACGATTCCGTGGTCACAGAGCGCCCCATCGATAAGGCCGAGGTCATGCCGAAGTGTCCGATATGCGCGGCTGGGGGCGCGACCATGTTTGTCGTGGCCCGGGACCGGCTTTTCGGCCTGGCGTCGGGAAACTTCCGCCTGCACCGATGTCCATCGTGCGGCTGCATTTTCCAGCATCCGCTGCCCGACCCGGCGGCCATCGCCTCGTTTTATCCTCGAGAGTACTGGTGGTCCGGAAATCTGCAAGCGGGGCCCACCGGGGTTATCCATCGCATGGAACGCGCCTATCGGGAGTTTGTGGCACTCGATCATGTAAGGTTTCTGGAGCGTTGTGGCGCGGGCTCAAACGGGCGGTCACTGCTCGACATAGGATGCGGCGGCGGGCTCTTCCTTCATCTGGCGAGGAAACGAGGCTACTCCCCTCACGGAATGGACGCCTCGGCTCAAGCGGTGGCTGTGGCGCAATCCCAATACAACCTGCCGGTGCGCCAGGGCGAAATCGGCAGTCCGGTTTGGGAAGGCACCCGATTCGATTTCATTACGATGTTTCATGTACTGGAACACCTGATCGACCCCGGAATGGCCCTGGCGTATGCGCGTGAACTGCTCCTGCCCGGCGGGAGCCTGATACTGCAGGTACCGAACGTTGCCTCATATCAAGCCCGGCTTTTCGGGGCGCGCTGGTATGGGCTCGACGTGCCGCGCCACTTGATCAATTTCACGCCACGATCCCTTGCGCTGCTCCTGGACGGTGCGGGGTTCAAATACCGGGTGGCGCAGAAATTCTCATTGCGCGACAACCCCGCTGCTATGGCTTCAAGCCTGGCGATCAGCCTGGATCCAATCGGCCGGAGGGTGCGTGGGAAGCGCGCCGGCGCCATCGTGGAAGGCGCACTCGAATTCGGCTATTTGGGTCTCACGCTGGTTGCCCTTGTGCCGACTTGGATCGAAAGCGTTTGCGGGCACAGCGCGACGATCTGGGTTCACGCGCGGCGCACGGACGGCTAGAGGACTCAGCGCAAACTTTTTCTCGACGATCTTTACGCCCTTTGCGGGTATAGTTTAGGATTTGCCGGAATCGTCAAAGGAGTTGCGATGCAGGCGAACAAGCTGTCGAGGGCAAGAGTGTTGGTAACTGGAGCGGGCGGTTTCATCGGCAGCCATCTCTGCGAACACTTGCTTTCCGCGGGAGCTCATGTGCGCGCGTTCGTGCACTACAACTCCCGGAACGATTGGGGCATGCTCGAGGACCTCGAACACCGGAAGCTGAAAGAGATGGAGGTCATTGCCGGGGACCTGCGGGATCCCGAGGCCGTTCGCCGCGCGGTTCGCGGCTGCACCCAGGTGTTTCATCTCGGAGCGCTGATCGGCATTCCCTACTCGTATGCCAACCCCGCCGATGTGGTGATGACCAATGTCGTGGGGACACTGCATGTTTTGCAGGCTTGCCTCGATTCCGGAATCAGCCGGCTGATTCAAACCTCAACGAGCGAGGTTTATGGCACTGCCCAGTCTGTGCCGATGGACGAAAGCCATCCGCTCCACCCTCAGTCGCCTTATGCGGCAGCAAAAGTGGGCGCCGACAAACTCGCCGAGAGCTATTACTGCGCCTTCGGGCTGCCGGTGGTGATCGTGCGGCCGTTCAACACCTACGGGCCTCGCCAGTCGCCGAGAGCGGTCATTCCCGCCATAATCACACAGGCGCTCGAGTCATCTTCGATACGGCTCGGCAGTCTGAGTCCCCTGAGAGATCTGACTTTTGTGGCGGACACCGTGGCAGGGTTTGCAGCGGCAGCGACCGCACAGGCTTGTGAAGGACAGACCATCCAGCTCGGCTCAGGAAAGGAGACGTCGGTGGCGGAGCTTGTGAAAATGATCGGCTCCCTCATGCACAAGCGGCTTCGCGTTGTTTCTGAATCAAAGCGAAAGCGTCCCAAGGCAAGCGAGGTGGAACGCTTGCTCGCATCCACGCAAAAGGCGGCCAAGCTGCTTTCCTGGCGTGCCGAGGTGGCCTTGGCGGAAGGCCTGGAGAAGACAATTCAATGGTTCCGCGCGCACCCGGACCGTTCCAAGCACCATCTCTATTACATATGAAAACGAAAGTTCCCAGAATCATCGTCGTGTTGCCGGCCTACAACGCCGCACGGACTCTCGAGCGCACGTACGCCGACATACCCAAGGACCGCATCTATCGCATCATTCTGGTGGACGACGTGAGTCAGGATCAGACTGTAGAGATTGCTCACGCACTCGGACTCTCCGTCGTAATCCATGTCCAGAACCGCGGTTATGGAGGCAATCAGAAGACCTGTTACCTCGAGGCCCTGCGTGAAGGAGCCGACGTTGTCGTAATGTTGCATCCGGACCACCAGTACGACTCCAAACTCATTCCCGAACTTGTGGCGCCCATACTGGAGGGCAAGGCAGACATGGTCATGGGATCGAGGATCCTCAATGGGCAAGCGCTCAAGGGCGGGATGCCGATCTGGAAGTATGTTGCCAACCGGGCGCTCACAATCCTGGAGAACATCTGCTACAGAACCCGCCTCACGGATTGCCACAGCGGATTCCGCGCTTACAGCCGCAAGCTTCTCACCACCGTCCCGTTCCTGCTCAACTCCGACGATTTCGTGTTCGACTCGCAGATGATCGCACAGGCGGTGTGCTTCGGGTTCGTGGTCCGCGAAATTGCCGTGCAGGCCCGTTATTTTCCGGAAGCCTCCAGCGTCAATTTCCGAGTAAGCACAAAGTACGGCTTCAAGACGCTTTGGATCATGATGAGCGTCGTGCTGCGGCGCCTGGGACTGCTGCGTCCTAAGATCTTTCAGTTCACCCTGCCGGAAGTGGTCAGCCGACACTACCATGACGCCATCTTTGGCACAAAATCCGATTCCTGAAAGGGAGATCTCTGGGATTCAGATGGCGGAATTGGCGCCGGACACGGATCTGAGAATCGTAAGCCCGGGTGTGCTGGGACTGGTCTCGGTCATCGTCGTCAACTGGAATGGCATGGCCTGCATCGAGGAATGCCTCCAGTCGGTGGAACGCCAATCCTACGCTTCCATGGAATGGCTCGCCGTGGACAACCACTCCGACGATGGCTCGCTTCCATGGCTGCGCCAAAGGTGCCTCGAAAAATGGCGTTTGGTTGAGTTGCCCTCCAACCGCGGTTTTGCGGGAGGCGTCAATGCGGGTATTCGTAGGTCCCACGGAGAATTTGTTGCCCTGCTGAACAACGATGCGGTTGCGGAACCCGATTGGGTTTTGCACCTCGTCGAATGTATGTCCAATCCCAGAGTGGGTATGGTCGCATCAAAGATCGTATTCTATGACCGGCGGCAGGTGATCGACAAGGTTGGTCACTTGTTCTATCCGGATGGCTTGAATCGGGGACGTGGAGCAGGAGAAATCGATCGCGGGCAGTTCGACCGCTCCGAGGAAGTATTTTTCCCCGACGGCTGCGCCGCGCTGTATCGGCGCGTCATGCTTGCGGACGTCGGAATCTTCGACGAGCAATTTTTCGCTTACGGCGACGATGCCGACCTCGGCTTACGGGCCAGGTGGCGCGGATGGGAGTGCAGGTATGCGCCGCCGGCCAGGGTCTACCACCGGCATTCGCAGACGCTAGGAAAGTACTCGCCCGAGAAAGCCTTTTTGGTCGAGCGCAATCGATTCTGGGTAGCGGTGAAACTCCTTCCCTTGCCGTTGCTCCTGGTTTCTCCGTTGCTTACTTTATGGCGATTCTTCTGGCATCTGATGAGCATCCTCCGGCGCCGCGGGCTCGCGGGGGGCGTGACTCGCGACCACAGCGCATCCCGCCTGCTATGGGCCTTGCTGCGCGCCTACGTCTCCGGTCTGAAGGGCATGGGCAAGATCCTGCGGAAGCGCAGAGAGATATTCCGCAATCGGCGCATCAGCAGCCGGGAATTCTACAGACTGGTTCGCAAGTATCGAATCTCCGCCAGGAAACTCGCGCTCCGCGACTGAGCGACGGCGGCTAATACACGAACGGGAGTATTTTGTAGCTTTCCTTCCGATAGGTGACGTACTCCTCGCCAAATTCTCCCACCAGGAAGCGCTCCTCCAGGTTGATGCGGAAGAGAAGGCTTGGAATGCCGATCAAGAGCATGTAGAGCAATCCGTACAAGCTGCAAAAACTCAGCGGCAATCCGAGGAACGAGAAAATCATTCCAAAGTAGCTCGGATGCCGGAGCCTCTTGTAGATCCCTATGCGGATCAGCTGCCGCCCCTCGTTGACGCGCAAGTGAGCCGTAAAAAACCTGCCGAGAGTGCGGATCGACACGTGGCGTATGACGATCCCCGTTATCAGCATTCCTATGCCGAGAGCCCGCAGCCAGGCAACGCGCGGCAGTGTCACGGGAAGGTTGTAGAAATCGAAAATAGGGAAACTGCATCCGATCCAGAGCGACAGTGCGGGCAGCACCATTGTGTGCTTCCCCGGATCTTTGTGAAAGCGGTAGTGTTTCATGCCTATGCTGACGTGCTCGTAGGTTCGCCAGATGAGCACCAGAACGATCACTGCTAAGGTAAAGGGATCCGTCAACGCGGCCTGTGGATGCAAGGAGGCTGTGAGAAATATCGCGATGAAAAACAACCAACGGAGAGGCAGCAGAATTCTCTCCCAGACTGGTTCAGATATCAGTGTCATAGGTGCGCCTTCAGATGCAGTTGAAATCAACAGCAATGGGTTCGAATAATAAAGATTAGTCCTGCGCCTTCGCTTTCGCGGGAATCGGCGCCGCGGCACGATCTTCGAAAAGCGGAATCTTCAGCGACAGCGCCAGTTTTTCGATCACCGGAATCAGCTTGCGCACGGCCAGGCCGTTGATGGCGAAACTTCCCAGGATAACCGGGAGTCGCGGCTTGGGAACGTGGCAGCCGGCGCAGTCGGGATATGTTTCGATGCGGCCGTCCAGATGCGCTTGCCGGAGCTTCCGCATCTTTTCATTATTCCAGATCTGCACCAATGGCTGGTCGTTTACGTTTCCCAGCGGCTCCCCGCGCCACATGTAACAACACGCGAAGACATTGCCGTCGTGATGGACGTATGCGGGACCCTGCCAGAGATAGTGGCAGGCATTGCGACGTTTGGGAGTCTCGGCAGGCCTGGGGATTCCGATCCTCTCGAATTGCATCTCATCTTCCTTGATACGAACCTGGTCGACGCCCGGCAGATCCCACATTTTTCGAAAATCATCCACTTCCGATGCGTTGTCTTTGAGGCGAACCATCTGGATGATGGTAAACGTCTTTGCCTGCAACTCCTGTTTAATCTTGAGAAACTCAAAGATCTTGGCGCGAGTTTCCTCGAACTTCGCGCCCTTCCGGTACTTTTCGTACGTCTCCTTGGAGGCGCCATCAAATGCAAAAATAATGTAATCCAGGCCCGCCTCGAGAAGTTTCCGGCTGCGCTCCGGGTTGTTCATTGTGCCGTTGGTGGAGAAACCGATGCGAAGGTTGCGATCGCGGCAAAACTTGATCATCTCAAAGATGCGCGGGTTCAGCATCGGCTCGCCGCCGCCATAAGGAACGGTGAACTCCAAAAATCCTTTTGCCTCGTCGATTACCTTTTTAAACAGAGGCATCGGCATGTCCACCGGCTCAAAATGCACGAGTTCCCGCGGACACATGGGACAAAAGAGATTGCATTTGCCGGTAGCTTCCAGGAGCAAATATTTCGGCCCGCCCGCAACGACTGTCTTACCGGCCATATAGCTCCACAATATGGCCAATCGATTTCTCATATGAGCCATGGATTGTTTCATACGCCGGCGCAGCCCCCCGAGGCTTAAGTCCGAAATGATAACAGCCCCGGTTATCGCAGGCAAGGACGGGCGGCGGAATCGCACCACCGCGGCAAGGTCGCGGACCGAGCCAATGCTGCTAACTTAAGCGATAATTCAAAAAGCCGCCATGAATTCCACAAACCTTTCCATCTATCAGCCGGCGCTTTAGGGCCATTTTCGTGGAATTCGTGAAATTCGTGGCCGTCTGATTTCTGCTCGAGGATGAATCTCCTCTTAACTTATCAGCATGAGGACCGAGCCGCGAAACCTCTTTGTTTTGCTGGAGATTCGATGTAAGTTCACGATGGATCGCATCGACTTCCTTGCTGGCGGAGATCTCAGCGTTTGTTTCTGCTTGCGGCTGGAGAATCGGGTAGAGCAACCCGAACTGAAAACCGTGCACCAGGGGAATGTGAATAACATCTATGGCTGCCGAGACGCAAATAGGTAGGACGGGGGCGCGGCTGGCGACCATCTTACCCATGGTCGTTCTGCTCTGGGGGGTGAACATTGTCTGGCTGCGGCGTGACACCCGTCCGCCGGTTTGGGACATGGCTTTGCACCAAACCTATGCTCTCAATTATCTCCCGCACACGTCAGGAGCGGCGCCCGCGCCGCTGACATCGCGCTCCGGCAACTATCCGCCGTTTGTCCATCTCGTGATTGCTTTGTGCTATTTCGTATTTCATCCCGGTCCACACATCGCGGTTCTGGCGAACATCCCGGCCACCGTTTTACTTCTGTGGTCGGTCTACCTTCTGGGAGAGGACTTGGCAGGATTTGAGGCGGCGCGCTGGGCATGCCTGCTGACAACTCTGACGCCGTATCTGATGTGGTTTTCGCGCGAGACTATCCTCGATTACTGGCAGGCAGCCTGGGTAGCGGCAGGCCTGGTGGCGCTCCGTAAGGCTGAAGATTTTCAATCCCACGCTCGAAGCCTATTGTTTGGGTTGATCTGTGCTCTCGGCATGCTCAGCAAGTGGTTCTTTGCGGGATTTTTGCTGTTTCCATTTGCATTAGTCTGCATCAGGTCTCGGATCTGGAAGGATCACGGCCGCTTGCGTCACATGGCTGATGCGCTCCTGCTTGCGGGAGCATTGGCGGGAATATGGTATCTCCCCAATCTGGGCCATCTGGCGCGCTACTTTTTCGAAAATGCGCAAATCGGTGCTCTCGAAGGCGAGCCGCGCGTCCTGTCATTCCAATCACTTATCTACTACCTCAGGCTTCTAGAGGGATACCAGCTTTTTGGAATCCTATTCCTTTTGCTGGCGCTATCCTCGGCTTTCGTCTGGAAGCGTCGTCTGTTGCGCGATAGCGCGTTTCTGCTGGCTGCCGTGTGTGGTGGATGGGCCCTCATGACCCTTCTGCGCACCAAGGATCCACGTTTTACCATGCCGCTGCTGGGTCCGCTTGCGATCGTGTCCGGCGCGTGGCTCGGCTCCTTCGACAAAATTTGGTGGAAGCGGGCGCTCAAGATCGGCCTTGTTGTTTTGCTGTGCTTTCAGGCCTATGCCGCCAATTTCGGCGTGCGCTGGATTCCAAAAGAAGTCGTATTGGCACAGGGCTACCGCGGAAGCGTCTCTTGGAATTGGAATCTGTATCTTCAGGATTATTTCCAACTTCTCGGCTCGCCGCGGCGAGAAGACTGGAAGCTAGATGAGATTTTAGCCAAGGTGAAGGAAGACGCACGACGCAGCGGAGCCAGGCTAACACTGGCTCTCACGGCCGATCTGCCCTTATTCAATTCTGAAAATCTCCAACTCATGGCACGATTGCGCGGCTTCCCGCTCCACATCGAGCATCTTCGAACGGTTCATGATGGCATCAAGGCCTTCGACGATTACGACTATATCGTCATGACCGAGCGAGAGCAGGGAATGGGCTGGACCACTACCAACAGCCGCGCCCTGAATCAGATCATCGTCGACCATCCAGAAACCTTCCGCGTTATCGGGTTGTACCTCTTGCCCGACGGAAATGGCGCGCGGCTTTATTCGGTGCACCATCATCCTGAATCGGTTGCGCGGAAACGCGCGGACGATCCGAAGGGCGCAAGAGAGGTTCGCGGGAGCGATTCACCGGTTGGCTTCCTTTCGCCGGGGCAGGAGTTTTTCCTCAAGCCTGAGTGGGTGTTATGAAACCTACTATCCGCACTCCAACCCTGCGCAGGTTTCAGGTGCAACGCGACCTCGCGATACTAGTCCTGGTCGTGGCCGGATGCGCGGCGCCGTTTCTGTCTCAGCCGTTCCACATGGACGATAACTTCTATATGGATATGGCGCACGGCGCGCGCGCGCACCCGCTTTATCCGTACGACGCAGCCTACGATTTCGGCGGCTATCACGCGAGCGACACCGGTTCTCATTCGCATCCCCCGCTCGAAACGTATCTGCTGGCTGCAGTGCAGCATTTCTTCGGTGAAGGGGAAGGCTGCGAGTGGATTTATCATTCGATATTTCTGTTTTTCCCCGTGCTCGGGGCGTGGTCCCTGTATTTCATTGCGGCGCGTTTTGTGGAGAGGCCTCTCTGGCCATCGCTCGCGTTCGCGGTCTGCCCGGTAGTGTTGGTCATGGGGCATACCTTGATGACAGACATTCCAGCGGTTTCCCTGTGGCTGGCTGCTATTGCCTGTTTTCTCTATGCGACGGATGCAGGAAGCAGGCGTTTCTATGCAGCAAGCGCCGGGCTGCAGGTTGCGGCCGTGCTCTTCAGTTATCAGGCTGTGGCGCTTGCGCTCCTTCTCGGCTACTACCAAATCCGCAAGCGGGGGCGCGCCATAGGCTGGATCGCGTTGCTCCTGCCGTTAGTCGTCCTCAGCGCGTGGCTGACCATGAGCTCCCTGCATTATCACAGGCTGGTGCTCGCCGGCACGGCCGGATACGTGCAATCGCTCGGATTTCTGTCTCCAGCCGTCATCGGCACAAAAATGCTGGCGTTTCTGGAGTATCAAGGCTGGCTGATTGTGTTTCCGTTTTTCCTGCTCTACCTGTTCGCACGCGGCTTAAAGGGCCGTCTATTCGCCTTAGCCGCGCTGGGCGCGCTCTACCTGGCGGAGGCCGTTGTTCCGGATTATCGTCCGCTGGATAAAGCAATCTTCGTAATTGGCCTGATCGGAGGGGCATTTGTGGTCGCACACATGGGCATGCTGGCCGGCCGGGCTTTTCGCAAACGCAATATGGAAAGCTGCGAATTCGAGAACGTTATGGCCCAGTTCCTGGTTCTCTGGTACTTTGGGGATGCGGTCTATTGCCTGTTCGTTCTTCCCGCAGGTTCGGCGCGCTATGTCTTGCCGCTGGTTGCCCCGGTGCTGATTCTCTTTTTCAGGCGTCTCGAAGTGATGGAGATTTCCGAATACAGGGCTGAACGCGCGCCGCTCATGAATTCTGCCATGGTGGCCAGCGGAAGCCTAGTGCTGACGTTGGCGTGGGGACTGTTTCTCGCTCAGGCGGATTTTGAATTCGCCAGAATCTATCCGCGGGCAGCTTCAGCCTTCGAGCGCATTTCGGCGGGCTTGGATGCTTACCTCACAGGAGAATGGGGGTTTCGATATTATTTCAGCCGCGTCGGAGCAAAACCGCTGCCCGCGGACGAGTCTGCGGTACACGGTGGAACTTTCATTGTCATACCGAAGCTGGCCATGCCCTATGGCATGCCCGCGGATCTCCAGTCGATGACGATGCCGTTCGCACGACTGACTTTCGATGTGAGGACGCCGTTCCGAACAATGGATGTCAGCACCCCCGCCGGCTTTTACTCAACGGGTTGGGGCCTCATCCCATTCTCCCTTTCTACGCGGAGCCTCGAGACCCTCGAAATTCGGCAGGTCAATTTTATGGTGGAGCGGCTGCCGTGGGCTCGCATCGAGTGCGCCGGCGGAGTGATGCCCTGGCCCGGTCTGGTTTTCACAGGAGATCGGGCGCTCGCCGTCCTGGCGCTGCCGGGCACGCGCATAACCTACCCATGGACTACGCGCGTGCCCATGCGCCTGGATCTCGCAATCGGCCTCGTGCCGGACCGCTCCGCGACCCCCACAGATGCGGCACTCGATTTTATGATTCAGGCGCGGGACGCGCGGGGGCATGTTGTGGAGGAATTCAGCAGGACGCTGAATCCTGGATCTAATCCCAAAGACAGAGAATGGCAACCGGTGCGCATTCTGCTGCCGGCGGCGAGCTCAGGAGGGGAAACTCTGCTATTCGAGGTTCAGGCCCGAGGCAAGAGCACCGCCACCTGTGCTTTCGCACAGTCGATTTTGACGCCGCAATGACGGGGGGGCAGCCGTGGAGCCGTGGAAAGATTTGAGCAAACCACATCCGGCGCATCGCAGGCCATGGATGATCTGTGTCTTGGGCTATTTGCTTCTCGTAATTGGCTGTGATTCCGCTCGATCATCGCGAACCTTCGCTGACCGCTTTGCCGTTGTAGCCGGTGGGGGAACGCACGATTCGTTTCAACAACATACCCCAGTCGTGCGGAACGGCAGGCAGGAAGATGCGACGATCCTGGTGGCTCCCATCACCGTCCGGGCCAACCTCGCAGGATATCACGGCGCGCTGCGGTTGAGCCTGTTGGCGACACCCGTGTTCAATATCGGCGATGGGATCCAGATGGATGTCTTCCTGGTGAATGGGAGCAATCGGAATAGGATCTGCAGCCGCTACTTTGATGCCGGGCGCAACGCGGCGGACCGCCAGTGGATTGCGATGGATGTGCCGCTGGACTTGTGGAACAGACAAGACTCCCAGGTGGAGGTGCAGGTTTCCGGAGGTCCGCAGGGGGATTTGGTAGCGGATTGGCTGGCACTTGCTGAGGTGCGAATAGACGGCCGGCGATCCGGATAAAGGCCTCTCCCGCAAATTCGCCATGGCAGAAGGCCTCGAACTAGTATATGGTTGAGTGGGCGCAGCTTGTAAGGTGAACTGTACCCATTTTTAGGGTTGCAGACAACACCTGGCGGTGTTAGACTAATAGCTTTGTCAGCGCTGGCGTAGCTCAGTCGGTAGAGCAGCTGATTTGTAATCAGCGGGTCGGGGGTTCAAATCCTCTCGCCAGCTCCATTTGAAGCGGGCGTAGCGCGTGTTTCTGCGGTGGTGGCGGCTGCGGGAACAGGAATGGAGAGGCCGAGCGCGGTGCGGAGCACAGTTTAGAGTTCACTATTCGGGTGCAGTGATCGGAAAAGAGGTTGGTTTGCGCAGGTCCCCGGATCCACTCCCGAATTGAGGACAGGCCAGAGAATCCCGCATTTGCAAGGCTTTCGGACAGGTGGTCGAGCGGTTAATGGCACTGGGCTGTAAACCCAGCGACCTTCGGGTCTACGGAGGTTCGAATCCTCCCCTGTCCACCAGCAACTCTTTTTAGAGAGCGGGAGTAACTCAGTTGGCAGAGTCATAGCCTTCCAAGCTATTGGTCGCGGGTTCGAGTCCCGTCTCCCGCTCCA
>Ga0187885_10000475_pt1 | contig 48345 bp, 45 predicted proteins | sample June2016WEW_20_1_3_FD_132970 | JGI IMG/M metagenome (GOLD analysis project Ga0187885, IMG submission 132970) | Peatland microbial communities from SPRUCE experiment site at the Marcell Experimental Forest, Minnesota, USA - June2016WEW_20_100 | ecosystem: Environmental > Terrestrial > Soil >...
AGCCAGCGGAGGCCGCTGACCATCCCATGCACCACAGGTTGATCCTCGTAGCACTCGATCCGGGAAAAGCCGCAGGCGGCCAATAATTGCCCCAGGGAATCCCGGGTAAAGACGGTCTCATGGGTAAAATCCCGGTGCCCGACCCGGCCGCTGAACGGGGAAAAGTCGTTGGGGGTATGGATTAGGACCGTGCCACCCGGCGCCAGGACCCGGTTTACCTGGTCCATGAACCTCAGGGCCTCATCCTTGCGAAAATGCTCCAAAACATCGAAGGCGATCACCAGGCCCTAGGATTCGCCTTCCAGTGATTCCAAAACCGCCAGCAGCTCCCCTTCCCGGACCCCGGCGAGACCCAGGCCTCTGGCCGCCGCCACCTGCTGCGGAAAGCGGACGATGTCAATCATTTTGGCAAATCCCCGCCGGCGGGCAAAATGCTCCATCGCCCTGGCGCCACAGCCCAGGCCCAGGAAGGTGGGCTCTTTGTATTCCTGGAAGTGATCCCAGATCAACCTCTCCAGATAGGGAGCCGGCGCCGAAAATCCGCCAGCTTCGCCGCCGGGGCCGCGGGTCCGGCCTCCAGGTATTGCTGATAAATTCTCTAGCGATAGTCAGTCACAGTCAACCGATGGTTTGCCTTGGCGAGTCCTCTTGGAGGCTCAATTAGAGGTATCCATGCTGCCGATACCAATCGACAGTGGCGGCGATTCCTGCTGAAAAATGCACCCGCGGCGCATAACTCAAATCCTGCTCGGCCTTTTGAGAGTTCAAATGCGGCCGATGGCTGATGATAGAGTCGACCCGATGCTGGTTGATTAATGGTTCTCGCCCCAAGAGGCCGAAAAGCAATTCAAACAGAAAAGCAGCCACCCGGGCCAGCGGTAAGGGAACACCAAACCTATGAGGTCTTACCCCAAGACAGCTTCCCGCCTGATTAACAATTTCCCCCAAAGTCAGCAGTTCCGGCCCGATTATTTCATAGGTCTTGCCGCTGGTCCGACTGTCTGCAGCCTTTATTAAAACCTCAATCAAATCATCTATATAGACCAACGGGATAATGTTCCGGCCCGAACCGATGGGAAAAAACACGCTGTGATTGATGAGCCGGCACAGGTTGGGGATCATCCCATTGACCGCCCCAGGGCCATAAACCACCGCCGGCCTTAAAGTAACGGTTTCCAGTCCGGCGAGGGAGGCGGCCTCCACCAGTTGTTCAGCCTGCCATTTACTCTTACCGTAGGGGTCTCTGCGGAAACCGTCATTGCTAATGGCATTGATGCTACTGCAAAAAATAAACCGCCCGATCTTTCCCTGGCAAACCTCCAGGAGATTGGCCGTTCCCAGCACATTAACCCGGTAATATTCCGACTCGTCGGCCCCCCATTTCTGCCCGGAAATAGCCGCGAGATGATATACCTGATCTAGCTGATCATTAAAAACCTGGCGATATGAGTCAACCTGTTGAATTTCCCCCTCAACCACTACAATATTATCTCGATTATTTAGAAAATCTGCCTTCTTTTTATCTCTGACCAAGAGATACAAAACATGGCCGGCGCCTGCCAGGGCCTTCACCAAATGCCATCCGATAAATCCTGTTCCCCCTGTAACAAAGATTTTCATTTTTCCTGGTCTGTTACTTGCCCCAATTGAATAAGACCGTTCGCACCGTTTTCAGGAAAATGGCTAGATCCAGAAGGAATCCGAGGTTCTTGATGTAATAGAGATCGTACTTGATTTTTTCCGGAGTGGTTTCCAGCCCCAGGCCTTCGGGATACATTACTTGGGCCCAGCCGGTAATGCCCGGCTTGACCAGGAGGCGGTAATGATAATAGGGGATGTTGTCTGTAAAGCTGCTGTACGGCAGGGGGCGGGGCCCGATAAAGCTCATCTCCCCTTTCAAGATATTCACCAGTTGCGGCACTTCATCCAGGTGCAGCATCCGGATCAACCGGCCCACTTTGGTAATCCTGGGGTCGTTGTCCATGGGAAAATCCGGACCGCATTGGGCCGCATTATGCACCATAGTCCTGAATTTCAGGACCTTAAAAGGCCTGCCCTTTTGGCCCAAACGCTCCTGGCGGAAAAAAAGCGGACCCTGGCTATCTATTTTTATCATCAAGGCAGTCAACGCCTGGATGGGGCTGCTGATGACCAGAAGCAACACCGCCAGGATGACGTCGGTGATGCGCTTAAATCGTCGGTAATAAATCTTGGTGGTGTTGATGTTCCACTCGAAGATCCAGTTGTCGGAAATATGTTCGGTGGGGAGCTTGCCTGTCAGAAACTCGTAAACCGAAGGCATGTCCATGAGGTCGCAATCATTCCAGGACAGGGTGATCAGGTTATCCAGGAACTGAGGTGATTTCTCCCGGGTCACGGCCACCACCGCCAAGGAGACTTTCTGTTCCCGGATGAGGGCCGGCAGTTGCGAAGAATTACCCATGACCGTCAGACCGTCTATTATCGTTCCGACCTTGGCTTCATCGTCATCCACGAAGCCCACCACCTCGAGGCCGCAGCCGGGCCGTCTGCGGATGGAGTTCACCAGGTGGCGCCCCGCCTTGCCGGCCCCTATGATCAGGAGGCGCTTCTGCAACCGCAGATTCAGGGAGATGGTCGTAAAGACAAAACGCCAGGCGACCACCAGGATCGAAAAGGTCACCGCCTGGATGATTATCATGCTGCGGCCGACATAGGCGCCTTTAATGGGAAAATAGAAGAACAGCACCACCAGCAGGGTGCCGATCCAGCAGGCCGTCAGGCTGGTGACGATGTTGGTGATCTGGCGAAAATCCCTCAGGTAGTCGTAAAGATCGGCAATGAAGAGAACGATAAAATAGGTAATCCCCATCAAGATAAAGATGAATTTATATTCGGCCAAAAATTGCCACGGGTTGGCGGCGGCATGCGGGTACAACAGCAGGGCGGCCGTCACCGACAACAGGTAACAGCATACGTCACCGACAATAAGCAGCACCTTCCATTGGGAGATATAAAGGCTGAATATCTTGAACATGGCTCAGTGCTTGTGCCAGACCGTCCGGTTGACGTAATCGATGTAGCTCAGGATAATCCGCACTACCTTTTGGGAAACGTTATCCACCGCATAGTCCGGCGGTATGGCAAAGCGCCGCTCCCCTCGCTCCTGCTGGGAGGTGACCACCTCGATGGCCTGGATGACCCGGGCCGCCTTCAGGCCGCACATGATCAGGGTGCCCTCGTCCATGCCCTCCGGGCGTTCGTAGGCCTGGCGAATGGTCACCGCCGGGAAGTCCAGAATGGCAGACTCCTCGGTGATGGTGCCGCTGTCGGAGACCACACAGAAGGCGTTGAGCTGCAACTTGACGTAATCGAAGAACCCCAGCGGCTTTAGAAACCGGACGCCGTTTTCCAATTCCAGTGACTCGGTCTCTTCCAGCCTTTTGCGGGTGCGGGGATGGGTGCTGACGATGACGGGTCGGTGATACCGCTCTCCCAGGGCCGGCAAGGTGTTCAACAGATCACCGAAATTGGCGTCGCTGTCGATATTCTCCTCCCGATGGGCGCTGACCAGCAAATAACCTTCCGTCGCCAGCCCCAAAGAGGCCAGGATTGCCGAGCCCTCAATCTGCGGCCGGTAATGGCTGAGCACCTCCTTCATGGGAGAGCCGGTCTTGATTACCGTCTCCGGTCTGAGCCCCTCCATGAGGAGGTAACGCCGGGCATGCTCCGTATAAGTCAGATTGATGTCGCTCAGGTGATCCACGATCTTGCGGTTGATCTCCTCCGGGACCCGCTGGTCGAAGCAGCGGTTGCCCGCTTCCATATGGAAGATGGGAATCTTGCGCCGTTTGGCCGGAATGGCCGCCAGGCAGGTGTTAGTGTCGCCCAGCAGCAGCAGCGCCTCAGGGTTCTCCCGGGCCATGACTGCGTCGGCCTTACTGATGATGTTGCCGATGGTCTCGGCGGTGGTGCTTCCCACCACGTCCAGGAAATGGTCGATCTGGCGCATGCCCAGATCCTCGAAGAAAATCTGATTCAATTCGTAATCGTAATTCTGCCCTGAATGCACCAGGATGTGCTGGGTATAGCGGTCCAGTTCGCTGATCACCCGGGAGAGTTTAATCAGTTCCGGCCGGGTGCCCACTATGGTCATCACTTTAACCGGCATCTTTTCCCGCCATACTTCTATTTATTAAACTAGATTAATAAGTTGTGTTTCTCCAACAGGGTCACGGTTTCTTCGTAGTTGAGGACCACATCCTCGGAACTGAATTCCTTCTCCAAGCCGGGGCCCGGCAGGTCGCCTTCCCGGCGCAATTCCGGGAGCATGGGCCGGACTACATAGTAGTCCCCCCTTTTGAAGCAGCGGTATATTTCATCCTCGGAAACCATGATTTCGTGCATCTTCTCCCCGGGTCGGATGCCGGTGACTACCATGTCGATCTTCCGGCCGCCGATGAGGGCTCGGGCCAGATTGAGCACCGTGGTGCTGGGAGCCCCGGGCACAAAGATATCGCCGGGATCGGCCTGGCGCACAGCGGCAAAAATGGTATCCACCGCCTCGTCCAGACTCAAAAGGAACCGGGTCATCTCCGGCACAGTTAAGGTCACCGGACCGCCGCTCCTGATCTGGTCATGGAACAAGGGAATCACCGACCCCCGGGAGGCCAGCACATTACCGTAGCGCACGCTGATGAAGCGGGTCTTGGGAACCATGATATTGGCTGCAATAAAGATGCGCTCCTGGATGGACTTGGTCATGCCCATGACGCTCACCGGTTTGCAGGCCTTATCGGTGCTGATGCCCACCACCGTCTCCACCGGATAGTGGTTCTCTTCGATGGCCCGGGCAATGAGCTGAGCCCCGGTGCAGTTGGTCAGCAGGGCCTGCATCGGAAAGTATTCGCAGGTGGGTACCTGCTTCAGGGACGCGGCGTTGAACACGATGTCGGCATCTTTGAGCACCGAACAGACGTCGGCGTAATCTCGGACGTCGCCGATGCGCATCTCCAAAATACTCATGAAGTTCCGATATATCACCTCATCGGTGACTACCTTTTTGGAGAGATAAGAGATCCGGATATCGTGCTGCTTGGCTTCATCCCGTGAAAAGATGATGACCTTCTTGGGCGTTCCCAATTCGCCGGAGAGAATCCGATGGGTCAGGATCTTCCCCAGCGACCCGGTCCCTCCGGTGATTACCACTCGTTTGTCAGCCAGTATCATGGCCCTTCCTTTATCGAGATTATTTGTTATAGAAGCTTGACTCGAGATAGTGCCGATGCATTTCGGCTACCAGTTTCGGCCAGGTCGGCGGCGCGTATCCGGTGATCTTTCGGAAGGCCACGGAGTCCAACGAACGGTCCATTACGAAGCTGTCATCTGGAATTATGTCGATTTCCTTCCCATACTGCTCGGCCACTAATTTCAGCAAATCGTACTTGGAAATGGGAGACGAAGAGATATGATAACATCCGGAAATCCTTGAGTCATCCAATAGAAACTCCCTGATGATCCCGGCAAAGCTGACCGTGGGGAAGCCACTAAAGATGGCCCGGGTGAAGCCCCGCACCCCTTCTTTCTGGGCCAGGAACCATTCGATCAATCCCAGCTTGCCCCGAAGTTCGTGGCCGATGATGGAGGTCCTGATGGTGAGGCAGCCGGGAGAGGTCACCTCCCCCAGGGCCTTGGAGCGGCCGTAGAGGTCCTGGGCGGTGGCCGGGTCCTCCTCCCGATAGTGGCCCCGAGCCCCATCAAAGATGCAGTCCGTGCCCATTTGAATCAGGCGAGCCCCGACTAAGCGGCAAGCCCTAGCCAGCCGGTGGGGCAGCAGGGAATTGACGTAAATGGAGGTGAACGGGTCCTTAGCCAGAGATGATTGCTTGACGATGCCGATGCAATTGATCACTACCTGGGGCCGGGCCGCGGCCAGGGCCCGGATGAGGCTGTCGAAATTGAAGACCTCCACCTGGTCCAGGCAGCGGCTCAGCAGCTCCGGTGGAAACCAGCGAGCCGCCTCGCCCCGGTCCCTGACCGTGCCAAAGACTTCCGGCCCGCCTGCGGCCGCCAGTTGGGAAAACACCACGTGGCCTAACATCCCCGTGGCCCCCAGGATTAAAACCCTCTTTTCCGTGCCGCCGCTGCTCACCGCTGACCTCATAGATTAATATCTTGGTTTCCCGCCATATCTTACACTTTTACCAAAGTTCCTGGGTAAGAGCCATGCATCATTGAGAATCAGGCAAAATTCTCTGCACTCCTCGCATCATCGCCTCCAAGCGGTTTAGGAGCATTTCCCGCTCGAAATGCGCCTCAAAGTAAGCGCGGCCCCGGAGGCCCATGTCCCGCTGCTGAGATTTGGACTGGCGAAACATGGTTAAGATGTTGGCCGCCAGGGCTTCGGCGTCCCCGGCAGGCCCCGTTAGACCCGCCGCGGCCTCCTGCACCACCCGGGCGCCCTCACCGTCCAAGGCGGCGATGACCGGCCGCCCGCAGGCCAGGTAAGCCTGCAACTTGGAAGGAATGGTCAGGGCGAAAATGGGCTCCTGCCTCAGGCTCACCAGCAGGGCATCGGCCAGGGCAAAAAAGCGGGGCATGGTCTCAGGCGGATGCCTGCCAAGGAAGTGCACGTTGCCGTTTAAGCCTTGTTCTCGCGCCAACCCTTCGGCCCAAGGGCGTATCCGGCCGTCACCAAGGACGATCAGGTGAATTTCGGAATACTCCTGGAGCCGGGCCATGGCGGCCATGATAGTCTCGAAATCCTGGGCCGCGCCGATATTGCCGGCGAACATCACCCGGAACCCCCGGGGCAGCAGGGCCCGCTCCGGCGCCCCGGCCTCCACAGTCACCGGCTGGTAAAATTCATCGGCACTGTTGGGGTAATAGACGATCTTTTCTGCCTCCCCGCCATGCTTCTGGATGGACGGGAAAAAGGCCCGAGACTGCGCCAGGATGAGATCGCTGCCTCGATAAATCAACTGCACCAAACGGCCCACCAGGTTCAGAAGCACCTCAGAGCGCACTGCGCCGGTGGCGGACAGGCTTTCCGGCCAGAGGTCCTGGACCCAAAAAAGCACGGGAATGCGTCTGATTTTTTTCAAAAACAGGGCCGGCAACCCCACACTCACCGGCGAATTCTCGAACACCAGAATCAGATCGATTGGTTCTCGGCACCAGAGGGGCCCCAGAAGGCAGCCACTCAGGACATAGGTCAGATAATTCAGGAACAACCGCGCCTTACTGCCATCGCCGCGCGGCATCAGAGGGACATGAAAAACCTTGATCCCGTGGTAATCTTCCACCCTCCGCCGCCAGATGCCGTAGCCGGGATAGAATTTTCCCCCCGGATAATTGGGAATGCCGGCGAGCACCGTGACCTGATGCCCCCGCTCGTGTAAGCCCCTGGCCAGGTTATTGATATAGAAGTTCTCCGGCCAGAAGTAGTGTGATACTATCAAGATATTCATGCCGCTTCGCTTATGCCAAGAAGCTCACGGTAGAGCTCCACGTATTTGCCTGCAATGATATCCCAGCGGAAATGATCCAACACATATCTTTTCAAGGACGCCCCTTGGGTTTTCAATTTCTGGGGGTCCTGGAGCATCCTCAGCAAGCCGGCTTTTAACCCGGCCGCCGAAGCCGGGACCACTTCCCCACCGTTGATGGCGGCCACCTCATTAAAGCCGCACTGATCGGTAATTAATACCGGGGTGCCGGCGCCCCCGGCCTCCAGGACCACGATGGACATGGCCTCCTGCCGGGAAGGAATGGCTACCAGGTCCGCGGCGTGATAAGCATGTAGCTTCGCCGGATTATCCAAATACCCCAAGAAATGGACCCGGCCCCCGGCCCCGCATCGGGCCGCGGCTTCCTCCATCCCGGCCCTCAGACCCTCGTCGGGTCCGGCAAAAACCAGGTGGCAGCCAGGCAATTCGTCTAATGCCTCGCAGAATGCCTGCAAGAGCAAATCAGGACCTTTAAGGTGATTTAATCGGCCCATAAAGAGGATAAAGGGATTGGAGGCCAACCCGATTTTTTCCCTAAAATCCGTGTCCTCCACCTCTTTTGCCTCATCCGGGTCGATTCCGTTGGGAATGACGCGAATCTTGTCCCGGCCTACACCATATCTTTCACATTGGGGGATCTCCGAGGCCGTAACCAGGATAAGGGCCGCAGCATTCTGCACTATCTTCCGTCCAATGAAAAAATTATAAAAGACTTTTAAAACCATAGAGCGACCGGAGATAGGCAGGGCCCCAGCCGGGCAGAAGACGTAGGGCTTTTTCAGCCGTTTCACCAATACGTAAACCAAGGCATTCAATAAATTCCAATGGTTGATTAAATGGACCATGTCCGCTTCGGCAACTATCTGTTTTATTGTATTTAGCCGTGGGAATGGAATATAAAATCTTTTGATGAGTGTAGGCAATACCACCAAATCCACCCCGGGGAGTCCCTGGCGATAACTTTCGGTTAGGCCAAGATCCGTAGTCAACAGGGTCACTCTTTCCCCGCATTTGGCTAGATAACGGCTCATCTGCCGGGTTCTTTCGGCACAGCCGCCGCCGGTCACCGGGTCGAGGTGGGTAACCACATTCAAGATCTTCATCATGAGCCCGCGCTTCGTTCCGACATTATCTGCCACACCGCCCCCTGAACGCCCAGGGGAAATGCAAACCCCGCATCCATAAGGCGTTGGGACGAAAAGTGCACATCTCCCCGGTTGCCCCTGCCGCGCCAGATCCTTCTCAGGAGGTGGGGCACCAGGAGGGGCAGATGCAGGGCCGGTTTCACCTGCTTTACCGGCCGCTGCCGACGATAAGCTTGACAAAGCCGCCAATAACCGCCGACGGTATTGAGTGGGTCGTGGTCCAGGGAGACGAAGTAGCATTGGGGCGATATCACGGGACGGTCAAGAAAGAACAAAGCCGCCGCGGCAACATCCTCGGCATGCACCTGATGCGCGCATTCCCCACCTTTGATGAACAGTTTCAACCGATCGGTCATGGAACCCCGCAGCGCCAGGTCCAGGACTCCCGGCCGGGTCGCATCAATGGCCATGGTGGGGCGCAGGATGACGATCCGGGGGATCCGGCTGTGGGCAGCAATCCGCTCCGCCTCCCACTTACTCCATTCATACTCATTCTGCGGATGGCAGGGGCAGGTCTCATCCACCCAAACCCGGTCGGTGATCCCCACCACATCGGCACTGCTTAAATGGCAGAGATACTCGATTCCCGCTGCAGCCGCCAACCGCAGCAGCCTCTCAGTCCCCGCCACATTCACATCCCACATCCTAGACTGATCCGTTAGCTCCGCGGCACAGTGAAACATGATATGGGCGTTTTGGAGAAAATTTTCCAAGACGGCCTCATCTTCAAGTCCGCCATAATACGACTCGGCCCCCAGAATCTTAAAGTCTTGCCTTCGGCTCAAAACCCTGACTTCATACCCAAGACCCAGCAAACGCGGGACTATCCGGCGGCAGATCAGGCCGGAGGCACCCGTGACGCAGGCCGTAGATTTGGTCTTATTCACCAAGGGCAAAATTCCTCATTGCCAGCCGATCGGCGTCATCTATGGGATGGCAAAGTTGATATCACTGGTCGGTAGCGGGGTCGATTCTGATCGCCCTCAATCTGTTGATGAAAGCCTTAGCAAGACGCCGGGGGAAAAAAGTCATAAGGTAATAAATTAAGGCCCTCGTACTTGAGAATATGTAGGAAACTAGCGCGTTTCTGGCTTGATGGCTTTCACCCTGTTCCCAAAAATATCTGGCCCTGGCAGTCGCACCGAGGATTTTTAGGCAGCGGATTTCTCGGTTATAGCGGCTAGTAAAATTGGGATAAAGCTTCAGGTACTTGGCCAACATCAGGTCAAATTCCTCGGGCACCAAATAACCTCGTTTGCTTGTAAGGTTAGCGGCGTGAAGGCGCCATTTAGCCAAGGGTTCATTTACCATAGCTAAATGCCATTTGTAGGCAATTCGCAAAAATAGATCGGCGTCCCCACTGCACGGTAGGCGTGGATCATACCACTCTGTCAAATCATTTAGGGCACTTCGTCTTATAATTATCGCTGGTTGGGATAGGAAAAAATCACTCAGCAATGACGAGAAACAATGGCCTGTGCGATATTTCCTTCTACTATATAATATCTCAGATTCTCCTTTATCATTAAAATATATCACATCGCAAAATACGATCCCTACTTGTGAATCTATAAATAAGGGAATTTGTTTCTCTAATTTACGTGGCAACCATACATCATCGCAATCCAGAAAGGCGATATACTCGCCTCTCGCTTTCTGTAATGCTTTATTGCGAGCCGCGAAGAGAGTGATGGTTTCCAACTCGCGGAAATACCTCACCTTCTCACCGTAACTCCTGGATATCTCACCACTTTTATCGGTTGAAGCATTATCCCAAAAGATTATTTCCCAATTTTGATAAGTCTGAGAATAAACTGAATCTATTGCCTCGCGTAAATATTTTTGGCAATTGAGACAATTCATTATTACACTTACCAGCCGTTGTCCAAAGTTATCGGGCAAGAATAACTCTCCAGATATATGTCACGCTTAGGGATTTTTCAAATTAACGCGTTGTACCCAGAGGATTTTCTTTTCCTTCCCATAAGCCTCGGCAAAAACGCAAGGTTGCATCTATTTCTTCTTCATGATTTTTCCGCAAGACAAAACCCGTGGCCTTGAGCTTGTCAACCTTAAAATCTAAATGCTGATGGTTGTCGTCAGGGCCGGGGGCTGGACGTTGGATTTCAGGTAATACCCCCAAAACCGCTTTGGCCCGCTGAGCCACCAACCGGGCCATATCGATGATTCGCAGGGGAAAATTCCCACCCAGGTTGAACAGACCATCGGCGCCGGCCGCCTCCGGCATGGACAAAACATGCTCCACGGCGCGGGTCACATCAGTGAGAGTGATGAAATCCCGCCATTGAAGGCCTGGAGTTCGGAGGATGATTTTCCCGTTGGCGACCACTTGGCGACAAAGATCATTTACCACCAGGATCCAGCGATTAACCGCGGCATGAGCCGGCGCCCCGAAGCTGTTGGAGAGCCGTAATACGATAGCTTGGATTTTCCCTTGATAACGGGCGGCCAGGACGCAATCTTCCGCGCCTTTGTGAGTAATAGCATAAGGATGGACAGGACGTGGTAAAGTCTGTTCTGTTATGGAACCGACCAGCGGGGCGCCATAGACATGGGCAGTGGAAAAATAGATAAACCGCTCCACACCGACACGTTGCGCGGCCTCCAGAAGCTTGAAAGTTCCCAATACGTTGACCAACAGGGCATTCTGGGGATCTGCGGCACTGTCAATTTCGTTGGGGGCAGCCAAATGCACTATAAACCGGTGGCCCCTGCAGACATTTTCCAGGGAGGCCTCGGAAAGCAAATCCACTACGACCGTGTCAGAATCTTGAAGCCATCTGGGGGGAGTGCTTAGGGGGCGGCGGGTACTGACAGTGACATGTAAATCATGGTGCTTTACTAGTTCCTGGGCTACCCGGCCGCCCACATAGCCCAGACCGCCGGTAATCAATACTTTCTTGATCATAGATGTATGATGCTCATTGAAGTTTGATTCCCCAATCATACTGGATGGTTGGGCTAGTAGGATCGAGGCGGGCGATCTCCTTGGGATCATGGGGAAGGGTAGCACAATTTGCCACAATGGCCATTTTCGTGCCTAGGCCTTTAAACCCGTTCCAGATGAGCGGCGGAATCGTGACCAGGCAATAGTTATCCACCCCAAGAAAAATTTCTTGAATTTCACCTCTACTCGGGCTGCCATCCCGTTCATCGTAAAGCACGAGCTTTATCCGCCCATAAGGAACTGCATAATTGAGAGTCATCTTCTTATGTAAATGCCATGCCTTGACGGCCCCAGGATAGACACAGGAAAAGTAAATCTCCCCGAAACCCTCGAAGTACGCTGCATCGCTCCGTAGCATGTGCATAACTTTACCGCGCTCATCCAGGATTTGTCTCAGCGGGGTAATTTTCACACCTTCGATCATAATTTTAGGTCTTTATTGTTATTAGTACTTGGTAATAGGTGATTCTCCATTGCTGAAACCCCAAGACCGGTGACCCTGCTTTCATCCCCATCTCTCTATGAATAGCCTGAACGGAAACCCTCGGATACTTGAAGCTGGCCTCTTACCCGGTCCATGCAAGTCGATTTACACGCGCTGTATTAGTATAGCAGTCGATTTGCTGAGCCGTCAAGCCATATAATTGAGCATTCAAACCCTGATAAAAAGACTTATACCATTCTATGGTTAAAAATATAGTTTCAGAAAAATCTAAGTTGGATCGCCATCTCAGAACATCTAAGGCCTTATCACAGCATAACTTCAGCAAGACGGATCCCTTTTGTTCCTGAGAAGATTGCCGTTCTATCTGCCACTTTGCACCCGGCCAATGGCTGGCTATACTCGAGACCAAATCTTTTACCGACTGATTGACTTCCGGGGCAGGCCCAAAATTGAAAGATTCCCCCCTTACCGCAGGGTCCCCCTGCCACAATCTGGCACCGAGCCACAGGTAACCGCTCAACGGTTCCAGCACATGCTGCCATGGCCGAGTAGCTTCCGGAGAATGGATTTGGGCGGGCCGGCCTTCCGACCAGGCGCGGATGCAGTCGGGGACGATGCGGTCTGGAGCCCAATCGCCGCCGCCGATCACATTGCCAGCCCGGGTGGTGGCGACCCATGGACCCTGGCCGGTAGCGAAATAGGACCGGGCATAAGCAGTGAAGATATTCTCGGCACAAGCTTTAGAAGCGCTATACGGGTCATGGCCGCCCAGAACATCATTCTCCCGGTATCCCCAGGTCCATTCCTGATTACGGTAGCATTTATCACTGGTAATGATCACCCCGACCCGCATTTGGGGCCGCTGCCGCATACATTCCAGAACATTTAACGTACCCATGGCATTGGTTTCAAAGGTCAGTACGGGCTCGGCAAAAGACCGCCGGACCAGGGACTGGGCGGCCAGGTGAAAGATAATCTCCGGCTCGAAGGCATCGATGACTCTGGCCAGGCTGGCGATATCCCTCACGTCACCTTCAAAATGGGTCAGACGCTCCTTTAAACCCACAGCCTCAAAATTTGAGGGCACAGTGGGGATATCGAGAGAATAACCAGCGACTTGGGCCCCCAGTTCCAGCAACCAGACACAAAGCCATGAGCCTTTGAAACCAGTATGTCCGGTCACCAGCACCCGTCTTCCGGCATAGACTTCACCAAACATCGGGGCTAAACCTTCCATGGGGCCTTACCGCTTTTCCAAAGATATTCTAAAGCATTACGGTCCCGGACGGTATCCATGCATTGCCAGAAACCATGATGCGGATAAGCTATGAGTTGGCCATCCCGGGCCAGTTTCTCTAATGGTTCCGCCTCAAGTACGGTGGCATCTCCGTGTAAATAGTCAAAGATCCCGGCGTTAAATACAAAGAAGCCACCGTTAATCCAACTTTCTTCGGTTTGCGGCTTTTCCGTGAATTCAATCACCTGGTTGCCGTCCAGGGTCATATTACCGAAGCGCGCTTGAGGACGAACCGCGGTAACGGTAGCCGAACGACCATGACGGCTGTGGAAAGCCACTAGCTCCTGGATATTTAAGTCGATAACGCCATCACCATAGGTGAGCATGAAAGTCCCTTCAGGCCGCAATATTGGTTCCAATCGCTGTAATCGACCCCCAGTCATGGTCTCCTGACCCGTGTCTATCATGTGGACAATCCAATCCTCTGCCGTCGGATTGCCGTAATTGATCTTGCCGGTGGATAGATCCACGGTAACATTGCTGGTGAGAGGGTGATAATTAATGAAGTAATCTTTGATAACCTCACCCTTATATCCCAAAGCCAGAACAAATTCTTTAAAGCCATAATGCGCGTAACTTCTCATAATATGCCAGAGGATGGGCCTGCCGCCAATCTCCACCATGGGTTTTGGCCTGAATTCAGTCTCCTCTCGTAACCTTGTCCCTCCCCCCCCGCATAGGATAACAACTTTCAATGATAGTCCTCCATTATCTTGCAGCTATAAAACCATTTTTTCTCAATGGTTGCTCCAATGGCCCAATTAACAATAATATTGCATCCCTTAATCATTATATTTAATCTAGTAATAACGATAAATAATAATCCTCACCATAAAGTACAACATTTTAAAAAACTGATATCTGGGGGAGTTGTTGATTTGTATCAATCGCCTCTAATACCTCATCAAGAATATATTTTCTCTTTTTATCATTAGGCCTATTGATGTTGTCAAAATCACCAAAAATATATCTCAGTCTTTTATCTGATTCAATTATCGTTCTCTGTTCTGGGGATAGCTCTCCATTAAGCTCCTTAAATAATTCGTTAGCCAGTTCCGAGACATTCTCAAAAAATGTGTTATCTTCAGGTTTCAGGTAAGGGCGAAATTTTAACGCTGCTTGATCCATATAACGAAAATGGAAATTTGCTAAGTCTGTTAAGTTCCACTTAATTTCTTTACCGGCCAATTTTTGCCCAAATTCAAATATAGGCGTCCCCGGTATGGGGCTCAGGATGTAAGTATTTGCCCTCATATGCGGATTAATTTGCTTAAGTTTTTTGAGCAGATCTATATTAGCCTTAGTTTCCTCATCCGTTTCTGTAGGGATACCAAAAAGTATATTATGAACGGTATTAATTCCTACGTTACGCAATTTTTTATTAACTTCGGTAATTTTATCCACAGATATAGGTTTCCGTAATATTTTTTGAAGCTTAGAAGAAACCGTCTCTATCGAATAACAAACAGTCTGACAGATGCCCGATATTAATTCAATTGCATCCGGTTTGAGATTCAATATATTAGTCCATATGTGTTCTATATAAATTTGCTTGTTCTTTAAATATTCAATTACAGCGGCTACCTCTTTGACATTTGCGAAAAAATCGTCATCGCCAAAAGTAACTACATTTATCCCGAATGTTTTATGAAGATAATCAATTTCTTTTATGATATTTTCAGCTGATCTTCTGCGAAATCTCTTTTTAGCATTATATTGCTTTATATCCTGCAGATAACAGAATGAACAATTATACTTACAGCCGCGGCTGGTATATAGATTAATAAAATAGGGAACCTGGCGTTGATTAATGTGCTGCTTAACGAGGTCCCAACCGAAATCTTCGCTTATATAGATGTCATCTAAATTTCCCACTGGGTTGATGTTCATGTTGAGGACAGCTTTCCCATTGTCTTTGAAGCCTATTCCTGGAATATCTCTGTAATCTTTACCATCTCTTAGACACTTCAAAAGATTTAAAAATGGTATTTCCCCATCTCCAATTACTAAAAAATCTATATCTAAGCTATCGAGTAAGATATTTTTCGCTAAGTGAATAATCTTACCGCCCCAGACAATAGGAATATCTTTATTTAGGGCTTTAACTATTTTTGTTAGACTGATTGCATTCTTGGTAAACTTGCCTAGTATCACCGAAAAACCTATGATTAATGGTTCGGCTTTAATAATTTGCCTCAATTTTTCTCTATAATCTCCCTCAACATGCGTATCTAAAACTACAACATCAAAACCATGATCCCGGATAAACCCGCCGAGATTAATGATGGAAATCGGCGGATCCTCCCTCTGGATCTTTCTCGAGCGCGCTCCAAACGACCTAGCAACTTTTGGATTAACCTCGTCATCATGACCAGGATTAATCAGTACGACTAAATTACGCATAGATCACTTTCTACCTCGTTAGAGGAAGTTATTAGTCTTGATGCAGCCCGCATAATAACCATTTATCTCAAATTATGCGGCAGGCTTGGCCCCGCAGTTAAAAATGGTTTTGGGGACTATCAGAACTTTTCTATGAGAAAATTTTTGGAGATATTTTCTATTATTGTCTACTTTCATTTTGCTCCTAACCTCAAAATAATAAGCTTTTTATCAATGCTCACCGATAAAAGGCTGCATGGTCTTTTCGTTAACCGGCGAGAAAAACAACTTTAAAATGTTTTGGCCCTCTTGACGATAAGTCTCGATTTCCACCGGCGACGCCTTGATATACCGGTTAAGGCCCTCCACCAGTTCATTCTCCGTGAAACACTCGGTAACCAGATTTGTATTCAATCCTGCCAGGAAATTTTGGTTGAGGACCGTCTGACGGCCCAGAAAGATGACCGGAATCCCCCAAGCCGCCGCCTCCACCATGGCCCCCGAATTGGCGGAGACGACCACAGTAGCCCTCTGCAAAGCTTTCTGGATAGGACCTTGGAAGAATTCGAATCGCTCCGGCCAGTTCCCCTCGCCAAAAGACCGCTTCAGGTCCCCCGGTGAATAACTGGGGTGGCATTTGATCAACAATCGGATATCTTTCCGGATACGATCCAGCACCCTTTTTACTGTTTCCAGCATTGCCAGTGCTTCCATCATATCATAGGGTAGCAGAATTACTACCGTAGCCCACCGTGCGGCACCCGATCTCTCCGGCATTCCTTCAAAAATATAGGCGTATCGCAACGACGCCGCAGGATAACAAGGAATCGCTTTCGTAAAGGTCTTAGTAATATTGCACAGATGGGGACTCATTGCCAGCATGACATCAGGGGTTACCTTGGCCTCAACCTCCGATGGTGCTGGAAATAAGTTCAGCAAATTAAGGGAATAAAGAAAAATCTGGGCCCCGATGATCCGGGCCTGCGGGAACGCCTGGCGAGCGCCGGCAATTAAGGCTTTGTCAATCGACTGGTTCTCATACCACTCAATCACCAGCTTGGGCGCCAAGCCGGATTCTCCCAACCTCAGAAAAAGCCGGTAAATCTGGCCGGCGGTCAGGCTAACTATGTCCGCCAAATTTCTCTGCTCCTCGGTTATCAGGTCTGATAGATCGAAACCCCGAAAACGCGGCGCCCTGATTCTACACCTGGCGGCCCTGAGGGATTGCGTCAGTATGTAAAAATAGTCAGCCCCCTTGAGATAGTCTTCCGCGATGATAAAATGGGTATTGCTACGGCGCATCCGCCGGTACACCGAAAAGTAATGCAAGCCAAAGCCATACAAAACCGGGTGGACGAGCAGGCCAAACCCTCGGGCCGTCAGAAATTCATGCAGATGAGGAAAGTAATGGTTGGTAAAAACCCCGGCTTCGCTCAGGCACGAGTCAAGGATGAACGTGTCCACGATGGCCAGGTCCCGGGAGTCTACTTTATTGAGACCACACGCTTTACCGGAAGAACGGGCCGCGATCTGCCGGATAAGCAATACCAGTGCGAAATAACCCCACCGTAAAAAAGCCCGGAAATAATCGGTCAGCGCTTGCCATCGTGCCAAAATGCGGCAGCGCACCGCAATTCCATGCTCTGAGGCCCACTTGCTGATCACCTTGGCCAACCCCGCCGATTCGGTAAATATCAACCTTGGCCGCTCTTCAGCCTTGTCCCATATTCTTTTCAGGATTTCCAGATAACAGGAATATTGAAATAATTTGCTGCTGTAGACGTTGCGTGAGGCGATTGGGCCAAACCACCATTCCAGGTTGTCCCCATAGGTTCTGTTTAAGCCGTCGATCCATGCGACATGTTCTGCCCTGATTTCGTCAGCAACGTGGTCATGCAGCCTGGCGATATCCAATCGCACGAAACCTTCTCCCAATTTCTCTTCCAGGTTTCGCCTGACGCGGTAATTATCTCCAAAGTACAGATAGAGGACAGGATGGTGGGAAGCCAGCGTGCGTTTTAGGGAAGAAAGGTTCCGAGGAATAGATATTATAAATGATTGATCAAGCATGAGCTAGCACATCTCCTGGTCAGGCCGCTGCCAAGGCGAAGGCACAATATCAAAGAGGCTCACCGCATAACCGACCTCGGACAGGGAGTCGGCTACGTGGAATCCCAGGAACCCGGGCCGCCGATAACCACTACTTTTTCCTTCATAAAACCTTTGCCTCCCGCAGACCTTGCAGCAGGTGGTCCACCGCCTCTTCTTCCATCTGCTGCCGGGCCTCATCTGCATAAGAGCCCACATGGCAGGTGAGCACCACGTTATCCAGGTGGCACAGGGGGCCGGTGTAAGGTTCCTCTTGGAAGACATCCAGACAAGCATAGCTCAGGTGGCCCCGGGACAGGCAATCGTGCAGGGCCGCTTCATCCACCAGGCCGCCCCGGGCGGTGTTGATCAGGACAGCCCCCCGCTTACACAGGGATCCTAATTCCTTAGGCCCCAAAATCTGGCCCTTGCCGCTGGCGTGAAGGGAAATTATGTCCGCTTCGGCCAGCAGGGTGGACAGAGGCACCGCCTGGGCCCAGGCCGCGTCCTTGGACAAGGGATCGTAATATAGCACCCTGGCGCCGAAGGCCCGCACCAGTTCCCCGACGCGCTGGCCGATGGCCCCAAAGCCGATAATACCCACGGTCTTGGTGGCTAAAAGGCCTCCCATGTATTTCTGCCAGCCTCCCTGGCGCACCAGCCGGTCGTGTAAGGTGATGGACCGCAAGGCCGACAACATCAAGCCGACGGTCAGCTCGGCCACCGCCTGGGTAAGTACTCCAGGGGTGCGATAGACCAGGATGCCTGATTCCGCCGCGGCCTCCAGATCGACGTTGTCCCACCCCGCGCCCACCCGGGAGACGACCTTGAGGAAATCCCGGGCCTCTTCCAGGACCTGACGGGTAATGGGCTCGAGGCCCGCCAGCAGACCCACGGGGCGATGTTCATGAAGAAGCTGTGACAGCTCCCCCTCGCTGAGTTTTCGCGCCCAGGGGTTCAGCACCACTCGCAAGCCCGGCCCTTTAAGTCGCTCAAGGCGCGCCGGTACGCCTTTGGCGAAGGAAGTGGTGGTTGCCAAAACAGTTTTTATCATGCCGATTCCCCTTCCCTCTTCAATACCGGCCCCGCAAGGGATCGTCGCGCATCAGTTCCACCACCCGGGCCAGGTCCCCGGGAGTATCCACGGCCACGGTCTGGGCCTCGGTCATCACCATGTGCACCCGCTCGCCGTGTTCGATGATGCGCAGCATGTCCACGGATTCGATCTGCTCCAGGGGAGTGGGGGGCAGGTCATTGAACCTGAGCAGGTAATCCCGGCGGAAAGGGATGATGCCCACCTGTCTGAGCATCGGCACATCTGCCACCCCTTTCTTCCGGGAGGGAATCGGCTCCCGGGAGAAATAGAGGGCGCTGCCGTCCAGACTCACCACCACCTTAACTTCGTTGGGGTCCTCAAACTCTGCCAGGGTGCGCATGGGCGCCATGAGGTTCACCACCTGAATGCCGGGGTCGGCCAGCATAGGGTTAACCGCCACCTCAATCATCCCGGGGGTGACCATGGGCTCATCGCCCTGGACCATGACCACGATGTCCACCTGCTGACCCGTGGCCGCCTCGATCTTCAACATTGCTTCGGCGGTGCGGTCCGAACAGCGCTCATGGCTATCCAGGGTCATGACGGCCTGTCCGCCGATGCCGGTGATGTAATCGTAAATCTCTCGGTCGCAGGTGGCTACATACACTTCCGCCAACAAGAAACTCATCTTGCAGCGATGGTACACGTGTCCCACCGTAGGGACGCCGTGGATGGGCGCCAGGGGTTTCCCCGGAAAGCGGCTTGAGGCCATCCGGGCCGGGATCAAGCCGATGATTTTCTGATTCATTAAGACAACTCCTCTATCAGGGTTCCCTAACCGGGGTGGGCCGCGGCGGAGTGTTGCGGCTAGCCGTTGGCCTTGACGGCCCAGGCCCAACAGTGGGAGCTAAGCCGGTGTTCGCTGAGGAACTTCTGGAATGCGGCCCTGTCCTCCTGGCCGCGCCCCAGCAAGGTGCGGACAAACCTCTGCCCTTGCAATACCTGGGCGTCGGCGCTCAGGGCGTTGTTCACGATATCCACATCCAGCTTGCCAGGGGTGAAGATACGGACATCAATAAAGCCCGCCCGCTCCAAGAGACTCTCAAACCCCAGAACCGACAGCATATTGAGATGGTGCGGCGGCACCACGCTGTTGGAGCGATGCCACAATACCTGAATATCGAAGCCATCCACGGTGGGGCCTGTGAGCAATAGACGCCCGCCGGGGCGCAGCAAACCGGCCAGGGCCTGACAGAAGCGAAGGGGTTGGTGCACGTGTTCAATGACTTCGAAAGCGGTCACCAAGTCTGCCTGTACCTTCAGACTCCGGGCCTCTTCCGCGAAGATCTCCAGCACTTCCAGACCCCGGCCCCTGCAAGCCGCGGCCAGCTCCGGGTTTGGTTCCAAGGCGATGGCCCGCGTGTCCGGGAAAGCCCGCACCCATTCCTCCAGCAGCAGGCCGTAGCCGGCCCCCACGTCAACCACCACAGTGGGAAAAAAACCTGAATCCCGACACAGACGGGCCAACTCCTGCACCTTGGGGCGGAAGAGATGCAACCGCCGGGACTCGGCCACTGCCGGGAAAAAGACCTGAGACCAATACCGGGCTGACAGGCTCTCCTGGTAAAAACTATAAAAGGCCTCCGCTAGGGGGCGTGGTGACTGGTACAGGGTGCCGCAAGCCGTGCATTGGGCAAACCCAAACCCGTGCTTCACGAAGGCCGGCGCCACATCTTCCAGGCCGCAGCCCGGACAGGGCAGGTCATGCCGTTCTCCCTGGGCAAAATACGTGGACGCGTCCGCGGCGCTCAATTCCAGATATTTCTGAAACAAAGCCGCGGGCCTGATATCTTCTTCTTTCATTGCGTCAGTCACTCACTTCCAGCGATGAGCTATCACCCGTGCCGGCACTCCAACGGCAATGGAGCCTGGGGGAATATCACAATTAACCACGGCGCCAGCGCCAATAATACTTCCTGTGCCAATGGTGACGTCCTTCAATACCACCACATTAGCACCCAGCCAGCAGTCGTCCTCGATGATTATGATGCCGCCTGCGTGGCCTTGATGTTTAATCGGCGTGTGTGGGTCGTCATATACGTGATTAGCCGCCCTCAGGACACAATTGGGGCCGATCAAAACATCATTTCCAATGGTGATGCGCCCCTCGGAGGCGCTTATGAGCACATTAAAATTGATGTTTACACCGCTGCCGATACTCAGATTACCGAAAAACCTGACCCCGGGGAAAATGATGCTACCATGGCCCGGAAAACCCAATTTCCGTCCCCAATAAAGGCTGCGAAGTCGGTTGCCCAGAATGCTATAAGGCAAAACCGTCAAGATACCTTCCAGCCACCGGCTCAATTCAGCGGAGAATTTCTCCCAGATAGGTAATGAAATCGTAAACCTCCCAGTCGCAGGTATCTGTATACACTTACGCCAGCATCGTGCTCATTTTTCATCGATGATACACGGTCCCATCATGGGAACACCATGGATGAGCGACAGGGACTTCCCCGGAAAGCGGGTGGAAGCCATCGTGGGTTTTGGGATAATCCTGATAATATTGGCCACTCTATTTCACCCCTTAGTAGTGTTTGACCGCTGAGCATTATCCATTTCCCAACTCTTCATCAGCAAAATGGCATTTACTCGATTTCAGATACTTGTATAATTTGAGACTGTTACAGTCTGCGCCGATCACGGCCCCCGGCAAGATATGGGCAAAGGCCCATACCTTCGTGCCAGGACCTATTTGCTCAGAATCGACGATAGCCTGGGGATGCTTCATTAAATTTATCAGTTATATACTCTTAACTAAGTACCGAATCCCAAATAGTTGCTAATCTTAGCCCTAACGATTTTTGATGCTTCCTTGTCATAGTTTTGGTTGATCTAGCAGAATAAAGAATTTTTCAACATCCTGATAGGCTCGAGCACTGGACTTGATATTAGCTTTCCTTATAACGTCCTTGACCGGCTTGGCCTGGTCCTGGCCTGCAATGGCCGCCCGGCCCCTGGCCAGAATGGCTTTCTCGGTGCTGCCGCCCAGGTGCGGCGTGGCAAAAAAGTTGGGCAGGTTGAGTAGTTCCAGATCATCCGGAGGTTCCGTGGCAAAAACATCGAAAGCCGCGCCGGCCAGTCTCCCTTCCCTAAGCATGGTCTTGAGGGCCTACTCGTCCACAACCCCCCCGGGCTCCATTGATGAGATATGACCTGCCCCGCATCAAGGCGAGCCTTTCGCCATTAAACATGTCCCTTGTAGTATAGTCCAAAGGCAGGTGGATGGTAACGATTTCTGTAGACCGAATCAGGTCTTCCAGTCCCCTCGGGGTAACTTGGTGCGCCCGATAGAATTCAGGAAAATCCAGAAGATCATGGGCCAGCGCCTGGCAGTCAAAAGCCCTGAGGAGCATGACCACCTCTTTGCCGACATGGCTGCACCCCAAGACACCCATCACCCGCCCGGACAATTGATTTCCCATCAACTGGCTCCAGGTCCCACCCCGCTCCTCCCCGTTGGCTTGGGGGAGCCGATGGAGCAAGGCAATGGCCATGGCGATAACCACTTCGGCCACGGAGCGTCGGTTAACCCCGCCGTCCCAACCTAAGGCGCACCCCATAATGTTCCATGACCTCCAGATCGATCATTTCCAGGCCGACGCCGTATTTGGAGATGACTCGCAACTCTGGCAGGGCCTCCAACACTTCCCGGCCCAACGCGGTGATGGCCTTTGGGTGTCCCCGCAAGAAATTGATCAGGCTTTCTCCTGCCAAAGATGATCCGGGATCATTAAAGGTGACGTTTTCATAGCGGCTCAGGAGTTCGGCGCTCAACCCGATATGCCGGGAGAAAGAACGGGACGCAACCGCTACCGGAGTCTGACTTTTCTTGAACATCGGTCCACCAGATTCAGGCGCCTTCCGACTGCAAATAAGTCTGAAGCCACGCGGTCATCTTGCTGTCCATAGTTAACTGGCTTTTAAACATCTGTCCTAACCCCCGGGTCAAGATCACCCGGACCTCCGATCCAACATTTTTCTTATCTTTGCCGAGTGTCGCCTTAAGCGCGTCCACCTCAATATCCCGCAACTGAAAGAAACCCCAGTTCCGCGCCAGCAATTCCCTGATATCCTGGCGCAGTTCTTCAGAGATGTACCCCAATTTAACAGAAAGATAGTTGGCGATGTCCATTCCAAAACTTACCGCAATGCCATGAGGAATGCCATAGTTGGTGAGGCTTTCAATGGCGTGACCAAACGAATGGCCGTAGTTCAATACCTGGCGTTCATTGCAGTCAAACTCGTCTTTCTCAATGAAGCCCCGTTTGATCTCTAAGCTTCGGGCAATGAGACCTCGCAGCACCTCTCGGTTCTGCAGGCTGCGGGAGTATTCAGTCTTGATACGGCGGAAGTCTGTCTCCCCCGCCACCAGGTAGTAATGGATCATCTCACCCATGCCTGATAAAATGGCCGACTCAGGCAGGGTGTTCAGGAATCGAAGATCAACTACGATCTCCGCCGGCGGATAGAAGGTTCCTAACTGGTTTTTGTATCGGTCAAAGTTGATGGAAGTCTTGCTACCAATGCAGCTGTCGCCCTGGGCCAATAGGGTAGTGGGGTAAAAAAGCCAACCCACACCCCGATAGAGAATTGAGGCAATGAAGGCGGTGATATCCTGAGTGATCCCACCGCCGATGGCAATCAGCCGCTGATCCTTTTTGAAACCATTCTCGATCAACCACCGTAAAATCCATTCCAACTGCACATAACTTTTTTGCTCTTCAGTGGCCTCTATGACCAAGTGTTTGTAGGTGGATAGAATATTGTCCAGCCGGTTGGCATATAGGCGCCGGACGTTGGCGTCCAAGACAATTACATCTCCTTCCCGCAGTTCCGCGGCCAGCCGCTTACTAAAGTCATCTTCAAAAAGGACTGGGTAATCGTGATAGATAGAATGTATCCACAGGTCCTCAGACACTGATGAATCCCCCATCAACGACAATGTTTTGCCCAGTGAGATAAGTATTTAGGCCACTGGCCAAGAACAAGACCACTTTGGCGATTTCCCTAGGCTGGGCGAATCGTTGGAGTGGTACTTGGGCCGCCAGGTCCGTCATCTCCTGTGGCGACAACGTTGCAGCCGTCAGCTCGGTGCTCACAAAGCCTGGAGAAACCGCATTTGCCAGGATGCTGTATGGGGCCATATCTACCGCAATTGTGCGGGTCAACCCTACCAGGCCGCTCTTGGTGGCTGCATACACGCCTCGCCGCTCCTTACTAATTAAACTCCAAATCGAGGCGATATTCACTATACGTCCATAATTCGCCCGGCGCATCAACCGGCATGCCGCTCGACAGATCAGCGCCGGGGCTCGCAGGTTGACCCGCATGAGCTGATCGAAGTCCTCGGTCTCCATCTCAGAAATCAAATTATGTTTGTTTATGCCCGCATTGTTGACACAGACGTCCAGTCGCGGCAGATCTTCGATCTCTTCCAGAAAGTGGTTGAGGGAAGCCTCGTCGCCAAAATCCGCCTGCAGGTATCGGACATTGCTTGGCCCTTCTTTGGCGCACCGCCGGTTCAGTTCCGCAATCTGGACTTGGTCGGTGCCGGTGAGGATCACTTGGGCGCCTCCCTCAAAGAAGTCACATGCAAGAGCGGCGCCGATCCCCCGAATTCCGCCGGTTATCAGGACCACACGTCCAGAAAAATCTAGTTTAATTGTCACAATCCAGTTCTTTCTTCACGGCAGAGGTTTCTAAAAAAGGAACTCACCAGGTGATCCATGATCAGGTGAATGTCCTCCACTGGACCATACTCCCCTTTGTTGGTGGGTACATGAACGGCTATTTGGGCAACCTGCTTCAATTTCCCGCCATCAAAGCCCGTTAAAGCAATGGTCACGGCCCCCCGTTCCTTGGCGTATTCTAACGCCTTGACCACATTAGGAGAGTTTCCCGAAGCCGAAATGGCCACCACTACATCCCCTGGATGGAGATAGGTTTGGAGTTGACAGACAAAAATCTCATCATAACCAAGGTCGTTGCCGATGGCAGACATCACCGCCAGATTATCCGTCAGGCTCAGGGCCCTGAAGGGTTTGGCCCCCTGGCAGCCGATGGCCAGGTCAAGGACAAAGTGGCTGGCGGTGGAAGCGCTGCCACCGTTACCCATGAAAAAGATCTGGGCCCCCCGCTGCCTGGCTTGATCCATGGCGTCTATGAAGCTGGCAATGGCTTCCCCATCCAGCCGCAAGAAAATTTCCGATAGATACTGTAAGTAACCTTGGGCAAAGGGGAGCGCCCGTGGGGCTTCTTCATATAATGCCCTCAGCTTATTCATGGTCTCTCCCAAGTTCCGGCCCCTTTAAGTTCCATTGGCGGCTCCAATCAGAGTCTGCCTGATATATCCGATAGACCAATTGCATGGTTAACAGCGCATCTCTGCTGGTACCCTGCTCGATGCGTTTGCCATTGAAAATCGCCTCGGCGAATTCGTAAATCTCATCCCGCCAAGAATTATCTTCCAGATAATTCACTGTTTCTTCCCGGGTGGTGCCAATATCAGCTTCATCCCGGCGGCCAATGATCAGCTTCTCTTCTCCATAACTCTTAGAGCCGGAAAGGATGCCGCTGAGTACCAGGTAGCCCTGAGAGAGAGCAATATCCAAAGAGAAGCAATGCTGCCACTGGGTAGCGCTGGAGTGTATGATGGCGATCCGGCCCTGGTGGTCCTTCATTAGGGCGTAGGCGTTGTCCTCCACGTCATGGTCCCAGAACTTATTGGAGACAAAGCTCTTAACCTCTGCAAACTCCCCACAGAAAAGGCGCATTAGGTCTACCATGTGGATGCCCTGGTCCAGCAGGATGCCGCCGCCGGCATAACGTCGCTCGGCCCGCCACCCCCCGGAAAATGGGATGATCTTGCTCTTGCCGTACACGCCCCTAAGGTTGATGATCTCCCCCAGCTCCCCAGTCTTGATAAAGCGCATAGCTTCCCGCACCGAGTCATGATACCGGTGGTTGAAGCCATATTTCAATACCAGGTTGGGGTGCCGGGCCTCCACCGCAATCACCCGCTCGATGTCCTGGACATCTCGGCCCGGCGGCTTTTCACAAAACACATGCAGACCCCGCTCCAGACCGGCGATGGTGACCTCCGCCGCCAGGTAGTTGGGCAGGCAGACAAACAAGACGTCTAGCGGTTCTTCCAATAATTGTCCATAATTGCTAAAACATTTCACTCCGCCTGGCATCATCCCTGGATTTGGGAAATACTGGTCGCAAACTGCGGTGACCTGGAGCTGCGGGTGCTGGTCGCAAAACAGCCGCCGCCTCTTCCCCACCACGCCGTATCCTGCGATGCCAACGCCTAACTTATCGCGGAATGTCATATGTTATTTCCCCAACCTTGACCAGACTTCTTGACATTTGTCTATGAAATCAGAATTGCCTTCGATCTGCTTTAGGTGGTTGTAATTAATTGTATGATTTGCCGGATGTTCGACCAATTGGATCAATCCACGTAAGCAGAATCAGATGGTTATCCTTTCATATAGGTGCATGAACACATCTTCGTCAAAGTCTATCGAACCTAGGCGCAATATGTGGCCCAGATCGGTAATCGAAAGAGGTTAATTCTTGACACTTAACTTCGAGAATGCAGCCGCTGCATCACGTCGACGGCGGCGTCTTTTAGTAGTATTTGACCGGTGAGCATTATTCATTTCCCAACTCTTCATCAGCAAAATGGCATTTACTAGATTTCAGATACTTGTATAATTTAAATAAAACGCTTATTGATTTTGCTCCGATCAATATGCTATAATTAATTAAAATAAATAGCGAATTGGAGCAAAATCATAAAACAGAAAACTCTCAGTCTGCGGAGAAAATCTGCGTCGTTGCAATCTTCATAACCGGCAGCTATCTGGTAAACTCTTTGACGAGCCATCTGGACCAAGGCATGTTTCGCATGAGCAGGTGATCTCAAGTCTTCCAGGCATTCCTCCATGGGGGCGATGATTCTGAAGCGGTCATCAATCTCTCGCAGCAGGAGAAAACCGGTGTCTGAAGGGATTTGAGCACCCTGAAAATCGATCCTGATAGCTCGGTTAAAATCCGGGCGGATTATCTCTTTCCGGCTTTCACCACTATCGAGCATCTTGGAGACCCACTAATTGCCAAATATATCTCTGTATATCATATAGTTATGCCAATTTCCATCAATTCTTGCGGAATAATCCAGAATTAAAGTGGCTATCTTATTGGGAGCATCGGTTTAATCTCGGACAAATTATTGTCTTAGTTTATTCCGCATGCCATAAATGGCGGGCATAGTTATTCGCGATGGGTTCCCTGGCAAAGAGATCGTAGCTTGGACATAGTTACGGCGGCGGCGTCTCCCAGGAAAATGGTGTCCAGGCTGAAGGCCAGAAAGCGGTAACCCTCTTGGACACGCTTGAGGGCCTCCTCGGGAGAGGCCGGCACCGAATGAAAGCCAGGGGTTAAGCCGTGGCGCCGGGCCGCGGCCCTAATGGACTCCAGCGCCGCCACCACCTCGGGGGCATCAAACTCCCCCGGCTTACCCAGAGACCCTGATAGGTCATAAGGCCCCACCATGAAGGCGTCCAGCCCCGGCGTAGTGAAGATGGCGTCAATTTCCCGCACCGCGGCGATATGTTCGATCTGGGCAATGACGATGCTCTCCTCGGCCAGCCACTTTTTATATGCCTCGAATCTTCGGCCATAGCCCTGGGCCCGGTAAAGACCCACCCCCCGGCGGCCCTGGGGCGGGTACTTCACCGCGGCCACCGCCTGTTCCGCCTCCGTCCGGGAGCAGACATTGGCCACGATCACCCCATGGGCCCCGGCGTCCATCACCCGTTTGATCAGGTTGGGATTATGTTCCCCCACCCGCACCAGGGGCGTCATGCCGTTGGCCTCGATGGAGATCAACAAGGGCAGCAAGTCTCCCAGGTCAATGGAGCTGTGCTCCAGGTCTACCACCAGCCAATCAAATCCGGCCGGGGCCAGGATCTCCGGGATCAGGGGGTGGGCCAACGTGATCCAGGAGCCGATGGTCAGCTCCCCGCGGGCCAACCGGGCTTTGAGGTTGTCTTTAGCGCTTGCCATTCTCTTGCAAGGTCCTTTCCAGCAAAATCAGGGCCACGCGTCGGCCCTGGCCCGGATGATATCGCCATCCAGAACCCGTACCCTGGCGCCCCCTGCTTTCAGGCGATGATATAACGCATTGGCAATCGACGTCTTCCCAGACGCCGGCAGCCTGGTCAGCCAGATGATATTGCCGCTATGCTCAAACATGGCTCCTCAATTTAGACATAGGAAAAATTCAGGAACTCTTTACTAACTTACTTATTTTCTGAGTTCAGCAACTATTCGCTTTCCCTCAAAATTAAGACGTGCAGGTCTCCGGCTCTCGATTTCAACCCTGAATGACCTGAGGAGGCCGATTCAGTGATGACCCGTTCGTACTTTCCGGTAAACGGCAAGCAGTGCGACCCAATCGGCGACTTCTTCCTGCCAGAGTTTCGTTCTTCTCCTCCCGGAGCCCTTCGCCGGGCCCGGTTCTCTCTGCTGTATTCTCTTAGCGCAAGCGCTGGTCAAAGGCAAGTTGACTTATCGGGTATGACCTGACCTGCCGGATTCCTGTCTTTGATCAGCCGGTATAAGTGATTTAGCACTGAAGTTTTGCGCTCCATCCAAATAATCAAAACGGTTAACGATATCATGGCCATCGGCACGGATACCATCAGTATATTGGTCAGTTCATTCTTTGACCTCAGATATCCCAAATCCATCACCGCCCAGTGGCACAACCCATAGACACCCACAACCAGGGCCATGGGCAGCAATTGCTCTCCCAAAAACCGGAAATCCTCTCGGAAGCTGTCGATATAATAGGGATAGGCCTTGGCCAGGGAGAAAATGCACATGGTAATTTGGAGAAAAAGGACCGCCCAGGCTGTCCCAGGGATGCCGAGTTGGAGCTTGGCGATCATGAGCCAGAGCATCGCGGCGTATAACAGCGAACACGCCATCAGGGAAACCATAAGATACGTTTGCCGATTAGCATAGGCCGAGCGCAGGAAAATCGAGGGTATGTTATTGAGCGTGCAAACCAACCCGCCGGCGACAAATATCCACAATGCCCCCAACATTGACCGGTACTTGGCCAGGAAGGTGAAGATTAACGGCGGCAAGATGGCCAGCACCAAGACCCCCATGATGGCAGCCATAAACGCCAGAACCAACGAGGGCTTGCGGACCAGGGCGAAGATTTCCGCGGCTGCCGGATGCTTCCCTAACCTTTCCCAAAAATGGGATGTATAAGAGACCATTACTTCTCCAATGAAAATATCCATCTGTTTAACCACGGCGATACTGAAAACAAACACCCCCAGGACTTCCAGCCCACCCTGGGAACCGACGATGCCCCGCTCAATCCAGAGGTTGACGCCTGTGGCAGAGCCAAAGAAGGTCAAGGCCGCCAGGGGCAAGCCGATCCGGGTAAGTCTGACTAACACTCTCTTATCCCAGGTGAGTCTGAAAGAGAATTTCATCGCCCTCTGATAAATCACCGCTTCCACCAACTGGACCAGGGTGAGGGCGGCGAATAACCCCAGAGCCCCCCAGAACCAGGCCGCCACGAGGCCCAAACCGAAGTTCAGGATAGCGGTCAGGAATCCCACCCGGGCCTTGAGCCGGAAGTCCTTGTCGATGGCAATGTCATTGAGCATCAGGCGGATGAGCAGCGTCAGGACCAGGGAGATCTCAGCAATCCACAGCCCGACACGCACCACCCAGTCAGACACCGAGACCGAATAACCCAGGATAGCCAGCAACCAGAGCAAGCTTACCCCAACCTCCGCGGTATAGGCCACGTCGCGCACGTGCCGGGCTACGGTTTCACTTCCACCCCCTCGGAGATGCAAGACCTCCCGGCACGACGCATCCACCCAGCCGATACCGAGGATCACGGCCAGGGAAGGGATCAGGCGTAGGATGGCCAGCAATCCGAAACCTTTGGGCCCCAGAAGGCTGGCGGATATATAGGTAAACGCGACGCCGAACCCCGCGGCCCAAAACCGTCGTCCAGACAACATCAATCCGTCTTTAAGAATAGCCTTACTATCCATTAATATCGATAACCAATAGTATCGAGGATATAATCAACTACGCGTTCTGCGGCTCTGCCGTCATCTTTATCGGTTATATAATATTGGCGAAATTCATTATTTGGGGAAGAAAGCTCATTGAATTCACCTTTTGTTAAAATTTTCCTGATTGCCGCCAGATATTCATCCGGGGTTTCTGCCAGGGTCGCCCTTTTCTTCAGTAATACTTTAGCCGTTTCAAACATTTTATAGTAACGTTTATCACTAAATACGATTATGGGCTTGTTGGTAAGCAATACTTCAGAGAGGGGGGTTGCCGGGTAGTCAAGGATTATGCCGTCTACCGCCCATACCAAATCCGCCAGCTTGATGTCGCTTCCGGCAATAATGGCTTCAGGAACGCACTGCTTCACCAACTTGGGCATCAGGTCCGACCACTGCCCCGGAAAACTTCGATAGACCAGGCGGATGTTCCGGAACTGGGCAAACATCTCAACCACTTGCTTCTGCACCTTAAAATACGGCATGCTGGATAATGAATCCCCGTCGAGCCGGCGATGATATTCAATTAAGCCCGCTATGTGGAGCACCAATGGCCGTTTCTCCGATCCCGCCAGCCTCTGTCTCAAGGCTGCGGCTTTTCGGGGCTTGTACCGCTTCGCAATACCGTCGACCGTTGGTGAACCTAAGGCCACCGTGGTGGCATGCGGCAAGGGGAAACGTTCCGCCACCTCATGCAGATATTGTGCCAGCCCTGGGCCATGGGCCAAATGAAAATCTGCCAGAGGCAGATCTAACAAGGCCATAAACGGATGCTGGCAGTAACCGGGCAAGGTTCCATGAGGAAAGGAGAAGATGGGAATTTTTGCGAGGCGCGCGGCATGGAGGAACCCCACCCCCATCCGAAAGGGCCGGAGCCCCAGGGTATTGGCCACCAATATTCCATGAACCTCCTGGTTGTTCAAATATTCTCTGCCTTGTTGCAGACCCTGCCAATATTCGAAAAAAGCCTGGAACCAAAGGCGAGCGAGCCACGGTTTAACAATCTCTCTCCCCTGTTGCCATCCTTCGAGCAAGGCCCAAAATTGTGGATCTGTGATGATTTCTTGCCAAACTTCATTGAGAGCTGTCTCTATTTCGTTATCCTTAATTTTTTTGGAGTGGGCAGCTAATTTTTTCACCGATAGATAATGTATCTGGAGCCCTGCGGCAAATAGGTGGGGCACGACGAATGGAACATCATAAATGTCCTGCATGGCCAGCAGCCTTGCCTGATAAGAGGGCCGGAAAGGTAATAGTTTATCTCGGTTTTTTCTGGATAACCGCCACCCTTGATAGCGGATTTTAGCTCTGACCCAGCAACTCCTTGCAGTTTCTTTCAGGAGGGATTTGGTTTGTCTCAAGTTACTCTTCAAAAAAGTAGAAAACGAAAAGGAATCTTCATCCGGTAACTTTACTCTAACCAATTCTATATTGCGTTCTTTAGCTAAAGCCGGGAGAAGGCGGTCCACGTCCACATAGGGAAAGTCCAGGGTGTCCCGCTCTTTCATTACTGATCTGAAAGTAGGCACCCAAATAATTTTAGCTGGCAGATAAGAAGATAAAAATGCCCCTAAGCTATAACTATGCACCTTGACACGGTCAAAAAAGTTCTTGATTTGATAGAACAAGGCCAGGGCCGGAGTAAAGTTGAACTGGGCAAATTGTGGAATCCTCGACTGGAGATATCGATCTAACCAGATGGCCCATTCCACCTGGAAACCAATATGGTCGTCAATATTTCCTAAAAGGTCTGCCTCGGAAAAGAAATCATCGACCACCAGATACTTAATGCCCCGTTCTGCCAGAGCCTGTCCGGCGGGTGGAGTTAAGGCCAGCCAATCGTCAATCATTTGCGGCCCCGCCCCTCCTGCCAAAAGAAATGCTACCGAGTCCGGGTGGTCGCAAATCGCTACGGTGCGCCCGGCATTATGGGAGTGTTTTTGCATGCCCTGCTGCTCGATTAATGGCGGTCAAGATGCCAAGCCGGGATTCGGTGGAATGGGATCTCTGCCGCGATTTCCAAATAACCGAGGTCCGACGACCACCTCAATGCCTTAAGCCCCGAAAAGCCAAGTCTTTGCCACTATAAACTTTCTTAAAATAATCAATCTGCACTTCTTTCATGTGGTCATAGTACTTGGTGATTATTTCCGTATTGGCTTCAAACAAAAGTTGATGGAACTCATCATCCGGAATGTCGGTGAAATTGACGGTCAACAGCTCCAGGTTCTTGTGTTTTTCGTAAAAGTCTTCCGGTCCCTTTAACAGTCCTTTCTCAATGGCCAGGTAATAGAGAGGGGACCCGGGATAAGGGGTGACGGGCCGAATGCTCCGGATCTGGCCGTAATCATTATATTTATGGAGGAAATCCAAGGACTTTTGCAAGGTCTCCCGGGTGTCGCCGAGGTTACCGAAGATAATATTAAACAGGGGGTGGATCCCATTTTCTAAGGTAATCCTTATTCCTCTCTCTATGTCCTCGGTAGTTTGTTTCTTATTCATTTTTTTCAAAGCATCATCGTCGAATTGTTCAATACCATAATCAATTGCCGTGCAACCACTCCGCCGCATTATCTGAATGATTTCCGGAGTCACGGTATTCAGCTTACCGGCACAGAAATATTTAATCTTAAGATTCTCCTGGAGGATCTTTTCGCATACTTCAAAAACCCTCTTTTTATTTATCATGAACAGTTCATCGTAAAACCAGATTAAATTGACACCATAATCCCTGACGTATTTTTTAATTTCCTCCACAATACTTTCTGTGGACCGGAGGCGGATACCTTTTTCTAAGCGCAGGCAGAAATTGCACTGATAAATACAGCCGCGGTTGGCGCACATTGTCATCCCTCGGTCCAGAGGGGAACTGAGAAAACTGGACTTGACATAATATTCCATCGGCAACGGCTCGATATAAGGAAAAGGAATTTCATCCAGATCCTTGATGGGCTTTTCCCTCTCATTGACACGAATTTCCTCGCCGTCACGATAGGCAATGCCTTTCACCTGAGATAGACAGGTACCATCGGCCAGAGCCCGCACTAAGTTCAGAAAGGGAAGCTCGCCTTCGCCCATAACCACCGCGTCCGCCCCCGCATAGCGGATAAAATATTCCGGCACCGGGGTGGGGCCGTGGCCACCCAAGACAATGAAAGGCCGTTCTTTTACAGCATTGATCACATCGCAAATTTTCTTAATCTTCTGATGTTGAAAATAACCAGCCACAAATCCTAAAGCAGCTACATCAAAATGTTCTTTTTGCAAATATTTATATAAATGATGCTCGCTATAATGATAAACATCTTGACAATAATAGATAATATCCAGAAACCCATGCTTCCTCACATAGGCTGCAACATAAGTTGCACCTAAAGGCAAAATGTTATCGCGACTTTCATTGTCATAAAATATAAACAATATTCTCATTTATTCACCCAAACCGATTGTGCCTTATCGATTATTTTCTTCTTTATCTTTGGATAAACTAATCACTCACCGAAAATCCCTGCCAAAATTTATCAATAAGGGCATGGTACAGATAATTTTGCCTAGTCCAGGAATACCCCAGTAAATTCCTAAACATTCTGATCCGGTTGGGAACGTATTGGATCGGATTCTCGTATTTCAATGGGTGGATTAAGTCGGTCATGTTTAAACTATCCTGACACACTCACCTTATCAAAGCATTTGACAATATCTTTCATATCATCCAGGGTGTGGGGACTCCTAACGTGCTCATTGATCAGCATCTGTTCAAAATATAATTTTTCCGCGTTGGGGCAGGCTCCCAGGTAATAGTTCGTCTCAATTCCTTGATTTTCCGGAGCTGCGAAGGGATACCCATGCTTGAAGGCCTGCTTGCGTTGGTAAAGTGGCTGCAAATACAGGGGCTTGACGTATCCCTGGTAGAACTGCAGTCCTTCGGCGTTGATCACCTTGAGGAAATCTGCCCGTTTGCACCCCAGTCTCTCCGGCAAGTACCGGAGGGGATAAACATAATAGGTGCTTTGACATTCGCGACAACCCGGACCGTGTGGACAGGGGGGCGGGGTTTGGAGGAAGTCGTACGTTGATAAACTCCGGTTCAGAAAATTGATGTAATCCACTCTGACGGCATTCAAGGCCGCCAATTTCTTCAACTGCTCCACGGCCATGGCCGCAGCTATTTCGGTCAGCCGATAATTGAAGCCGATGATATTGTCGATTTCCTCATAATCTGCCGGTCCGACCACCGCCTCGCCGTGATTGCGAATCAATGCCAGCCGGTAGCGCAATTCTTCGTCGTTGGTAGTGCATACCGCGCCTTCGCCCACCTGGATGGTCTTGTTGACGTTGAGGCTGAAAACGCCGATATCCCCCATGGTCCCCACATATTTGCCGCGGTACCTGGCCCCGTGCGCCTGGGCGCAATCCTCGATAATCTTGAGATTATGCTTTCTGGCCATGGCCAAGATAGGGTCCATATCCGCGGGGATGCCGAACTGATGGACCACTACGATGGCCCGGGTGCGTTCACTCAGGTGGGCCTCAATGGCGGCCGGGTCCAGGCTGCCGGCGTCAAGACTAACGTCGGCAAAGATCGGGATAGCCCCGTACACCAGGGCGCAGGTGGCGCACGCCGACATGGTATAAGGAGATACAATCACTTCATCGCCGTACCCCAACCCCAGAGCCCCGATAGCCGCATAGAGTCCCGAGGTGGCGCTGTTCATGCTGACCGCATATTGGACGCCGTAATATTCACACCAATGCCGTTCCAGTTCCTGGACCTCCGGTCCCCCCCAAAAGCTAAACGGGGGATCGGGAGTATGCGAGCCTTCAAACAGCGACAGGTAGCCGCGATCCAACACCCGGCCGGCGGCCAGCTTCTCTTCGGCGCCGGTGGTGAAATTGCCGAGCCAAGGTTTAGTGCGAATCGGCGGGCCCCCATTAATGGCAAGCCTCTTATCGTCAAACAATCTGAAACCCCCCTTCAGGAGCCTGCCTGAAAGCCAACTCTTAACCTGCCGCCATCTTGCTGGCCTGCCAGATGAGATTCATCGTTCCCAGGGCCGCAGATAAATCGACTCCCAATTCGGAAAAGACGCTTTGTCCCCGCAGTTGGGCGCCGAGAGCCTCCACCGCCGCATAAAAAGGCGAGACCAAACCCTGCCAAGGCGAATGTGGCTGCGGCTTCAACTCCCGTTCCCCGAGGTCGTTGACCTCCACCTGCTCCACATGGATCTGGCTACCGAAGTCGAGGACCCGAAGCCGTCCCTTTTGACAGAGAAATTCGATTTCAAAGAGTTGATAGTAGGATTCATCGAAGGCTTCCACGGAAATGGGGCCCCGCCCCACCACCAATTCCACCTCGAGGTCGTCATCTCCCGGCTTGCCTGAGCCGACCGTGGCGGCGGCAACCACTTCGGGCTCCTCAGGCAGCAGCATGCGAATTGTATCCAATAAATGGACCCCATTATTATGCCAGCCGCCATAATAAACTGCCCGGCCTTTGAGGAAAGACCCCAGCTTGCCGGAGCGCAGCAGGTGGGCCGCCTGGCGGTGGGCCGCGTCAAAACGGCGGGTATGATTGACTGCCACCGCCACCCCGGTCTGCCGGGATGATTCCATGAGCCGGTTAAGCTCCGCCGCGCTGAGGCACACCGGCTTTTCGATCAATAATGCCTTCACCCTGCCGGGAGATTTGAGGATTTCCCGGGCCTGGGAAAAATGGAACTCATTAGGGCTGCAAATACTGACCACATCGAGGTTGCCTGCCGCGAGCATGGCCGCCAGCGACGGACAGACCCGCGGCACCCCCCAAATCTCCCCGAAGCGGTGCGCCTCCTCCATAGGGTGGCTGAACACGGCGGCCAGACGAAAATCGGGATGTCGGTGATAAGCCTGGGCGTGGGTGGCAATGGGGCCGGTGTTTCGGGGCCGGTCTTTTAAGCCCGCAATCCGGCCGCATCCCACTATCCCCACTTGCCAGCTTGGTGTCGTCACTGGATTAATCCTGCCGGAAGGCCTTCCAACGCCTTTCCACTTGCTTATTAGCCATTAGCAAAACCGGGTTGGCCGTCATGAACTCAATTACTTGAGACAAACTAAACCCGGGGTTATGGGGAGAGAAATGCTCAAAGATGGCGGATATAACGGCAAAATCCTCCGGGGTGTCCACCTCCAGATGCATGTCGGGATAATGGTACCAGGGCGGCGCCGGCAAATTGCACAAGCGATAGCGTTCAGGGTGCCTGAAGATATGGATGCCGACGTGCTCTCGGAGCGCTGCCTCGGTAATCCTGCTTTCTGCGTCATACAAAACTGCGGCCGGATAGACAAATACCTCGGCTCCGGGCGGGTACGTGGTGGTCAGGGCATTGGTCACATAATCGTACTTATCCGCAAATTTTAAATAATAACCGATGACGGCGTCCACCAACAGCGCGTCAGGGATAGGGTTATCCCCCATGAATTCCACGTGGAGGTCCGCCGCAAAGGCCTTGAGCGCTCCGACGATACGAGATACCACGTCATTTTCGCTTCCCCGGAAAAAGGCCACCCCCAGGTCCCGGGCCAACGCCACAATGGCTTCATCCTGGGGTTCGGTGGTCGTGGCCACCACGATTTCATCAATCAAGCGGCTCTGTTGAATCCGCTCGATTTGCAAGGCCAGCATCGGCCGACCCACGATCCGCTTCAGTACCTTCCCCGGGAGCCGGGTTGACCCCATGCGGGCCTGAACGGTTGCGACAATTTTCATGGTTCTTCTATATAGCTCAGGGCTATATCAATTATCCGGTCGGCAGCGCCTGGTCTGGCAAAATCATGCTGCACCACGATTCGCCGCGGCGACCTCTTTTGCCTCAGTCTCGGAGCCAGCCAAGAAGCCAGATCTTCGGGCCGCTCCACTTTAGGGATCAATCCCAGGCGCACCGCGGTACACAGCTCCGGGCCGATCAAACCCGGTTGATAAGAAACCGCCTTACAGCCCAGGATATTGGCTTCAAGCAACGCCATGGAACGCATCCCGATGATGACCGCACTATGCCACATCAAGGCCCAGAGGTCGGTTTCCCGGGTAGAACGAAAATCCACATTTTCCGGAATGAGCGCCCCGGGCTCGGGATCACCGGTTGCGGCCGGGTGCAATTTTTCCACCAGTATCACCCTCTCCCCCAGGCGAGCCAGAATCTCCGGGAGGTCCTGCCGCACCGTGACTTCATTATAGCCGATAAAGGGGCCGAACTGGCCCGGTGCATCGGGACCCGTGCCATAGTCAGCCGCGTGCGTCTCGGATAAAAAGGTGATTACCGGCCGGGCCGCCACATTCACCAGGATCTCGGGAAGCGCCGGCGGTGCTGCCGCCAGAAGGCGCGCTCGCTGGGTCAGTTCGGCCAGCGCCGGACTCCCGGTAATATGGCAAATGCGGGCCGGCAACCCTTCCGCGGTGGCTTCTTCCCAGGCCTGCTGGTCTTGGACGGCAACGGCATCCGGCAGGTAGACCAGCTCACCGGTGCCTGGATCTGCAAAGCGGAGACCGTAGTTAAACCATTCATCCAAGACCACAACGCTTCTGATGCCCGCCTTTCTTGCGGCCTGAACGAGCAGCCGGTCCGGGCTGACAAATCGGGTGGTGCCGCAGATACAGGCCCGAGGCCGCCTCAGCCCCAGAAGACCGTCCAGATCCTGGGAGCTTAAATCATCCGTCAGGTGAAGTTCACCCGGTGAGACGTGGTCCCCCCACAGCCCCATCCTTGCCTGGGTGGTCAAGATTATGGGGTGGAAGCCCCTGGCCCTGCAAACCGGCGCCAGGGGCGCCAGGTTGCGTACCCCACCGGCATCCGTGGCACAGAGAATGAGATTATTCCAGACTTTTTGAGAATCCAAGATCAGAACCGCCCATAGAGATACTCTCGCTGGCGGCCTATACCTCCTTCCCAGGGCGAGTAATGCTTATAAATCTTCTTGAAATTTGGTGGAATGGAAAATCCGGAGGCTGGCACCTCTATATGGTCTCCAGTATTCAACACATCCCTATCGCTGTTTTCATGGAAGAAGTAATGTTTGCAGGTCCGGCCGATCTGAGATAGGTATTCTGCGACGGTGGGATAGTCCATCTCAGATAAGCTATGAGAATTAATAAATAAGTCAACTGCATCATTCGCCAGTCGGGGAAGCTGAAAATGCGGCATCAGAATAACATCATATGCATTTAATGTTTCACTGGTGATCGAAGTCTCAACATTGTCAAATAGGAGAAATCTCTTCTCGGGGAAGGCATTCATCAAGTAATAAGTCTGTACCGTTAGTATTATGGGAATGTCATAGCCGATATATACGCAATTTTTTTCACTCTTTAAGAAGAAATAGGCAAACCCGCCGTAGCCACCGCCTATCTCGGCTACTACAGGCCGATTAATATCAACCAATAAGTTGTGCACTTGATTGGCATAATAATTATACCGCAAGGAGTCGGCCATGATCAGGCTGCCATCCATCACAAGGCCCCAGGCATTTCCTATGGGTGGAGCGGCAATGTCGGCGATCTTCACACCCTCCACTAAATCCTTCCAGACCTGGTAGTCTTTCAAGATAGCGGTGGCAAATCCTTTTTTCACTTTCTTGTTGCCATTTAAAACATCCAGGTAATATCCATATGACCAGGTCCCCGCAACCCCGCTGTTGCGGAAAAAATTGGCAAACAACTTGACCAAGGTTTCTTTATCATCTGCATCTAAAGCTTCCAGATATTCCTTGCGCCGATTATTAATATCTTCTCGCCAGGCGCCGCCTACGTGGTAGGGCAAGGGTAATGAGGATTCAGCAATAGCTTGAGTTTTGCGGTACGCTTGGACTATTCGCTCAATAATTTCCTGGTGCTGCCTAGCATCCAGGAAAGATTGCCGATCAGCCAACCCTTGAGAGAGATGCTCCAAGTTCGCTGTCCGATAAGTTATCCAATCATGATAAAGCTCGCGTAAAATTTTGGGGATTTGCATTTATTAGCCTGCCTCCTTTTGGTTCCACGTCTGAGAGGATAAGTTATTTACGGGAAGAGTTCATCCTTGAAGATATTCGTCCCCCCAGCCCTACCCTTTCCCGTATAATAAATATTACCTGGTGCGCCAGGTTAGGCTCAGTCCGGCCTCGAGCTCAGAGCCTTCCTTGATTATTTTCATTAAGACAGCTCAACGCCATTATAAAAAATCAGCGATACTATTGAAAACCTTGTCCATTGTTTAATAGAATAACTATCGAATCAGTTAGGATAACCACAGAGAACTGGGTCATTCCGAAACTAACAAATCGGCCGATTTTAATTGATCGATAATATGGTAAAGTTTGCTTACCGGCACACCAATAATATTACTAATATCAATGAGATCATTAGAGCCGTCGGCATATGCGATAAAATTCATCAACCCGTTTATTTCATCATCTATAGTTGATTCCTTGGAGCTTAAATTAGGATATAACCCTCGCCTCCCAAGTTGTGGTTCTCCGAGGCATCTAATTTGATAATATTTATTATTTTCAATTAACTCCAAACAATCCCGTAAGACTCGATAGCTACCAATTAAGCCTTCAGGAGTTACCAAACTCAAATTATCAAAAGAGGTATGATATTCTGGAAAAGTAAGATATTTACTTCTCATTATTGAAACAACTGGAAGGTCAACCCCAGGACTACAATATTGTCTTTCATCACTTCCTCTTTCTAAAAAAGAATACTCAATAAAATCTGGATGGCTGAACCTAAGAATATTCAAAGCAACCTTATCAGCCAGGGTATTGCCTTTTCTAGATGGCAAAAAAGAATATACCCGATCATCTCCCACACAGGTAATATTAAATCCTGCCATAATATTTTTTTTCATCACTTCAATATTTCTACTTAGATAAGCGATGGAGCCAATTGTTTCCGGAATAAATACTATGCGATAGGTATATTGGCGCGGGGCACTTGCTATCCACTTTGCTAAAAAAGTGGTCACGGCCGGCCCGGACAGTTCATTATTGGCCATCGACGGATGGCAAATATAGGTCGACAGGAAAACCTCCTGGTCAGTTTTCCCTTTAATCAGGCATTCCCCGTAAGTAAGATATCCATCCTCCAGCTCACTATCTATATGGACCCGATATCTGCCTTCTTTCAGCTTATCCCTTTGTTGCTGAGAGATACAAAAGCCCCAATATTCCTCATAATATGATGTGACATAAGGGATGGCGTCGGGTTGATCGGGGAGAGAGTGCAGGTGCTGTTGTAACTCGGATAGGGAAATATATCTATCTACCGCAACTGAATATCCCACCACATGCAGATTATTATCTTTAAAATCGACAATTTTATGGCCCTTTTCGTCAAGAATGAAGGCGTCCCGGATATTCCATTCTTTCGGAATAACCCAATCGAACACCTTAGTACCTGAGGCGATCTCGTGAATTTCTAACCCGATTTGCTTTTTGATGATATTAAGGGATTGCCTGACTCCATTCCCCGTGAGGCTGCGGCATATTGGGAAAAGTTCACTAACTAATTCATACATCTCCTGCCCGAGCTTCAACGAACCGCCAGTCGATGAAGGGATGTTTCCTGCAGGGGTCAACTTATCTCTCTGCATTATTCAGAGTTTCATCCCGTTACCGCTTCAACTACAAAGGCAGAACAAAGGAAAAGGCCTCTCCAGCCAGAGGATTTTTGTTCCAATTGAATGGCTTCTTGGCGAAAAAGTTCTGGCATTTCACTCTCTAAATAAGGCATGGCCGGATGATAATGGTACCACCGCAACGCTATATCATGAAAACCATGTCTCCCAAATAATTCCATCACCTCAAAAGGATTATGGAACTTGGAAAAAATCGCATCATAGCCCGGCGCTCCGCCCGCTTCTTCTACTCGATCCCGCATCGGTGGCATGTCCATCCGGAGTCTCGTTTCCAAGTCCTTGGTGACGCGCTCCCTGATCTTACTGTTTACCTCTTTCAGGAGGTCATTAATGATGAAATCTGCGGTATAGCGGTTAAAGGTGAACAGAGAGAAGAGCTTGTTGCGAAATTCCACGAAAGCACTGCCCCCAGGCCGCAAGAGCCCCTTCATATTATCCAGAACCATATCGTCATTCTCGACATGGGGCATGACTCCCATGGCAATGAGCCCATCAAACTGGCCATCCTTGAGAACATGAGTGTAGGTGCGGGGGTCCTGAATATCACCCCAAAAGATCCGGTCCGGATTTACGCCGATTTTTTGAATGGTCTCCCGGGCTTTCTTAACCATATTCTTAGCAAAATCGAAGCCCCAAATATCTATTCCAGCCCTGGCTAACATTGAGAGAGGGGTGCCATCACCCACCCCGACCTCTATGACTTTCTTGATATTCTTATTAGCAAAAGACTTTAGCAATAATTGCAGGCGAAAATAGTTAGCGGGGTATTCTAATGAAATATTATATAAATTATCTCGATCATATTGCTTATGATAGTTTTCAGCCACCGCATCATAATGCTTTTTAATAACGCCCGCCTCCTTTAATTCTTTCTCCATGCCGGCCCCCAAAAAATATTTTGTCTTGGACTGATCAGGCTCTGGATCGATATTTCTATATCATTATTTATCATTATTTTTTCTTAATAATCTCCGTATCTGAATAATAATTAAGGAAAAATATTAAGAGACTAGCGTCAAATTTTATCTAGTCCCGGCTATCATGTCAAGTCAGCCCATGTTAAGACGTGATCATCCGGCAGAGAAACCGCGGTTTTTCTGCCAATGACCTCATCCCAGTGGATCGGGCTGATGCCAAAGGCCGGCCGCAGGCAGATAAGCATCTCCTCTGTCAGAATGGTGCCTTGGGCCACGGGACGCTTCAGGACAATGCTGCGGCGGGCATTCCTCCGGGCCGGGGCCTCTTCCGGCAGTGGACCCTTATGTTCCCTCCCTTCCGCCTGCCCCAACAGAGCCAGGTTTTCCTTAAACCGCTTTAGATCGTTGACATCCATGGCATGATAGTGATCATTACCGGGCAAGCTCTTATCAAAGGTGAAATGTTTCTCGATGACCCGGGCCCCTTTCAGGTAGGCGGCGGTGAGGATGACCATGCCGGGGTCCGGGAGGGTGTGGTCCGAGTAGCCGATGATATGCCCGGGAAAGGCCCGGGCTAACCCCTGGATCATGTTCAGGTGGGCCCGCTCATAGGGAGTCGGGTAATTCAAGACACAATGGAGCAGCGCCAGGGAGGCACAGCCGGCCGCCTCCAGTTCCGCCACCGCCGTATCGATCTCCGCCAGGGTGGAGGCCCCCGTGGAGAGCAGCACCGGCTTGCCCAGGCTGGCGACCCGGCGCAGTAAGGGCACGTTGGTAAGGTCGGCCGAAGCGATTTTCATGCAAGGCACTAAAGGCGCCAAAAAATCCACGGCCTTTTCGTCAAACGGGGTCGATAAAAAATGGATTCCCACTTTCCGGCAGTGTCCAGCCAGAAGTTCGTATTCTTTTTCACCGAAGCGGTCATATTTCTTGAACAGCTCATATTGACTGGTGGTGGGCTCTTTCCCGAGATCCCAATAGGAGGGGCTGGTTTTTGAGGCCAGGCGCTCGGCTTTGTACGTCTGAAACTTCACCGCGTCCGCGCCGCCCTCGTGCGCCAGTTCAATCAACTCTTTGGCTTTGGGTAAAGAGCCTTCGTAATTCACCCCAATTTCGGCGATAATATATGGCATAGAACGGGGGGAGACGATTTTATCTCCGATTTTAACCATATTCATTGATCAATCCTTCCCCTCATGCTTCTGATTGAGCAGACACTGAAAATAATGCATGCTTTCAGGATCATTCGTCATGTTATTTTCATGTTTGCGATAGCGGTACAGGGGCAATTTTATCCTCTCTATTTGATACTTCTTCAGGAAGCGCAAACGCAAATCCTCATCTTCCCGGGAAAGGAAATCTTCATCGTAGAGACCGATATCAATAACATGCTCCACGCGGAACATGATACCGCACGCAATCGGGTCTGCCATGCAATCTTTTCGGGATAGAATACGCTCATCATCATCCACCAAAAGATAATCACAGGCCACCGCGTCAACATCTTCATTCAATCGAAGATGAAGCTCCAAAATCTTCAGAAAGTCTTGATGCACGTAATCATCACCGTCAACCCGCACGATAAATTGACCTTTGGCCCTGCGGATGCCCCGATTCAGGGATCTTGGCAGACCCAGCCTGGTTTCATTGTGGAGCAAGCGGATTTCATCCTCGAAGACTTCCAGGGCGAAGCGAGTCCTATCCGTACTGAAGTCGTTCACCACGATGATTTCATAAGAATTGCGCTCCACACTCTGTTTAAGCACTGATCTCAAGGCCCGTCCAATATACTTTTCGACATTATAAGCCGTGATCAGCACCGAGATGGTCGGAATCATAAAGTCAACTCATCGTTTTGGGGGATGCCCGAAGGAATCTACTGCAAAACCGCCCCCAAGGCGCTCCTGATTTTTTGGGGAATATCCTGGGCCATTTTGACCACAATGGGCAGGGCCACGGCCCGGCCCAGAAGTTCCCGGGATTTTGGGAAGGCCCGGGCCAGGTCGCCGCCGTTGGCCTTAACCAGAGAGGACATGTGATCCCAGGTGCCGGCGAAGTGCCAGGTGATGGCCTCCGGCAGGATCTTGGTGCCAACCCCTTCTTGGAGCAAGGCTTCTCGACAGGCCCTGGCCATGGCATGGTCTTTCACAAAGAACACCAATGCATCCGCGGTTCCATGGGCGCCGGCCGGTTCGTCCCGGAGTTGGATCCCGGGCAGGTCCTTGATAGCCTCGAGAATCTCATCCCGGTTCTGCCGTTGGGCCGCCACCACCTGATCCAGTTTCTTCAGTTGGGCCAATCCTACCGCGCCCTGCAATTCGTTCATCCGATAGTTAAAACCGCTGCCGCTCCGCGAATCCTCCCACCTGGGCAGGCTGGGATTGTTTTCGTGCCCGTGGTCGTGGTAGGCCGCAGCTTTCTCGTAGAGGCCGCGATCCCCGGTGACCACCATGCCCCCTTCGCCGGTGGTCATGGTTTTGGCAAAATCAAAACTAAAGGTGCCGATATCGCCGATAGTTCCGAGAATCTTGCCGTTGAGATCGCCGCCACAGCCCCAGGCCGTATCTTCGATGACCGCCAGGCGGTGCTCCTGGGCAATGGGAAGAATCTGTGCCATCCGGGCCGGGGTGCCCAGCATATGGACGACGATTACAGCCTTTGTGCGAGAATTGATCTTCCGCCGCAGGTCCTCGGGGTCCAGGTTCAGCGTCTCGTCTACTTCAGCAATAATAGGGGTGGCCCCGGATTCGATGATGGCTTCCACCGTGGCTACAAAGGTGAAACTCTGGGTGATGACTTCATCTCCGGGTCCAATCCCCAGAGCCGCCAAAGCCACCCGCAGGGCCGCGGTCCCCGAAGTGACCGCCAGGGTATAATCGACTCCGAAACGCTGAGCAAAAGCCTGTTCGAAATCCTTTACTTTATAGACCCCATTTCGCAACGGGTCAAAACTGTGCCTGAAAAGAATGCGGCTTTTCTCGAAAATCTCTTTGATTTCCTGAAATTCTTCATCTCCAATGAGTTCAAATCCCGGCATATCTCCCCCTATGACCCGAACGATTTTCCGAACCGAATATTATAGCAATCTTTAACCAGATGGACATCTTCATAGACCTCCAAACAGCCTTGACAAACCTTAACCAGAGATTCCCGGGATTTTACAAACCCCATGGGATCTTCCGGAATGAAAAGCAAAATCAGCATATAATCCGTAATCTTGGCGAAATGCTCAATAACCTTTCACTAGTTGGGCAGATAAGGCAGAACTTCCATGAAAAGAATCAAATCATAATGTTTCCTATAAAATGGCAAACTAATTAGATCCGGTTTGGTTAAATCGATACACTCAAAATCAATATCAGGAAACCTGATTGCTGCCTTTCGTATTGCTGTTTCACTTACGTCAATGCTGGTTACCCGATTATTTTCTTTTTTCAATAGCTGGGTAAAAGTTCCTTTGCCGCACCCCACGTCCAAGACGTTATTGAAATTATATCTATTGAGTATGGCTAGGCAGATTTTATTTTTCAAAATTCGCTGATCTTCTTGACGCCAACTATCAAAACCTTCCTGCCCTTCCGCCGCGCACATCTTCTCAAATTAACCGACAAATTTGCGCTGCTTTTCATCAAACACGTATCTATGGTAACCCGCCATGACCTCAAGTCCCGCTCAATTTTGAAATTACCCCTCTGATCTCCGCCTCGCCAAAAGGCACGGGGTTCTGCTCCAAAGCCCCCTTGAGATCCAAAGTCTCTTTAACAAAGGCGTCGGTTTGCGCCTTGGAGCCGTCAAATCCATAAAAACCTAAATTCTTGGGAATGCCGATCTGGCCAAGGAGATCGGCGAGATTTTCAAAAAACTTCTGGGCCCCGGCCTCCTTATCCGGCGGCCGGCTTGCATCCGCCGGCCCATTGAGATTAGCATATTCCCAGTATCCCTGCCGAATGTTATTCTCCACCACCTGGGGCAGAAAGAATGCTCCCCCCAGTCCATGCGGCACCCCGTAATGGACCCCCAAGGGGTAGGACATGGCAGCGGCCGGCCCCGTTCCCGAATGCATCAAGGCGATCCCTGCCAGGAAGGCGCCATACATCACCCCTTCCCGTCGGGAGATATCGCCCAAATTTTGCAGCAGTCTGGGCAGATGGGTGCAGACCTGGCGGAAACCTTCCTGGGCAAATAGCCGCGCCATGCGGTTGGTCTTTTTGGCTACGAAAGCCTCCACCGCATGGACCAAACTGTCTGCTGCCGCTGAAACGGTGGGGGTAGCAGGGCAAGACAGGGTCATTTCCGGATCAAGCAGGGCGTAACGCGGCCTCACGGCCTCCCCGTTTATGCCCATTTTCCGCTTCTCTTTGAGATCGATAAACGAGGCGTTGGGGGTGATCTCACTGCCGGTGCCGGCGGTGGTCGGCAAGGCGATGATGGGTAGCACGGGCTCCGTCATTTTGTCAAAGCCGCGGTAAGCTATGGCAGGTTCTCTATTCTTTACCAGAACCGCCATGGCCTTCGCCATGTCCAGGGCACTCCCTCCACCAAGACCCACGATAACCTGGAGGGCGGGATCGGAGAAAGATTTCCTCAGGTTTTCTAAAGCATCGTAAGTGGGCTCCGAGACGGTGCATTCTCCCAAAGCCCATGATTTCACGGTACTCTTTAAAGAATTCAGCAGGTCTTTAATAATTGACAGATCCTTGAGATTATGATCCAGCACTACCCCCACCCGGTCCCATTGTTCTTTCTCTAAAATATCATTAAGGAACGACCTGGCTCCACAACCAAATTTAATTCTGGTATTCACGTAAAAATCAAACATTAGTTCCTCCCGGCTCCTTTGCTTACCATGAAATCGCTTGATAGCCTTATAATCTTAAGTAGAATATCTATTATTAATTATACGCTTATTATCTTTCTTGCTTATCGTTGTGGCAATCCGGTACCCCCACCGGGGACGTCGCGGTTCGCAGCTTTAAGTTTCGTTGCAAATCATCAAGGATTTTCAGCAAGAAATAACCGGCCCCATAGACCATGCTAAATAACATGATATTCCTGAAAAGGATAATCACATCGCCCTCATTTTGTTCTATATTGGTCAAGTAATTCAAAATGATTCCAGACAACAACCATAATAGAAGCGGTTGCCTAGTCGTCAGCTTAATAATAAGGGCCATTATAATGAAAATCGTTATCATGGTTATCGGCATCAAGATCAGGGAAAAATAACCAAAATCGGCTTGCGCGAAACCAAAATTATTCTTAGCGTAATCTTTCACCTGAAAGCCGAATCGGCTGGCGGTCAGGTTATTCAGATTACGAACGGTTTTATTCTTCCAGAATATTCCAGGGACGGAATTCTTAATCCCTTGCCAGAGAAGGGTGCCGTAAGGAACTTCCCCACCCAGGCCGCTTAATTGACCAAAGAAGATAGCGTAATTGAATTCCCAGGGAGCCGGCCTTTCCTTGATATTCTTTAGCGTGGCGTAGATATCCAACGCCGCCGCCAGCGGATTCTTTAACTCGTCAAATTTAACGTAGGGTGGGAATTGCAACACTCCCCGATACGCTTGAAAGATATTGCTGAAGATAAATAGGGCTGCTGCCATTATAAAAAATATTTTTAAATACTTAAATTGAAATACGTTCCTCTCCTTTCTAATAAACCACAAGATAATGCCCATCAGCGCCAGGCTTATGACCAGCCGTCGGCCATAAATGGCTGCCACCGCCAGCAATAACATCAGCGGCATAACTAAAAATTTTCGCCCACGGCCTTTAACCTCGATAATCTTAACCGCCAGGCCGATGAAGGCACAGAAGATAAAATCGTTCAATAACGTCAGTTCCGAGAAAAACCAATAGGGCAACTTCTTCCCAATCCTGGCAAGTCCCTCCTGATCCACATGAGAAATAATATTATATTTCCAATATCCTAGCGCTTGAATGAAAAATATTATTCCTAATAGTGCCCATAAGGCAACTGGGCTGATTCCGGCCCATTTTTGAAATAAGTACCTGATTTCCAGTTCGTTTTTTAGATTCTCAGGCAAAAACGCCGAGACTATCCCAATTATGCCCAAAATTATATATATTTGCGAGAAGGTTAATATTATCGCCAAAGGATAGGCCTGGGAATAATCTTCTAGTAACGCTTTGATGAAGGGGGAAACTCCAAAATGGAGTCCGACAAAGGCCAAGTATAAATCAATAATATTGAAGCGATCCCATCGCTTATTACAATAGATCAATATTGCAATAAGGAGAATGAGGGATGACGCGATGATTATCAAATTACACGCCATAATTTTTCGATGACTATCGGCTTTTCGAATAAGATAATGAAAAATGATGCACTGGTAAAACAAAGTTATGCTAACTGAGCCATCCGGATTTTACGCTTCCTTTTGCCCAGTTATCGAACCTATCTATTCTACCTAAAATTCCCCTTGAGTCAAACCTATGATGATTTGCTCCGGTGTGTAACGCCTCCTGCTCATCTACCTGCCTCCCTTCGATCCACCACTCTAACATAACTTGTGGATCAGTTTTTGGGGGCAGGTCAATTGCCCTTCACTGGGTTTTGCGAAAAATGATTTGGGCCTTTAAGCCGTCCTTGAGCTCCATCTCCGGGTTGGCCACCTCTAATTCCACGTCGTAGTAGGCAGGCTGGTCCAGCCCGGGGGTCAGGGACGACCAGGAGATGCGGCTCACCTGCCCCTGGAACTTCCGGCCTGGCAGGGAC